>Ga0114946_10001712_pt1 | contig 15132 bp, 24 predicted proteins | sample WalLakDeSediment_FD_88676 | JGI IMG/M metagenome (GOLD analysis project Ga0114946, IMG submission 88676) | Lake sediment microbial communities from Walker lake, Nevada to study Microbial Dark Matter (Phase II) - Walker Lake 11/02/13 Deep Sediment | ecosystem: Environmental > Aquatic >... | reverse complement strand
TATATAACTAGAAACAACCGAAATAATATGATGCCTACTGTAAGGACTTCTACTATAAGGATAGTGCATTATAATCACCTCTAATTTCTTTTTCATACTCATAAAACTCGTCTAAACTCATAGGTTCAATATATTTCCAAGTTCTTCTATTATGAATTTTCCTTATACCACTAATAGATATATTAAAAAATTCCACTAAGTCACTAATACCGTATTTATTACTAAAAATTAAATAATCGGTTAAAATAAATCTTGCTTCCACTTCTTTTATTTGTCCCCCTCTTTTTTTATGGGATTCACTCATTTTTTTCTTCGTTTCGTCAGTATGTTTTCTTTTCTTCCCTGCAACACTTAATTTTTGTCTAGTTTCTTGGGGAACCTCTTTCCCGTACATAGGATTATTCTCCCCACTTTGAGCCTTGCTCATTTTTTCTAAGGTTTCTTTTGAAAATTTGCGCCCTTTTAACGAATTACTTATTTTTGCTTTTACTTCTTCTGGGTGTCTTCTTTTTTTACCAGCTTCTTTAAATTTTATTAAAGTTTCCTCAGACCATTCTCTCCCCATTGTGTTCCCTGCAATTTGACAAATATTGTACCCTATTTCTGGATTATAACTTTTTGTTTGATCTAACCAGTACTGTTCTCTTTTTATTAAGCTGTCTCTATTTCCAACTTCTTCTAATACAATAAAATCAAAAAGATTTTTCCCATATTTAATATAAGCCCTTTGTAAGTATTTGTTTCGATGATACCCACCTTTTAAAGATTTAAAATGTTCTGTTTTTCTGTTTTTAATATCAATAGAGCTTCCCACATAAATCTTATCATTTACTAAATTATGAATACAGTATATTCCCATCATAATAATTACACCCCCTGTAGATGTCCTGAAAATTGAAAAGGGGAAGGACAATCAGGTGTTGTCCTTATCAGGTCTAGATCCCTATCCCCTTAATTCACATCAATCTTAAGCTGGGTTAGTTAGTCTTAATTTAATTCCTAAATCATCTGGCAAAGTCAGTTATCTTACGATTTAACCGTTTCCGTTAAATCTCTTATAGTTTCCTATAAGCTGAGACTATATCATCATCCTCTGATTAGGATGCTCCGCACTTCGGGTTCACTTGAACCCTACTCCCCTTCGGGATAGTCGTTGAACTTTTTCCTATTCGGAACTTAGCTGCTGATTGTCCAATCCTATTGATTTTCAAGCATTCACACTTGAGCTTATTCCATCTCTATGTTGTAGCTCAATAGGCTCTAAGGATGTTCCAGCAATTCACGGAGTTATTCGATAAGCATCACTGCTTAAAGGTACTGTGTAAATGTAATTAAATTACATTAATTACAATACGTTCCATCGGCACCAAACGTTTCTTCTGTCACTGCAGCTGAACCTTTGAAAGTTGAACCTGCCCATAAACCTACATTATTAACCTTACTGTTGTTACCATCTCCACCAGTAATATTAAATACTACTGCACCATCGTTCCTACGCTCACCGTCTCCACCAGTACCACCTGCACTATTCCAAGCTACTGCTTTTCTTTCATAAGCTGTTCCAGAATCAATTTCATTTCCTGTACCGTCTGCACCTGGGTCTCCAAAGTGAAGACTTACATTATTTGCTGTGAAAGCATCCAACATTTGATTTCTCGATGTGTTACTGAATCCCATTCAAATCCACTCCTTTACAAAATTATAATTTTTTGCTTATATATAAAGTATCTATCAAGTCTACACACTCAATAGTTTTACCTTCCTGAGAGCTTACAAATTTAACAAGTCCTAAAAATTTTCCATAATAGTCATGGAATATAACCTTCCCACCCTTTACTACATAAGGATACCATGCTTCAAAATCAGCCTTTACATCTTCATATCTATGTCCTGCGTCAATTAATAATATGCCAATTTTTCTTTTTTTATCCCACTCCTTCGCAACTAAAGTAGACTCACCTTCAATAGAAGTTACGAGATCTTCTAATCCTAGTTTACTCATATTCTGTTTAAAACTATCGTAGTATTTCGAGTCTTTATACTCTGGCTCATGTCTATCGATGTCTAATCCCCATAAGTCAATAGCTGTAATTTTATTCTTATTACCATACTTACACCCTAACCCTAAAGCTGAAGTTGATCTACCTTGGTAAGATCCTATCTCTACGATTTCCAATCCTTCTTCTAATTCAAAAGCTAAATTATGAAGAGTAGCACATTCATTAGCTGACATAAATCCTTCGATCTTATTTGCATATTTTATATAATTAATTAATTCATCGTCTGCATCTTCTACCTGCCATAATCTATCTTTAGAAGCTACAAGTTGTTTACAGTAAGATATCTTATTATACTCATCTTCATCACAAAATCTATAATCATGAATACCTCTGTGCCAGACTTTAATATCTAAGTCAACTATAATATCAAATCCTAAATCTCTTAACCAATTACACAGAAACCAATCTTCAGATAAATAATGCCTAAACTCAACCTCACCTAATTCTTTGTCTGTTATCTTACTCTCTTTCCACCCAGTTTGAAAAATATCATAAACAACTTTTTTATCTTTATATTCTGAATGATACCAATGATCTTTTTTCTTTGCGTCTTCTATTAAATCAAATACAGCTTTTTTAGTTAATAATAGTAACCCAGTGGTTAAGAAGTCCACTTTCATCATTCTATTATCTGATAAAATTTGTTCATCATTATAAGTTAACCTAAAAGTCTGACATTCTTGAAAAAGATCATCTTTAAACCCTTTCAATGGAACAGCTCCACCTATGACATCAATATCGTATTTTAAAGTCCACTCAACTAGCTTAATAATATTATTTGGATCAGTAGCTATATCAGAATCTAAAAAGAGAAAGTGAGTTAATCCTTTTTCTTCAGCTTCATTATAAAATCGGGTTATTAATTGATTTCTTGCTCTTGTAATAAGAGAGTCGCCATGGTAGGTAAAAAACTCAAATCCTATATCTTTAAACTGTAAAGCCGAAATTAAAGCTATTGTAAAATCATAAAAATTACTGGCTATTCCTCCGTAAGTTGGAATTGCTATAGCCACATTCGCTTTCATTTTTATCCCCCTCAATAATTTTTAATATTGTCTAAGCCTTTTTCCTTCTCCGATGCTTGTCATAATAGAAATACAAAATAAGTGATAACAGTGATACTACTGATACCCCTATAATCAAATAACTTAAGGTTGTTTCTGTAACAAACAGGGAAACAATCATACCCAATAAAATAAAGGCACAGGCTTGTAACAAATAACTAACAAAAAGTAATGCCTTATTCACCATACTCATTACTCCTCTCCATAAGTCTGAAATAAAACTGTTCCATTCCATATTTTTAAATATTCAAACCCTGCACAACTGTGGTAGTCTAATTTAAAAGGACAATAATCACCTTTCCGCACTCCCTCGTACTCCACCCCTGCCCGACAAGTGTGTTTCTCCATTTTCAAATAAACACAACTAATGTCTTCCTGATCTGTTATTAAATCTTTTTCATCCATTGTAAGTTATGAAATAGTCTCCTTTAATTTTGTATAGGGTTAGTTTTTCTGATATATAGTTGTTGGTATATTAGTACTATCCCCTTCCTCATAAATTAAAAATGAGCAGAAATTACCTTTCTATCCATTAAGGGCTGCAAAAGGGCTGTTTACCCCCGATTTACCCCAATTTACCTTCCATTTCTTTTCAACTTCTTACATATTTTGGTTTAAGGTGTGCATTACCCCATTTCTTAGAAATTGAAGCATTTTTACGGCGATTCTCGAAACACCATAAAGGTTGGATGTTGTTTAAAGCCCAACATTCTTTAAATCCAGGGTCATCACAAGACTCATATACAAATTTAGACTTTGGGTAAATATGGTCAATCTCCCAGCCATTTATACCATAATTTTCCCAACGCATTTCGCCAACAAATTTACTCTCCAGATGTTCACACAATTCTTCACAAGTATAGCCCACCAGTGTTTCCCACTTTTGTTTCTTTTTTGTACCTTTCTTTTTCAAGGTATCTCTTATTGCTGATGACATACTTAGGTCTAGTTTCTGTTTTGGAGAGAGGTTTTGGTTACGGGTTTTGTTATATTCTTTCTGCCATTCTCTTCTTTCTTCTCTGTTACAAACTTTGCACTTCGGTGACAGAAAATCTTTGGCTATCCAGCTCCTATGAAAATATTCTGGTGTTGCTGGATAAAATTGCTGACACTCCCTACATCTTTTTTGTTTTGTCTCATCGTACACATATTCGGCATAGTCTTTCTCTATTCTTTTTTTATAATCTTGGGTATATCTTTTAGAACGACTTTTCCCATTATTCCTTTTATACTCTTCTCGTCTTTTTTTACGTTTCTCAAACGTCTCCTCGTAATCAGCAACAAGGTACTCATCATCAATAAACGCAATATCATCTTCAAAGTAGAACCCGTCATCTAAGAACTCTTTTGTCAGGTATAAAGGTATCATAATCTATCTCCTTACACTTTTTAAATATTATACCACACTCGAAAGTTTTTCTTCTTAAAAACATGTCCTTTTTACTATATTTGACAAACTCACTTTTTTATGATATACTTAATAGAGATGCTTTAACACCTGTTTAATAATAAAACCTGAGTTAAGTGTTTATTATATATAGGGATATAAAAACAGGAGGTAAGTCAATGTTTGTAAAAGAAAATGTAAACCCTAAGAACCGCTTGGTAGGAGACTGTGTAATCAGGGCAATTGCTAAAGCAGAAGACAAGCCATGGTTAGAAGTTTTTGACACTCTAACAGAGATAGCCAGAGCCACCTTCAATGTTCCTAGTGATAACAAGGTTTACAAACAGTATCTCAAGAAATATGATAAGATAGATGTTTTTAAGTATGTTGACGGAGGTAAGGTCTCTGTCGTTAACGGTGTTAAAAAGATTGAAACAAAAATAAAGAAACGCTATACAGTTGATGATGTTTGTAAGATGAAAGGAACTTATATAATATCTATTGCTCATCACCTCACAGTTGCAAGTAATGGTAAACTTTACGATACTTGGGATTGTGGTAACAGATGTACTTATATTATTTGGAAAGTTAAATAGTTAAGACTTACTTAGTAAATCCCAGACCTTTTCTACCCCATCCACTCCAGTAATAGCTTGGGTCACTGCTCCAATACCTTTTGTAGCAATACCTTTATCAATGTTTAAAGCACTATCTCCACTGCTAAGGTTATAAGAAACTGTCAAAGGTCTTTTGTAATTTGTAGTATGTTTATCAAGATGACTATCGTCTACAGCAATATTAGCCTTTGGTAGGGATAGGGTTGTTGAGATTAACTCCCACACCGAATCTTTCTTACTTTTAGCTGTTTCATAATCTCTAAACTTGACCTGCACAATGGGAATCATACTTTTCTTATGTGTTCCTACATCTGTTGTTTGAGTAACTTCACTAATTTTTTTCATATAAACCAAACTCCTCCTTAATTTTTCTTTTCTGTTTAGACAGTTTCTCGCAGCAACAAGGCATTGTGACCCACCTCGCAACACCTCTGCTAGAAACTCAATAAAATGGCAAAAACCCAACTTTTGGCGGAAAATAAGTACTAGAAAATGGCAAAACAAGTTTTCTCTGCCCCACTATTTCCCAGCTTTTTTGCGATTAAACTCTTTACTCACTACCCTTAAGTTTTTATCAGAATTTCCTCCTCCTTTTGAAAGAGGTGTTTTATGATCTACTTCCCTCTTGTCACCTTTTTCAAGCCCCTTCTTCCTTCGGGCTTCATTTCTTTTTTGCCTATTCTTTATTTGTTCTGGATCACCATGATATTCGTCATATTCTTTTTTATAATCTCGTCCTTGTTCTTTTATAGTGATCATAACTTACTCCCTCTCCCAAAACTTCTGTCTCTTTGTAGGCTAATGTCTTTTCCTATTTTAAATAACTCAGTTAAGAAGGTTTTCAAGACAGTAAAAAATTTTAATCTTTCATCAGGTCTTATGGTAAAAGAGACGTTCATATAATTTGCATGCATAAAGAAAACAGAATCTCGTGGTTCGTGTACTACTCTTACTCTACCATATTTAGAAAAACAGTCTCTATAAAGTTTTTCTATTTTTTTAATGTGTGCTTTACTCACTACATCATGATCCACATCTACACGAATAACATGACAGCTTAATACATCATTGTGTGGTGGAAGTTGAGAGAAATCAAGATAAAAAGAGCTACTATTTTCATAATTATTTCCTGGCACGTATCTCTGAAAACTAGTATCTGCTCTGAAACTTTCTTGACTTTTCGCCAAAATTGTAAAATAGTGGTCAAAAGGTTTAATTAATTTTTTAAATTCTTCTGCTGTTATACTGGTGTCTGTTTCGTGTATAGTAATCATAGCTTACTCCCTCTCCCAAACTTTTTGTTTCTTTCTGTTGTGGTGTAAGTAGTTGTAATTTCTTTCCCAATTTTGAACACCTCTGACAGAAATTTTTTTAGATTGTTAATAAATTTTTTTCTGTCAGCATCAGTTAGTATATCAAAGCATGCCCCATCAGGAGTATTGGTTCGTATTTCCATTTGGAAGTCATTTTTATTACTCTTTAACTCTATTGTGCCATATTGAGAAAAACAGTCTCTATAAAGCTTTTCTAACTTTCTAATATAGAAATGACTAACCATATTAGGATCCGCATCCATAAAAAGAGTTTCACAAACCATATAGCTTTCTTCTGTCTTTAATGAAGTTTGCTGGTATAAATCGATCCTAAAAGTATTATGATTAGCTCTTTCTGGTAGATTTGGCGTGTAAGAACGATAAGTGGTAACTAGACCAAGATGTGGGGTTGGCACTCTAACATCCATAAAATATTTATCAAAAGGTTTTAGTAAATTTCTCAACTGCACAATATTCATCGGGGTATAATTTTCTTTTATAATTATCAAGTTCTCACCTCCAGAGCCAAGTTTCGCTATAAATTAGATCTATTTTATACTGTTCTGCCTTTTCAACCAAAGGTTTATACCAACCTCTTTTTACATCTTTTTCTACTTTCTCATGAACGTAGATGGCAGTAATCTTACCTTTAAGCGGAAGGGTATTACTTTTAATATATGCATATTCATCTTCTTCTCTATAGTGGTAGTCATCAGAAGATCTATGGATAAAATCAACGGGCTTAAGACCTCTTGTGGAAACCTTTATCCAGAAAGGATAGACAGCATAGTTTTTTAAATTTCTAGGATCGGTAGTAAACCTGATACCTTCTATAAACTGGCTATTACCAAAAGCATTTACCTTCATAGTAAAATCATCTTTAGCTATGTGTGCTATATATTTTGTCCCATGCCACAAAAAATTAGGAAGTTTTAAAGGTGTGGTTTTTTCTATTATAGTGATCATAACTTACTCCCTCTCCCAAACTTGGTGTCTCTATGATTACCTTGGTAAGTAGCTGTCGCTATCTTCCCAATTCTAAAAACTTCTGACATAAAGGTTTTGGCATTTTTTAAGAACTTCTCCTCTTCTGTGGTATCACGGATAATTATACCAACCAATTCAAGATAGATATCATCTCGCCTATTGTCTATTTTGGGACTTGCCAGAAAACTAAATGAAGTCTTAAACGTTTTAACCAGTCCAATAACAAGGGATTTTGGGATTATGTCCTTAGCTATTTCCAAAAAAATTGAAACAGAACAATAACTACGTTTATTGTCACGCTTCTTAGGCAGAAACCTGATCTTAAAAGTACTGTGGCTGTTTAAGAGAAGTTCGTCATCAAGTACAATATCTGTAAAAGCAATATAAGTAGACGAAAGACCAAGGTTTCTGCTATGAGTGTGTATTTCAATCCCTGCATTATTCTCAAACACAAAATATTTATCGAAAGGCTTTAGAAAATTTTTATATTCCTGTATAGTTTTAGGAGTATACCTTTCTCCTTCGTTTATATTTAGCATAGTCTACCCTCATTTCTGAGAAGCAATCTTCCCTAACTCCTTTGTAAGCATGGTAAGTTTTCTAACTTCTCCAAGTAACGATTTAAACTTATCTTTTAACCTTTTAACAGCTTGCACAATTTTATCTTTTATACCCTCTTCAAGCTCTAATGTTTCTAACTTAGTAACATCAACAGAAGCTGAAACTTTGGCTACGTTAGTAACTTCTGCCAGAGCATCCAGTAAAACTTTTTGGGTTTGCTTGTTTACTTTTGTAAGAGCAAGTTTAAAAGCTTCGGAATATCTAGGCTTCGGCTGTTCTTGAGACCAAGACTTAAAACTAACCATATATTTATCAGTCTGAGCCATCGATTCATTTAATGGCTTTATAATACTTTCAAGAGTCTGCATAAGTTCTTTTTCAAACGGAATTAATTTTGATAGTTTTTTTGCTTCTTCCTCAAGCTCCTTAATCCTAAGCTTGATTTTACTCCACTCGTCTATCTGCCGTACGAGGTCTGGATCGTCTATTTTTACTTCCACAAGTTCAGAATTTTTTCCTTCCTGATCTTCTAAACCTACGCTTTCATAAGCATCGCTAAGTCTTGAAAGAACATGCTTTTGTACCTTTGGTGGTAACTTCTGGAAAGTAATTTTTTTACCTAAATGGCTACCTGGCTTAACACCATCATCCCATTGGCTAAACCCCTGTGGGTGATCAGGGTTATCACTTAAACCTAAACCAGCACCATCTTTCATTACAACAGTATACCTGTCTGCAGTTTCTCCACCGTTATCCCAAACAGAATTAATCTTATTAGCAAAGTGAGTATGAGTCATTTCATTAATAGTAGCTTCTATAGATTCCATTAAACCACCCGCAATATCTCCTTCGACAAAATCAGGCTTATCCACATATTTTTTATTGACTAGCGCAAACTTTTTATTACCCTTTTTAATTATCATCACAGGAAGGGGGCTGGTTATAAGCTCAGCACTAAACCCTGCTTTTTTTAATTCTGTTCCAGTTCCAATAAGTCCATTAGCTTTTTTAGCAATTTCTCTAATTTTTGCAATATCTTCTTTAGAAAAATTTTCTTCCATAGCTTTTAAAGCCGATAGGATTCTGTTGGACTTTGTATAGTTATCTTTTCTTTCCATAATAATAAAACCTCCATTATAATTTAGATTGTTTTGAGGACAAATGATCAAGGAAAATATCTAAATCTCTTACAAATCGAAATGATTTGTCTAATAACTGTAGATCAGGGTGGTTCCTATCTGTAACATTCCACAGTTTATATTTCTCTCTCCCAAATGTAACTCTTCCTTCTTTTGTATCGTATTTTCTGTTAACACCCATTATTCTAAAACTGTGTAACAGCTTTCTAATATGATTATATATAAGATCACTTTGTGGAACACTAATAGGTTCATAAACACTAACAACAAAAGAAAATTCAAAGAACCCACTTTTTTCTTGGAAAGCATACAGAACTACATAGAATATTTTCCCATAGGTTCTTGACTTCCTAAAATTTTTTTTATAATAAATCACACTCTCTTTGTTTGGTAGACCAGTTTTCCGATACCCAAATCGCTTGAGGTTATTGTAAATATAATCAATAGTTTCCATTGGTAGTGTCTGGTTGTTTTCCACTATTTTGATCATAAGCGTGTGCCTCTTTCTCTTGACTTTTTATGCCTTGTGTTCTTGCTTGTGGTTATTGTTTCTCTAAAAATGTTAATTACTTGGTTAAAGTGTGCAACAGAAGCTATTTTAGTTGTCACAATTAGAACATCTGTCCCAGCTCTAGCCCCTCCGATGGGTTTCAGTCTTTTTAGCAATTCAAGCCCAAAAGAATCGTTCCAAACACCAAAACTAATTACTGCCCGATAGTAAAAATGAGGGACTGGCGAAAGTCTGTTGCTATCGTCGTCAAACCCAATTTCTAGCATTATTCGGACTGGACGGGCGTAATAAGTAGAACCCTTCCAGTCGCTATAATCTGAATCATATTCAATATACACATAACTACCGTGGAAAGCTGGCATACCAAAAGAAGATAAGTACCTTCTTCTCACTTCTTTCAAAACCTTCTCCGCATCTTTTACAGCAACAATATCCATAATAGAGTTTTCATTTATTGGTATCATAATATAATTACCTCCTCACTATAACCTTCTTGAACCCCTTTTTGGTTTTAAAGTTTCTCTTTTAAGGTTAGTATAAATTTTCATAGCGTCTCTTAGAATAGCAAAACCTTTTTTGAAAGACAAGGGATTCCGACCGTCAAAGTTTATAGATACGTCTGCCACCATGCTACTATGGGTAAGTCTTGGTTTCTTGGTAATTTTTAGACCACTTGCCTTTAACTGTTTTAGTAAAGAGTTTAAAACAGAAAAACCTCCTTCTTCGGAAACAGCCCGAAGGCTAAAAAACCAATAGCTTATATCAACATTAATCTCTCCAGTTTTAAAAAGAAAAATATAAAGAGAAATTTCGGGAAAAAGTGGTGGGTCAATTGATGGGGAATTATGGGTAATAGAACCGTGTATACCCAAAGTAGTACTTTCTCGTGTTTCAAACGGTTTAATTTCTTGAATTCCTGATCTTATTGCTTCTTGCATTTTAAGGAAAATAAGGTAAAGGTCTTTTGGCGGAAGATTTGTAGAAACATCTTTTACCTCATTAATATTTATCATAATTTTGACCCCCTTGTGGATCTCCTTGCTTCTTTCCTAAAATCATTATAAATTTTCATAGATTTTATCAGTAGACCAACACCTTTTCCAAAAGTTACAGGATCCGCACCATTAAATTTAATCCTTAGAGTACCAGTTGTAGCTGTTGATGAAGAAAGCATATAAGGACTGGTTAAAACATCAAATCCCCAAGGTTTTAAACGCCTTACTAAAGAATTAAGTGCAGATAAAGATACTGTGGTTGGTATGTCCCTAGAGCTAAAAAACCAATACCCTAGTGTAATACTAATATGCCCGTCAAACCATAAAAAGGCTGACCCCTGAATGTCTGGCACAACTTCTTCGGGATTTTTGTGTTCCAAACCGAAAAAGATAGTATGAAAAATACCTTTAAAAACCTTCCTATCTACCCTAGCGTTCGGGAAGAATGTTTTTAAATTTTTTAACATAGCAGAACTAATTTTTTCAAGTTCATTTCTTTGCATAAAATATCTCCTCCCTACCAAGCATCAGGTCTTTTTAAATCCATTTTCTGACCAGCAACAGGATTTCCCTTTTTGTGAAAGTAAGGAACGGTTTTATCTCTTTTAAGACTATCTAGTTCTTTCTCGATCTGGTCAAAGTCCTTATAAATTGCAGGATTCTCATAATCAGGTTCATCTGGACCAAGCCAGTCAATTATCTTGGCAGTAAGATCGGTTGGCTTCCCCTTGTACAAAGACATCATTGTAAACTTGTTACCCTTTTTTAATAACTTAAATGCCCTATTTTTTAGAACATCATCTCTTACGGTAGCATTAGCTTTATCTTCAATCTCTGCAACAGCAGGACCTGAAAATACTACCCAAGCTTCATCAATATGCCTAGAAAACCACTGGTCTTTTAAGAAGCTAAATACTGTATCTTTTACCTGATTATGGATTTGATGGAAGTGTTGCTGTGGAACTACCCTATCCCTCATTAGATTGCGGATAAGAGCTACCTCCCTATTAGTAACCACCCAGACAAAACTTACTTTGTAACCTAAGGCTCGTGCCATGCCTGAGTAGTTTTGCAGGGAAGTCAAGCTCTTTCCTGTAATATCAAATATAATATTGTTAAGTCTTTTTTGAGCATTAAAGAACATATCAATTGTTTTATCTTTCCAGCCCTTGGCTTCTATTTCCATGTGCAATAGAGCAACGTGATCAGGGTTTCTAAGGTCGTATTTCTTGCCTTGCATATTATTATACATTTTTTTCATATGATCAACATCAATAATTTTAGCATCAATAAGAACAAGTTTAGAAATTGCAAAACCTTTTCCTGAACCTGCTCCTCCTGCCATGATCACTGCCCAACCGTCTTTGGGGAAAGATTTTTTGTCAAAAGTTACTACATTAGCTTCATTAATTTGTTCATCTTCTTGTAGCTCATCCTGAGACCATAAAGCTTCCCAACTCTTCCACTCCACATCTTCATTCACACAACTATTATAGCTTTCAAGGTTTCTTTCAAAGTTAAGCCCTGCTAAAATACTATTAAAGTTTTCTTTCATGTTACTTCCTCCATTTCTTCTACTTAGGTACTAACTCGAAAGTTTGTCCCTTGTATTCAATAACTAAAATATCTCCTCTTTCTACAATAGGCTCGGCGTAAACTTTACCCACTGTTTCAGGAACAGCTTTTTTTATTATGTCGGTAAGTTCCACAAAGGCTTCATGGGAAGATATCCCAGATGTTGACATTTCTACTTCCTGTACTTTATCCACTATTCCGTCCTCCTTCAAGTATCTTAAACTGTTTAAAATTTCTGCAGGTCTGTTTTTTGTGTATCTATTGTATCTTTTTTCTACCATTGAGGTTTACCTCCTTTCTTGACACTTATAATCTGTCTGGTTGTCTTACCCCTTAAGTTAGATAGGTATTAATCTCATACCTGCCAGACGGCATTTTGTACCATTGGAGTGCTAAAGAACTATTACCTATCTGGAGATGTAACTTTTCCTTATTTTTGACCTCTCTATATGCAATATTAAAATAATCACTACCCGACCTACCTGTAATAAATCCTTGCCATGGACTGCCCTCTTCATCTATAAGAAGTATATTTCGCTTGGCAAGAATATTATCAATATCCTTTAACGGAATAGCGTCAAAGTAATATGTCTTACCGCCAGGTGTAGTTAAGTCGTAGAGAAGTTTATTAAGAAACTTTCTGTCAGCAGGGTTAATTTTTGGACTTTTATTTTCCAACAGCTCTTCTCCCTCTGTGAAGTAAGTTTCAAACTCAGGATCAAACTCTATTTCATAAACAACTTCTAACAAATCCTCTCTAACTATATTATATAACTTTTGAGGAGAAACTTCAATACCTTCAAATTCCAGCTCACCCTCCCCTGGCTCATAAACATTTAACATAATATCATAGCCATCATCATAAACCTCACAAAGTGAGCCTTCTTTAATATCATATTTTTCTCCAAATAAATCAGTTAAATGAAGGTCTTCATTTACAAGCAAAAAATTGCTATCGCCAAAGTAAGTCATAGAAGCTTTTATGCTTCTTGCTTTCTCACGCCTTTTACTCATAATTTTAGCACCCATAGCTTTTATATTTGCGGAAAGTCTAGCCCTTTTCTTCATGGACTTCTTTCTTTTACCCATAGCTTTTTTAGTTTTAGACTTCCTAACAGCTTTCATTAAAGCCATGCGTTTCTTATGTGACATTCTTTTAGGAACGCCTACTGTAACATTTTTATCTACAATTTTTCCGCCTTTAACAACTTTAACCTTCCGTGTCTGCCCTTCTTCTATAGTTTCATTGTTTTCAACTACTATAATTCTTAGCATTTTGGTACCTCCTTATAATATACTACCCCTTGATCTACGAGATACAGGAGTATTTTTAAAAAATTCTGCTGGTTTCTTTGAATCCAATTCAATTTTCTTATTTAAAAATATTACTATATTTTTTAAAGCATTAAGATCTTTTGGCACAAAGTAAATACATTCAACTGCTTTGCTGTGTGGGTTAGCGGATGAAGCTAACCAATAATGTGTAGATAAGCTGTAAGGTTTTATTTTATTTATAAGAGAACTAATATACTGGCGATAATTTTTAGACTTCTCATCCCCATAATACTCCAAGTTAAAGATAATAGTAGCAGATTTGCGGTGCTGGGAAGGGGTAATAGCTATTCCACCAAACCTGACATAAATTGCTAATAAATGTGATTTATCTTTGGTAAGAATTTCCTTTTTTAAATCCATTAAAAGTGGGTGCATACCAAAACTTGTGTCTATAAACCCCAAGCTTTGTAAATTTTTACGTAGTGGACTATAAACACTGCCCACTGTATCCTCTGGAAACTTAACCCCATACTTATCCTCCACTACTTCGGTAAGAAGGGTTTTGTGTTTTATCTCAATCACTCTTTACCACCCCCTACAATCCACGTGAGTTTTTCCTGATTGGTTTAAAATCTGTTCGTTTAAATTCGATAAATAACCTTTCGGCTACCTTAATTGTGTTGTCAAAAGCTTTCTTATCTCTCGGTATTATATCCAAAGTTAAAAAACTGTATTCACCAGCAGAAACCTTATCCACACCTAGTCTATAAGAAGAACCCTGTTCTTTTTGAAATATTCTACAAATTCTGCGGAAAAAATCTTCCATTTTATCTTCAACAACTGGATTAGTTATTTTGTACCCTGCAACCGCAAACGTTAAACCAACCTCTTTTTTAAAAATATCTTTTTTACCTACCAAAATGGTAACGCCAAAGCGGATATCTTGATCTCTTGAATCCTCCTGTTTGTCAAACTGACCCACACCAGAACCCGTAGCAGTATATGAATACCCAAACCTTACCCGAAGATCACGAACAAATTGAAGATAATCTTCATCTGGGATATTATATAAATTCTCTTGAATTTTTATCACAATTGACTGCCCCCTCGTTTAGAAGAAGTTCCCGAACCTTTAGTTCCTAAAGAGTCTAGGAAGTCCATGACTTTTATTAGAAAACTTATTGTTTGTTCTAAATCTTCTTTAGTTTTTATAAGATACTCCAGTTGCACATGACCGTTTGTAGAATTGTAAGTAGAGGTAAAATAAGTACCCTTACTCCTTACAGGACGGTAAAAAAGTTCTTGGATTTTTTTGCTAATACTAAGAATCAATTCTACATAATGTACCATTGCTTCCTCAGGAACCTTTTTAATAACAACAAAAAGTTCCAAAGAAATACATGCAGGTATTCTCCCAAAACTAATCATATATACCCCTCTTGGATGAGGGCATAAGTTTCTTCGGAAGTAAAAGTCTGTTTTTGGGATGCGTAGACCATGTTCGGTGGCTTGAAACTTTGAAGAGTGTCTTCGGAAAAACCTTTTCAAAGTATTCATGTCCAGTTTTTCAACAAAGTCATCCCAGTCAAAATTTTCCTTAATATTTATCAAACTCTCCACCACCTTACTTTACCTTGTGGTATTTTGT
>Ga0114946_10001711_pt1 | contig 15133 bp, 12 predicted proteins | sample WalLakDeSediment_FD_88676 | JGI IMG/M metagenome (GOLD analysis project Ga0114946, IMG submission 88676) | Lake sediment microbial communities from Walker lake, Nevada to study Microbial Dark Matter (Phase II) - Walker Lake 11/02/13 Deep Sediment | ecosystem: Environmental > Aquatic >... | reverse complement strand
GCTCGCGCGCGGGCACCCAAGGATCGATGGGCAAGGTGTTGCCGCCGATCGCCCCGGCGCCGAGCGGCGACTCGGCGACCTCGTCCTCGACCACGGCGAGCAGCCGGCGATCGCGGGCGAGCGGCTCGCGCAAGGCGGCCTCGATCCACAGGCGCGCGAGCACGGGGATCGCAACTTGACGGTGGGTGTAGGCCGGCATCGCGATCTCGCCCTGGGCGTCGATCCAGCGGTCGAGGCCGGCGTCGAGGCGCTCGAGGGCCTCGAGCACCCGGTTGATCGCGGCGCGGGTCCACAGCTTGAGATCGGTCGCGACCTGATCGTTGCGGCTGCGCCCGGTGTGGAGCTTGTCGGCGACCTCACCGACGGTCGCGCGCAGCCAGACCTCGACGGCCATGTGCACGTCCTCCTCGTGGGGCAGCTCGACCTCACCGCGGGCGACCTTGCCGGGCAGGCCGCGCAGGGCGGCTTGGAGCGTGTCGCCCTCTTCGCGGGTGAGCAGCGCGCCCGCGACTAGGCCCTCGACGTGGGCGACGCTGCCGGCGACGTCGACCTCGAGCAAGCGGCGGTCGACGGGCAACGAGGTCTGCCACGCCAAAAACTCGGGATCGAGGGCGCCGCCGGTCGCTGCGGTTCGGGCGATGGAGCTCATGGCCGGGACGCTAACCCAGGCGCCCGGCGGGTCCAACCTGCCCCGATCAGGACGAGCTGGGCTGAGCCTGGCGGAGCCCGCCGGAGCGGGCGCGGGTCGTGGCTTCGGCGAGCGCGCGGTCGAACTCCTCCGTGCTCCCGTACCCGCGGATCACCCCGCCGGTGAACGCCTGAGCCAGGCCCACGCCCATCTTCACGAGCGCCGAGCGGTACAGCACCCAGACCCCCTCGATGCTGTCTCGGTTGCGCTGCGCCCAGGTCTGAAACACCAGGCGGACCTGGACCTCGTAGCCGTGGACGTCGTCGGCGTCGACGAACACCATCGGCCGAAAGCCCCGGCGGATCTCGTTGTTGGCGGCGAAGATGATCGGCTCGGCGTGGGCGAGGCGGACGTAGCCGGCCACGCGGCAGTGCAGCAGGCCACTCGCAACGGTCTCGACCTCGCCCATGCCCATGCGCGCCGAGCTGCGCGCGCTCGGGCTCAATGGGGGGCGACCGTCGCCCGGCAGTTCGTCGTCGTCGTCCTGAATCCCAGCCATGGCCGGAGTGAATCACAAATTCGCGCTCGCTCGCATCGATCTTTGGATCAAATGATCATTTAAAATCGCGATAGGTCGATTCAAAAGGGGCCATAGGTGCAATGACCGCGACTGTCCCAAATTGGTACACAGGCTTGAAAATGCGGTATAAGGCGCCCTGGGGCCGGTTTCTCGACGAGGGGTGGCCCCAATTGATCCAACGGTCCAGTCCGAATGGCCAGCCCGGGCGGTCGGCTCAAGCGAGCTCAGCGAGTTCGGCGATTGCCGCGCTGATCTCCGCGATGCGCGTAATCGATCGGGGGATGACTAAGACCGTATCGTCACCTGCGATGGTCCCGAGCACGTCGGGGTGGCGCAGGCCGTCGAGCTCGATGCCGACGGCCGGGGCCCGGCCGACGCGGGTGCGGATCACGATCATGGTCTCGTTGTGCTCGACGGACAGGACCATGCTCGCGGGGAAGTTGGTCCGACCGGCGGACTCGAGCCGGTAGACGAAGCTGCCGTCCTCGTGGACCTGCCGCTGGGCGCCGAGCAGCTTGAGGTCGCGCGAGATGGTGCTTTGCGTGGTCGGGATCCCGCGCTCGGCGAGGGCCTCGGCCAGCTGCGCTTGCGAGCTGCCGCCGCGGCCCGCGAGCAGCAGCTGACGCAAGATCTTGCGGCGTTGCTTGGTCTCGGACACGGGCTGGCTAGCGGAGCTGGCGGGTGATCAAGGTGCCGACGCCCTGCTCGGTGAACAGCTCGGCGACGAGCGCGTGGGGGAGCCGGCCGTCGATCAGGTGCAGGGCCGGGAGGCCCTGGCGGGCGGCGTGGCGCGCGAGCGCGAGGTTCTCGTCGGCGTCGGTCGTGAACCGCCCGCGATCGAGGCCAACGAGGGCCTGATCGGGGGACAGCTCGCTGACCAGGCCGCCGGCGTCGTGGAGGCCCTGATCGTCGGCGAGGCTGAGCAGCTTGGTGACCCCGAGCCGGACCGCGAGCGAGACCAGCTCGCCGGGATCGGGCCGTGCCTGGATCAGCACGCAGGCCTGGCCGCGATCGAGGCGCTGACCGATGCGCCCGGGATCGTGGGGGACCTCGACCAACCGATAGGCCCCATCGGCGAAGTCCTCGCGCAGCCCGGCGAGGACCTCGAGGTCGGGGACGACCACGAGCACGCGCAGCTCGGCGTCGAGCATCAGCTCGAGATCGCGGGCGACGCTCGCGAGCAGCATCGGCTTGCGCGCGGCCGATCCGCTGAGGTGCACGAGCACGCGCATGCCGGTGAACCGGCGCACGTAGGACAGCCCGTCGACGAGCAGCTGATGCTTGAGGATCGGCGTATACGAGGCCAGCGAGACGTTGCGGCCGACGACCCCCTCGGCGCTGACGACCAGCTGCAGGGTCTCGTCGGCGTTGATGCGGACATAGTCGTAGCTAAAGTCGCAGCCGAGGGCCGTGAAGCTGGCCGGGCCCGCGCCGACCCGGACGCTCCAGCGGACCGTGGGCTCGCGCAGCCGCCGAGCGAGCTCGCGGCCGTCGTAGGTGGGGGTGCTCTCGTCGCCCTTGTCGGCGGCCGGGACCGGCGCGCCGGCGCGTACGAGCGGGATCTGCTGGGCGTCGATCTCGATGTCACAAAGCGCGAGGGTGTCAAAGCCGGCCTCGAACGCGGCTTGACCCGCGGCCGCGCTGAGCCGGCCCCAGCCGCCCGCCTCGCCCGAGAACACGCTGCACTTGAACAGCGAGCTGCGGCAGCAGCCCCGGGCGATGGCCTTGGCGATCGCGGGGGTCGGGGCCCCGCTGACGGTGACCTCGAGCAGCCGCGTCGCGCCCTCGCCGTCGCGGGTGATCTGCTCGGCGAGCGCGAGCAGGATCGCTTGGAGGGCGGCGCCGAACTCGGCCTTGGCCTCGGCGCTGGTGATCGCAACCCCGGACTCGCCGCTGGCGAGGGCGAGGACCGTGTCGTTGGTCGAGGTGTCGCCGTCGACGGTGATCGCGTTGAAGGTCGGCTCGATCGCGTTGCGTAGCAGGGCGTGGAGGACCTCGGGCTCGATCGCCGCGTCGGTGCAGACGTAGGCCAAGGTCGTCGCCATGTTCGGGTGGATCATCCCCGAGCCCTTGGCCACACCGAACAGCCGGATCGGCTGCTCGTGGCCCGCGAGGCTGAGCTCGCCGTGGGCGACCTTGATCAACGTATCGGTGGTCAAGATCGCCGTGGCGAACCCGCGAGGATCGGCGCCGAGGGCCTCGCGCATGGCCGGCATCGCGGCCTCGATGCGGCCGACGTCGAGCGGCACGCCGATGACCCCGGTCGAGCAGGTCAAGACCGCGGTCGCCGGGCACGCGAGCGCGGCCGCGGCGGCCTCGGCCATCGCGACGTTGGCCGCGACGCCGGCGGGGCCGGTCATCGCGTTGGCGTTGCCGCTGTTGACTAAGACCGCGCGGACGCCCGCGGCCGGGAGCAGCTCCGCGCAGCGATCGACGCAAGCGGCGCGGACGAGGTTGCGGGTAAACACCCCCGCCGCGTTCGCGCCCGCCGAGCTGGTGCAGTGGATCAGGCCGAGGTCCTTGCGCGAGCGCTTGATGCCGGCGTGGACGCCCGCAAACGCGAACCCGGCGGGGAGCGCAGGGGCAGCGTCGAGCGAGGTCGAGGGCGAGAAGCGAGTCGTCGTGGTCATGCGGAGTTCGTCGAGAGGCGGGTTGCGAAGGCCGGCGGCACGCCGCGCGGGGGCTTGGCGAGGGGCGGCGGGAGCCCGAGGCCGGGGGCGAGCCCGAGCCACAGGTTGAGGTTGTGCAGCGCCAAGCTAGCGGCGCCGCGCATGAGGTTGTCGATGCTGGCGAACACGGGGACCAAGCCGCTGCGCTCGACCGGTCCGACCGCGAGCAGGGCTTGGTGGCTGCCGACGACGTGGGCGAGGCCGAGGCCGTCGTCGGGCTGGTCGAGCACGCTGATGTAGGGCTGGCCGGCGTAGTGCTCGACGAGCGCCGCGTGCAGCTGCGCCGGCTCGACCCGCGGGCGCACGAAGCTGGTCACCAGCATGCCGCGGACGACCGGCAACAGCTGCGTGACGAAGCTTATCGGCGCGCCGAGGTGGTGCTCGATCTCCGGCACGTGGCGGTGGGCGCCGACCTTATAGGGGAAGCTGTTGCCGGCGAGGTTGCAAAAGTGCAGGTGATCCGCGAGGCCCTTGCCGGCCCCCGACGCGCCGCTGGTGCCGAGCACGGCGATGCCCTCGGGCTCGATCAGCGCCCGCTCGATCAGCGGCCGCAGCCCCAGCAAGGTCGCCGTCGGGTAGCAGCCCGGGTTGGCGACGAAGCGGGTCGTGGGCGCGGGCGGGCCGAACAGCTCGGGCAGCCCATAGTGCGCGGTGGGATCGCGGCGGCGCGCGTCGGAGAGATCCAAGATTCGCTCGGTCCCCGCGTCGACCAGCGCCGCGGTCCAGATCGTCGCCGCGTCCCCAGGCAGCGCGAGCGCTACGGCGTCGCAGCCCCGCAGCAGCTCGCGGCCCGCGGCGTCGAGTTCGTCCGGCGTCCGGGCGGGGGACAGCAGGGGGCTCATGCAGGGATGCCGCATCAACAGCGCATGAAGAGCTTGGCCCGCGTAACCCGACGCGCCGACGATCGCTACCTTGAATTCCGGCTGTGACACCCTGAGCGCCGTCTATCGCGGATCCATCGCCGACCGCAAGCCCGCTCGAGGACTTGCAGCCAACCCGCATTTCATGCGCGTACTGATGCAGGAACCCTCGGGCAAAATCCGTGAGAAATATCGCAATAATGCGTTTGCCGCAGGGCATTTCGGGCTTGACTCGCTATCGCGCTCGGGTAGAGTCCGCACCCCGACGCGGGAATAGCTCAGTTGGTAGAGCGCAACCTTGCCAAGGTTGAAGTCGCGAGTTCGAGTCTCGTTTCCCGCTCAAAGAGCCTCGCCAATCACAATGGCGGGGCTTTTTTATGGGTACTCGGGCCAAATCCCCCTGGCGTGCGCAGCGGCGCCCGGCGGTCCCGGCCGCGCCCGGGTCTGGTCCAAGGATCGAAAACTCGCTTGGGTTGGCGCGTCCGCAGCTCAGCTCCCCGATCGGCGGGGTGTCGGTCTGCTCCTCACGTGCCCGTGCTTGCGCGCCTGGGTGAGCGCGGATAGCCTCCTTCGCGGAAGTGCGCGCCGTCTCCACAGCTCGACCCTCGGTGGTCGCAACGAAAGCCAGCTCCTTGCTTGGCGCGCTGCTCTTGCTGTTGGCGTTGATCGTCCCGGACCTGGCCTTCGGGCGAGTTGAACAGGCTGCTAAGGCGGCCCCCGCCGACGATTGGTACGCCGAAGACGGCGGGGCCTGCGGCGAGGACGAAATCGGCGAGGAGCTATACGACTGCGGCTCGGAGCTCGACGCCCGGTTTGGCGAGCCCCTCGCGATCGCGCTGCTCCGCTCGACGGTGGTCCGCACCACCAAAGAGCAGTGCGAGGAGCTGCTCGCCGACATCTGGTCGCGGCAAGGCTGCTCGGCCGACGGCCGCGACTGCGGCAAGCTCGTGCCCGGGGTCCCCTTCGGTCCGGCGCCCAAGCTGGTCTCGAGCTCTTCGAGCGCCCAATCGTGGGTCGCCGCGCTCAGCTGCGCGGCCGCGACGGTCCGGCGCCTCGGTCTGCCCACGGATGATCGCCTGCCCTCGCTGCGCGACCTCCAGCCCCCGGTCCCGCCGCCCAAGCTCCCGGCCCATTGAGCGCTCCTCACGGGCGTCTGCGGTCGAGTCTTCGATCGTGCGCAGCTCGTGACGAGCAGGGATCCGAGCGCCGGATCCCCGGTCGACAGCGGTCGACCGAGCGTCGAGCGCCTGCACAAAAATGCGCGTGCAGGCCACCCGGAAGCGATTGACGGCGAGATCCATGCACCAGCCCTTCAAATCCCAACAGCGTAGCCTCCAGCGCCTCGGCCTCGCGTTGGCCCTGTTGTTGCCGCTGACCGGCTGTCCGGCCAAGCCCGATGGGGGCCAGGCGGTCGACATCGATCTGCGCCGCTACTTCGTGGATCTCAGCCAGAGCGCGGCCACTGACTACGCCCTAGGTGGCGAGCAACCCCTGGTCACGATCGTGATCTGGTCCGACTACGCGTGTGAGCCCTGCGGCCGCACGTGGGCCCTGATGGAGCACCTCGTCGAGGACTACGGCGACGATCTGCGCGTGATCTACCGGGCCGGGACCGTCGCGGGCTTTCAACACGCCGAGCGGGCGGCCGAGGCCGCGTTCGCGGCTGGTGAGCAGGGCAAATTTTGGCCCATGCACCGGCGCCTGTTCGAGCACCCGGACGACTTCTCGCGTCCGGTCTTGCGCAAGCACGCCGAGGCGATCGGCCTCGACGTGGCTCAATTCATGGACGATCTCGACACCGGCCGGTTCTCGGGCCGCCGCAGTCGGGATCGTCGGCAGGCGGTGGAGCTCGGCCTCGGCCCGCTCCCGGTCGCCTTCGCCAACGGGCTGTTCGTGCTCGGCTTCAAGCAAGACGATGGCTGGCACGCGCTCATCGACCGTGAGATCGCGAGCGCGCGAGCGATGATGCAAGACGGCATCAAGCGCGCCGACATCTACGCGGAATTCATGCGCACCGCCAAGCGCGGGCGCGTCGACGAAGGCGCGCCGGCCAGCGAGGCGGAGGTCGAGCGGCTCCGAGCCGAGCGCGCCGCCAAGGCCCAAGCGCAGCAGCCGGGCCTGCTCGCGCGCCCGGACGTCGAGCAGCGCTACGCCGTGCCGACCGGCGCCGGGGGCTTTGGGCCCGCGGACGCGCCGGTCGTGCTCGTCGAGTTCGTCGACTACCAGTGCCCCTATTGCCGCCTCGCCCACGCCGAGATCATCCCGGCCTTGCGCGCGCAGTACCCTGCCGACCTTCGCGTCGAGATCCGCCAGTTCCCCCTCGAGATTCATCCGGCGGCCGCGGCCGCGGCTCGGGCCGTGCTCACGGCCGGCGAGCAGGGCAAGTTCGGCGAGTTCCACGACGCGCTGTGGCACGACGACAACCAAGGCGCCGGGGGCCTGGGCTTTTCAACGTTCACGCGCGTGGCCGAGCAGCTCGGCCTCGACGTCGAACGGTTCGAGCGTGACTTCCAGACCCGCGCAGTCGGTGATCAGCTCGCGGCCGACGTGCTGCTCGCGCGCCGGCTCGGGGTCTCGGGCACGCCCGGCTTCTTCGTCAACGGTCGCTACGTCGACGGGGCCCGCAGCGCGGACACCTTCGCCCGAATGATCGATGAAGAGCTCACCCGCGCCAAGCAGCTCGAGGCCGAGGGCACGCCCCGGGCCGAGCTCCACGCCGCGCTGATGCGCGAGGCCCTCGGCCCCGATCAATTTCCGAATGGCCAGCTCGAGCTCGCAAAGCCCGAGCCGGCGCCCGAATCAACCTCCACGACGGCCGGCGAGCCCGGCCAACCCTAACTAGAGAATCCAAGGACCACCATCATGAAACGCATCAGTATTCAGACCCTCATCGCCGCCGGCCTCATGTTTGGGCTTGGCGCGACCGCGACCACCGGCTGCGTCGAGCCTCCCAGCAAGACCGGCGAGGGCGCGGACTCAGCCACCGCGGCGGTCGGCACGTTCGTGACCATGGACGACGTCGACGACTCGATGAACGACAAGGTCACGGGCGAGCGCTACCAGATCACCTACAACGAGAACGATCTGTGGCACGGCGCGCCGACCGGCGCGCTGGTGACCATCGTCGAGTACTCCGACTTCCAATGCCCCTACTGCGTGCGCCTAGCCGACTCGCTCAAGGCGATCGCCGAGGAGTACCCCGACGACGTCCGCGTGGTGTTCAAGCACTTCCCGCTGCCCATGCACAAGCAGGCCAAGCCGGCGTCCGAGGCCGTGCTCGCCGCCCACGCCCAAGGTAAGGGCTGGGAGATGCATGACCTCGTGTTCGAGAACAACCGCAAGCTCTCGAACGAGGATCTGATCAAGTACGCCGAGCAGATCGAGGTCCCCGACGTCGCCAAGTTCAAGGCCGACCTCGAGAGCGGCGCCTACACCGAGCAGGTCGACGCCGACACCAAGCACGGGCAAAAATTTGGGGTTGGTTCGACGCCCAGCTTCTTCGTCAACGGCATCCCCGAGCGCGGGGCCAAGAGCCCCGAGCAGATCAAGGTGTTGATCGAGAAGGAGAAGGAGCTCGCGCAGGCGCTGCTCGACGCGGGCAGCAAGCGCGAGGAGATCTACGCGCGGATCATGAAGGCCGCCCAGTCCTCGCGAGCGGCGCCGGCTCGGCCGCAAAACCCCAAGCAGCCCGAGCAAGGCCAGCGTCCGGGCAAGCCCGATCCCTCCAAGAACTACGCCGTGCCCGTCGACGGCCGCCCGCAGCAGGGCCCCGACGACGCGCTCGTGACCATCATCGAGTACTCGGACTTCGAGTGCCCCTACTGCCGCCGCGTGCTCCCGACGCTCAAGGAGCTCGAGGAGAGGTACGGCGACAAGATCCGCGTGGTGTTCCGCCAGCAGCCGCTGCCGATGCACCAGCAGGCCAAGCCGGCGGCCCTCGCCGCGCTCGCGGCCCACAACCAGGGCAAGTTCTGGGAGATGCACGACGCGCTGTTCGCCAAGTCCGAGACCCGCGCGCTCAACGAGCAGACCTACGTCGAGATCGCGACCAAGCTTGGCCTCGACCTCGCCAAGTTCACCGCCGATCGGGCGAGCCCCGAGCTCGCCAAGATGATCGAGGAGGACCAAAAGATCGCCAGCCAGTTCGGCGCGGGCGGGACCCCAGCGTTCTTCGTCAACGGCCGCCCGCTCTCGGGCGCGCAGCCGGTCGAGTCGTTCGCGGCCGTCATCGATGAGGAGCTCGTCAAGGCCGAGGCGTTCATGGCCGCCAACAAGGTCGCGCCCAAGGATCTCTACACGGAGATGATGAAGGGCTGGGAGACCGAGGTGAAGGCCCCGCCGATCGCCGACGAGAGCCGCCGCGACATCTCGACCGCCACGCTCGCCGGCAAGGGCAACCTGAAGAACCCCGAGATCACCCTGATCGAGTGCTCGGACTTCGACTGCCCGTACTGCACGCGCGGCGCGAAGCTCGTCGAGGAGATCTTGGCGGCCGACAAGTACAAGGGCAAGGTCGCGTTCTACTTCGCCAACTTCCCGCTGCCGATGCACAAGGACGCCGAAGGCGCCCACCGTGCCGCGATCGCGGCTGGCAACCAGGGCAAGTTCTTCGAGATGCACGACCTGCTGTTCGTCGATCGGACCAAGCGCTCCGAGGCTGACTACCGCGAAATGGCCGGCACTTTGGAGCTCGACGTCAGCAAGTTCATGACCGACTGGGGCTCCGAGGCGACCAAGCAAAAGGTCCTCGATGACAAGGCGCTGTGCGCCAGCAACGGCGTCACCGGCACGCCGGCCTTCTTCGTGAACGGTCGCACGATGCGCGGCGCGGTCCCGTTCAACATGGCCGAGCAGGTCCTCGACGAGGAGCTCGCCGGCGGGTTCGAGGCCAAGGCCAAGGGCGAGAAGCCGGCCAAGGCCGAGAAGCCGGCCAAGGTCGCCAAGGACGGCTAGCTAGAGCGCCGATCAGTTTGGAGTCGGGCCGGCGCACGCGCGTCGGTCCGGCTCGCTCGCCGTCCCGCCGAGCCCTCGTCGTGGGTTGACGCGAGTCGTCAGCGTGAGCGACAGGGGTTCGGCGGGGCTGCGCAGCGAGGCTGCGTAACACGCCGCGAAAAAGTAAGCTTCCGCGACCCGGCCGCGCCGGGCGCTAGCTGGAGTGACGAGAGATGTCCGAGCACGACGAAGATCACAAGCGTGAAGCTGATGAGCACGGCGACACCCCGGCCCCCGCCGAGTCGCCCGAGTCGCCCGAGTCGCACGACGAGGAAGACCGCACACTCGACGACACCAAGACCCATTCGCGGGCGACCGCGGCCGAGCCCCAGCCGCTCGACGAGCCCGTGAGCGCGGCGAGCGAGGCCAAGCCCGGCGACAAGCCGACCAAGCCCAAGCTCGCCGACAAGAAGTCCGCGTTGATGGGCAACCTCGTGTTCGTGGTCGGCTTCTTGCTGACGCTGGTGCTCGGCTACTTCGTCGGCCAGTGGGTCAAGGTCAAGTTCGGCGAGACGCCGGCGGCCGACTCCGCCGATCGCTACCGGGTCGAGCTGCGCGGCGACGAGCCGCAGGTCGGTCCCGACGACGCGCTCGTGACCATCATCGAGTTCGCCGACTACCAGTGCCCCTACTGCGCCGACTCGGTCGCGCCGCTGATGGGCGCGATCAAGTCTTATGAGGGCGACGTCCGCTTGATCTTCAAGCACTACCCGCTGCCCGGCCACAACCGCGCGGCGCCGGCCGCCTACACCGCCTGGGCCGCCCACCAGCAGGGCAAGTTCTGGGAGTTCCACCACCGCTTGTTCGAGGCCAAGTCCTCGATCGAGAAGGTCCCCGAGTGGGTCAAGGAATTCGGCCTCGACGCGGGCAAATTCGGCACGGACATGGAGTCGTCCAAGGCCAGGCAAGCCGTCGACTCGGACATGCTCGCCGGCGCCAAGGTCGGCGTGACCGGGACCCCGGCGTTCTTCGTCAATGGTCACCTCTACCGGGGCAAGCGCAGCGAGATCGACTGGCGCAAGATCATCGAGGGCGAGCTCAAGTACGCCAAGGAGTCGGTCAAGGGCGGCGTCACCCGGGCCAACCTCTACGAGCACCTGATGAAGGACGCGCTCACCCGCCAACCGGGGGCCCCGGATCGGCCGCTCGGGACCACCGCCGAGCGCGACCCCACGGTCTACAAGGTCGAGATCGGCGACCGCGAGGCCCACGGGCCCGCGACCGCGCTGGTGACCATCGTCGAGTTCGCTGACTACCACTGCCCCTTTTGTTCGCGGGTCCAAGCCGACATCGAGCGCTTGCTCGAGGAGTTCCCCGACGACGTCCGCGTGGTCTACGTGCAGCGTCCGCTGGCCATGCACCCCAACGCCCGCAACGCGTCCAAGGCCGCGCTCGCGGCCGGCAACCAGGGCAAGTTCTGGGAGATGCATCAAAAGCAGTTCCTGCGCCAGCTCCAGACCATGGAGCAGTTCGAGAAGGTCGCCGGGGAGCTCGGCCTCGACCTCGAGCAGTTCAGGCTCGACTACGCGAGCAGCGAGGTCGCGGCCCAGCTCGCCGCCGATCAAAAGCTCGCCGAGGCGTTCGGCATCAGCGGGACCCCAGCGTTCTTCATCAACGGCCGCTACCTGTCCGGGGCCCAGCCCTACGACGTGTTCGACACCGTCGTGCGCGAGCGCCTCGCCGAGGCCAAAGAGATGGTAGCGACGGGCAAGGCGCCCACCGAGGTCTACGACGCGATCATGGCCACCGCCGTGAGCACCCCGGTCAAGAAGTGACGAGGCCCTGTTGACGAGCGACAACCCCGAGACCCCCAACATCCCCGCGCCCAAGCTCGACGGCGGGCCCAAGCGCGGGGCGCTCGACGCCGTCGCGCTCGGGGCCATGCTCGTGTTCATCCTCGTCGGCGGGCTGCTGGTGTTTGGCTTCGCCCAGACCCTGGTCCCCGCCGCGCAAGCCCAGCTCGGGGCGGCCTGCCGCCCGCTCTCGCCGGCGGCCAAGACCGGTCCGCTGCCCGAGCTCGAGCTCGAGGATCTCGACGGCAACCCGGTCTCGCTCGCCGACTTCCGCGGCAAGTTCCTGGTCGTCAACTTCTGGGCGACCTGGTGCGAGCCCTGCACCCGCGAGTGGCCCGATCTCGACATCCTCGGCGCCCGGCTCGCGTCGCGCCCGGGCTCGCCCGACGACATCGCCGTCATTGCGATCAGCGTCGACCAAGATCCCGAAGAGATCGGTCCGTACCTCGATCGCATGGGCCTGCGCGATTCGACGGTCACGATCTTGCGGGCCAAGCCGGCCGACGCCCACCAGCTGTTCGGCAGCCAGATGATCCCCGACACCTACTTTGTGAACCGCGCGGGCGAGTTCGAGGCCGTGTTCGTCAACATCCGCGCTTGGGGCAAGGCCAAGGCGGTCCGCTGCGTCGAGGCCAGCGCCAAGCGCTGAGAGGCCGCTACGGGCAACCGCACTCGTCGATGCCCCCAGCGGTCGCGAGGTTGACGGTCAGCGTGTAGTCGCCCCAATCGCTGAGCCCCGAGCTTTGCCCGTCGGCGACGATCGTGTGCCAATCGGTCTTCGACGCCACGTAGTCGAGGATCTCCGCCGGGTCCGCGGTGGTGCTGCAGACCTGGGCGTTGCCGATGCACTCGGGCTCGTCGTGGATCTTCAAGCGTGCATTCCAGCCGGCGGGGTTTTGCACGGCGGTCACGCTGTCGCCCACGACCATGAAGATCTGGAAGAAGTGGTCCCGGCCCGAGTCCCAGTTGGCCGGGTCGCTGATCGGCCCGCAGGCCCCGTTGTCGTTGTCGGTCGCGGCCTGGGTGCTGCCGCCGTAGAAGAACCCGGCCTTGGCCTGGGTTCGGCCGATCACGTAGGGCTTCTCGCAGGTGTTGGGCGAGCTGGCGGGCTTGCCGTCGCAGATCAGCGGGCATGGATCGACCTGCTCGTCGCCGTCGCCGTCGCCCGTGTCATCGCCGTCGCCGTCGCCGTCGCCGGTGCTCGAGTCGCCGTCGCCGTCGCCGGTGCTCGAATCGGGATCACCGTCGCCGTCCTCGGTGCTGGCATCGCCGTCGCCGGGCACGCCCTCGCTGTCAACCTCGCCGAACTCAGCGCCGTCGTTGCCGGTGAAGCCCGCGGAGAACGAGCCTGGGGACTCGTCGGAGGCCCCGGTCGAACACGCGGCGAGCAGGAGAACCAAGGGGGCGAAGCGCTTTGTCATGGTGGGTGCCACAGTTTCATGCGCTGTTGGCCCGCTCGCAAGCGTGTGAAATCAAATCATACCTTAGTCGTCGTCCACGTTAGGATCTGTTCGAACAGCCCAAGCTCGCCCGGGAGCCCCAGATCGATGTCGCGGGGGAAGCCGACGTGCCCGCCGCGACGGATCCAGCGGATGTCCACGGCGCTCCCGGCCCGCTCGAGGTGGGGCTGCAAGGTCATCGCCGGGACCATTGGGTCGTGCTCGGCCGCGAGGAACAAGATCGGGATCTGAGCCTCGCGCAGGCGGGGGCCGGCGGCCTGTGACCGCCAATACTGCTCGACGCTCGCAAACCCCCAACGCGGGATGATGGTCTCGATGTCCCACTCGCGGAGGGTCCGAAACCGCCGGGATCGCTTGGCCACGCCGTCAGCGTGGACCTTGGTGTGGATCTTGGCGAGGCCGTTGAGGATGTGGCGTCGGTAGATCCAGCTGGCCGGGGCGTCGAGCTCGTCGACGTTGCGGGCGAGATCCAAGGGCGCACAGATCGCAACGATCGCCGCGACCCGAGGGTCGCGCGCGGCGAGGAAGCTCAAGTGGATGCTCACGTGCCCGCCAAGCGAGAAGCCCATGACGAACACGCGCTCGAAGGCCGCGAGTGAGGGATCGGCGAGGACCGTGACGAGGTCGGCGGCGAGCCCGGCGTGATAAAAGTCGGGGTCGCTTTGGCCGGCACCACGCATGGAGATGCGCAACGTCGCGTAGCCCCGGGCCTGCAGCGCAGCGGCGGCCTCGCGCATGTAGGGGCTGTTCGCGTCGCCGCCGAGGCCATGGACGAGCAAATAGAGATCGCGGGCGGCGAGCGGCCCGCCGAGCTCGCCGCCGAGCCGCTGGCTCGCCGGTCCACCTGGGCGCGGGTCGGCGACGAGCGTCGACCAGGGCCGGTCATCGAGGGTTTGGGTTTGCAAGCGCCCACGCAGGTTCGGGGCGATGGTCCACCAATGTCCGCGGGCAGGCACATGCACGACCCGCGATGATGTTCGGCGAAGCTCGCCGCGGCAAGGCGGGCTTCGCGGGGCTCCGCGGCTGTTCGCAAACGTTGCCGGACGCGGCCGCGTTGACCTGCACAGCGCGGCCGAGTAAAACGCCGGCGCGTGGCGAGGCTCACGAAGGGTCGCGAGACCCACCAGGCCGCCGAACATGATGATCATGCGCGGCAGACCGATGGCCCAAGCTTGAAGCTGGTGTTCGGCGCGCTCGCGTTTGTCAGCATCAGCGTGGGTGTGGGCGCCTATTGGCGCTACGCGAATTCCGAGCGGTGGGTCGCCGAGGGCATCGCGACCATGGACCGGCGCGGCGCCGAGCTCGAGCCCGAAGGCTGCATCGACGAGGCCGTCGCGTGGTACGGCGAGTGCGATCAGCAGCAGGCCAACGCCGCCGTGTGCTTGCAGGGCGTCCCGCTCTTGATGTTCCACTGCCTCGGCGCCCGCGATCGGGCGGACACCTGCGAGCAGTACCTCAACCCCGACTCGCCGGTGCGCCAGCCCAGCGAAGCCATGCGCGAGCGGGCGCGCAATGCGGCGACCGCCGGCGACAGCGGTCGGTGGGTCTACGGGCGCTGCGAAATGCGCGGCATGACCTGCGTCAACAAGCGCGAGTGCGCGTGCGCCGAAGCCTATCGAGCCATTGACTCTTTTTGTCGAACAGGGCAACAGGCGGTTCAGCTGTGAGCCGGAGGTCGACATCCGAACAGCCCGAAGGGCGCCCCGCAGAGCGGGCCGGACGTGAAGCGTCCGCGGTCGGATCGACAGCGAGCTCCCTGCGCGACTACCTGACGCTGACCAAGCCCGGCATCGTGCGGATGTGTCTGGTCATGACCGCGGGTGGTCTGTGGCTGGCGCCCAAGTCGTCGGTCGGCTGGCCCTTGTGGATCGCCGCGCTGCTCGGCTCGGGCCTCGCCGTCGCCTCGGCCAACGCCTTCAACATGGTCTGGGAGCGCGAGGGCGATCGGAAGATGGCCCGGACCCGCGCGCGGCCCTTGGCCTCCGGTCGGATCAGCGCCCTCGGTGCGAGCGTGTTCGCTGGCGTGCTCGGGGTCGCGGGGATGCTGGTGCTCGCGCTCGGGGCCAACCTCTTGACCGCGGGCCTCGCTGCGTTCGCGCTGCTCAGCTACGTGCTCGTCTACACCCCGCTCAAGCGGGTCACGCCGCTGGC
>Ga0114946_10001710_pt1 | contig 15133 bp, 16 predicted proteins | sample WalLakDeSediment_FD_88676 | JGI IMG/M metagenome (GOLD analysis project Ga0114946, IMG submission 88676) | Lake sediment microbial communities from Walker lake, Nevada to study Microbial Dark Matter (Phase II) - Walker Lake 11/02/13 Deep Sediment | ecosystem: Environmental > Aquatic >... | reverse complement strand
GATTCCAGTATCTTTTACAACAGAATAACAAATTAATCTAATATCTTCAGCATCTTCTTCAAACTTAATTTCATTTGTTTTTTTAGGTATCTTCACTTTTTTCTTTAATTCTTTATTTAAATTAGAAGCTAAAATTTCTTTAGCAACTTTATTATTTTTGTAAAATCTAACAGAGAATATTTTCATTGAAGGACATTCAAGGATTGTCAAAGGAATAATTATTTTTTTACCATGAGTCATTGAATGGAGGGTATTATCTTTTACAAAAGCAGAAATCATTCCAGCTTTATAACAAATAAATCCTTTAAGATTTTTCCCAGAATCAATAGCATCCCAGTTTACACTAGGTAAAATTTTTTCAGCCCTTTTTCTTGGCCAAAATTGCAAACTTCCTTTTCTCGGTGATTTTCTTGTCGGCATTTGTATTTACTAATAGCGAAGATTTCATTTTATCTTTTCCCTGGAATAGAATATGTAGAAAATTATGGTTTATAAGGGTTTTGATATGGCCTGTTCATTTTTAGATCTCAAGCAGCAAATTCTTTCTCACTTGTAACAACTTGTTCATTAATAAAAGCATTTCTAACAATTTTCCCCTTTCTTTTAGCCATTTCTCGAATTTTAGCAAAATCAGTTTCACCTTCGGGCATAATAATACTATCAATAAAATAACTATGATTTATTCTGGCGTTCTTAAATTCAGTATTTTCAAAAATAAAACTGTCGGCAATTTTTTTGTCCGTGGTTTTTAATGTGCAAAAATCTGCTTTAGCTTCCGCATCCCCTTTTCCGGGCTTTCCAGATTTAGGTGCTTTTGCTTTAATTTTTAATTTATCTTCCCCAACATCAAAAGTCAAAGCAAAAAATGCTTTAGGAAATTTTTCCAATAAATTTGATATTTCTTTCCCAGTCATTTCTTTATCAATCAAGTATCTTTTAACTCCTTGAAATTGTTTTTTTTCTTTAAAATCCAATTCCCCTGTTAAATCTAATGTGGAAACAATTGCCCCTTTAATTTTTGTAGAATTTTCTCCCAATTTTTCAGCCATTAATCTAACTAATTCATTTGCAAATTCTGCTGAAGTTTTTATTGTATACTTTCCATTAGAATTTTTAGCTTCAATTAATGCCCTATCTCTAAATTCCCCTTTACTAAATTTTTGAAATTGTAAATGCACTTCTTCGTCGATTTTTTCATCAAAAACTCTTTTTATAAAATTCATAATCTTCTTTGTGTAAAATAACTTATAAATCTTTTTACTGCAAAACTTTATAAGTTTAAACTCTCTTTAAGATATAGAAAAAGATGAATGATGATTATTTAAAGAAAATAATAATTGCAATAATTTTAGTAGTTCTTTTAGTTTTATCTTTTTTCCTCTTACGACCAATTTTATTATCTGTAATTGCTGGATTTGTTTTAGCATTTATTTTTACACCTGTATATAACTGGTCTTCTAAATTTTTGAAGTCAAAAAAATTAAGGGCTGCATTGATTTGCACTATTTTAATTCTACTTTTTATTTTACCTATTTGGTTTTTAACTCCTGTTTTTATAGACCAATCAATCAAGCTTTATTTAGCATCACAAAAAATAAATTTTATAGAGATTCTTCAAAATATTTTTCCAAATTTATTGGCATCTGAAGGATTTTCAACAGAAATTGGGATGGTTATTCAATCTTTTGTGACAAAAACAACAAATTCTTTAGTAAATTCTTTTTCTCAATTAATAATTAACTTTCCAAATTTACTTTTTCAATTTCTTATATTGTTTTTTGTTTTCTTTTTTGTTCTAATAGATCAGGAAGAAATTATTTCTTATTTTAGAAGTCTTTTACCTTTTACAAAAGATATAGAAGGAAAATTATTTAAATCTTCTCAGAAAATCGTGTCTTCTGTAATCTATGGGCAAATCGTGATTGGGATTTTACAAGGTATCCTTACAGGTATAGGATTTTTTATTTTTGGAGTTCCAAACGCATTATTATTAACTTTATTTGTAATGATAGCAGGTATCTTTCCAATAGTTGGCCCAACAATAATCTGGATTCCCATAGCAATATATTTTTTCTTTATAGGAAATAGTTTTTCTGCATTTGGGATAATCATCTTTGGTATCTCTGCTTCAATGATTGATAATTTCTTAAGACCAATATTAGTTTCAAAAAGAACTCACCTACATCCTGCATTGGTGCTTATTGGAATGGTTGGGGGATTCTTTTTATTCGGAATATTAGGATTTATTTTAGGCCCTTTAATTTTGGCTTATTTAATAATTATTTTGGAAATCTATAGAAATCAAAAAATTCCAGGGATTCTTATTCAAGAGTCAAAATAAATAGATAAATATAAAAATCATTTCTCCTAATTAAGAACAGGTGATATTTTGGAATTAAAAATTAAAACATGGAAGTGGTCTGCAGGACTTCCCGTCGCAATGTTAAATGAAAAAACTGCAGAAAAAATGGGCATTAATGTAAATGATAGAATAACTATCAAGACATTATCAAAAAAACCAAAAAAGATTTCTACAATTATTGATGTTGTAAAAGGCCTGGTGAATGAAAACCAAATTTCTGTTTCTTCTGAGTTAAAACATAGATTAAGATTAAAAGAAGGAGAAAAAGTAGAAGTTGGGTTAATTGAATTGCCAAAAAGTTTGGATTTTATAAAAAAGAAATTAGGAAAAAAAATTTTGTCTAAAAAAGAAATAAGCGAAATTATTAGCGACATAGTGAATAATTCTTTATCTGATGCAGAAATAGCCCTTTTTATTTCTGCGATGTATAAACAAGGAATGAATTTTGAAGAAACGATTTATCTTATAGATGCAATTTTAGAATCAGGAAATAAATTTGTTTTTAAAAGTAAATTCATTGTAGATAAACATTGTATCGGGGGAATTCCTGGAAATAGAACAACTCCAATTGTAGTTTCTATTTGTGCAGCAGCTGGTTTAATCATGCCAAAATCTTCTTCAAGAGCAATAACAAGTGCAGCAGGAACCACAGACGTTATAGAAACAATTGCTCCAGTTGATTTTTCTATGAATCAATTAAAAAAAATAGTAAAAAAGACAAATGCTTGCCTTATTTGGGGAGGTTCATTAGGAATAGTACCAGCAGACTCCAAAATAATTTCTATAGAAACAATTTTAAAAATTGATCCAGAAGCTATGTTAATTGCATCAATAATGTCAAAAAAATTAGCTCTAGGCGCAGAGTATATTCTTATTGATATTCCCTATGGAAAATTTGCTAAAGTCAATAAAAATCAGGCATTAAAATTAAAATTAAAATTTGAAAAAATAGGAAAACATTTCAAGAAAAAAGTAAAATGTGTTTTGACAACTGCTAAAGAACCAATTGGTAATGGTCTTGGTCCTGTTCTAGAGTTAATAGATATTTTAAAAATTTTAAGCCCAAAAGAACAAGGTCCAAAAGACTTAGAAAAAAAATCCTTATTTTTATCTGGAGAAATTTTAGAAATGACAAAAAAGGCTAAAAAAGGAAAAGGGATTGAAGAAGCCAAAAAAATTTTAGAATCTGGAAAAGCCTTTGAAAAATTTAAACAGATTATTAAAGAACAAGGAGGAAATTTTAGAAAAATAAAATTAGCAAAATTCAAAAAAGATATTTTTTCAAAAAAAAGTGGAAAGGTTATAGAGATAAATAATAAAGAAATAAATTCTCTTGCAAGAGTAGCTGGATGTCCGACAGATAAATATGCTGGAGTTTATCTTTATTCAAAAATAGGAGATAAGGTGAAAAAAGGAGATAAAATTTTAACAATTTATGCAGAATCAAAATCAAGATTAAAACAAGCTAATAAGTTTTATAAGACTAACAAACCCCTTAAAATAAATTAATCACAACTAATTTTTTAAACTTCTTTTTTCTCTGAAATTTATGGTAGAATTTAATCCTATAAAAAATCTAGTTAATTATTTCAAAAAAAATTTAGCAAAAGGATATACTTTGGAGTCTCTTAAATGGTCTTTAGTTAAACAAGGATATTCACGAACAATTGTTGAAAGAGCAATTATTCAAACAAATAAAGAACTTGCTACAGAAGCCCCAATTCTTAAAGATAAACCTGTAATAAAGCACGAAATTATTGATGAATATAATCGTCCTGTTGAGATTAAAAAATCTTTTTGGAAAAAAATTCTTAAGGGATAGCAAGCTTTAAAATCTCTTAATTAGTCTTTATTTCATGCCTCCATCGCGTAATGGTATCGCACCGGTCTTGAGAACCGGGCCCTAGTGGCTTCCCCGTTCGATTCGGGGTGGGGGCGTTTATTTCTAAACAATAAATTAGTTTTTAATCCCTAAACCCCAATCATCATTCAGAATCTTTTAATAAATATCTTTTCTTTTTTGCTTTCTTTTGTTTATTATAGAAATAAAAAGTAACTCCTGCAAGAAGTAAAACACTTATGATATAAAACCCTACAGAGGTTGATTTTTGGTCTCTTACTCTATCTTTAAAATAATCTGACTCAAAAATAACTGTTTTAGAGATCGTTCTTCTTTCGTTGATTATATCGATATAATGAATTATTAATTCTATTTTCCCGTTAGAAGGAATTGCTTCAAAACTCGCCGTAGTAAAATCTTTTGAATCCAACAAACCAACAATATTTTTATTTGCACCTTTAACATCAATGTTCTCTTGTTTTGGTATTTCAATTGTTAATGCCTCAACATCATTTTTTCCTATGTTTAAAATTTCGAAATTAATTTTTCTTTGAGTTGCATCATAATCTTTTATAAAAATTTCAAAATCTGTTTTTACATCTCGAATATTAACATCAAATTTTGATTCTATAAAATTTAATTTTGTTTTGTCTTGCGAATATCTAATGTTTATTTTATTATTCCCTTCAAGAGCATCTTTATCAATTTTTAATTCATAGGGAATCATTAAGAATGAATTAAAATCTTGGGTATAAGTCCCGCCTTTTATTGTTATTGTTTTTTCCTGTCCTGGAATTAATGAAAAAGGATATTCTGGTTCAATTGAAAAAACCACATCTTTGCAATTTGAATTTTCAACCCCTCTAACTTGAAATAATAATTTAACCGATTCTCCAGGGGTGGCTGGATACGGATCTTGTTCAATTAGATTAGTAACTAAAAGACAAGAGGCATTAACCAAACTAATTGAAAACATAAATATAAAAATTAAGGCAAATATTTTTTTCATAATTTTTTAAAACAATTATTATTTTTAAATCTTTAGAGTTTAGCCAATATTTAAAAACTTTTTTGGGATTTAATTATTATATGAAAGAAATAATAAAATTAAAAAACGTGTGGAAAGTCTATAAACAAGAAACACCCAATCCGGTTTATGCTTTAAGGGGGTTTGATGCATTAATTAAAGAGGGGGATTTTGTGGCAATAATGGGTCCATCTGGAAGCGGAAAATCAACAAGTATGAATCTAGTTGGAAGTTTAGATGTACCAACACAAGGAAGCATTTTTTTAGACAAACATAATATTTCTCATTTAGGTGAATCTGACCTTGCACAAGTTAGGGGCAAAAAAATAGGATTTATTTTTCAGCAGTTTAATTTAATTCCAAACTTAACTGCAAAAGAAAATGTAATGCTCCCAATGATTTTCCAAGAAACAGAAGAATATGAAAGAGAGAAAAAAGCAATTGAATTATTAAAACTGGTAGAATTGCAAGATAGGATGGATCATTATCCTTCTGAACTTTCTGGAGGACAACAACAAAGAGTCGCAATTGCAAGAGCATTAGCAAATAATCCTGAAGTTGTTTTAGCTGATGAGCCAACAGGAAATCTTGATACAAAAACAGGGGAGATTGTTATGAAATTTTTAGATGAATTAAATAAAAAAGGAAAAACAATAATCATTGTAACCCACGATGAAGAAACTGCCATGAAACACGCAAAAAAAATTTATTGGATTAAAGATGGAAAAAACGAAAAAATAAGTGAAAAAATAAAAGGCAAATGGAAAGAGATTAGAATTAGAAAAAATGAAAAATGAAACACTATTTTGTTTTAGCATTCAAAAACTTGAAAAGAAGAGGAATTAGAAGTTGGTTAACTCTTCTAGGAATTTGTATAGGAATTGCTGCAGTTATTTCTTTAATTAGTTTAGGAAACGCATTGCAATTTGCTATACTTTCACAATTTCCAATCGAAACCACAGAAATAATAACAGTTCAACCTGGAGGGTTATCTCAATTTGGTCCTTTTGGAACCGCTGGAGCAGAGCCTCTAACTCAGAATGATATAGACGCAATTGAAAGATTAGGAAAAGTAGAATTTGCTCTCGGAAGAAATGTCAAAAATACCTTTGTAGAATTTAATAAAATACCCAATTTAAGAATGGTTGCAAGTTCTCCAATGGGCGACAAAAAAAAATACTTAGAAGATTATTTCGGATTAAGAATAGAAGAAGGAAGAATGTTAAGGGACGAAGATTCTAATGGGGTTGTCTTAGGAAATATTTATTCTGATATAAATAAAAATGGGTTTGAGAGAACAATAAAGATAGGGGATAAAATTATAATTAATAACAGGGAATTTCGGGTTGTTGGAATATTGGAAAAGATGGGTAGTTTTATTTTTGACCGTGGAATCATAATGAATGAAGATTCTATGCATAAACTTTTTGAGATAGATAAAGAGATAGATATTATTTCAATTAAAGTAAGAGATAAAGAGGAGATAGTTGAAGTAAGTGAAGAAATAAAAAGATTAATGCGACAAAGAAGACGGGTTAAACAAGGTGAAGAAAATTTTGAAGTTTCAACACCTGAAGCAATGTTATCCACAGTAAATCAAATATTAATAGGTGTCCAAATTTTTCTTGCAATAATAGCATCACTTTCAATTTTAGTTGGAGCAATTGGAATTGCAAATACTATGGCAACTTCTGTTTTAGAAAGAAGAAAAGAAATCGGAATAATGAAGGCTATTGGGGCAAGAAACAAAGATATTTTTTATCAGTTTTTTGTAGAAGCTGGATTATTAGGTTTTATTGGGGGAATAATAGGAATAATTTTTGGACTTGGGGCGGGATATTTTGGAGTTTATGCAATTAAAGAATTTTTAGGAGTTTCAGCAAAAATTACCCTCAATTATCTTTTAATTTTATTTACTTTAATTTTAAGTTTTTTAATAGGTAGTTTATCTGGAATTACTCCTGCATTACATGCTGCTAATCAAAATCCTGTGGAGGCACTTACAGAAAGATGATAAAAAAAGAATTAGTAAACTATTCATTAAACAATTTAGTAAAAAGAAAAGGAAGAAGTTTTCTGACAATCCTTTCAATTTTTGTGGGAATAACTACAATTTTCATTTTCCTCAGTTTTGGTTTGGGATTATATGCTTATATGGAGTCATTTATAACAGAAACATCTGCAGATAAAGTAATGATTACTCCAGGATCAACAATGGATTTTGCCGCTTACTTCGATCAAAGTCGTGGTTTTGATAAAGACGATTTAAGAGCTGTTGAAAGAGCTTCTGGAGTCCATGATGTTAGTGGAATGCATTTTAAAGTTGCAGAAGTAAAGCAAGGAAACACAATAAAATATACTTTTTTGGGATCAATAGAGCCAGAAAAAAGAATGTGGGAAGAAATTGGAAATATGGAAATTGAAAAAGGCAGAGCATTAAGAGAAGGAGATACAGGAAATGTTGTTTTGGGTTATGAATTTTTAAGAGAAAACGCTCTTTTTCCAAAGGCATTTGATTTAAACGAAAGAATAAGTATTGATGGAAAAAATTTTAGAATTGTTGGTTTTTATGAATCTTTAGGAAACTCTCAAGACGATTCTCAAATTTACTTAAATAAGGAACACTTCGAGACAATTTATCCAAACCATACAAATTACGCCACGATTCTAGCGAGAGTAGATGTTAATAATATAAATCAAGTTATTGAAAACATAGAAAGGGGATTAAGGAGAAGTAGGGGTGTTGAAAAAGGAAAAGAAGATTTTTTTGTTGCAAGTTACGAGGAGTTATTAGGAAGTTTTAACGATGTATTGAATATAATAATTGGTTTTGTGATTTTAATTGCATTAATTTCGATTCTTGTTTCTTCAATCAATACGGCGAATACTATGATTAGTTCTGTTCTGGAAAGAATTCAGGAAATTGGGATTATGAAATCAGTCGGGGCAAGAAACAAGGAAATTTTTAAATTATTTTTATTTGAATCTTCATTTTTAGGATTTGTTGCAGGAGTTATTGGAGTTGTCTTAGGTTTTATTTTAAGTTTTACAGGAGGAGTTATTCTTAATGAAATGGGGTGGGGATTTTTACAGCCAGTTTTTCCATGGTATTTATTTTTAGGATGTATTTTATTCGCAGTAATAACCGGAGCAATTTCTGGAGCCATCCCTGCCTGGAACGCATCAAAAATAAATCCTGTTGATGCATTGAGATATGAATAAAGAAATTCCTAAACATTTTTATACTTTTTTTATTTATTTATTTTATGAAGAAAAGAGGTTCTAAATTAATTCCTAAAAAAATAAGTGCTAATCGTTCTCTTTTAACTTCATTATTTGTGGATATTTTTGATGCTTTAGTAAATATTTTTGTTGCTATTATTACTGGAAGTATTGTTATGCTTGCAGAAGCTATGCGTTCTATAACAGACACTATAGCTGTTGTTTTAACTTATGTTGGCTTAAAAAGATCCAAAAAAAAACCAAGTAAAGAACACCCTTTTGGATATGGAAAATCACTTTATGTTTGGACATTTATTTCAGGGATAATAATGTTTGGGTTTGTTTCAGTAGGAATATTTTATTTTGGACTTAAAAGATTTTTAGAGCCAGAGGAAATAGAAAATATCGCAATCGCTCTGGTGGTTCTAACTATTTTTGTATTTTTAAACAGTTATTCTTTTTCAGTAGGATTAAGAAGAATTTTAGACGGTAAAAAAATTAGAAACTTTTTCAAAATATATAAAAATTCTCCAAAAGTAGAAACAAAAGTAACTCTAATTTTAGATTTTGTTGGAGCCGTCACACCTCTCATAGGTTTAATTGCATTAGGAATTTATTTTCTCACGGGAAATTTAAAATTCGACGGAATCGGTGCCATGGCAATTGGAATAATACTGGGAGTTTTAACATTATTTTTATTAATTAATACAAAACAATTATTAATTGGAAAAAGAGCATCTCCCAAAATTGAAAGAAAAATTAAAAAAGCAATTCTTTCAGTAAAAAACGTAAAATCTGTTTTAGATTTAAAAACCATGATTGTTGGACTTGGGAAAATTTTAGTTAACGCAGAAGTTCATGTAAATCAAAATCTTAACACAAAACAAATAGAACAATTAATGGATCAAATAAAAGAAACTGCAAAAAAAGAGGTAAAAGAGATTTCACATATACAAATAGAATTAGAAACACCAGAATCAAATGTCAAGATAAGTGTTCAAAAGTAAATTTTCAAAATTTTTCTAAATTTGGATTCTAAAAAGATTTGATTTCAAAAAGTTCATAATTTTTTATATTTAAAATTTTCATTAATTATTCTCAAAAGCTTCTAACACCCTAATATCTGGACTTAATAAAAAAACAGAATCTTCTTTAAATCTTAAACCTCGATAAATCTTTTGCCACAATTCTCTTTTTGCTTTATCTTTGTAAAAACTCCAATAATCCGTAGGATTTGTTTTATTCAAAATTTTCCAAAAAGCATCTTGAACATTTGGGTTAGGATATTTTGTAAAAATAATACTTTTACATTCGTCTCCAGGAAAATCAATTCCTCTTGAAGCTCGAGTAGAAAATAAAATATTAATTTCTCTTCTCTTAAATTTATCAATTAATTCCCCCTTTTTATTTTCATTTTGGATATTTTGTAATTCTTCCCTACCAATTAAATTTCTTAGTCCAAATTTTCTTAATTCTTCTCTCGTAGGTAAGTCAATAAAAGCATTGACATGAATTAAAGTCGGTTTTACAGAATCTTCAATACATTTATCTAAAGATTTCAAATAATCTTTTCGAGTAAATTTTCCTGAAGAAAAATTAGAATATTTGCAATCCATTTCTAAACCTGTTTTTTGTATTTTAATTCTTCCTTGTTTTCCCACCTCTGCTTCAATAAGTTTGAAATTTTCTAAACCAAAAATTTTTTGCAAAACTTCTGCCGAATGAAGTGTCCCTGACATCAATACAATAATTTTATTTTTATCAACCATTTCATTAAACTTTTTTTTCAAATTAGTTGTAACTAAACTAATCACTAAACCATTTTCGTTTTTACCTACACTAATATAAGTATCATCTAAAAATTCATCAAAAGTTCTTACAATTCCATAAACTTCATAGACATAACTTTCAGGATCAATCTCTTCGACAAATTCACTATTTCTCATATAAACCCCAAACAAATCATAAATCCCGGTTTCTTTCAAAGGAATAATTTCTCTGGTTTGAATCGCGTTGTAAATTCTTTTATTTTTTTTAATATGTTTAATTATCTCTGAAAGTTCATCTATATGTTGGTAAGTCTCTCTGCTAACTCCAACAACTTGTGCAAGAGAATTTTGTAATCTTTCAATATTTAAATTTCTTTGATTAGCAAAACTATCTAAGAACTCATCACATTCGTCAATTATTTCTACCTCGGTCAAGGGCTTTCTCCCTAAAATTGTTTCATATTTATATTTTAAAGAATTAAACACGATGACATCTGAATCAATATAAGAGTTAAATTGTTCATAAAATTTACAACCAGGTTCTCTTTGATAAAATGTAAATGCCCCTCCAATACCTTCATAATCTCTCTTTTTTGCTTTACCAAATTTTAATTCATATTTTTCAGCCATAATCGGAGACCAATAAGGGCAAATAGGAGCAATTGACATTCTTTTAATATCTTTTATAGAAGAAAAATCTTCTTGTTTTACTCTTTTATTTTGTTTTAAATAATTTTTAATCCTATTCCAATTTCTTTCTTTTATTTCTATTTTGCAAGGAATATTGTGGTTTTCTGCAGAAATATCTTTTCCAATCATTTCTCTTACTTCTTTATCTTTTCCAGCAAAAATATCATAGAGTTTTGAATTGATTTCTTTTTTAATTTTAGGAATTGCATTTTCATTATCTTCTAAAAATTTACATTTATGATTATTTCTCCCAGTTATTACACTTATTTTTAATTTTTCTTTATTATCTTTTAGTAAATATTTTTGCCCACCATAATCTTTTTTATATTGGTTTTGTAAATTTTTTCCTGGAACAACAATAGAGGCCTTTCCTAAATTTCTTGCAATATTCAGAGCAATAGCGCTTTTTCCTGTTCCACAAATTCCATGAACAAAGATAATTTTATTTCCTTCTTTAATTGCATTTAAGATTTCCTTAACAACATCTTCTTGAGACTTTCCGTTAGAGAATCTTAAAGGTTCGAGAAATTTATCATTTTGATATAAGGACCACATTTTTCACCTAAAATAATTACTTAGAAAATCAGTTATAAATTTTGTTGTGATTTCAGCATTCAATAAATCCAACAAATTCCTTAACTATCTTTTCAAACATTTCTTTTTTTAATGAACCTATTTTATACTTGATAAGAGATTTTTCAATAGAAGCAATCTTGTCTATTCTTACAAAACTTTCTCTTTTGAGAGAGCCTTCTTTAAAGTCATTTTCTTTCAATGGAATTTCTAATTCTTTTTCATAAGATGTGCTTGTTATTTGAAGAGCAATTACATCTTCGCCATTTGGAACCTTAAGAATTAAAATTGGTCTTCTCTTTGAATTTTTTAAATTAGAAAAAGGAAACTCAATTACTGCAATGTCTCCTTTCACAAGTTTTTCCATGCTTCATCCTCTTCCTTATTAAGCCAGCTTTTAGCTAAGGATTTTTCAGACAATAAAGCGCTTTCTGGAACTGATTTCTTCAGAATTATTTCATCATCCCTTCTTATTACAATTAATTTATCTCCTTCATTTATTCCAAATCGTGCATCCAAAGGAATAACAACTTGCCCTCGAGAACTCATCTTAGTCATTTCAATTATCATAAATAAGATTAATCTTACTTATATTTAAACTTTGTGTCTTTGCATTTCTCGTTGGAAAATTAGTTATAAAGTTTGAGGGGTAAATTATTTAAAAGAATCTAAATAATTTGAAACTTTTTCTATTGAATTCTTCATCTTCCATCTTTCGGGGAAAGTATAAATCTCAAAATCGTTCGGAATTCTTTCATTCTCATAAAGAAATTTGTTATTTAGCTTTCTTAATCCTTTTTTTCCAGATTTCCAATATAACTTAGATTCTTCTATCCATTCTATTTCATTTTTGTAGGGGCGCCCAAACCAAGAATCATTTCCCATATAAGCTCCCGTCACATTTATTTTTCTATCTCTCAAAAATTTAATAACTCTTTCAAGCGTTATTCCTGTTATAAAATCTATCTCTGCTAGAATTACTTTTTTGTTTGTTAATTTTAATATTTCCTCTTCTTCCATTATAGGTTTTTCCATTTTTCTTTTATGAAATGAATAATCAATTTCAGAATAAGAATATCCCATCATTTCAAACATTTTTGCATAAGAAATTCCCGCTGTCTTTATTCCTACAACTGCTTCATATCCTTTTTCTTTTAATTGCAAAATTGCATCCGCATGTAAAATTATCTCTGAAGAACAATCATATGCACCAAACTCATTATAATCCATAAATATCTCGGGATTACCATCCCATTTAGACAATAATAAACTTTTCAATCCTCCTTCCTTTTTCTTTGATAATTCTTCTTCTACTTTATATCTATATTTGGGAAAGAAAAATTTTTTTAATTTTTCTGTTAAATCTTTTTCCATAAATTTGAGGATAGAAAATTATTTTATAAACTTTTCTTTTATAATCCAAATTAGAATCTTTAGTCAAACTAGAAAAGCTTGGATCTACCTACATTCAAATTAAATTTAACCGAATAATGCAGATAGACCTTCAGCTGCAGCTTCTTTCTTTTCTTCTTTAGGTGCTTCTTTTTTAACTTCTGCTGGAGCACTTACTCCAACCGGAGCACTTGTCATCAAACTAGCACTTTCTAGTTCTTTGGCAATATCTACACCGTTCAAACTGGCAATAAGCGATTTGATTTGTGATTCATCCACTTCTATACCAGCAGCTGCAATAACGCTTTTCATATTTTCTTCATTAACATCTTTTCCTGCTTTATGCAGTAAAAGTGCTGCGTATATATTTTCCATTTATTTTTTTCCTCCCACATTAGAGTGAGTATAAGTATCTGTCATTATCCAAATAAGCTAGCAAGTCCAGCAGCGCCGTCTTCTTTAGCCTCCTCTTTTAATTCTTCTTTTGATGTTTCTGCAGGAGTTTCTATAATTTCTACAATAGGTTCGGGCTCTCCAGTTATTGTTCGAATCAATCTCTTTTCTTGAGTTCCAGCCTTTCCAATTAAAAATTTAATAGTATCTGGGCAAGTATATCCAATAGAAACTGCTAGAGGTAATGCTCTTCCAAAAGCATATTTTAAGTTTGATAAGGTTCCTTCTATATCTATTTTAATATTTAAGTATAATTTTCCTTCTTGGATATCAAAAGCACATAATGGGATAAAACCAATTGAAAAAGGTTTAATATCTAATTTGCTCATTACATCTGCAGCAGCTTGAGAGATTTTTTCACCTTTTTTAGCAATTATTCTTGGTTCTTTAATGTTAATTTTTCCACCTTCTATTTGAATTTGAATTCCCAAAGCACCCAATTCACTAATTGCAGGTCCAGGAACTAATTCAGTAGGTCCAGCTTGAATTTCAATATCTTCTGGAGCTTCTTGCCCAGGTTTTGCTTTAGCAGGACTTTTCTTTTTCATCAATTCTCCAGCTAATTCAAAACTGTCTAAATCTGAAAATAAAATTGCTGAACTATCTTTGAGTTGTTCTTTAAGTTTTTTTATTTCTTCATTTTTCGAATCATCCAATGTTTTAAAAAATAAATTTTTTTTAGGAACTTTAACAATCGCCTTTCCTCTTAGTTTTTTAGCAATCTCTTGAAATTGTGAAGTTGGAAGATTTTTTATTGAAGCAATTAAAATTGTTTTTTTATTTCCAATTAAATTTGAAAGTTCTTTAACTACTAGTTTCTTCTCTTCAGGAATTTGATTCTTGATTTCAGATTTCATTCTCTTATTTTTATTTTTTGAGGTTTAGTCATAGTGAATTTTATTTCAATATTTTTTATATTATCTTTTCCTTTCAATAAAGCTTTTTCAACTGCTTGGTAAATTGAAATAGCATTTTCTGCAAGTTCTTCATCTTTCATACTTTGTTTACCAATAGATAATTTTATACTAGGTTCTTTTGCCCTTATTTTAACACTACCATTTATTTTTTCTTTTAATTCCTGAATTGTTTTATCATTAACATCAAAAAGAATACCTAATTGAGGAGAGGGCATTTTCCCAGTAGGACCTAAAAATCTCCCAAAGGTTGTAGCTACTTTTGGCATAAGACTTGTTTGAGCAATAAAAAAATCAAATCTTTTAGCTAAATTTTTTAATTTTTTTTTATCTGAATATTTCTTAAATTCTTCTAAAGTTATTGTTTCAACATTAGGATTTTTTGTCTCTAAGAATCCTGCAATTTTTTTGTCTTTTGTTTTATAAGGTACAGAGATAAATAAATTCAACGGATTTTTTGAAGCCTCAAATTTTTGTAAATTTATTATAAAGTCCACTGACTGGTCAAACTTTCTTTCTTTATTTTTTCTTAATTCTATTAATGCGTTTTGTATTTGTTCTTTTAGTTCCATATCATAACCTCCCACTTTATACGTGAACACCCTAGAAGATATATGTTCGCGATGTGGTTCAACCGGTAAATTTCTGAGATATTTTTGATTTATAAATCTATTTATTTTCTTCAATAATTTTCTTCAAAGATTCTTCAAGGCCAAATAACTTTTTCTTAAGATAATAATTTGCCCAATTAAAAAAGCTTCTTTTCTATGTTGCTTACGCTAACAATACAATTTGGAGCATGTTTATTAAAATTTCTTATTTCTTTTATTGTTTTTAAGCCTGTTTTATAATGTATAAAATTATCTGTGAAGATTAATGAATAATCTTTTT
>Ga0114946_10001709_pt1 | contig 15134 bp, 19 predicted proteins | sample WalLakDeSediment_FD_88676 | JGI IMG/M metagenome (GOLD analysis project Ga0114946, IMG submission 88676) | Lake sediment microbial communities from Walker lake, Nevada to study Microbial Dark Matter (Phase II) - Walker Lake 11/02/13 Deep Sediment | ecosystem: Environmental > Aquatic >... | reverse complement strand
TCCCTCACCCCGGCCCTCTCCCAGCGGGAGAGGGGGATGTGGAGCGCGCTGCGCGCGACGTTCACGTTAACCCGGCATGACACCCGTGTCGCCCCGGGGGATGAAAACACGGCTGTCATGCCGGGTTTCCCTCACCCCGGCCCTCTCCCAGCGGGAGAGGGGGACAAGGAGCCCCTTCGGCGCATTTTCACGGTAACGCGAGAGTATACCTGCCGATCCGGCGTTTCCGCGGCCTGGCGCACACTCCTGGGGGCCTCGATCGTAACTCCGGCCACGCGGATCGACGGAATGCGTAGTCAGGCCATCCTGGCCTGACGAGGTCAGGGCTGGAAGCCCAGACGACGCACGCCGTCCGACCGGCTGGGCGGGATAATGATCAAGGCCCTCCTGGGCGCTCGGCCCCCCCGCGCTTGCCAGGTGCGAGGGGCGACGGGATACTATCGCCATGCCCTTCGCGACCGCCCTCACCAATCACTTCCTGATCGCCATGCCCGGCCTGCGCGATCCCAACTTCTCGCGTACCGTCACCTACCTCTGTGAGCACTCGGAGCAGGGGGCGATGGGGATCGTGATCAATCGCCCGATGGACATCCGCCTGGGCGAGGTCCTCGCCCAGCTCGACATCGAGACCGATGACCGCGCCGTGCACGACGCCCCGGTCTACCTCGGCGGACCGGTCCAGCCGGAGCGTGGCTTCGTGCTCCACTCGGGCGAGTACAGCTTCGATTCCACCCTCGCCATCGCCCCCGAGATCAGCGTCACCACCTCGCGCGACATCCTCGAGGCGATCGCCGCCGGGCGGGGGCCCGAGCACCGCCTGATCGCGCTCGGCTACGCGGGCTGGGGCGGCGGGCAGCTCGAGGAGGAGATGGGCGCCAACGCCTGGCTGAGCGGCCCCGCCGACGAGTACATCCTCTTCCACATGCCCGCCGAGGCGCGCTGGCTGGCCGCGGCCCAACTGCTTGGCGTGGACCTCAATCTGCTGAGCGGCGAGGCCGGCCACGCCTGAATGGGCACCTTGCTCGGCTTCGACTTCGGCCCGCGCAAGATCGGTGTCGCGGTGGGTCAGACCATCACCGGCTCCGCAACCCCTCTGACGACCCTGCGCAGCCGCGGCGAGCGCCCGGACTGGCCGGCCATCGAGCGCCTGGTCCGCGAGTGGCGGCCGAATGCGGCGGTCGTCGGGCTCCCGTTCAACATGGACGACAGCGAGACCGAGCTCGCCCCGCGGGCGAGGCGCTTCGCGCGCCAGATCGAAGGGCGGTTCGGCCTGCCGGTGCACTTGGTCGACGAGCGCCTGACCACGCTGGAGGCGCGGGGTCGGCTGGGCAAGAACGGCGCGGCCGGGGCTGGACTCGACGCCATGGCCGCCAAGCTGATCCTGGAGACCTGGCTGAGTGAGCGCCACTGAGGTCTGGAAGTCGGCCGCGGAGGTCGAGGACGTCATCCGGCGGATGGGCGCGCAGCTCCGCGAGCTGCTTGCCGACCGGGATATCCGCGGGCCGCTGATGATCGGCATCCACACCGGCGGCGTGTGGGTCGCGGAGCGGCTGCATCGCGCCCTGGGCCTGAGCGACCCCTTGGGCCAGCTCGATATCTCCTTTTACCGCGACGACTTCACCCGCATCGGCATGCACCCCCAGGTCCACCCGTCTGACCTGCCGGTCGGGCTCGACGACCGCCATGTCGTCCTGGTCGATGATGTGGTGCAGACGGGGCGCACCATCCGGGCGGCGCTCAACGTCCTCTTCGACTACGGGCGGCCCGCCTCGGTCCTCCTGGTCGCGCTCGCCGAGCGTGACGGCCGCGAGCTGCCGATCGAGCCCAATCTGGTCGGGCTGCACGCGCGCCTCGCGCCTGGCGAGCAAATCAAGCTCACCGGACCCGACCCCCTGGTCTTGGTGCGAGCGGGTCAGCGCCAAGGGGACGCCCCGTGACCGGCTCCGCCGCCCAGCTCGACGCCGACGGCAACCTGCGCCACTTGCTCACCCTCGACGGCTTGAGCCGCGCGCTGCTGACCGAGATCCTCGACCGTACCGAGGGTTTTCTCAGCGTCGCCCGCCAGGCGGTGAAGAAGGTCCCGCTCTGCCGCGGCAAGATCGTCGCCAACCTCTTCTTCGAGACCAGCACCCGCACCCGCACCACCTTCGAGCTCGCCGCCAAGCGCCTCTCGGCCGACGTGCTCAACTTGAACATCAGCACCTCCGCGACCGCGAAAGGCGAGACCCTGCTGGATACCTTGCGCAACCTGGAGGCGATGCACGTCGATATGTTCGTGGTGCGCCATGCCGACAGCGGGGCCGCCCACTTCATCGCCGCCCACGCCGACCCCCACGTGGCGGTGATCAACGCCGGCGACGGGCGCCACTCCCACCCCACCCAGGGCATGCTCGACATGTTCACCATCCGCCAGCACAAGGGCGATTTCGCCAACCTGTGCGTGGCGATCGTGGGTGACGTGCTGCACTCGCGAGTGGCCCGCTCGGAGCTCTCCGCGCTGCGCACCCTGGGTGCCGGCGAGGTCCGCATCATCGCCCCGCGCACCCTGCTGCCGGTGCATGCCGAGGCGCTCGGGGCGCGGGTCTACCATGACCTGCGCGAGGGGGTGCGCGACGCCGACGTGGTGATCATGCTCAGGCTCCAGCGCGAGCGCATGCGCGGGGCCCTGCTGCCGAGCGAGCACGAGTACTTCCAGCTCTTCGGCCTGACCGAGGAGCGCCTGGCGACCGCCAAGCCCGATGCGATCGTGATGCACCCCGGCCCGATCAACCGGGGGGTGGAGATGGACTCCCAGGTCGCCGACGGTCCGCGCTCGGTGATCCTGGAGCAGGTGAGCAACGGCATCGCGGTGCGCATGGCGGTGATGTCGATGTGCATCGGCACCCAGAACCTGCGTTCGGCGGGGCAGGCCGATGGCTGACCCGACGCGTATCAGCCTCTGCAACGGGCGCCTCCTCGACCCCGCGAGCGGGGTCGACGAGGAGCTTGCGGTGCACATCGCGGGCGGGCGCGTCGCCGCGCTCGGCCCGCCACCGGCCGGCTTCCATGCCGAGCGCACCATCGACGCCGGCGGGCTGGTGGTCTGCCCGGGGCTGGTCGATCTCTGCGCGCGGCTGCGCGAGCCGGGCGGCGAGCACAAGGCGAGCATCGCGAGCGAGACGCGCGCCGCCGCCGCCGCTGGCATCACCACCCTGTGCTGTCCGCCGGATACCAGCCCGGTGATCGATACCCCCGCGGTCGCCCAGCTCATCACCCAGACCGCCGAGCGCGCCGGTTGGGCGCGGGTGGTCCCGGCCGGGGCACTGATCCGCGGGCTCGCCGGGGGGCAGATCAGCGAGATGGTGGCGCTCAAGCGCGCCGGCTGCGCGGTGATGAGTCACGCCGACGCCCCCATCCCCAGCACCCAGGTCCAGCGCGGGGCCATGGAGTACGCCTCGACCTTCGGGCTCACTCTGTTCCTCCGCCCCGAGGATCACTACCTGCGCGACCAGGGCTGCGTGCACGAGGGTCGCGTGAGCACCCTGCTTGGGCTGCCTGGCATCCCCGAGGCGGCGGAGACCGTTGCCCTCGCCCGCGACCTGGCGCTGGCCGAGCAGACCGGGGCGCGGGTGCACTTCCGCGGGCTCTCCTGTGCCCGCTCCGCGGCGATGCTCGCCGGGGCCCAGCGGCGCGGATTGGCCGTCAGCGCGGATGTGAGCGCCCACCAGCTCTTCCTTACCGAGGACGACATCGGGGAGTTCGACAGCAACTGCCATCTCCGCCCGCCGGTGCGCACCCACGCCGACCGGGAGGCGCTGCGGGCGGCCGTCGCGCGCGGCGAGATCGCCGCAATCTGCTCGGACCACCAGCCCCACGAGCCGGACGCCAAGCTCGCGCCCTTCCCGGCCACCGAGCCGGGGATCTCGGCGCTGGAGACCCTGCTGCCGCTCGCCCTCGCCCTGGTCGCGGGGGGGGTGCTCGACCTGCGAACGGCGATCGACCGCCTGACCCAGGGCCCGGCCAAGATCCTCGGGCTGCCGCTCGGGCGGCTGGAGCCCGGCTCGATCGCCGACATCTGCGTCTTCGACCCCGACGAGCGCTGGGTACCGTCTCCGGCGACCCTGGTCAGCCACGGCCACAACACCCCCTTCCTCGGCCGGGAGCTCCGCGGGCGAGTGCGACTGACCCTGCTCGGCGGGCGCATCGTCTTCGAGCGCGAGCCGGCATGACCGACCAGGCCCATCGCGACACGATCTTTCTGGAGGACGCCGAGGTCCTGAGCCAGGAGGCCTACCCCGCCGAGCAGTACGTCCTACGCCTGCGCGCCCCCGAGTGCGCGCGTCTTGCCCTGCCTGGCAGCTTCGTCCACCTGCGCTGCGACCCCTTGCTGCCGATGCGCCGGCCGCTCTCGATCATGCGCGTCTCGCCCGAGGAGGGCTGGGTCGAGCTCCTGTACAAGGCGGTGGGCGAGGGGACTCGGCTCCTCGCCAAGCGGCGTCCGGGCGAGCTGATCAGCGTCCTGGGCCCCGTCGGCCACCCCTTCGAACCGCACCCGGAGCGCCCGCGCACCCTGCTGATTGGCGGCGGGGTGGGTATCCCGCCGATGATCTTCCTCGCCGACGCCCTGCGCCGCGACCGGCGCTTCCGGCCGCTCGCCCTGTTCGGCTCGGAGGTCCCCTTCCCGTTCCGGGCGCGCCCCTCGCAGCATTTGGTCGCCGGCCTGCCCGCCGAGGCGATCGCGGCCATGCCGCTGCTGGACGACTGGGGGGTGCCGAGCCGGCTCGCGAGCCTGCAGGGGTACGCCGGCTGCTACTCGGGCTACGTCACCGAGCTCGCCCAGCACTGGATCGACAGTCTGGATGCCGCCGCCCGCGCCGAGGTGGAGCTCTTCGCCTGCGGCCCCCACCCGATGCTCGCCGCGGCCGCCGCGCTGGCCCGTGAGTACGCGCTGCCCTGTCAGGTCTCATTGGAGGAGCTCATGGCCTGTGCCGTCGGCGGCTGCGCCGGCTGCGTGGTCGAGGCCCGCACCCCGGCGGGCCCGGCGATGAAGCGCGTCTGCGTCGACGGGCCGGTGTTCGACGCCTACCAGGTCTTCGGGGACTGAATACAGCCGCAAATGAACGCAAATGAACGCGAATAAGAATTGATGTTGAAGTGAGCTTGGCTCACAGCGGTGCTTCGGGTCTGTCCTGTCCAACGCTTTCATCTTTCTTGATATTTGCGTCCATTGGCGTTCATTTGCGGCTGAACTCTTAATCGATAGGTCTTCGAAGCGTCCGAGGCACCAGCCATGTCAATCCTCAAGCTCGGCATCCCCAAGGGCAGTCTGGAGGCGGCGACGCTCGCGCTCTTCGAGCAGGCGGGGTGGAAGATCAGCCCGCGCTCGCGCAATTACTACCCGGACGTGGACGACCCGGAGCTGCGCTGCGCCCTGATCCGGGCCCAGGAGATGGCGCCCTACGTGGCGAGCGGGACGCTCGACCTCGGGCTCACCGGGCTCGACTGGATACTGGAGACCCAGGCCCAGGTCGAGGAGATCGGCACCCTGACCTACTCCAAGAGCTCGGACGCCCCGAGCCGCTGGGTCCTGATCGTGCCCCAGGACTCACCGATCCGCTCGGTCGCCGACCTCGCCGGGCGCAAGGTCGCCACTGAGCTGGTTGGATTTACCCGGCGCTACCTCGCCGAGCGCGGGATCGAGGCGAGCGTGGAGTTCTCCTGGGGGGCGACCGAGGCCAAGGTGGTCGAGGGGCTGGTCGACGCCGCGGTGGAGATCACCGAGACCGGCAGCACCATCCGCGCCCATGGCCTGCGGATCATTGCCGACCTTCTCTACACCGACACCCGCCTGATCGCCAATCCTGGCGCCCTGCAGGACCCCTGGAAGCGGGCCAAGATCGAGCAGATCGCGCTCATGCTCCGCTCCGCGCTGGCCGCCCGGCACAAGGTCGCCCTCAAGCTCAACGTCGCCGCCGAGGACCTGGACGCCGTGGTTGCCCTGCTGCCGAGCCTGCACGCCCCCACCGTCAGCCACCTTTACGACCGCCGGTGGATGGCGGTCGAGACCATCGTCGACGCCCGCGCCGTGCGCGAGCTGATCCCGCGCCTGCGCGCCGCCGGCGCCGAGGGGATCTTGGAGTACGAGCTGCGCAAGATGATCTGAGGGGGGCCGCCGCGCGTTCCTGCGCTCGGCGGCCGCGCAAGCCGCCTGGGCCCGGGGCATCCCCGGACCCCCGCGGCGGTCATTCCTGGGTCTGCTGGATGCCGGCGATGAGCCAGTCGCCGTCGCGGCGATCCCAGGGGTGCTGGACGTGCCAGATCTCGCGGAAGGGGTTGGCGGGGGCGTCTTCCTCCTCGCGGATCAGGCCCGAGAAGAGCACGCTCGCCACCGCCTGGTCGCCGTCGCGGCGCACGCCAAGCAGCTCGGCATCGAGCCGCACGACCTCGGTGTACTGGGCCGAGTCGCCCAGGCGCTGACGCTCGCGCTGCAGCTCGGCGAAGAGCTGCGGGGTGGTGTACTCCCGGATGTCGCGGAAATCGGACTGATCCCAGGCGGCCTGCAGGCGGATGAAGTGGGTCTTCGACCCCTCGGTGAAGGCGGGGCCATCGAACCAGACCGGTGCCTCGTCGGCGCTTGCATCGACCGCCACCGGCTCACCTAACTGCGCGGGCATGCCGCCGTGGCCGAAGGGTGCGCTGGCGGGGGCGGTCCTGCCATAGGCCCCAGCCGCGGCCGGGACCGGTCCGCTGCCGCGGCGCAGCGCCCGGAAGAGCAGGACGCCGCCGATGATCAGCGCGGCGAAGAGCAGGACGTCCATGATCTGCAGCCCCTCGAAGGCGTCGCCGAAGAACAGCGAGGCGAGGAGCCCGCCCGCGGCGAGGCCGGCCAGGGGGCCGAGCCAGCGGCTCGCGCCGCTGGCGGCCGCCGCCGGGGCAGCGGCGGCCGCGGGGGCTTGGTTCTGTCGTGGCGCTTGCGCCTGGCGTGGCGGCTGCGCCTGGCGCGGCATGCTGTTGTACTGCTTGCCGACGCTCCCGCCGCCGCCGAAGCGCTTGGCCTCGGCGTCGGAGAGGGGCAGGAAGGCGGCGACCAGCAAAGTGGCCGCGAGGGCGACTAGGGTTTTCATGGCGTTGGACCTCGTCGTCGATGGATGTCGGTGCGTTTTGATCGGGGGGCGGCGCCGGGGTTCAGCGGACCTCGGCGGCGCCGATGCCGCGTGGGTCGCTGGCCGCGTCAACCCGGTCGCGAAGCCGATCCCAGTAGACCGCCTGCATATTACCAAACCCCTCGGGGACCTCTCGCAGCCGGTGGCCGCGGAGCTCGAGGTCCTCGCGCTCGTCCGGGGTCAGTGCGTCGGGCTCGTGCTGGATCTCGTCAGGGAGATACTGGTGGTGCAGGCGCGGGCGTGCAACCCAGGTCTGCAGGCCCTCACCCTCGGCCAGCGCCAGCACCGCGTGCAGCACCATGGTGATGATGCGGCTGCCGCCCGGCGTACCGAGGATCGCCACCCCCTGCTCGGACTCGACGAAGCTCGGGGTCATGCTGGAGAGCATGCGCTTGCCCGGCGCGATGGCGTTGGCCTCGCCGCCGACCAGGCCGTAGACGTTGGCGGCGCCCGGCTGGGCGGAGAAGTCGTCCATCTCGTCGTTCAGCAGCACCCCGGTGCCCGGTGGGACAAAGCCGCTGCCGAAGGGGTAGTTGATGCTGAGCGTTGCGGCCACCCGGTTGCCCTCGCGGTCGAGGATCGAGAAGTGGCTCGTCTGCCGGCCCTCGCTCGCGGCGGCACCGGGCAGGTGCGGGGTGGCGCGCCGGGGATCGATGTCGCGGGCGAGCCCCGCGGCGTAGTAGGGGTGGGTGAGCCGGTCCAGGGGGATCTCGACCTGGTCGGGGTCGCCGAGGTAGACGGCGCGGTCGCGGTAGGCGCGGCGCATCACCTCCGCGAGCAGATGGGCGCGCCCGGCCCCGTCCAGTCCGTCGAGGTCGAAACCGGAGAGCATGTTGAGCATCTGTACCAGGAGCACCCCGCCGGAGGAGGGCGGTGCAGCGCTCACCAGGCGCCAGCCGCGGTAGTGTCCGACCACCGGGGCGCGCTCGACGATGCGATAGGCCGCGAGGTCCTCCAGCGTCCAGATCCCGCCCGCGGCACGCACCTCGGCGACCAGCCGCTGCGCGAACGGTCCCGCATAGAATCCGGCATGTCCCTCGCGGCCCAGGCGATCCAGCGTCTCGGCGAGGTCCGGTTGGCGGATCAGCGCGCCCAACGCCGGGACCTCGCCATCGGCGAGGAGCTGGGCCGCCGCGGCCGGGGAGTCGCGCAGCACCGGCAAGCGCCAGGCGGCGAATCGGCGGTAGGGCTCGTCGGCCGGGAAGCCCTCGCGCGCCAGGCGGACCGCCGGTGCGAGCGTCTGCGCGAGCGGCAGGCGTCCGTAGCGCTCGGCGAGCCAGGCGAGCGCCGCCGGCTGTCCGGGGATCGCGGCGGCGAGCGGCCCGTTGAGCGCCCGCTCGGGGACGAAGCGGCCCTGCTCGTCGAGATACATGTCGCGGTGGGCCGCGAACGGTGCGCGCTCGCGCCCGTCGAGCATCACCTCGCGGCCATCGGCCGCGCGGAGCAGGAGCCAGAATCCGCCCCCGCCGAGGCCCGAGCCGTAGGGCTCGACGACGCCCAGTGCGGCGCTCACCGCCACCGCGGCATCGAAGGCATTGCCGCCGGCGTCGAGGATCTCGAAGCCAGCGGCCGTCGCGAGCGGATGGGCACTGGCGATCGCCGCCTTGGGGGGGCGATCGCCCGCGAGCGCGGCGACCGCAGTGAGCAGCAGGCCGAGCACGAAGGCAGAAAAAAGGCCCCGCGCGGGAGCCTTTGCTGGCGCCACCCTGAGACGCTCAGTCGGCGCCGGTGATGCGGCGGTACTTCTCCATCAGCTCGTCCTCGGTCTCCTCGTGGGCCGGGTCCTTGATGATGCAGTCGACCGGGCAGACCTCGACGCACTGGGAGGTCTCGTAGTGGCCGACGCACTCGGTGCAGAGGTCGGGTTCGATCTCGTAGATCTCCTCGCCCATCGTGATCGCGCCGTTGGGGCACTCGGGCTCGCACACGTCGCAGTTGATACACTCATCGGTAATTATCAGTGCCATGGTGAAACTCCTAGGCTAGGGACTTGGAAGGCTTAGATCTCGCGAAATCTTAACGAAACCGCTCACGCAATGCAGCCTGCACGGCAGGGGCGACGAAGGCCGACACATCCCCTCCGAGACGCGCGATCTCGCGTACCAGCGACGAGGAGATATAGGCATATTGCTCCGCCGGGGTGAGGAACAAGGTCTCGATCTCTGGGGCCATTCGGCGGTTCATCCCGGCGAGCTGGAACTCGTATTCGAAGTCCGACACCGCCCGCAGCCCGCGCATGATCACCGGGATTCCGGTCGAGCGGGCGAAGTCGACGAGCAGGCCCGCGAAGGGCCGTACCTCGACGTTGCCGAGGTGGGCCAGCACCTCGCGCGCCAGGGCGACGCGCGTCCCGGTATCGAAGGCCGGGGCCTTGGCGGTGTCCTGCGCGACTGCCACGATGACCCGATCGAACAGCGAGGCGGCCCGCTGGATCAAGTCGCTGTGGCCGTTGGTGATGGGGTCGAAGGTGCCAGGGTAGACCAGGCTATGCACGTGTGCAGCTCCCGGGGGTACAGCGGTTGGCGCGCAGCATATCAAACCGGGATGGCGTCGGTATGGCGTGCGGCCTTCGGGCCGCCGACGCTCAACCCGGCAGCCGCAGGCGCACGGCCGCGCCGCCGAGGGCGCTGCGCTCGATGCGCAGGGCGCCACCGTAGGCGCTACAGATGTCCCGAGCGATGGCGAGTCCGATGCCGTGGCCAGGCGTCGACTCGTCGGCGCGCGCGCCGCGCTCGAGGACCCGCTCGGCCTGCTCCGGGCTCACCCCGGGGCCGTCGTCCTCGATCACCAGCTCGATCCCGGCCTCGCCGCGGTGGATGGCGACGCGCACCCGTGAGCGCGCCCATTTGAAGGCGTTGTCCAGGAGGTTGCCCAGGACCTCCATCAGGTCGCCCTCGACCCCGCGAAAGACCAGCTCGGGGTCGCCTTCGACCGAGACCCCGATGGCCTTGTCCACGTAGACCTTGCCGAGGGTCGCGGTGAGGCGCGCGGCGACCGGGGCGATGGGCACCGCGGTGCCCAGGGCGGCCGGCGCGGGGCCTGAACGGGCGCGCTGGAGCTGGTGCTCGACGATGTGCCCCATGCGCGTCACCTGGGCGTCGATGAGGGCGGGCGTCTCGGCGGCCATCCGGCCCTCGGCGAGTGCCCCGCGGATCACGGCGAGCGGGGTCTTGAGGCTGTGTGCGAGGTCGCCCAAGGCGTTGTCGAGCCGCTTCTGTCGCGCCCGCTCGTGGGCGAGGAGGGCGTTGAGGTTGTCGGTGAGGGCACGCAGCTCCGCGGGGTACTCGCCGCGGATCTGGGCGGCCGCCCCGGTCTCGACCGCGGCGACCTCGGCGGCCACGCGGCGCAGCGGGGCCAGGCCCCAGCGCATGGCCGCGAGCAGCGCCACCAGCATCAAGACGCCCATGAGCCCGAGCCAGCCGGCGAGCGCGGTGCGGAAGCGCCCGAGCTCTTCTTGATAAGGAACCAGGTCCTCGGCGACGACAAAGGTGTAGGGCACCGGGGTCGGGCCGATGGCCCAGCTCACCCCGTAGCGGGCGACGAAGAAGTCCTGCCCGGTTTCGTCGCGGCGACGCTCGAAGCGGCGCTCGCCGGGCGGGAGCGTCCCCGCCATGGGCGGGGCGACCGTGACGGCGGATCGCGAGCGCCAGAGCGAGCTCCCGGCGCCGTCGAGCACCGCCGCATAGAGTCCGGAGCCGGGGAGGCTCAAGCGCGGCTCGGCCAGCTCCTCGGGCAGGGTGAGTGTGCCGTCGAGCCCCTCGGCGGCGGCCATCAGCAGGTAGAGCTGGCCGAGCAGGCGCTCCTCGCGGGCGGAGCTGGCGCTGTCGCGAAAGGCCTGCTCGAGGGCCAGGCTGGTCAGGCCGACGAAGAGGACGAGGACGAGCAGCGCAGAGAGCAGGACGCGCTGGCGCAGCGACCTCACGGGGCGCCGTCGCCGAGGACGAAGCGGTAGCCGCGCCCGCGCAGGGTCTCGATCGGGGCCAGGCGGCCGTCGGGATCGAGCTTGCGGCGCAGGCGCCCGAGGAGGACCTCCAGGACGTTGCTGTCGCGGTCCTCGTCGTGGGGGTAGATGCGGTCGGCCAGCTCCTGCTTGGACAGGACCCGTCCGCGGTTGGTGGCGAGGACCTCGAGCAGGCGGTACTCGAAGGCGGTGAGCTCGGCCGGGCGCTCATCCACCCACACCTTCTGAGCGGTCAGGTCCAGGCGCAGGGGGCCGCAGAGCAGCTCCTGCGAGGTCGCACCAACGGCCCGGCGGACCAGGGCGCGCACGCGCGCCAGGAGCTCCTCCATATGGAAGGGCTTGGTCAGGTAGTCGTCGGCCCCGGCCTCCAGGCCCTCGACCTTGTCCTGCCAGCGCCCGCGGGCAGTGAGGATGAGGATGGGCAGTCGGCTGCCCGCGCCCCGCAAGCGGCGGATCAGCTCCAGCCCGGAGAGGCCCGGCAGTCCGAGGTCGATGATCGCGGCGTCGTAGGGATAGTCGCCCGCGAGGTAGAGCCCCTCGTCGCCGTCGCCGGACCCCTCGACGGTGAAGCTGGCGCGTTCGAGCTGGGCGCCGATCTGTCCGCGCAGCTCGGCCTCGTCTTCGACCACCAGGATGCGCATCGCCCCCCGACTCCTAGCGCTCGCCCGCCGGGACCAAGACGTCGCGCACCTCGCCCGCGGGGGTGAGCACCTTCACCCGATAGCCGCCCGCGGACTCCTTGACCGACAGGACGCGCCCTCCGGTCTGCTTGCGAGCCGTCTCGGCCGCCTGGCTGGAGGTCATTCCCGAGCCGCCGCGCTCACCGCCCTTGCCCTTGGGGCCGTTCGCCGCCCAGCCGGGCAGGGACAGGCCCGCCATCACCAGGGTCGCGATCAGTAGGGATGTCGTCTTCATCTTGGGTCTTGCCTCCGCCGGCGGTGTCGCTGCCGGGATTTTCGCACCGGGTCCGGGTGTGAGCCATGGGCCGCCGGGGTCGAGCCCTTGCTTTGCTCGCTTCCAGGTCCCGCGATCGGTGATTCTTGATCGCCTACCGGACGTGGCGCCCGCGCTACCCCGGATCGATGGAGGTCGCCGGCGCCCTGTCCGCCTCCCGCACCCCGGCCATATCCCCGAGCGAGCGGGTGAAAAGGGGCGCGCTGCGTACGGTTTTCAGTGCCTTGGCCCGCATCGCCCGCTCGCGTCTCGTTGTACCCCTGGGGCCGCGGCCGCGTCAGTGTCGCCGGCGACGGCTCGACGAAGGGTGGTTCTCACCACTGGAGCGCACGGAGAGCACAGCGGTAACGGGGATAAGGAACGGTTCATCAATAAGTTAAACGAGTCCATCAGGAGCTGCCCTTAGCACCATTCTCACTCTCGTTGTCGTAATCGTAATCGTAATCGAGGCTATCCTAGCGAAGCGGTTCCGCGTGTGACGATCGATGCCTCGCAAACGCTTGGCGGATTTCTACCGCCAAGCCACCGACCGGATCGAAACCCGGTGGACATCGAGCGGCTAACGCCCAAGAGGCATCGCTTGTCCGATTACGACAACGACAACGACAACGACAACGGCAACGGCAACGGCAAGGACAAGGATTGTGTGCGTTGGGCACCTTGTGCCTGACTCCTTACCTGGGGTCGCGAGGATGATGAGCGATCCAGGCTGAACGCCCGCTGAACCGGGGCTTCCGGCTCAATCCGGGCAGTAACAGGCGCTCGTTCCCCAGTCCGCGTGCGCCAGTCGGGCGTGCTCCTCGCAGGCGGCGCGCGCCTCGGCGATGGTCTCCCCGTAGAAGTGCTCGTGGCAGACACGGCAGCGACAGAACTTGGGCTCGTGATGGACGTAGTGGTGCTCTTTGTCAGGCTCGGTCACGGTTGCTCTCTCGTCGTGGTCGATCCCAGGTCGCTCGGCCCTCGGGCGCCGGCCGATGGCCGCGGCAGGCGACTGCGGTCCGCGCCTGCCCCGCCGCTTGTCGAGCGGCCACCATGTCCGGCCTAGGCGCCACCCTTGGCTGTTTGCCGATTTGAACGCGGGGAAGGGCAGAGGGGCTTAACGCGCTCCGCCTAGGGTCGGATGCCCCCGCCCGCTCCAAGCGCCGCCGGACGCGAGGGCTAGCGTACCCCGAAACCCCGCTGTTTGGATTCCCTGCCGATCGGATGATGGATAGCTCGGCGGTGCAAGAACGCGGCGGCGCTGGGACGCCCGGTGCGGTTGGGGTTTGTGCTGCGCACGGAAAAGGCCCTCGCAGGCTCCCTGCCGCGAGGGCGATGTCGCCATGGCTTGGTTGGCAAGTCGGTCCCTAGGGCCGCTCCCTGCGGCCGGTGTCCTCCTTGTGCTCCCTCTGTGGCGACGACTTAAGCATGGGCCATGGGCGGTGCGCGGGATGTCGTCGATCTCCGCGGCCGATGTAGGAAAAATCCGATCCTCGGTTTGCCGAGCCTTCCGGCTCCACCTATGCTTGCGCGGTTTGAGCGGCCGAGCGCTCGCGCTCCGCGTCCTCCCGATCAGCCCCGCCGTTGTCTATGCCGACCGAGACCGAGCTGTATCCACCCATCGAGCCCTACGCCGTCCATCGACTGGCGGTGGATGCGATCCACACCCTGCACGTGGAGGAATGCGGCGACCCCGAGGGGATTCCAGCCGTCTTCCTGCACGGCGGCCCAGGGGCGGGCTGCGCCGCCTCCCACCGTACGTTTTTCGACCCGGCGCGTTACCGCATCGTCCTCTTCGATCAGCGCGGCTGTGGGCGCTCCACGCCCCACGCGGAGCTGCGCGAGAACAGTACCTGGCACCTGGTGGAGGACCTGGAGCGGATCCGCGAGGCGCTCGGAATCGAGCGCTGGCTGGTCTTTGGCGGCTCCTGGGGCTCGACCCTGGCGCTCGCCTATGCCGAGACCCATCCCGAGCGGGTATCGGCCCTGGTGGTGCGCGGGATCTTCCTGTGCCGGGACGAGGAGATCCGCTGGTTCTACCAGGAGGGCACCAACTGGATCTTCCCCGACTGGTGGGAGGACTTCCTCGCGCCCATCCCGCTTGCCGAGCGCGGCGACCTGCTCGCCGCCTATCACCGCCGCCTGACCGGCAGCGACGAGGTCGCGCGCATGGGCGCGGCCAAGGCCTGGTCGCTGTGGGAGGGCCGCACGGCGACCCTACTCCCGGACGAGCAGACCCGCGGCTATTTCTCCGACCCGCGGCTCGCGCTCAGCCTGGCGCGGATCGAGTGCCACTACTTCGTCAACCAGGCCTTCTTCGCCCCCAATCAGCTCCTGCGCGATGCCGTGCGGCTGGCCGAGATCCCCGGCGTGATCGTGCACGGCCGCTACGACCTGCTCTGCCCCCTGCGCTCGGCCTGGGAGCTGAGCCGGGCCTGGCCGCGCGCCGAGCTGGTGGTCGTGCCCGATGCCGGCCACTCGGCCTTCGAGCCCGGCATCCGCCGCGCCCTGGTCGCGGCCACCGACCGCTTCGCCCGGCTGCTCGCGTGATCGGACTCTTGCAGCGGGTCACCCAGGCCGAGGTCCGGGTGGCGGGCGAGGCGGTGGGCGCGATCGGCCGCGGGCTCCTGGTGCTGGTCGGAGTACAGCGCGGGGACGCTGAGGCGCAAGCGGATCGGCTGCTGGAGCGGCTGCTCGGCTATCGCGTCTTTCCGGACGCGGAGGACCGCATGAACCGCTCGCTGCGTGACATCGGCGGCGGGCTGCTGCTGGTCCCCCAGTTCACCCTGGCCGCCGACACCCGCAAGGGGACCCGCGCGAGCTTCACCTCCGCGGCCCCGCCCGAGGAGGGTCGGCGGCTGTTCGAGCATCTGGTCGAGCGCGCTCGCCTCGCATACCCGCAGGTCGAGACCGGCCGCTTCGGCGCCGACATGCAGGTCGGGCTGGTCAACGACGGCCCGGTCACCTTTTGGCTGGAGACCTGATCGCCGTCCGAGCCGGTCGTTCGTGCGACGCGCCGGCGCTGCGGTTTGAGTACCAGCGGTACGATTTGAGTACCATAGGTGGCCTTAACCTCACCCTCTGGGAGTTTTCGTTGG
>Ga0114946_10001708_pt1 | contig 15145 bp, 19 predicted proteins | sample WalLakDeSediment_FD_88676 | JGI IMG/M metagenome (GOLD analysis project Ga0114946, IMG submission 88676) | Lake sediment microbial communities from Walker lake, Nevada to study Microbial Dark Matter (Phase II) - Walker Lake 11/02/13 Deep Sediment | ecosystem: Environmental > Aquatic >... | reverse complement strand
ATTGCTGGCTTACTTTCATGTATTCCAGGTATTTTTGGGTTTTATCGATTTAGTCTGATTGCTTTATTGGGCTATACGGTAGGTGTAGTTTTCGGTGAAATTTTTGGGCCTACAACGCGAATACTGGATCAAGGTTTGCCCCCAATGCCAGTCCATGATGGTTGGATTTTATCCATAGTCACATTCTTTGCATTTTGTATCGCCGGTATTATCTACGAGCTTTTTTTGAAAAAGCAGGCTCATTAAGGTGAATCCGCATACTGCAAATATGAATGACATTTGGCCAAAGGAGATGTGTCGATGCTGATACCACACTTACATTTTAATGGGAATTGCAGAGAAGCGATCACTTTTTATGAAATGGCATTTGGCACCAGGGCTGAACACATTGTTTATCAGCGTGAGACTTCATCCGAAAGTGAGAATGACCAAATTGCCCATGCTGTCATGACGATCCATGGTCAGAAAGTTTTCCTGAATGATCGTTTCGGAAAAAAAGAACCGTCCACGGATATCGCCATTCATCTTATTTTGATGTTCAGCAGCGAGAGCGAATTCCTCGCTTGTTATGAAAGGATGAAAGAAAACAGTATCACAATCGATCCCCTAGAACGACTCCCATATAGTTCCCTTGCCGTGCAGTTTATAGATCAATTTGGTGTCCAATGGGGATTTATGATCGAGGAAAACCCGGCGGGATAAGAATGCTATTTTTACTGATGCAGAATCCCCGATGATTTCCCGCGCAAAAAATGGCTGTGCTTAACAAGCTGCTTTATTGTGCTGGATCGGATGAACCATAAAAATAATAAGAGTAATATTGGAGCGTGTGCATGTCAGAAATCCTCTTTAAGACAAACGCCTTTGTTTTTTCCTACCGAGTGGGCGGTATCTTGATCCATGATGAAAAATTATTGCTGCAAAAACCCCGCAATGATGATGGCTATGCCATTCCAGGTGGTCATATTGCCTTTGGTGAAACTTCCGAAACCACGGTAATGCGAGAATTTACTGAAGAAATCGGCGCAGACATAAAAGTAGAGCGGCTTGTCCTGGTTGGCGAGAACTTTTTCCCATGGGATGATCGGCTCTGCCAGCAAATCTGTTTATATTACACGGTGTCTTTGTGTGATAAAACACAGATACCGCTTGAGGGCACCTTTCGAGCGGTTGATGTTATCCTGAACGAGCGGATTGATCTGGATTTCACCTGGATGCCACTTTCACAGCTTACTAAGATTAAGCTTTATCCATTAAACCTCATAGAACATCTACTCTCGCTGCCTGATCAAATACAGCATTTTATCTACAAGGAATGAAGTTTTTGAGCGAATATTTTCCCAGAAAAATACTCAAATCCCCGAAGAAGAGCGGCGTAGACTACCTAATTCCTAATCGCCTAATACCTTATCCCCTAACAAAGTCCCCTGAGCGGAACGGGACCATTCACCACAAGCTGAAGCGGCCTCAAGCCGCATCAGCGCAGTGCCGACCGCAAGAGCGGTTGGCCAAACCATTCACCATTCACCATTCACCATTCACTGAAATCCTAAAACAACGCTGACGACAAATCACTCCGGTACCCGCGCGCATCCGGGTGCTCATCCCCAATCAGCGTCAGCAACCCCACAAAGATTTCCCTCACCTCTCCCCCGCGGAAATTTCGGTCTTTGCGTAAAATATCCAAAAAACCATCCATAGCCGCCAAAATATTCCCCCGCCGGGCCAGGCGGATGGCATTCTTAAAAACAGCTTCCAGGGGTTGATCGCTTGTAACCTGGTCGCCAGTATGTTTCGTAAAAGCCAGCGCAACCGGTTTGAGTAGTTGGGCAGTGCTGTATTCCGAGCTGGCGGGGAAGGATTCCAGCAAGATGGATGTTTCCCACCCCTCACCCTGCAACAGCAATGCGCGAATCAGTCCCAACAAAGCACCTGGGTGATCTGGATAAACGGAGAGGAATTCGCGATAAGCACCTTCAGCTGTTTCATAATCCCCCAGCAGCATCAGGCTGTTGCCCTTCTCATACATCAGGTCCTCAGGGGCAGGGGCTAGGCGGTGCACAAAGGTGTTCAACCTTTCGTCTGAAGGTACGCCCGAAAATTCCGCCACAACATGCCCGTCCACGAAAGCCTTCACAACGGGGATATTGCGCACTTTGTACTGTTTTGCCAGCCTGGCGTTTTCATCCACGTTGACCTTTGCCAGCCGAAACCTGCCCTCCCCTTCCCTGGCCAGCGCTTCGAGCTTGGGGCCCAATACCCGGCAGGGGATACACCAAGACGCCCAAAAATCCACCACCACGGGTACCCGTGTGGAATACTGAAGCACTTCATATTCAAAATCGGATTCATCGACATGAACGATAAATTCAGGGGCCATGAGCGTTCTCCTTGCCGTTCATTTTAACCCAATTCTTGAATAAAATCAGGTTTACTGATCACCAGAATCATCCACAATTCCGGGTTGGATCACTTCCAACACATCGCCGTGTATGGAGATAATGATGCGGAACCCAATCATACCCAGGTAAACTCGGCTTTCTTCGGGTATGCCGATTTCCGAAAGTTTTTCATACTGACCATCCAGGTTTTTGAACTGGGTTTGAAGGGCAGCCATGGTAAAAATATCATCCTGCCCCAGCATTTCGGCCGCCTTTTCTGAGAGCAGGTCCTCATGGCCTTCGATTTGCTGTTGAAAATAGCCCCACACCTGGCGATCCACATCTTCTGCAGGGATGTGCCGTCGGAACCCATCATCATCAACGATGTAACAGGGTTCACTGCCAATCCAGCCAGTTTCAACCGGATTGCCATTTTCATCAAAAACCAGGCCTTCAAATACAGCTTTGTTTGGCAAACCATCCTCCATTATATTTCGTGCCAATAGTTGAACATCACTATAGTTCAACCGTATAAGATTTTGGTTAATACCATGTAAAAGATCACAAAACGAAAAATTACTCGATCACCACCAGCGTGCCCTCTCTGCCTGCATAATTGTATACGTCTGGTGGAGGGTTGGGCGTCGTCCAACGGTAAAGCCATTTGGCAGCCTGGTGGGTCATGTTGATGCAGCCGGCACTCATCGGTAACCCAAAGGAATTGTGCCAGTAGGTGCCATGAAAGGCTTCGCCATCCTTATAAAAATAGCTCACCCACGGCACACCTGGCAGGTTAAATCCCCGATAGTCGTCCCTGGGTGCGGCAAACATATACCGGCAGGGTCGTTTGCGGAATATGCGATAGGTGCCTGGCTCTGAGGCAAAGCCTCCTTCTCGTAATCGCACCCCGGTTGAGATACGCGTTCTCAGCACCACCTTGTCCTTGATAGAGGCTGTCAGGGTCTGTCTGGCCAGGCTGACCACCAATTTCTTGTCCCTGAAAGGGACATCAGGGTCAAGGGGTGTTAATTCTGAGTTTGGCACCAGGCGCATGCAGTCAGCAGGGACGTAATATTTTAAATAGAAACGATCATCTAATAATTCGTACCAGCGGCTCCCCGCCTCATCCAGCAAGCTGTCCAGCACCCAAAAGGTCGACCCGTAATAAAACCGATGAACGACCCGGCGCCGCTCATCCATGCTCGAATAGGCATCAACATAAGGAATGGTGATCTCACCCAGGCAGCCATCCCTGGGTATACGTTTTGCCGGTGCATTGATCCGCATCTGTACAGGTTGAATACGCGCTGAATGCGCATAACCCATGTTGTTGAGTTGATACCAGGTCCTGATGACAGAGGAGCGAGGAGGATTAAGTTTTATTCCCGTTATACGATAGACACTATCAAATGGCAACCTGCCAATCATTTCAGAATCTGTAGACGGGCTTTCATAGAGTGGATGACCTGCTCGCGTCACCCGACCATAAAGCCAGTTTTCCCTATCCGCCAGACCGGTGGCATCCAACCTGGCCAGCAGGTCGGTTGGCAGCATCAGTCCCGCCACGCTCAGGCTGCAAAACTTGAGAAAGTCGCGTCGGGATAGGTGGGTTTTTATCTTTTTGAAGAGATGTGTCTCACTCACGAACATTCACCAGTATGCCCACATGAGACCAGTTGAACAACCAGGCTGCATCCTCTGTTCGCATGTTGACACACCCACGGCTCATCGGTGTGCCAAAATTACTGTGCCAGTAAGTGCCGTGGATGCCATAACTCCCATCGTAATACATGGTGTAGGGCACATTAGGCAGGTAATACCCCGGGCCGGACATATCAGCGTAGCGCAGTTTGATCCACACCTTAAAGCGGCCCACCAACGTGGGTGTGTTAGGCTTCCCGGTTGAGACAATAAATGAACGCACCACATTCTGACCCTGATAGGCGTACAAGCGCTGTTCCGAGAGGACAATGTCGATCCAGCGTTCTCCCTCTCCAACCGACGGGATCACCGGCACCGGCGTATTTGTGGGCACAGGGGTCGGGGTCGATGTCGGTGTCGATGTCGGTGTTTCGGTTGGTGTGGATGTGGGCGTACTTGTCGGTGTGGCAGTGGGGGTTAATGTTGGGGTTGAGGTGGGTGTATTGGTGGGTGTATTTGTGGCAGTCGGGGTTAGGCTGGGCTTATTGAAACTTTCCATTTGGATTGGGGCAGCCTGGTCAAACGCCCGTACAAACCTAAGGGGAAAAAACTCCATCCCAAACAGGACTGCTGCCATGACTGCCACAGCTGCAAGGGTCCACAGCCAAACCTGGCGATGGGTCGTGACCGTGATAGGGGGTTTAACCTGCACTGCCTGTTGCGATTTAATCCCATGAATTTCAGCCGTGTCGTCAGAGGTAGGCTCACTCAGGGATGATGACATCCGTTTGCGCGCCCATGCTAAGGCAGCGCTGACCCGAGGATCCTCAGGGGCCAGGGAATAGGCAATTTCCAAGTAGGCTAAACTGGCAGCCGGGCTTGACACGCCACCCAGGATCAGCCAACCCTCTAGTGAGCTTGGGTTTTCCGCAACAACTTTTTGAGCAAGCCGCCTGGCCAGGGTTCGGTCACCACGCCGCAGTGCAGCCTTACTTTCTGCCAATAAGTGTTGCTCGCGTTCAGCGTTCATTGTTATGGCCCCTGGTCCGGTTGAGGCAAATCTTGATGTAGAAAACACAAGATCCCTGCCACAATACCCTCTGCAACTTTGTCAGTTTGTTCGGTGATGAATTGAAAATCTAAATTCATAAACCCTGCTTCAATGATGGCTGCTGGTGTTTTGGGATCAACTTCATTAAAAGCATGGTAATAGGTCATGTCATCGGTTACCGAACCCGCATGATAGGGCAAACCTGTGACTTCCCCATATTCTGTCGATAGGCACTGTGTCAACTTTTGCGTGGCGACAATTTCCTGTGCGGACAATGCTGAAGCAACTTTAAAACCCGTCGCCAGGTCATTGATATATTCGCAGGAATCCAAATGGATAGACACCAGCACGGCAGCCTGGTACCCCCATAACCGCGGATCAAACTCCTGCAACAAGTCAACCTCGTAGCCCTGATCGGTGAGCATTTTTTGAACAATAGTGGCTATTTTCAGGTTCAATTCAGCTTCTGTAACACCATTCGGACAAACCGCACCCGAATCATGGCCGTAATGCCCGGAGACAATCCCAATTCGCTCCCAATTTACTGCTTCTTCGGGGTCCGGGGTGGAACCGAACATAATTTCTCCCTCCCCATAAGCAGGATCGAGCACCTGTGCCATCCTAGCTTCCAGGCTGGATTCAACCAGGCTACCAGGCGTCCACAGCGTAAACAGGGTTGCTACAATAAAAGCCGCCGCTAATACCGTTGAAAGACCCTGCCAAAAGTTAAATCCCGTGGGCTTCTTTTCTTTCGGTTGACGAACGGGTTGAGCCGTATCTTTTGAGCCGGGTTCTTCCGTGTTGTCGAAGTTCTCTTCCAGTGGCGTTTGATCGTTCATAGTAGATATGTTACCTTAATTTATCATTTTTTGACAGGATTGGATAGTGTAGGACCAAAAGATCTTAGAAAAACAACATTACCTTGACGTGCCAGGGCTGAGCAAGTATAACAATTTCTATCAGAGAGAAAAATGAACGAGCTAATCAACCCTGAACAACTCAAAGAAGCCATGCGATCATGGATCACCGGTGTAGCCATCGTCACAGGCTGCCATGCGGGGGCAATCCACGGGATGACGGCCAACAGCTTTAATTCTATCGCCCTATCACCACCAACCGTGATGGTGGCTTTAAAGCAAGATACCCACACGCACAGCCTTGTCCAGGCAGGCGGTATTTTTGGCGTGACCATCCTGGATGTGAACCAGCAAGCGCTCGGTCGCCGATTCGCCGGCCAAATCGATACTGACCAGCCGCGCTTCACAGGGGTGGAGACCTTTACCATGGTCACAGGTGCACCGCTGATTAAAGGCGGGATGGCTTACCTAGACTGCAAGGTGGTTAAGGCCTTTGGTGTGGGTGCAACAACCGTGTTCATCGGTGAGGTTTTGGCCACACAGAAAAATGATCACAAAAATGCGCCCCTCTTATACCTCAACCGGGCTTGGAGAAAGCTGGCAGAACCATGACGAAAGAATTAACCCAACCCGAGCAAACGATGTTATTGAAGATCGCCCGCCAGGCCTTGGAAAAGGCTGTGCTTGGTGAGCCTTTACCAAACATTGCGTTAGATAATCTCCCGGATGCGCTGCAGGAATTAGGCGCATCTTTTGTTACCCTGACCATTGACGGTCGGCTGCGAGGGTGCATCGGGGCACTGGACCCTCATCAACCCCTCGCCAAGGATGTCCAGGAGCATGCCGTCTCGGCCGCCCTGCAGGACTTCCGCTTTCCAAGAGTCCAACCTTCGGAACTGCCCAATATTCACATCGAAGTATCCGCCCTCACCCCCCGCAAACCACTCCACTATGACGGCCCAAAAGACCTGGCGGCCAAACTCCGGCCCAACATCGATGGGGTCATCTTGCAAGATGGGCTAAAAAAGGCCACTTTCCTGCCCCAGGTATGGAAGAAACTGCCAAATCCGGAGGAATTTCTTTCGCACCTGTGTATGAAGATGGGTGCCCAGGGGGATCTGTGGCGCAAAAAGCCCCTGAATGTCTACATTTACCAGGTGCAGGAGTTTGAGGAATAATGCGCTGATAGATAAAGAGCCGCTTAACAGCGGCTCTTTTTTTATTCAATTGTCACTAGACCAATTAAAGCACATCCACCTCACCCAGAACAGGTGTGGCAGATTGATTATAGGCTTGGCCGAGCAAGTGGGAGTAAACAGCAATACCATAAGCCGAGGTTAACAACACACCGATCACACATACGATTGCACCTAAGGGTGCAATAATACCCATGGCAATAATCTGACCGATGATAACCAACAGCCAAGAGACAAAGGATTTCTTAAGCAAACCAAAAACCTCTTTGAAATTGAATGCCGCTCCAAAGCGTCCCTTGGCGACGAAATTAGCCACCCCGGCCACGCTCATGAAGGCAATTACTATCCCGAAAAGTAAAGCAAATAGACCCAAACAACCCCCAAAAATCATCAAGATTATGGCGAGGGCGTCACCAGAAGAATCGGTGGTGAATGAAAACATAAGGCTGGCCAACCCGGCTACGATCGCAATCGGCAGGCTGTACAGAAACATAATCACAGCCGCAAAAAAGCCCCGACCCAGGTCACCCCCGAAATCAAGGTTCGGAAGTGCATCTTCAACTTTACCGTCGATCACATTCTTGGTTGCTTTCAGACCCCAACCAGCAAGGATGAACTGACCGACCACCGGGATCAAGCTGCACAGGGCAGGAATGGCGAGCTTCTTAAACCATTCCTTATCCTTAAAGACATAACTGAATGCTAATCCAAAATTCATAATACACTCCTATTCTAACTCAATTGATTGGTTAATTAAATTTCAACAACAAGCGTTTACCACACATTTCAAAACCACAACTGCTGGCCCATCATAATTGCGTGAATTGGTCGACCTTCAACACAAAGATTGTCCCCTTACTTTCTTTCGATTTGTCCGATGGTTTACAATTCTTGCGAATGATCTCGAGTGCAGTCTTAACCTGATCATCCTCAACCCCAACCAGGAGTGTGCTGCGCCCACTGCGTAAAAAACCACCTGTTGAGGCAATAAAGGTCACCCTGAAGCTTTTATCTGTCAGGGCTTTTGAAACTGTATCGTTATCTTCATCTTTGATAATGGCAATGATTAATTTCATCGTCAAAATTCCTCATAGTGCTCTACTTCGATGGTAAAAATATTCGCTCCCCCAATCGTGACCGGCGTGGGTGCCGGCATCGGGAGCGGGGAGTTTTCCATCGGCACGGCAATAAAAGCAACCCTTTGCCGGCAGGTTTTATTGAGTATTTCAATTGCCTGTTCTTTCCGCTCAGCATCCGCACCGATCATTAATGTCGCATTTTTGCTCCCAAGAAATCCCCCCACACTCGGCAGCCGTGTCACCTTAAAATCTTGATCTATTAACGACTCGATGGCCATATCGGCATCCTGCCCCTGGATAACGGCGATCAGCAGATCTTTCATTTCCTCTTGCGAATTTTCAACATCTGGCATAATGACACCCTTTATTACGACACGTTTAAACGACATGCTGGGATGTCACTAGTATACCTTAATTTTTGGTTTTTTATAAAATCCACATAAATTACTTATCATTGGTTCATAGATGGTTTTTTTCATTACACTGTGAGGGTCAATCGAACCAATCAACGACCATACCTTCAATCTTTGATAAGTCTACCTGCCCCTCTGGAACCACCCTGCCGCACACAGAGATCCCCGCTTGCCGAACCGTATCGGGATCTCCTGAAACCAACGGGTGCCACCAGGCCAACCCTCGGCCGTCTGCCATACGCCGATAAGCACACGATTTGGGAAGCCAATGGATGGCATGGACCATGTCCACCGTCAGCACGAGACAATCCTTAACCAGTTCTGACCGGTGTTCATAATCCTGACAGCGGCAGGTGTCTAACCCCAGCAGGCCGCAGGCAACATAAGTATAATAGACCTCCCCACTATCTTCGTCTTCGATCTTATGCAAGCAGCACTTACCGCACCCATCACATAATGCTTCCCACTCTTCGGGAGTCAGTTCTTCCAGGGTTTTGGTTTGCCAGAAGGGTTGTTCAGGTTGCATTTGAGCCAATTTCTCATCCATTAAAGGTGATTCGCCATACACGACAAATATCACTTCCTTTTATAGCACAGGACTGAAGCACTGTAAACCTTTTACGCAAATCCACCGGAAAGTCATTCCGGCGGGATATTTCGAATAGGTAGAATTGTCACCAGGGCATATTCAAGTTATACTAATTAAAACAAGCAGACGTACTGATCTTAAAAATGGTATAAATTACGTAACTGCTCAGTCTGTAAGGGAAATGGGGGTGTGGTGTGGCGGCTTCGCCGCCACACCACACCCCCACTCCTCAGCAGCAGGGCTGCCTGAGTAGTTACACATATAAGACAAGCACATCAAGGAGATGGACATGTCAGAAATAGAATTTGCTTCAGTTGATATTAACCAGGCGTCACTGGAAGAGCTGATCGGCATCAGCGGCATTGGGCCAAGCTTGGGGCAAAGTATCATCGACCACCGACCCTACCAACAACTCGATGACCTGGTGCGCGTGCCCGGAATCAATGCGATCAAGTTGGCATCATTAATACCCTTCCTCAGGCTTGGTGAAGAACAAGCCAGGACTGCACCCACCAGGCAGGCTGAACCCTCGAAGGCTGCACCTGTTACCAAACTGGGCAACACGGAAGCCTTTGTTTTTCTTGAAGACCGCAACGAGCGCCAGGATGCACTTCTGATCATCTTCGGCGGCTTTATCCTCGGCTTGATCATCCTGATGCTGCGCCGCTCAACCCGGTAGTTCGGGTACAGGGCCGTCCATCGACCGATACATCCAGCCGCGCATCCAACCCCCGCGCTGCGCCCATGACCGGTTTCAGCTATTATTTAAAACCAATCGATTTTTTGTTTTCGACCTGATTCTGTCAGGTATTTAAATTATCCTAAGCACACCAGCAAGGGCGGTCGTGTGACCCTCCCTGAAAGGACCCCCTGGAACCTCATCCACCTAAAAAGTGCTTTTACATCCCCCATTGAAACATTCATAACAAACATCTCTTAGAAAGACAATCCGTTGATCGTCCCTATTAGCTCGATCGGCTGGTGTCCCCTCCTTTTGATAAATACTCCATGTAACTACTCAGCGTGCGAGGGAAATGGGGGGTGGGGTGTGGCGGCTCCGCCGCCACACCCCACCCCCCACCCTTCTGCAGCAGGGCTGCCTGAGCAGTTACTACTCAATAAAGGTCTGGTTGTTTGAAGGGGATCAACGCCAGGATAACAGCCTGTTCATACAGCGTTTTTCGGGTGATCACATCACCGGTTAATAATCCCACCGCGCCAGACTTTTGCTTGGAGTTTTCCCTTCCAAATACGCGGTCATCCGCATCCCCCAATTCCATGCCAGATTCTACCAGGGCTTTCACCTGATTGGGCAGCTTGAAATGGGCGGTGCGTGCGCTGCCAAGACCCTCGTTCGAAAGCACCACCACCCACGCAAAGGCGATCATCTCCCCATCCAGGGTGTCACATCCCCCTTCCACACCAACCCAATAATGGGCTGAAGGTATGGCTGAGCGTGCTTCCAGGGCCCGATTCTGCGCCCCCTGTCGGGCAGCCTGGTCTGACAGGGGCTGATTTTCAACCCCTGAATCCACCTCGATCGTCTCAACTTTAAATCCATATCCAGGAAACATGCGATCAAAGCCGCTCAACACCGCTTCCGCCTTAACCGGATTTTGGGACGCAACCACAATCGTCATCATAGGTTGATAACCTTACAGCTTGGGGAGTTCAATTGACTTTTGGTACTGGTACTTGCCCTGTTTATCCGCATAAGAAACCTCGCAGTCCTCATCAGATTCAAAGAACAACACCTGGGCAATCCCCTCAAAGGAGTAGATCTTGGCGGGCAGTGGCGTTGTGTTGGAAATCTCCAGCGTGACAAAACCCTCCCACTCTGGTTCAAAGGGGGTCACGTTGACAATAATGCCGCAGCGGGCATAGGTACTCTTGCCCACACAAATCGTCAGCACGTTGCGGGGAATGCGAAAATATTCCACCGTTCGGGCTAAAGCGAAAGAGTTGGGGGGGATGATGCACACATCACCCTTAAAGTCGACCATCGAATTGGGGTCAAAATGCTTTGGATCGACAATGGCCGAAAAGACATTGGTGAAAATCTTATACTCATCCGCCACCCGGATGTCATATCCATAAGAAGAGGTACCAAATGAAATCACCCCCTGGCGAACCTGCCCCTCCTCAAAAGGTTCAATCATTTTCTGTGTGTTCGCCATGTGGCGGATCCAGCGATCGGCTTTAATGGTCATCGTAAATTAACTCCTGATTAATCCCTAATAATTTCTCTAATCATTCCAATTTCAGTCCAGCTGAACCGTAATAAACCCCAGTGAGCCAGGCTCAAGTGTGAAGATCACCTCGTATAAACGGTTCGCAGAAAAGGCAAGACGGTAATCCCCAGGGGGTAAATCTGAAATGGAAAAATTTTCACCTAAAAGCGGGTGGGCATTAACCCGACCAGCTTCATAGGTCTTCGGATAATAATAAGCTTCAACCGTGCCAAATTCTGTTAACCGTTCTAATGTCAGCTGAAATTCGATCAATGGGCTGCCATCCAGGCCGAGGATGATGCCGGCCAGTGTGGCCGTTGCTGGATGGTCAGGATCATCGAGGGGTGCAAACCATAACATTGGGTTGACCGTATGGTTATATTCATTCAACCCAACCCGCACCTCAAAATGTAAATGCGGTCCTATCGCTGCGCCAGACGACCCAACCTCTCCAATCACACTACCGGCATTGACCCAATCGCCGCTTTCAACAAACAGCTCAGATAAATGGGCATAAAGGGTAAATACATCTTGGTCCTCTGAAAGCAGCCCTGCATGGCCCAGGATGACCACATTGCCATAAAACCCCCCAAAAGGTCCAATCATGGTTGTTGAATCAAAACCAGCAAAGACCACCTCACCATCGTGCGCTGCGAGAACAGGTGTGCCGTACCGGTTTAAAAATTCGACCCCATGATGCAGATCCAATGTGCCGCCACCTGTGCTGGCATAGGGATAGGAAGGATCAATTGTCCGACTGTACCCCAAACCGATCGGCCGCTCAATCCAACCTTTCCAGGGCCACAAACAGAAGGTCTCGGCACAGTCAAATTCTTCCGCACCCAGGGGTTCATCTTCGTTCACGGTCAGTGTCGGACTTACCGATTGTGTATTGCGCTTGACTGGTTCACCGGCGGTCTCATCATCATCTACAACAGGAAACTGTGTTGTCGTTGGTAGCGGGGTTTCAGCGACCCAACCCTGACCCATTTGGCAGGCAGACAGGGTGAGCAAACCACAAATAACCAGGAACACCAATAAAGTAAATTTGCGCATCGGCACTTAGGCTAGGTTCAAACCACCGCGTTCATTCAGCGCTTGACGCAGCGCATCCCTAAGTTTTGCAGCTTGGTTTTCGAGGGTTTTCAACTCATTTAGCATCCGAGCTGGTTCAGGTTCCTTCTCAAGCCCCAGCAAATTGATGCGCACATTCAACCCTGCCCCATCCAATGCGGCTTGCGCCATGGCAAAGGCAGTTCCCGCATCGGAGACAGCGTTGATATTTCCCAGTTCAGCCGCCTGTAACGCCAAACCCATGATGGACAGGGCATTTCGGCCAACATACAGTGGCACTTCCGCTGCATTGATCGAAGCTGCCTGGATGGCCTGGATGCGTTCCGATTTTTGCTGGACGGTATTTTGCGGTAAACGCCTGGCTTTCATATAAGCTTGAAAGGCATCTACATCTTTTTCAACGGCCTCACGCATGGCAGCTTGGCGTTCGATTGCTTCTTCGATCAACACCCACATCTTAGCTTCCACATCCGCATACTTTTTCTTACCCACCGTCACCCGCCCCACCATCGCCACCAGCGAAGCCGCCATTGCTGCGCTATAAGCGGCTGCAGACCCTCCACCTGGGGTTGGATCTCCGGAAGCCAATGCCTCCAGGAAACCCTCATCCTTTGCTGCAACTGAACTCGCTTGTGTTTGCACAGCCGCATCAAACAGGCGGGTTTCCAATACCTGGTCAGGTTCAAACTGGTCCATCTGCATATACCAAACCGCTGCATCGACCAGCGCCTGGTTGGGTACCAGCCCGACCAACTCAGAATGGTGTACGCTCACACCAAAACGGCTGGCTTCTCGCCGGATCATCTCAACCACCCTGGCCATCGATGTGCCCCGGAAATTGGTCAGGTTCATCGAAACCTGCGCCATGCCTTCCACCATCATCCCCATGGACTTAACATAACGCAGCCCGCCTGATGAATGCCGGATTGCCCGCGCGATCTTATTGGCGACGACCACATCATCCGTTGTCAGGTACACATTGAAGGCGATCAGCGGGTTGCGCGCACCAATCACAGTGGCACCGGCCCCGGTGACCCGTGCAGGCCCAAAGTCAGGTTCTCGGGCGGGATTTTCGCCAATCTCTTTCTTGAGCGTTTCATACTGCCCTTTTCGGATGCTTTCCAGGTTGACCCGTTCTGGGCGTGTGGCGGCTTCTTCATACAGGTAAACCGGGATCTTTAACTGTTCACCCACGCGCTTCCCCAGACGGCGTGCCATTTCCACACATTCAACCATAGACATTCCGGAAATCGGCACAAAGGGGACCACATCCGTCGCGCCAATGCGGGGATGTTCACCCTGGTGATGATCCAGGTCAATCCATTCGGCGGCTTTTGCGATCGACTGGAAAGCCGCTTCTTCCACAGCATCTGGATGCCCCACAATCGTGATCACTGTGCGGTTATGATCCATATCCGAATGCCGGTCCAGGATCCTGACACCCTCAACTGCGGTGATTGCAGTCATAATTGCCTCAACCACCTCGGTACGACGTGCCTCAGAATAATTAGGGATACACTCAACGATGGGATTCGCCATTTGAACTCCTCTCAAGACTTTCGTTCATTATACCAAGCTACCAAAGCTAGCCGTATAAGACCCGCTTCCAAACAGCAACCAACCCTCAGGTGATCATCCACAGACCGTGCAGCAACAAACATGCACACACAATCCGTTACTCAACATCATAAGTGATGGTGGTTTCTTCAAGTAAGCTGCCGGTGACCGGACAACGCGCATGGACTTTTTCAAAGAATGCCGTTTTTTCCTCTAAGTTCAAATCGGCATCAATAAAAACCTTTTGCCTGATCTCCGAAAAACCTGAACGACCTTCTTGCGTCTTCCCCAATAAGAAGTCGATATCATAGTCTGCTTCCATCTCAACGGAGAAATCAGACAATTCAATCCCTTCTTGTTTGGCGACGATGGCAGCCACGGTCGCCTGGCAGCTGCCTAACGAGATCAATAAAGCCTCCAACGGGTTGGGACCAGCATCAGCCCCACCCATGTCAGCAGGTTGATCAATGGTTAATGTATGGCCCTGTGCTTTACCTTCAACACGCATATTGCCCATCCAGGTTGCTTTTGCTGTCACTGTTTTATTCATCGGTTTCCTCTCTTGGTATATGATCATGGTCAGTTTGATAGTCGACCCTCGAATTGTATCCGACCTGTCAAACTTGTACAACTCAACACGTTGACATTCTTATTGCTTTTCAATAAAACATCGGCGACGTGTTATTTACTTGGGAATACTACCAGGTCGTCTATTGATCAACATACACCCTCTATCAGCAAGCCAAAAACTAAATATTTTTAGGCTAATTTTTAATTTTTACAATATATCCCTCAATATATTTCACCAATTTCTCAATTTAAATAAAAATTGTCAATATTACTATTGACAAAATCAATTTTTATGATAAAATAGGGTTATAAAAACATAATAAATTTTATTGAGGTCCTGCTGCGGAAAGATTGATTTTTTCAATATCCGCTTGAATTAAACCAATTATAGCACATTTTTAGAAAAAGCAAGGACACCAAGCTTATTACTCAAAAGGAGGCATGGATGCAAAAACTGCCAGAGCAATGCCCGCTCTGCAAATCAGATATCTTGGTAACACGGTTCT
>Ga0114946_10001707_pt1 | contig 15150 bp, 17 predicted proteins | sample WalLakDeSediment_FD_88676 | JGI IMG/M metagenome (GOLD analysis project Ga0114946, IMG submission 88676) | Lake sediment microbial communities from Walker lake, Nevada to study Microbial Dark Matter (Phase II) - Walker Lake 11/02/13 Deep Sediment | ecosystem: Environmental > Aquatic >... | reverse complement strand
GCGGAGTTGGTGACGGCGGCCCCCTATTTCGAACCCCACCCAACATCGCTTCCCAGGGCGGCGGGTGACCGCACCACGTCGGGTTGCGGCCGGTTCCGCACGGATGCCCCGGTGCCTGCTCCAGGTCGACTCCCGTCTCCTCAGCCCCCGCCGGTGCCGGCCTGGAAAGCTGCGACGCGCTCGGCGCGGGCGTTGGTGGGAGTGGAGCCGTACAGATACTGGTAGTCGACGCCGCGTTCGTCCGGGGTGGTAGCGTGGCGTGCGGGCCCCGCGGTCGGCGATGTCGCGCAGATCCTGCAGGCGCTTGCGGAAGCTCTCGGTCAGGGCGAGGAAACGGCCGTCGCCCAGCGGCAGGAAGCGGCTGCCGCCCCCGGTATCGAGCAGGGCCAGCAGGCGCTGGAGGTCGGGCACGAGGTTTTCGTTGACCTGCAGCTCGCCGCTGGCATCGAACCAGTCGCCGCGATCCAGGCAAAGCTAGACTTGGGCCTTGCCGAGTCCATACCGCTTCCCAGTCCGCAACGGGCTCTTGGACGCCATCGCCCCGGCGACCCTTCGTCAGCCGCGCGGAAGCCCCGAGCCTGGCGAGGCGTGCCCTTACCGCGGGGGCGAATCGCCCTCCCGGGCCTCGTCGGGAACGGCCTCGAAGGTGCTCCAGCCCAGGTCCCGCCCGGTGGGAGGCAACACCTCGCGCTCGGCGGGGTTCTGATGCAGCCAGGCCTTGGTGATGAAATGTGCAGTGACCGGAGCGGTGATAAACAGAAATAACGTGATAAGGACCTCGTGGATCGAAAGCGCCCCGTCCGTCGCCAGGAAATAGAGCATGGAAGCGATCAGGGTACCGCCAATGCCCAGTGTGGTCGCCTTGGTCGGTGCATGCAGGCGCGTCATCAGGTCCGGCAGCTTGAGCAGCCCCAGTGAACCGACCAGCATGAAGACGCCGCCGATGATCAGCAGCAGGGAAATCACCAGCTCCAGCAGAAAATGCATCGCACCCTCCTCACTCGATCACGTCCCCGCGCAGCACGAAACGGCAGTACGCGACCGTGGATATGAAGCCGAACATTGCGAACAGCAACGCCGCCTCGAAGTACACCGTGCTGTGCTGCTGGATCCCGAACAGGATGATCAGCGCGATGCTGTTGATGACCATGGTGTCGATCGCCAGCACCCGGTCCATCACGGTCGGGCCGACGAGCAACCGCCACAGATTCATGAGCAGGGCCACCGACACCGCGAAGAATCCGAAGTAGAGCGCGTACGCAATCACGGGAAGATCTCCTTCAACCGAGCCTCGTAACGGTTCTTGATCTGCAACACCGCCTGCTCGACGTCGGGCGCATCCAGACAGTGCACCAGCAGGCTGCGGCCGTCCGCCGACAGGTCGCTGCTAATCGTGCCGGGGGTCAGGGTGATGGTACCGGCAAGCATCGCGATACCCTCGGGCGACCTGAGGGTGATCGGCACCGTGATCCACCGCGTCTGCAGGCTACCCGCCCTCCGGAACAGGATCAGGCGCGCCACGTGGACATTCGCGACGATCACGTCCCAACCCACCAGGGCCAGGAACGCGAGGGCCTTCCCATAGGCGCGGATCGGCGGGCGTTCAGGCCAGAAGTGGCTGGTGATGGTTGGGATCAACAGGCCCAGAAAGACCGCGATCACCAAGCCTCCCATCGTGAACGTATTGAGCAGCAGCATCCACAGCACGATCAGCGTCACGGTCAGCAGCGGATGCGGCAGCAGGCGTTGCAGGAACGGACGGGGTTCCCCTTGCCTCGCCATCAGGAGCCCCTCCCCTCTCCAAGCACGGCATCGATGTAGTGCATTGGTGCGAACAGTTGGCCGGCCGTGAGATCCAGGTACGCCGTCACCGGCCCGGCGAACGCCGTGAGCAGCACCAGACCCGCCAGCAGCAGCCCGACCGCGATCATGGGCAGCGCCACGGGCTGCGCCGTCGATTCGAACGCTCCCTCGACCGCAGTGCTCTTCCAGAACAACGTGCTGCCGCCGCGGGCAAAGCCGATGATGGCGATCAGGGAGGTGGACAGCACCAGGCTCCACACCCAGACCGCGACCGCACCATCGCGGATGCTGTCGAGAATCAGCAGCTTGCCGAGGAATCCGGACAATGGCGGCAGGCCGGTGAAGGCGATCGCGGCGAGGAAGAATGCCCCCGCGATCACCCCGGCCTGGGCGAAGGGCGGCGCCACCGTCAGGGCGTCTTCCTGCCCGGGCCGGCGCGAGGCCACGATGTCCACCAGCAGGAAGAGGGCCGCAGCAGTCAGGGTCGAGTGCGCCAGATAGAACAGGGCCGCGGACATGGCCTGCGGCGTGAGGATCGAGACCGCGGTCAGCAGCGTGCCGACCGACCCCAGCACCGCGAAACTCACCATCTGACCGAGGCTGCGCGCCGCCAGCACACCCAGCATGCCGATCACCAGCGTCGCCAGCGCGGCGGGCAGCAGCCAGGGTCCGGCAATCCAGGCGGCGTCGCCAGCACCGCCCCCGAACACCAGGGTGTACATGCGAATGATCGAGTAGGCGCCGACCTTGGTCATGATCGCGAACAGGGCCGCCACCGGGGGCGGCGCATTACCGTAGGTACCCGGCAACCAGAATTGCACCGGAACCAGTGCGGCCTTGATCGCGAACACCAGCAGCAGGAGCAATGCTCCGGTCTGAAGCAGGGCCTGATCGCCCGGCGCCAGTTCGCCGACCTTGACGGCGAGATCGGCCATGTTCAGCGTTCCGGTCACGCCGTAAATCACGCCGATCGCGAACAGGAACACGGTGGAACCGACCAGGTTGATCACCACGTACTGCACGCCTGCCCGCACCCGTGCGGCACCGCCGCCATGGACCATCAGGCCGTAGGAGGCGATCAGCAGTACCTCGAAGAAGACGAACAGGTTGAACAGGTCCCCGGTCAGGAAGGCGCCGTTCAGGCCCAGCAACTGAAACTGAAACAGCGAGTGGAAATGCTCGCCGCGCCGGTCCCAGCCGTTGATCGCGTACAGCAGCACGAACAGACCCAGGACTCCGGTCAACACCAGCATCAGCGCCGACAGCCGATCCAGCACCAGCACGATGCCGAACGGGGCCGGCCAATTGCCGAGCGCATAGGTCCGTATCTCGCCGTCGGCGGCCATGCCGAGCAGGATGGCCGCCAGCACCAGCACCATCAGCGCCGAGGCCACCGAAAGGATGCGTGCCGGTACAATTCCGCGCCGCGCGAGGAGCGCAATCAGTGGCGCGACCAGCGCCGGCACCAGCAGCGGCAGCACGAGCCAGTGGTTCATGGCTCCTCCCGCCGGGCATCCGGATCAGTGGCCTCGAGATCCACGTGGTCCGAGCCGCTCTCGAGCCATGCGCGCAGCGCAAGCACCACGAGCAGTGCCGTCATGCCGAACGAGATCACGATCGAGGTCAGGACCAGTGCCTGCGGGAGCGGATCCGCATACCCCGCTGCGCCTTCGGCGATCAACGGCGGCAGGTTCACGGCCAGCCGCCCCATCGCGAACAGGAATGCATTCACGGCATAGGTCAGCAGGGTCACCCCGAGCACGACCGGAAAGGTCCGTGCACGCAGAATCAGGTAGATCCCCGCCGCGGTGAGCACCCCGATGCTGCTGGCCGCCACAAATTCCAGGCTGAACATCTCAGCACCTTCCCCGATCGGCTGCATTCCGCGAATCCGGCTGGCAATCCATCGGCGTGAGGTTCACCGGCAATGTCGCGACCCTGCAACCCATGCGGGACAGGTTCGCCAGTGCCAGCATCACCGCACCGAGCACCGCGAGGAAGACACCGGCATCGAACAGCATTGCGCTCGCCAGTTCGAACTGCCCGACCACCGGCAGCGTGAAGTAGCCGAAGGCGCTGGTCAGGAAAGGATATCCCAGCAGCATCGGCGCGATACCGGTCACGGCGGCAATCAGCACGCCGGCACCGATCATCGCGTCATAGCCGACGTGCATCTGCTTCTGGGCCCAGGCAAAGCCGCTGGCCATGTATTGCAGGATGAACCCGATCGCGACCACGAGACCGGCGATGAATCCCCCGCCGGGCAGGTTGTGCCCGCGCAGAAAGATGTACGCACCGACCATCAGCACCAGGGGCAGCATCACGCGGGTGGCCACCACCATGATCAGCGGATGCCGGTCGGCCGCCTGCGGCATGTCCGGGCTCCAGTGGGCCAACCGGCTCGCCGCGCCGCCGCGCAGCGCACCATCGAGCAGCGCGAAGATCGCAAGCGCCGCGATCCCGAGCACGATGATCTCGCCGAAGGTGTCGAAGCCGCGGAAATCGACCAGGATCACGTTCACCACGTTGGTGCCCCCACCCCCAGGCTTCGCCTGCTCCAGGTAGAACCCCGAAAGGGAGGTGAACTCCCGGGTCATCACCGCCCAGGACAGCGCGCCGATGCCCGCTCCGGCCAGAGCGGCCAGTGCGCCGTCACGGATCCTGCGCCAGGTGCCGCTCTCGGCCGGGCTGACCTTCGGAATGAAGTAGAGCGCGAGCAGGATCAGGATCACCGTGACCACATCGACCGAGATCTGCGTCAGCGCCAGGTCCGGCGCCGAGAGGAGCACGAAGCCTACCGAGATCATCAGGCCGACCACCCCGGTCACGATCACGGCGAGGAAGCGCTGGCGATGAAGGATGACCCCCGCTGCGGTCGCGCCGAGAAGCAGCAGCCAGCCCACGAGAACGACGGCGTTCGCCGGCTGCGTGCCGCGGGTGCCCGGTTGGTGCTCGGCACCGATGAACCCCACAAAACCCATCACCAGCGCGGCGCCCACAAGGAAGGCGAGGTAGCGCTGCAAGGAGCCGTTGTGCAGCCCGTGGACCAGGGCCCGGCTGCCACGGACCGCGATTCCGACGGTGGCATCGAACAGGGTCTTCGCCTCGGGATGCGGACCCACCCGCCACAACGCACGCAGATTACGGTACCGCCACAGGAAGAGCAGCCCGCCGAGGGTCGCGACGATCGACAGAATCAACGCCGGCGTCACGCCGTGCCAGAGCGACAGATGAAAGGCCGGGACCGGACCGCCGATCACCGCGCCGGCAGTGACGCGCACCAGCGTCCCGGCGAAGATCTCGGGGAACAGGCCGATCAGCACCACCAAGGCCACCAGCAGCGCCGGCGGCAGCCAGAGCCCGACCGGGGGGTCGTGCGGCTTGGCGATCGGGTAATCCTGCCGCTTCGGCCCGAAGAACACGTGCACGATGAAACGAAAGGCGTAGGCGACCGAGAATACGGCACCGAGCGTGACCAGTACCGGCACCGCCCAAAAATTCCCGGCCCAGAAAGTATGCGCCGCCTCCTCCAGCATCATCTCCTTGGACAGGAAACCGTTCAGCGGCGCCAGCCCGGCCATCGACGCCGCCGCGACCATCGCCAGCGTCGCGGTGATCGGCATCAGGAATATCAGGCCGCCAAGGCGCTTGATGTTGCGCGTACCCGTCTCGTGATCGACGATCCCGGCGTTCATGAACAGTGCGGCCTTGAACGTCGCATGGTTGATGATGTGGAACACGCCTGCGACCGCCGCCATCGACGTGCCGAAGCCGAACAGCATCGTCATCAGGCCCAGGTGGCTGACAGTCGAGTAGGCCAGCAGCGCTTTCAGATCATCCTTGAACAGAGCCATGACCGCTCCGGCCACCATGGTGACCAACCCGGTAGTGGCCACCAGATAGAACCAGGCATCGGTTCCCGCAAGCACCGGCCAGAGGCGCGCGAGCAGGAAGACCCCCGCCTTCACCATCGTCGCCGAGTGCAGGTAGGCCGACACCGGGGTCGGCGCGGCCATTGCGTGCGGCAGCCAGAAGTGGAACGGGAACTGGGCGCTCTTTGCGAAGGCGCCGACCAGGATCAGCAGCAGCGCCGGAAGATACAGCGGCGAGGCCTGGATCAGGTCGGCACGCTGCAGGATCACCGTGAGTTCGTAGGAGCCCGCGACGTGGCCGAGGATCAGCATGCCCCCGATCAGCGCCAGGCCCCCGGCGCCGGTGACGGCCAGCGCCATCCTGGCCCCCTGCCGCCCCTCGGGCAGGTGGCGCCAGAACCCGATCAGCAGGAAGGAAGTGAGGCTGGTCAGCTCCCAGAAGATCACCAGTAGCAGGATGTTGTCCGACAGGACGATACCGACCATCGCCCCCTGAAACAGCAGCAGGTAGGCGTAGAAGGTGCCCATCGGATCCTTCTGCGACAGGTAGAAGCGCGCATAGAGGATGATCAGCAGGCCGATGCCGAGAATCAAGCCGGCGAACAGCAGACCGAGCCCGTCCAGAAAGAATGTGGCGTTCAGGCCGAGAGCGGGGAGCCACTGCCAGCCGAACTGGATGACCTCGCCGCGCAGCACCGCCGGCGCATGGCTCAGCAGCAGCCCGAATGCAAGCAGCGTCACCGAAGCGGTCGCGATCGCGCAGGCATTGCGGCCGAAGCGGATCAGCAGCGCCGGCAGTACCGCGCCCAGGAAGGGCAGCATCACGATGAAGGCGAGGCGCATACGATTCGGTTCCGATCCGGGCCGGGCCGGGCCGGGCCGCTCAGATCAGCACGAACGTCCCGACCCGTGCTGCGAAAGATACCAGAAACCGAAGCTCATTTCGGGTCCGGTGGGAACTGCCTTTGGGCCGATCGGCGGGAGCGGCCGGATTGTTGGGGTTGTCCAGGTTCAGGCCAGTTCCAGCGCTGCGGTGACACTCAGCCCACCGAGCGGACTGACGCCAAGCTTGAGTCGACTACCGTGGCGTTCCACGATCCCCTGGGCGATAGACAGCCCCAGCCCGGCACCATGAGCGGAACCCGGGGTGAAGAAGCACTCCGACCAGCGCCGGCGCTCCTGGGGGTACGCCGGGGCCGCTGTTATCGACGCTCAGACGCAGCAAACCGTCCTGCTGCGGCACGCGCAGCGGTATGCTGCTGCCGGAAGGGCCGTGCTGGATGGCATTGCCGACCAGGTTCTGGATCAGGGTCTCGAGGCTGCCCGGTTCCGTGCGTAAGGCCGCGGGTAGTCCTTCCGCGGCGTCGAGACCGAGGTCCTGCCGCCGCTGCAGCGCGAGCGGCAGCAGTGCGGTGAGTTCGCTCCGGCAGGTCTGCAGCAGCCTGACCGGGACCGGTTCGGGATGCTGTTCATCGCCAAGGCGCGCAAGGGTCAGCAGCTGCGATACCAGCCGCGCGCCCGCCGTACGCCGTCGCGCAGGTGCGATAGGGCTTTGTCGCGTTGCGCAGGGTCCTGACTCTCCAGGGCATTATCGGCGTGGACCTGCAGCACCGCGAGCGGGGTGCGCATCTCGTGGGCGGCGTCGGCAATGAAGCGCCGCTCGCGGGCCACCAGTTCGTTCAGTTGTTCCAGCAGGCGGTTAAATGCCGCCTGCATGCGCTCCAGTTCCTGCGGCAGATCCTGCAGCATTGGGGAAGAAAACGGTAGGGCTTACGGGAAATCTGGCCTTCATGCAGTGGGTAGACGACCCCATATCGTGCAACGGGAAGTTCGTCTAGCGACCAGCAACTGTGCCGCTGGCTGCTGCTGTCGCTGGACCGGCTGTCCGGCCACGAGATGTTGGCGACCCAGGAGCGGATCGCGAACATGCTGGGCGTGTGCCGCGAAGGCGTCACCGAGGCCGCCGGCAAGCTGCAAGATCTGGGCGTGATCGAATACCGGAGAGGACACATCACGGTGCTGGACCGCGCCCGGCTCGAGACGCTGAGTTGCGAGTGCTACGAGGTGGTCAAGCACGAAACGGATCGTCTGCTGCCGTGGACGCCGTGTCGAAAGGTGCGATTCACGCCTTTGGCAGCGTGACGACAAAGGGTCGACTTGAGACCCTGATCGCCGGTATCGGCATTGGGTCGGCCCGCCGCGGTTGTTCACAAACGATCCACCACCGACTGCTGACGCCCACACTCCGGGCCCTGCTCCCGCCCGCCCGGGGATTTCTCGCGCCACATACCAAGACTGCCAAACGGAGCCAGATCACACCGTCACCATTCTGCTGCCGCGCGAGAACCCGCTGCCGCCGATCAACGAAGCCATCACCGCCGAGCAGCCCAGGTGCCACTCCGCAAACACCGCACCGAGCCCCATTTGCCACCGCTACGCCGGCTCATCAGAGATCGTGTGTCCTCTTGCCCGAGATCGCCGGGAGGCACACCCATAGGTGCCCCCCCAATTGAAATTCTTTTTCGTTTAGCGGCAGCCGCGAACGTTCGATTCAGTGGCGAGCTGCTTGCGATCCTTGCAGCGCCCCGACCGTCATCTCAAAACGGTCTTCCACCGCTCGTCGGTCTTCGCCTTCCGGCAAACCTTCGCGCGCCCCTCGGACGATCATCTCCGCGTGCCGCCGCAGCGCGGCCCAGTCTTCCGGGCGATGCACGGCCTCCGCAATCACGGCGATTGTTTCCAACAGGCGAATGGTCACCGCAGCGCTCGGGCGCGCATATTGCCGTATCTGGTTGAACGACGTGTCGACGATCTCCGTGAATGTGATCGGCGCAGCCACCACCCGTAGTCGACGCTGCTCGTCATGGCGATACGGCGACGGCATCTTCCGCTGAGCCAGACGACACAGCGCGGACCCCAATCGGTCCACGCACGCGACCGCTGTGAACGGATCATTGATGCTGGGCGAGAGGGCCCGCACCGCGATCTCAACGAGTTGGTGGATGGCAAACTCGACATCCTGCGCAGAGGTTCGCAGATTTCCCAGGGCAAAGGCATCACGAACCTGAGCCGCGAATTCATCGGTAACACGATCACCCGGCCAGACCATCACCAGCGGCCTCCCGCTGACGACGTATTGTCCTGGCCGCCGTTCGAGCCGCAGCAACACGTCTCCTTCCGTGGCCAAGGTCATCAGCGTATCTGCGTCGATGTGCTGGAGATAACCGTCGCCGCCCGCGAGAACGGGTCGCGCCGCGCGATCGAACGCCTCGGGGATGCTGGTGTCGGTCGACTCGATCGCGGGCCGGTCGTGTTCCTGGCCAATCTGCTCCGGAAACAGGCGATGGATCTCTTCGGCCAACTCCTTGCCGACCCGAGCGACGACCTGGTCGGCCTGCATCGAAGTGGAGACGTGATGGATGAAATAGATCAACACCCCCACGCTGACGAGCGCGAACAGCACGCCGATGTTGACCGACAGATGGGGGACAAAGGCGATCTCGTCGGCGCGCCGGATGGTGCGCAGGACCAGTAGGCAGTAGACGAACGTGGAGACAAACGTGCCGAGCACCACCTGGGTCGTGGTGTCGCGCATGTAGTTGCGCAGCAGGCGGGGGCCCAACTGGGACGAAGCGAGCGACAAGGCGACCAGCGTCATCGAGAACACGACGCCTGCGATCGTGATCATCGAGCCGGCGATGGCTCCCAAGACCGTGCTCGCCCCTTCCGCGCCGCCGGTGTACGCCCAACCCAGGGCTTGCAGCCAATCACCCGTCGCCGCCTCGTCCACGGCGATGGTCGCCATGGCCAACGCGACCGCCCCGCCCACCATGAGTGAAGGCAGAAACCAGAAGCTGGAATGCAGGATGTCCCAGTATTTTTTCAGCAGCGATTTCACGATGTCACTTGCGATTCGATGTTCAGATGGACGCCGGTCCCGCCAGCGCGTCGAAGCCGGAGACAACGTCGAACAGTTCCGCGTCGATGCCACTCTGGCGCATCCGGTGGAAGGTTCCGTTGAGGTCTTCAAGCAGTTCGTCGATATTCCTGTCGGCGCGCTGCATCGCCGCCAAGCGGCTCGCATTTTCGCTGGCCAGCGATTCTGCACAGGCCCGGAACAACGAAACGAACAGGTACTCGCGGATCAGCGCCCGCAGGGTCGAGGTCTCGTCGCCCATCACCTCGGGCAGGTTCCCGGTCGGCCAAGGCAGATCGACAAGCTTGCGGCGCCAAGTTTCATCCAAGGGCAGCAGCCGCTGCTGGACGGGTTCATAAATCGCACCGGAGGTGGGGCGGTTGTAGAACAGATGCAGCTCTCCGGTTTCCTCCGGGCCTTGGTGCGCCTCGCTCTCCACCAGGATCCGCCCGACCAGCGGGGTGATGGTCTGAACGGAATTCGGCACGGCGTGGAGCCCGGCGAGCGTCAGACCCGCGTCCGCCAGCCGCCCATGCACGCGTTCGCCGACCGCCCATACCTTGGGTGTACCGGGCAACTCGGCGAGGGCCTGCAGCGCGTAATCGGCCACCACATCGTTGAAGCGGCCGACCAGACCCTGATCCGAGCCGAACACGACCGCGCCGACGGACCCTTCATTGGCCCGTAGCGGGCTTTCCGCCAGCACCGCCGCCGCCCGTTTCTGGAAACAGACGCTCAAGCCCAGCTCCACGCTGCGGTAGTAGTCGCCCAGAGCACGCACCGATTGCTCGTACTGGCCGATGTTCGAAGCGGCGAGGGCCTTCATCGTGCGCACGACGGATTGCAAATCACCGGCACTCCCGATCTTGCGCCGCAGGGCGGCCGTGGTCTCGCTCATGGTGGCTCCGCGTGACCTTCCCCGGCCGTCTGATCCATCGTATCCCGCGGCAGCCTGGTGTTCCGGCGCGGACCTGGGGCCGCCTCGGCCAAGAAATCCTCGAGCGCAGTGCGACCAATCTCGACGATGACTGCCCGATCTGCGTCGCTCAGCTTGGCGCCACTGTCGAATCGCTCATTCACCTCGTCCGGGATGTCCGCCGCCGCCTGGCGCACCGCCTGCTCGGCGGCCACCATCCGCTCGAGCGGCAACGGGTCGAACAGTCTTGCGGTCAACGCCAGCAGGACGGCAATCTGCTCGGGCACCGAGACCGGGGCGAATTCGGGCTGTTTGAGGCAAGCTCGGATACGACGTCCATGCGTGATGCTCTTGCGGGTGTCGTCATCCAGCCGGGCGCCGTAGCGCGCAAAGGTCTCGAGTTCCTCGAACTGCGCGTAGGCCAGCTTGAGGTCGCCCGCCACCATGCGGTAGGCCATCCGTTGGGCCTTGCCGCCGACACGCGACACGGACTTGCCGACATCTACCGCGGGCAGCACGCCCAGGCCGAACAGGGACGGTGACAGGTAGATCTGACCGTCGGTGATGGAGATCAGATTCGTCGGAATGTACGCAGAAATGTTCTGCGCCTCGGTCTCGATGATGGGTAGCGCGGTGAGCGAGCCACCGCCTCGTTCGTCACTGAGATGCGTCGACCGTTCCAGCAGCCGCGAGTGGATGTAGAAGATGTCGCCCGGAAAGGCCTCGCGCCCCGGCGGCCGGCGCAACAGCAGGGACAACTCGCGATAGGCGCGGGCGTGATGGGTGAGGTCGTCGTAGACGATGAGCACGTCGTCGCCCGCTTCCATGAAGTGCTCGGCGATGCTGGTCGCGGCGTAGGGCGCGATGTAGGTGAGGCCTGGTGGGTCGTTGCCCTCGGTGACCACCACGACCGTGTAGTCGAGCGCTCCCCTCTCGCGCAAGGTGGCCACGACCTTGGCCACGGCGGCCGAGCGCTGGCCGATGGCGCAATAGATGCAGAAGATATTCTTGCCACGCTGATTGAGGATGGTATCGAGGGCAATGGCGGTCTTGCCGGTTTGTCGATCGCCCAGAATCAATTCGCGCTGACCGCGCCCGATCGGAATCAGCGCATCGACGACCTTGATGCCGGTCTGCAGCGGCACGCTGACCGGCGCACGGTCCATGATCGGCGCGGCGGGCCGCTCGATCGGCAGCCGCTGGTCCGAGGCGACCCGCCCTTTGCCGTCGAGGGCCCGGCCAAGCGGGTCGATCACGCGTCCCAGCAGGCCGTCGCCCACCGCCACGTCCATCACCCGGCCGGTGCGCTCGACCTCATCGCCCGCGTGCAGGTGCCAGTATTCGCCGAGCAGCACGACACCCACTTCGTCCGCATCGACGTTGAACGCAATGCCGAAAACATCGCCCGGGAATTTCACCAGTTCGTCAAAGCCCACGCCGGGAAGGCCGGATACCCGGGCGATGCCGGTGGAGAGGCTGCTGATCGTGCCGACCTCACGCAGGGTCAATCCGGGCGTGCCGGCCTCGCGCGCCTTGCCGATGTCGGCAAAGGTGCGGTCAAAGACGTGCCGCAGGGTGGCGGTTGGTGCGCTCATGCGCTTTCCGGTTCGATCCGGGTGGGCGCCTTCACCAGTTCGCCGACGCGCTTCTCCAGCGTGGCGAGGTACTCCGCGATGCTCCAGGCCACCTTCTGTCCATTGGTGCTGAGTTCGATACCGCTGACCAGATCCGGCGCGGCGTCGAAACGGACGCGGACTTCAGCCGAGAAGGTTTCGTTGAGCGCGTGCTGTATCGCCGCGCGCTGCGCCTCGGGCATCTCGAACGTGCTGCGCACCAGCGCCGGTTCCGATGCAGTCTTCAGGGCCGTGGCGAGGCCTTCCTTCGTGTCCGCATCCATCTCCCGCAGGCGGCGCGTGAACACCTCGCCCATACGTTCTTCCAGACTGGTTTCCGCAAGATCCTCCAGCGTCTTGCGCGCGATGGAAAAAACCTCCGTGCGCGTCAGCCGCGTGATTTCGTCGTGCAGCGCCTGTTGTTCGCGTTCCAGGGCGCCCTGGCGTTGGGCGCGCAGGTCGTCGGCCGCCTGCCGCGCTTCGTCCATCAGCCGCTTGTGTTCGGCCTTGACCGCCTCCTTGGCCTGGCTCAAGCGTTCAGCGTGCTGCTGGTCGAATGCCTCGTTCTTGCGGGCAAACGCATCGCGTTCCGACTCTGCCTCGGCCATCTTGGCCTCGGCGTCCGCAAGTTCAGCGGCGACTCGGGCCTCCCGCGCATCGATGGCATCCAGGATGGGCTGGTAGAGGAAGCGCCTCAGCAACCACACCAGGACGAGGAAGTTGAGCACCTGCGCCCCGACGGTGAACCAGTCGACGAGCATGGCTTACTGTCCGGCGACCTGGGCGATGGCGCTGTTCCAGAACGGGTTGGCGAAGATCAGGATCATCGAGACCACGAAGCAGTAGATGGCCGTGGATTCGATCATCGCCAGACCGACGAACAGGGTCCGGGTAATGGTGGCCGAGGCGTCGGGCTGCTGCGCCAGTGAGCTCAGCGCCGTCGCAACCGCGCGGCCCTCGCCCAGCGCCGGGGCGATGGTCCCGAAAGCCGTGGTAATGCCCGCCGTGAAGATCGAGGCGACCGCGATAAGGGTCAGGGTGTCCATGATGCGTCCTTTGGTTGGTTCGTCAGTGTCTCAAGCATCGGGTGCCCGCCCGGTTTCCGTTTCAGATTTGGGCTGATGCGACCGCGTGGCTGCCGCGATGTAGACCGCAGCCAGAATGCTGAAGATATAGGCCTGCACCGTGCCGGTGAGCAGCCCGAGCAGTGTCATGACGATGGGGAAGATGAAAGGCGTGATGGCCAGCAGGATGCCGACGATCATCGCCCCGCTCATCATGTTGCCGAACAGGCGAACCGCGAGGGCAAGCGTACGGGACAGCTCGCTGATGATGTTGAACGGCAGCATGAGGATCGTCGGACTCACATACGACTTGAGGTAGCCGCCCAGGCCCTGCTCGGCGATGCCGAACAGCGGCACGGCCACCATCACGCAGAGCGCGAGCGCCACCGTGGTCGACAGCGAGCCCGTGGGCGCGTGATAGCCGGGAATGATGGTGCACAGCGCTGCCGCCGCGATGAACAGGAAGATCGTGCCGATAAAGGCGAGATACTTCCGTGGCTGGCGGAGGCCGACTTCCTCGATCTGTTTCTCGATGGCGGTGACGATGATTTCCAGCAGGTTCTGCCAGCGGGAGCGCTGCAGATCCCTGGAAAGTCGGCGCGTGACGAGTCTTGAACCCACGACCAGCACGAACATCAAGGCCCAGGTGAACACGATGGTCGCGTTGAGCTTCACGAAGCCGTACTGCCAGAAGATCAGCTCGTCGGGACTAAGACGCATGGCGGGCATCCGCTGTTCGGGCCTCGGAGGCGGCGATCGGTGGCGGGGTGAGCCAGGTGACGATGAAGCGCGCCACGAGAAATCCAAGCAGACACAACAGCAGCCGTTGCCACGACCCGCCCGCGACAACATACAGGCCGGCCAGCACGACGCCGGTACGCAGCACCGAACTGCCGACAAACCAGAGCGCCGGCCTTGACGACGCCACGCCCTTGCGCACCGTCCACCACAGGCCGCCGAAGAAGATCGCACCCAGGAGCATTCCCGCGACCCCCGCCAGGAACAGCGTCAACGCTTCAGTCATCGTCTTCCTCCTGTTCCGCGCGCATGGCCTGCTCTTCCCGGGCAACCCAACGCCAGGCATTGAAACAGCCGATCGCCAACCCGGCCACCAGCAGCGCCAGCGTCCAGGAGCGGCCGCCGGGATAGGCCTGGTCCAGCCACAGCCCAAGCGCTGCACCGAGAAACGTCGGGATCGCCACCGACCAGCCAATCAAGCCCATCATGCCGAGGCCGAACCAGACGCCCGCGGCGGAGTGCCGCCGCGCCCTGAGCTTGCGCGCCGCCTTGGCGCCGACCTTGCCGGCCAGGTCCGGTTCCCGGCTCGGGGGTGGCTTCGGCGCGTCATTCATTCCGAAAGGCCTCGAAGCGACGCAGAAATCCCGATTCCAGCTTGGCCATGACCGAGCGCAGGTTCTGCTCATGTTCGCTCAGGGCCAGAAACTCCTGCTCCACGGCATCGCGCAGTTGGCCCAGGTCGGCGCCGCCCAGTGCCCGTCTCACGGACACCAGCACGTCGGGACCAGTCTTGACCAGCACGCCTTCGTCCACGGCCAGAAAGACCTCCCCGTCGGATTCCGTTTCATAGGTCAGGATGCCTGGCACCAGCGCCGCCACGCAGTCGAGCCGACGCGGCAGCAGGCCGAACGCGCCCTCGCGCGTCTCCGCGACGATGCGTGACACGCCGGCCTTCTCGGCGAAGACCTGGAAGGGCAGGAGCACCTTAAGGTTCATGCGCGTCTGCGGCATGCTTGGCCTTCGCGTCAGGCTTCGATTCCTGCCTTGAACCTTCCTTCACCTCATTGATCGCCCCGATCATGTACAGCGCGCTCTCCGGGGTGTCCTCGAGTTCATCGCGGAGGATGCGCTCGCAGCCATCGAGCGAGTCCTCCAGGCTGACCAGTTTGCCTGTGAGGCCGGTGAACTGCTCGGTGGTGAAGAAAGGCTGGGTGAGAAAACGCTCCAG
>Ga0114946_10001704_pt1 | contig 15151 bp, 16 predicted proteins | sample WalLakDeSediment_FD_88676 | JGI IMG/M metagenome (GOLD analysis project Ga0114946, IMG submission 88676) | Lake sediment microbial communities from Walker lake, Nevada to study Microbial Dark Matter (Phase II) - Walker Lake 11/02/13 Deep Sediment | ecosystem: Environmental > Aquatic >... | reverse complement strand
TGTCCTCTGTCGAGGAAGGCAACGGTCAGGGCGTCCTCGGCCACGACGAAGGCCGGGCTGTCACCGGACACGATGCGGCAGAAGATGCAGTCGTCGGTCACCCCACCCAGTATCGGCCCCGGCTGCTCCTTCGTACACAGGGGCCGACGCTCATGGCGAGCCGACATCAGCCGCTCGCACAGCGGGACCGCAGCGACCGACACGGTCCGGGGTTGCTCCGACGTCGCCGACGCCGCGTGGGGCGCGCCCGCCACGTGGTCGGCCGCGAGCCGGCGACCTCGGCGAGCTGGACCGGCGTGGCCAGCCCGACCTCCACGAACGCCGGGCACACAAGCGGGAACGTCTCGCTCACGCGGTGCTCGACAGGCCACCACCGACCGTCCGCCGACGGCTCCAGCTCCACGATCCCACCCCCCGTGGGGGCGGCCTCCCGACGACCCCTATCCCCCGACGATCACACCACAGGCGATGCGGGGGCCGCTGTTCCCCGCCGGGTCGGTGACCAGATCGTCGGGATCGGCGTGGACGATGATCGCGCTGCCGTCGGTGTCGAAGACCGACGCCGGGCCCGGTGACAGCGTGGCTGCGGTGGTGGCCGAGTTCAGTCGGCCCCGGCCAGCCCGGTTGACCTCCAGGTTCGGCAGGTCCCCGGCGTGCGCGCCATGGGTCGTCGCCGACGGGTTGTGGTGGCCCCCCGCGCTGGCGAAGGGTGGCGTGCAGCTACCCACGGCGTGGATGTGGATGCCGTGGAGCCCGGGGGTCAGCCCATCGACCTTCACGTTCACGTGCACCCGGCCGGTGCCGTCCTCGGTCAGCTTGGCCCACCCGACGTGGTTCCCGGAGGTGTCGTGCAGCGCGGCCGACGCATGTCGCGCCCCACCACCCTCGGCTCCCGCGCCGAGCCCGAGAGCCAGCGCGCTCACCCCCACCAGTCCGATGCCCACGATGCCGGCGGCCAGCCGGTTGCCCCGACGCCCGATCACACCCATGGTCCCCTCCGATCACCTGCGCCATCGAGGTCGATGGTGTCGATCGCGCTGTCGCGATCGGGGACCGGATCGGTTCGCTCCGACCGGCTCGCGCCGAGGCACGACAGCAGACGGGTTGCGATGCTGGAGGGATCGCAACCGGGGGGCTGCACATGACCACGTCGATCTTCGATGCCGACAGCCACGTGATGGAGGTGGAGGGATGGCTCGCCCCCTTCGCCGACCCGGACGTCCGTCCTCGTCTCGCGCCCCTCGGGCTGGCCGGTGCGGGGGCGCGGGCCGAGGAGCTGATGGCCTCGCTGCCCGCGCTCTGGGAGCGGCAGCGCGACGAGGAGATCGGTCCTGACGTGATCGCCGGACCGAAGGGGTGGCTCGCGCCCGGCGCCCTCGACACCGAGGTCCGCTCGCGCGTGCTCGACGCGCTGGACATCGGCGCGCAGCTCGTGTTCCCGACCTTCGCGCTGGGCCAGTTCGCCCGAAGTCGCGATCTGGACCTGCTCTACGGCGGCACCCGCGCGCTCAACCGGGCGATGCGCGAGTTCTGCGCGGGTGACGACCGGCTGCTGGCCGTCGGCTACCTCCCCCTGCACGACGCCGATCGGGCGCTCGTCGAGCTCGACGCGGCCATCGACGCGGGCGTGGCCGCCATGTGGGTGCCGTCGGAGGCGCCGGCCGACCATTCGCCGGCCCACGTCGACCTGGAGCCGGTCTGGTCGCGGCTCGCCGAGGCGGGCGTGCCGTTCGTACTCCACGTCGGTGGCGGCAAGACGCTGCCCAAGGCCTTCCACGACAACGGTCGACCGCGGCCCACGGACTGGCTGGGTGGCGGCGAGAACCTCCGAGCCAAGGACTTCCCCGTCCTGCACCACTCCCCGGAGCGCTTCCTGGCGTGCCTCGTGCTCGACGGCGTGTTCGAACGGCATCCGGCGCTGCGGGGCGCGGCCATCGAGCTGGGGGCCTCGTGGGTCCCCACGTTGCTGCGCAACCTCGACCACGCCCACCGGTCCTTCGCCAAGTTCGAGCCCTTGCTCGGAGAGCTCTCGTCGGCGCCGTCCGACTACATCCGCCGGCAGGTGCGTTTCACGCCGTTCCCGTTCGAGGACACCGCGTGGCTGGTCGAGCAGTGCGGTGCCGAGCTGTTCATGTTCTCCACCGACTACCCACATCCCGAGGGCGGCCGACGTCCGTTCGAGGTCTTCGCCGACGCCATGGCCGGCTTCGACGGCGAGACCCGCGATCGCTTCTTCTGGCGCAACGGCGCCGAGCTGTTCGGGCTGAGCCGGCCCGGGGGGTGAACCGAGCCCACCGCGATGTCAGGCGATGGCCCGGACATCGGCCACCAGCGCGACGAGGCCGAGCACCGCGATCCCGAGCCACGACACGCGGATCAGCATCGCCCACGGTGCCGAGGCCCGGAGCCGCTGCACGGGATCGAGCCGGCGCACGACCACCCAGACCACGAGGACGACCCCGGCGACGGCCACCACCGGCAGCACGGGCGGGAAGCACGCGACCAGCGCGACGGGCAGGAGCCACCGGATGCGGCCCCGTGCGGTCCACGAGCTCTCGCCCTCCACGCGATCCACGGCGACGCCCACCACGACACCGAACAGGCCGGGAAGCACGATGAACAAGCCCATGGCGAGCCAGGTCGGTTGGAGCAGGACGAAGTCGATCCCGTCGGCGTGCAGCAGCATGGAGCCCACGACCGCTCCCGACGCGAGGCCGACGGTGACGCGACGGAACCACGTCGGCCCCAGCAGCCAGGGCGCCACCCATCGATAGGCTGCCGCGCCGATGATCCCGACGAGGGCGCCGAGGACCAACAGGTTGTACGTGCCGGCGAGCGTGACCCGGCCGATGGTGAAACCGTCGTCGCTGGTGACCCCGAGGACACCGTCGGGCGAGGTGAACCGGAGGATCAGCATCGCCAGCCGACTGCCGACACCGGCGACGACCACCCCGACCGTGATCCCGGCGACGACGAGGACCCGGAGCTCCTCCAGCACCGCTGCGGCGACCGGGGAGGCGCGCATCACCCGGCTCCGACGGGGACGAACCGCTCGTACACGACGGCCTGCGCGGCCGCGAGGGCAACCACGGCAGCCACCGACAGGCCGAACGCGTTCCACGTCGTCCGGTCGCGACGGTGACGCAGCACAGCGATCATCAACAGCAGCACCGCGAGCGCCACCAGGTAGCCGAGGTGCCACCACGGCGTGACCCCGTCGAACCCCGACACCTGCAGGCTGCACGTGGGCGCGCCGTCGACGCAGCCGACCCACTCCCCGTGGACCCAGCCGGTCGACCACGGCCACCACCATGAGGCCGCGCCCAGCTCCTCGCCGTTCCAGATGCCGAACCAGAGGATCTGCGCCATCGCCGGGAGCACCAACGCCGGGGCGAACACCCAGGTGGGCATCCACGAGGCGAGCGCAACCCCCAGCACGCCCACCACCACGAGAGCCATCGGTCCCTGCAGGAGCTGGGCGAGGTTCGGGCTGGGGAGGTCGATGCCGCTCGGGAGGGTGTCATCGGTGGTGCCGAGCCCGGCCGACGGCCACCGGTAGGCCAGCAGCGCCACCGTGACCGTCAGGGCGACGATGCCGGTCGTGCATGCGGCCGTGCCGAGCGCCACGGTGCGCACGACCGGTCCGGCCGGCAGCGTGTCGAGCAGCTCCTCGGCACCCGTGCGTCGGCTCCGCCGGGTCGCCAGCCCGAGGACCACCATGGTCACGAACGCCGGGAGCACCATGCCGTACCCGGCGAGGAGGTGATAGAGGTCCACAGGCTCGGCCACATGGACCCACAGCGCGGTCAACGCGAGCGCCAGCCACACCAGGGGATTGCGCGCCACGCGCCCACCCTCCAGGCGCCCGAGCTGCACCTCGGCCGCGATCACGCCGCCGACCCCTCGGCGATGCCGCCGCCGAGCAGGAGGTAGCCGTCCTGAACGGTGGGGGCGATCAGGTCGGCGTCCGGCGGCGGCTCACCGACCATCCGGTAGCGGCCCTCGCCGGTCCGCCACGACACGTGGGCGCCGTCGTCCGCGAGGTCGGCCACCCACACCCGACCCGCGGCGAGCGCGGCGAGCTCAGCCGGGGTGGCGTCGAAGACGACCGCGCCGTCGTGGAGCACCACCACCCGATCGCAGAGCGCCTCCACGTCCTCGGTCACGTGGGTCGACAGCACCACGCACCGTCGTTCCGCATGGCGGGACACGAGCTGGCGGAACCGGACGCGCTGCTCCGGATCCAGCCCGACGGTGGGCTCGTCGAGCACGAGCAGTGGCGGGTCGCCGAGCAGCGCCTGGGCGAGCGCGACGCGGCGGCGCATCCCGCCCGACAGCTTGCGGATCGCCTTGGATCGGACGTCGCCGAGGTCCACCTCGTCGAGCACCCGACGCACCTCGTCGTGCCGCGCCCGGCGATCGACGTGCTCCTTCAGGATCGCCACGTAGTCGACGAAGTCGAACGCCGAGAACGTGGCGTAGAGCCCGAGCTCCTGGGGCACGTAGCCGAGCCGTCGGCGGATCTCGATCCGGGCGCGCGGGTCGGTCGGATCGTGCCCGAGGATCCGCACCGATCCGGCGGACGGCTCCAGCGCGGTGGCGAGGATGCGCAGAAGCGTGGTCTTCCCCGCCCCGTTGGGTCCGAGGAACCCGGTGATGCCCGGCCCCAGCTCGAGGTCGATCGACCGCAGCGCCGGCGAGCGCCCGTAGTCCTTGGCCAGCCCGCGCGTGGACACGATCGGGTCCATCACCCCTCCGACCATTCGAACTCGGTGCGGCGCAGCACGGTGACTGCGACGGCGACCGCCACCGCGCCCAGCGACGCGATCTGGACGGGACCGCTGAACGTCTCGAGCAGCTCGGGCACGCGGAGGCGCAGGACCATGGGTGCTCCCACCCACACCACCCCGAGGCCCAGCGCGGCGCGCTCGATGCTCGTCCAGCTCGAGAGGGCCACCGCCCCGAGCGCGAGGGCCAGGGAGGGCAGCAGCCATGCCACCGCGAGCCACCCCCGGTCGGCGATCCACGGCAGCGAGATCGCGGTGAGCGCCAGCGCGGGGACCACCGCCGCCGCGGTGCGCACCAGCAGGATGCGCAGGGAGGAGGTGGGCACCGTGCTGAGCAGCTCGGCGGCCGGGTCGCTCCACCTCCCGAACGCGCCGGCGGTCGCGGCCAGAGGACCGAGCGGAGCGGCGATGAGGAACATGGCGAAGAGCCGCTCGTACGACGACTGGGAGGCGCTGATCGCCAGCGCGATGCTCACACCGACCGCGAGGAGGTACGACCAGCGGGCTCGCGTGGTGGCCGACACCATGCGGGCGTTCGCGTCCGAACAGCCGAGCCGCGACAGCGTGTGCTCCAACCAGCCGAGCGCAGGCTGGTCGACGGCGTCGGTGACGCCCCGCCACACGGCCTCGAGCACGTCGGAGTCCACTGCGGCCCCCACACGCTCGCGACACGCGGCGCACGACACCAGATGGGCCTCCACCGAGGCCGATCCGTTCGGGTCGAGTCGCCGGGCGACGTAGCGGTCGGCGGACGCGACGTCCACGTGCCAGCTCATGCCAATGCTCCTCTCAGCTCGACCCTCGCTCGCATCATCCGCGTCTTGACCGTGCCGGCCGGGATGCCGAGCAGCTGCCCCGCCTCGCGGGTGGTCAGCCCGTCGAGCGCGGTGGCCTGGACCACCGCCCGGAGCTCAGGCGACAGCGAGCGCAACGCACCGGCGAGGTCGCCGTGCTCGGTGCCGGCCAGCACCAGGTCCTCGGCGCTGGCCACCGGATCCAACCCCCAGTCGCCTCCGGCCACCGGTTCCGGACGCCGTTTCCTCAACAGCCCGATCAGCCGACGGATGCAGATCCCCCACAGCCACCCGCCCACCTCCCCTGACCCCCGGTACGAGCCGGCCACCCGCCAGACGGCCACGAACGTGTCCTGCAGGGCCTCGGCGGCGATCCCGTCGTCGGCGCACCGGTGGTGGAGCCGGGCCAGGAGCCACCCGCCATGACGCCGGTACAGCTCGGCGAGCGCGTCCCGGTGCTGCTCGGCGACCAGCGCCACCAGCTCGGCGTCGCTGCACCCCCCCATCCAGTCGTGCACGTCCTCACTGTCGCGCCGAGGGCAAGATCCGGTTCGCAGCCGCGAGCCGGCTCCCCATCTCCCGGCGGCCCGTCGGGACGCGGGCGTAGCGTGCGCCCATGACGGAGCTCGAGGACCTGCTCGTCGGTGCGGCGGGGACCGCCGCGGCGTATCGAGCATCGCTGTCGGACCGGCCCGTTCGGGCGAGCCGCGCGCTCGACGAGATCCGCCGGTCCCTCGACGGCGCGATGGCCGACGGGGCGCGGCCGGCCCGGGACGTGGTGGACCAGCTCGTCGCCGCGGTCGAGGACGGGCTGGTGGCCACGGCCGGGCCCCGGTTCTTCGGGTTCGTGATCGGTGGCGCGCTGGACGCGGCCTCCGCGGCCGACGTCCTGGCCACGGGATGGGACCAGTGCGCGTTCAACCGCGTCCTCTCCCCCGCGGCAGCCGCCGCCGAGGAGGTGGCCGGCACGTGGCTCAAGGACCTGCTGGGCCTCCCCGTCGGCGCGTCGGTCGGCTTCGTCACGGGCGGCCAGGCGGGGAACACCGTGGGGCTGGCGGCGGGCCGGCACCGGGTGCTGGCCGACGTCGGCTGGGACGTCCAGGCCGACGGCCTCCAGGGCGCGCCCCGGGTGCGGGTGGTGGCCGGGGCCGAGCGGCACGCCACCATCGACCGCGCCCTCCGCCTGCTCGGTCTCGGCGACGCGCGGGTCGAGCCCGTCGCGGCCGACGCCAACGGGGCGATGGCCATGGCGGACCTCGCCCGTGTGCTCGCTCAGTCGCCGTCGGGCCCCACGATCGTGTGCCTGCAGGCGGGCAACGTGAACACCGGGGCGTTCGACGACCTCCGGACCGGCTGTGAGATCGCCCGGACGCACGGCGCGTGGGTGCACGTGGACGGGGCGTTCGGTCTGTGGGCCGGCGCCAGTCCCCGGCTCCGCCACCTCGTCGACGGGATCGAGCTGGCCGACTCGTGGAGCTGCGACGGGCACAAGTGGCTGAACGTGCCCTACGACTCGGCCTTCGCCTTCTGCGCCCACCCCGCGGCCCAGGCGACGGCGGTCTCGTACACGGCCGCCTACCTCGTCGGATCCGGCGAGGGCGCCCCGGCGATGGCCGACCTGACGCTGGAGTCCTCCCGCCGGGCTCGCGGCTTCGCGGTGTGGGCGGCGCTCGCCCAGCTGGGCCGGGAGGGCGTGGCCGAGATGATCGACGGCTCGTGCGCGCTCGCCCGCCGATTCGCGGCACGACTGGCGGCGGGCGGTGCCGAGATCGCGAACGAGGTGGTGCTGAACCAAGTGCTGGTCGGGTTCGGCGACGATCGCCGCACGGACCGCATCATCGAGGGTGTCCAGCGCGACGGCACCTGCTGGCTCGGTGGCACCACGTGGCGCGGTCGTCGCCTCATGCGCATCTCGGTCTCGAACTGGTCGACGACGGAGGACGACGTCGACCGCTCGGCCGACGCCATCCTCCGTGTCGCCGCCGCGACCACCTGAGCGCGATCAACCAGCGCGCGGCGCGGCTCGCGCCCCGCTCTGGTCGTGGGCGACGGTCGACCCGCGCACGAGGTGCTACCCGAGCACGAACCGCATCGCGCCGACCAGGGCGTTGGGGTGCTCCAATCCCTGGTAGGTGGGTGGCAGCTCCTGGGGCAGGCCGAGCAGGGTGCTGACGGCGATCCTCGCCGACTGGACCGAGTACTCGACGGTGTAGACGACGTTGTCGGCGATCTCGCAGTACTGGCCGACGAGGGCGAGGTTCGTGGTGCCGGCGGGAACGACGTCCGGGCGGTCGCCCGTGTCCCGGGGCATGAACTGGCTCGTCGTGTAGGGAAGGAGGCACGGGACGCAGTTCGCCGTCTCGAGGAGCGCCGGGAGCTCGGCCTGGAAGCCGAGGTGCGAGAGCGTCTCGACGAGGATCTCCTCCCCCGTGCACTGCCGCATCGTCTTGGGCACGTAGTCGCCGGGCCGATCCGGGAACAACCCGTAGCCCCACCACACGTGGACCCCGCGCGGCTGCTCGGCGTAGGCCGGGGGGTGGTAGAGGTGGAACGTCAGCCCCCAGCTCGAGCCCTTGAGCGTGACCAGGCCGCCCTGGCCGGCCGGGCGACCGCCCAGCCGTTCCATCAACGAGACGAAGCGGTCGTCCGAGTGCGTCACGGTGAACGTCACCCAGCTGGTGCGGTCGGTGTGCCCGCAGAAGGTGGCGGGCCGTCCGAACCCGGCACCCTTCTCGGCGAGGCGCTCCCACAGCGCCCAGGACCCACCGATCCGCTCGGCCCGGCCCACGGCAGGAGCGACCATGGACCCGAAGCTCGCGTCGGCCGTCATGGACCCGATCGTCACGATCACCAGGTCCTGCTCGTCCACGTCGATGCTGCCGCGCTCCCCGTCACGGAGGACCTCGACGCGCCGCACGGCCATTCCGCCGTCCGCCGGGGCGAGCTCGAGGTCGACGACGTGCACGCCGGTCTCGATCTGCACGCCGTGCTGCTCGAGCCACCGGACGAGCGGGCGGATGATCGAGTCGTACCCGTTGTACCGAGTGGACTGGATGAGCGTCAGCGTCGGGAGGTCCGGGAACAGCCGCAGGAAGCGCAGCAGGTATCGCCGAAGCTCGGCCGCGCTGTGCCAGGGCTCGAAGCCGAACATGCTGCACCAGATGAGCCAGAAGTTGGACTCGAAGAAGTGCGGATCGAAGCACTCGTCGATGCGCTTCGCGCCGAGCAGGTCCTCTGCTCGCAGCATGAGCTCGATGAGGTCCACCCGATCCTTGTTGCTGAGGCCCAGGTCGGTCAGGTCCACGATCTCGCCGTGCTCGACCAGCCTGGCCGTGGTCAGCCAGGGGGCGGCCTCCCAGAACCGGAGGGTGTCCTGGGTCACCGAGATGCTCGGGTCGTCGAGCGACGGGATGCCCGAGAGCAGGTCGTAGGTGAGGACGTACGCCGGCCCGTACATGCGGCTCCCGCGCATCGTGTACCCGGTCTCGGCGTCGCCACCGGCGTCGAGGCTCCCTCCGACCTTCGCCTCCTCGAGGATGTGGATGTTCGCCCCGGGGACGTTGCCGTCCCGGATCAGGTAGACCGCGGCCGCGAGCGATGCGACGCCCCCGCCCACGAGGTACGCCTGCACGTCGCGTGTCGGTGCGGACATGGCTGCCTCCTCGATGGCTCAGTCCCACGGTACGGCGGCGCAGCGTCGGCAGGCAGAGGCGAACGGCCCGCGCCGCCCGGCGACCGTCCACTGCCCGACGACGCCTGTCGACGCCCGTTCCGCGCCCGGGCCTCAGCTGATGTCGAGCCGCCGCGCCAGCGCCGCGTGGTCCGACGGGGCCAGCAGCGAACCGGCGAGGCTCCACACGCCGGCGAACACCTCGGGCGGTGCACCCGCTCGCATGCCACCGAGCATCTCGGCCCGGTCATCCACGTTCATCGCGGGCAGCATCACCGCGAGCGACTGCGCCATCTCCTCGGGCGGGATCGAGGCGATGATCGCCTCGTGGATGCGGATCGCGTCGGGTACGCCGATCGCAGCCTCGAGCGCGGGCATGACCACCCGCTCCTCGACATCCTGGTGCAGCAGGTAGGTGCCCGTGAACGTCGACAGCTCCAGGTACAGGTGGTGCGTCAGCGGGCGCCGCTCGTGGCCGGCCGCGTGCACCAGGGTGTCGGCGATCTCGCCCAGACGATCCATTCGCCCCTCGAGGCGGAGATGGTCGCCGGAGATCACCTCGGCGAGATCGGGCAGGTGCCGCTCGATCGCCGGCTGCACGTGGGCGTCCTCGTGATCGGCGTGGCTGACGAGCAGGTCGATCACTCCGTGGACCTGCGCAGCGAGCGCCCGGCGGCCGGTCGGGTCCGACGGATCGAGCCGGCCTGCGTCGGCGCTCACGGCGAAGAGCTCTGTGCGGATGCCCTTGTGGATGTCGCGGTAGAGGTCGAACGCCACCATGCCGACGGCGATCGGCTCGGTGGTGGTCGTGTCCTCGATGGTGGGGACGAGTGTCGTGTCGGTCATTCGTTGTCCTCGGTCTCGGGCCGCCGGAGGATCCGACGGCGTTCGCTCTGGCTGTCCTCGATCGTGCGGGGCCCGCCGAGAGCCCGCGCCGGAAAGTCCCGTCACCGAATGCTCAGAAGTCCCTCATCGGCCTCGGGACACCCGGCCGGCGGTCGGACGCTGGTGCTAGAACCGCGGCGACCGGCGCGCGGGCGTCGCGGTCTCGACGGGAGCAGGCCAACGTGCTCGACGCCACCGTGAACTTCCTCGAGGGCGGCTGCTCGCTGATCGTCGGCGTGAGCCTCGCCGACGGCTCCCCCTACGCCGCCCACGCCTGGGGCTTCACCGTGGAGTCGCGCGACCCGGTGCGGGCTCGCCTCGTCCTCGGTACTCGCGATGCCGAGCGCGTCCCTGCGCTCTGGGCCGGCGCACCCATCGCCGTCACCGGCGCCGACGTGTCGACGCTGCGGGCCGTGCAGGTGAAGGGCCGCAGCATCGACGCAGGCCCCGCCACCGACGACGACCTCGCCGTCGTCGCCCGCCACTGCGGGCTGTTCTTCGCCGACGTCGAGCGGGTGGACGGCGAGCCCTACGCGCTGCTCGTCCGCATGGTGCCGCCGTCGTTCACCACCTGCACCGTCGAGCTGGACGCGTTCTTCGACCAGACACCCGGCCCGGGCGCCGGCGCGCCGCTCGCGAGGACCGGGGGGTGAGCTCCGCCGAGCCGACCGCCTCGATGCGGCTGGACCGGATCGGCGTGTGCTGCGAGGGCGCCGTCCCCGCCGTCGTCGCCACGGCCGCCGCCGACGGCACCCCGAACGTCACGTTCCTCTCCCGGGTCCACCTGGTCGACCACGAGCGGGTCGCGCTGTCGAACCAGTTCTTCTCCAAGACGGCCCGCAATCTGGCCGAGAACCCACGGGCCAGCGTGGTGCTGGTCGACCCGATCGAGTACCGCCAGTTCCGTCTGTCGCTCGTGTTCGAGCGCACCGAGCGCCGCGGCGTCGTGTTCGACCGCCTGCGCGAGGACGTCGACCTCATCGCCGCGCTCACCAACATGCAGGACGTGTTCCACCTCCGCGCCGCCGACATCTACAGGGTCGTCGACCTCGAGGAGGTCCCGGCGTGCACCACGGCGCCTCCGCTGCCCAACCGGCGCCGGGAGCGGCTCTCCGCCGACGAGACCGCGCCCCGCCTGGCCGAGCTCGTGGCCCGCCTGTCCCGCTGCCCCGACCTGGACGCGCTCGTCGACACCACCCTGTGCGGCCTCGACGAGCTGTTCGGCCACCGCCACTCGCTCTTGATGCTCCTCGACGAGGACGGCCGGCGCCTCTACACGATCGGCAGCCACGGCTACGAGGCCGAGGGGGTGGGGTCCGAGGTGAGGTTCGGCGACGGCATCGTCGGCATCACGGCCGAGCGGCGCACGCCCATCCGCCGCGGTGGCGTGCGCCAGATGGACAAGTACTCCCGCTCGGTGCGCCACGCGTTCGAGGAACAGGGCCTCGCGGCGACGGGCGACATCCCGGTGCCGAACCTCGAGCTCGTGGACAGTCAGCTCGCGGTGCCCGCCGTGGCGTTCGGGCGTCTGGTGGGCGTGTTGATGGTGGAGACCACCGAGGCGCTCGCCTACGACGCGCTCGACGAGGCCCAGCTGAGCGTGGTCGCGTCGCTCGTCGCCAACGCGGTGGAGGCGGAGCGCTCCGAGCCCGAGCCCGAGGAGGTGGTGTCCGCCCCCGCCGCGGCCCGACCCGCGGACGCGCCCGGGAGCACGGCGCCCACCCGCGTGCGGTGCTACGCCGCCGACGGCTCGGTCTTCGTCGACGGCGACTACCTCATCCGGGGCGTGGCCGGCCGGGTGCTACGTGCCGTGCTCACCCACCACGACCGCGACGGCCGAACCGAGTTCACCAACAAGGAGCTCCGCCTGGACCGGTCGCTCGAGCTGCCCTCGTTCCGCGACAACCTCGACAGCCGGCTCCTGCTCCTCAAGCGCCGGCTCGAAGAGCGCGACAGCCCCATGCACATCGTCAAGACGGGCCGGGGGCGGTTCCGCATCGAGCTCGACACGGCCGTGGCGCTCGAGGTGGTCGAGACCCGCTGATCGACTGGGCCGCCCGATGAGGAAGGGTGGAGCCGAGCCCCGATGGGAGGTCGATGACGCCCGCGACGGGTCCGATCCTCACCCGCAGATCCTGCGCGCCGACGTCGACACCGGCGACGAGGTCATCGCCGCCTGCCAGCATCGAGCACCTCACCGGCGTCGCCCAGGTGCCGATCGGCATCGCCGGACCGCTGCGCATCCGGGGCGAGCACGCGCCGGGCGAGGTCGTGGTGCCGCTCGCGACCACCGAGGGACGGCTGGTGGCCAGCGACAGCCGGGGGATGCGGCTGCTCACGGAGTGCGGCGGCGTGACGACCACCGTGGTCGACGACGCCATGCAGCGGGCGCCGGTGGTCGTGCTCGGCGATGCGCTCCCCGCCCGGGAGTTCGGCCACTGGGTGTCGAGCCACGACCGGCTCGGCCGCAACCGCCCCTGACCCGCCCGGACGAGAGGTTCGCGGTCAGGTCGGCGGCATGGTCCAGCGGACCCCGGGGAAGCGGGAGAAGTCGTGGTCGAACGACACGATCTCGCTCCGGTGCTCGATGGCCAGCGCGGCCAGGTGTGCGTCGTTGACGAGGTTGCCGCCCACACCCACACCCACGAGCAGTCGTCGCACCAACGACCCATGGTCGGCGGTCGGCTCGACGACGACCGCCGACGGCGCGGCCACCCACTGCTCGACGCAGTCGAACGCCGCCTCGACGCTCATCGGGCGAGGGAAGAGCCCGGCCTTGGTGCACAACCGCACGAAGGCCAGGAGCACGATCCACGAGAACGCCACGGTGTCGCGACCGGAGAGGGCGTCGTCGAGCCAGCGCCGGGAGCGCTCGTGGTGCACCGCGTCGCGATTGACGGCGTAGAGCAGCACGTTGGCGTCGACGAGCTTCACGACCCCGAGCGCATCTTGCGCACCAGCTCGTCGTCCTCGAGCTCAGCAGCCACCTGCAGGGCCCGATCGAGGTTGACCTGCGACTCGCCCAGCGATGCCGTCGCCGTGCGGAACGGAGCCGGAGCGGGCCCGGCGACCCCGGACCGGATGGCGTCGTTCAGCGCCTGCTTGAAGGTCAACCCCCGCTCTCGCATGATCCGGCGGACGATGGCGTCGGTGTCCGGGTCGAGGGTCACCGTCGTCCGCATGTGTGCATCATAGCATCATCAGTCTTGATGCAACGATGCCACACCGGGATCGCCGCCGGCGCCCGGCCCCCACCTAGTGCGGCGGGCCCTCGGCGAGGATGCCGTCGATCTGGCCCATCGCCGCGACCATGCCCTCCTCCACGCCCATGGCGAGCATCTCCTCCATGGCCCCGAGCGAGGGGAACACCGACTCGATGTCCATGTGCGTGCCGCCATCAGGCTCGTCGTGGAGGATGACCCGGGTGACGGTGGTCGGGAGGTCCGGGTCCGGTTCGCCCACGTCGTCGGCGAAGCCGTCCTCGAGCTCGAGGCGGCGCGGCCCGTCGACGACGAGGACGCGCCACCATCCGTGGTGCTGATCGCCCTCGGGCCCGGTCATGTAGTAGCTGACGCGGCCACCGGGCGTGAGATCGTGGTCGACGACGGTGGCCGGGTAGGTGGGCGGGCCCCACCACCGCTCGAGCTGGCGGGGGTCGGCCCAGAGCTGCCACACCCGCCCGATCGGCGCGTCGAACCGCGCCGCGATGGTCATGGTGCGGGCCTCGGGGTCCTTGTGCACGTGCGTGACGGTCATCTCGGCTCTCCTTCGTCGGGCCAGGGATGGTCGGGTGATCCGGCAGGGCCGAACCCGAGGCCGACCAGCGCCAGGTCGTCGACCCGCTCCTGACCGACCAGCAGCTCGTCCAACAGGCGGCTCACCAGGGCGCCGATGGGGGCCGGGGGGAGACCCGCGAGGGTGGCCAGCAGCCGGTCGATCCCGTCGTCGATGCTCTCGCTCCGCCGCTCGATCAGCCCGTCGGTGAACAGCACGATGTCGTCGCCGGGGCTCAGCCCGACCGAGGCCGAGGTGTAGTCCGCGTCGGCGTCGACCCCCAGGGGGACGCCGGAGGTCTGCTCGAGTGACTCAGCCCGCCCGGCGTGGCGCAGCACCGGGGGGAAGTGGCCGGCGCACGACCACGTCGCAGTCGAGTCGACGGTGTCGACCACCAGGTAGCAGCACGTGGCGAACGGCGGGTTGTCGCGGCCGGCCATGAATACCGCGTTGGTGCGGACGAGGACATCGTGGGGCTCGAGCCCTTCCAGGGCGAACGCCCGGAGGGTGTTGCGCACCTGGACCATGGTGCTGGCCGCCTCGGTGCCGTGACCAGCGACGTCGGCGATGACCACCCCCACGGCCTGGCGACCGGGCACCTCGAACACGTCGTACCAGTCGCCCCCGACCGGCATGTCCGGCGCGGCCGGCTCGTAGCGGACCGCGATGTCGAGCCCGCGCACGCGGGGGAGCTCGGCGGGAAGGCAGGCCGCCTGCAGCAGCTCCACCGCCAGCTGGTTGCGTTGCTGCTCCTCGCGGGCCGCCTGCAGCTCGCGCTCGGCCAGCACCGCGGCGGTCTCGTCGCGGGTGGCGGCCAGGTACCCGTTCTCGAACGGCACCACCTGCAGCGTCCACCAGCCCGAGATCGGCGTGCCGTCGGGGGTGACGCCGTCGTAGTGGCGACGTTCCATGACCAGCGGTTCCTGGTCGTCGACGACGGCCCGGAACGCGTCGAAGAGCCCGGACTCGTCCCACTGGGGGTACGCGGTCAGGACCCGCTGTCCGACCAGCTCCGCCGGCCCCCGGCCGGCGCCGTCCACGCTGCGCTCGTTCATGAACTCGATCGTGAAGTCGACGATGCGGCCGTCCTCGTCGCGCACCGCGCTCCCGATCGTCACGTGGTCGAGCAGCGCGTCCAGCGCGCCGCGGAACTGGTCGCGGTGCAGCTGCTCGGTCAGGCGGAGGTTGTCGAGCGCGGCACCGACCCGCTCGGCGACGACCTCGGCGAGGGCCACGTCGTC
>Ga0114946_10001703_pt1 | contig 15155 bp, 8 predicted proteins | sample WalLakDeSediment_FD_88676 | JGI IMG/M metagenome (GOLD analysis project Ga0114946, IMG submission 88676) | Lake sediment microbial communities from Walker lake, Nevada to study Microbial Dark Matter (Phase II) - Walker Lake 11/02/13 Deep Sediment | ecosystem: Environmental > Aquatic > Freshwater... | reverse complement strand
TGGAAAGCATGCAGCCAGAAGATTTATTTCAATTTCCGGATAAAGTGTATTGCAGAGGGGTACATTTTATTCCCAGAAAAACCAGAGACCCACAAATTCCTGTAGAATTGGACGGCTACCTTTTTTGTCCGGTTCAGAAAGGCTTTATCACCCAAGAGGGCAATTGGGATTTCAGCAGTGAATTTTGGGTATTTGATGCGACCGACATTGCCAAAGGGCCCATTTGTAAGATGAAGCATGAGGGAGTAAAATTTGCATTTACCTTACACACTGCCTGGCTGGAGGAGGCCGTTTCGGAAACCCTGCCCAAGCCATTTACCATCAAGGAAGATTACGGGGAAGTCATTTCCAAAATCCCCAAAATGGAGGGTGAAAAGTTTTTGGAACCGTTTTTTGAGCAGAATATTTATCCACATTTCTCATGAAAGAATTAAAGGAGGTTCAGAATTTAAGGGCCATTTCAGAAACTGACAGAAGCCGCCTTTACCTGGGTAAACTCAAAGGGGATGTGGATATCCTGGTCAAAGAAGACACGACAGGGGATCTTTCACGTCTCCATAATGAGATGGAAATCTCCTCCGGTCTTTTAAATAAGAAAAACCATTCCCAAATGCAGGTTTATAATGGGCGATTGGTTTTGGTCAGGGATTATTTTGAAGGGAAAACCCTCAAAGAAAATATTCCTTCTGAGGGTATGGATCTTCTGAATTTTCTTCAACTCGCCATCGGACTTGCCACTGAATTGATGCAATTGCATGAGAAATTTATCCTACATAATGATGTTAATCCCAAAAATGTCATTGTGGATAAGTCTAAGACTTGTCACTTGATTGATTTTGAATTCAGTTCCTCCCTACAGAATCTTGAAATCTCCTTTCAACAGGCCCTGCCGGTCAATGGAACGCTTGAATACATGTCTCCAGAACAGACAGGGCGGATGAATAGGAAACTGGATTACCGATCTGATTTTTATTCCATGGGAGCTACCTTTTACGAAATGCTTACAGGGAGGCCGCCTTTCCAAAGCAACGATATTTTGGAATTGGTGCATAACCACCTCGCCATGGCTCCTTTACCTCCCAGTACCTACCGTACTGATATTCCTTCTTGTGTGGATAAGATAGTCCTGAAGTTATTGGCAAAAAATGCGGAAGACCGTTACCAATCCCTTCCAGGTCTTCTTGTTGACCTCAATACCTGTAAAGTACATTTGGAAAATAGCGGAATGATTCCCGATTTCGAACCAGGAACCACAGATATTGCCTCTCAACTGACCATTTCCCAAAAACTTTACGGAAGGGAAAAGGAATTGGAAATATTGATATCCTGTTTTGATGCAGCCTGTCAGGGACAAAAAATTCTGCTATCCATAGGAGGTTACAGCGGGACAGGAAAAAGTGTTTTATGCAGGGAACTACTCAAATACCTTGGCCCTAAAAACGGGATTTTTCTTAGTGGGAATTTTGAGGTTTTGGATAGACAGACGCCCTATCTGGCATGGGTAAGGGCATTCAAAAAATTTGCAGATTGGTTATTGGTTCAGCCTGAAATTGTCCAGAAAGATTGGGCCCAAAGACTTCAAAAAGAATTGAAAGGTCTGGGCAATATATTGATTGACCTTGTTCCAAATCTGGCCTATATTCTGCCCAAACAGCCTCAATTGGTCCAGTTGAGCGGTTTCGAAAACCAACAGCGGGTGCAGTATGCCATTAATGCCTTTATCAAAAGCATGGCATCTTCAGATACACCCCTGGTTTTGTTTTTGGATGATTTTCAATGGGCAGATGAAGCTTCTTTTGAGTTGTTGAAAAGTGTTTTCAATAACTATGCTTTGGGTAATCTGCTTGTTTTGGCTTCTTATAGGGACAATGAGACTTCGGAAAATCATCCTTTTCTCCAGACCTTTACCCACCTTAAAGAGAATGCCCAATTAATTGGAGTCCGTACCGAAGAAATCCACATTAAGCCACTGCAAGAGGAGGATGTTTCTGACATGCTCTGCGATACTTTACGTATGTCACCATTGGATGTGGCACCTTTATCCACATTGTTGTACGGAAAGGCCAATGGAAATGCATTTGAAATCAACAAAATCCTGGAGACCCTTTATGTTGAAAAGCTGTTGAAATTTGATTACCAGTCCAATCAATGGACTTGGGATATCAGGGAAATCGAAGATTACCATCTCAGCGACAATATAGTGGATCTGTTGCTTTTCAACATCCGCAATTTGAATGAGCAGGTCTTAGGCCTGGTAAAGGTGGCAGCCGTCATAGGGTTGGAGTTTTCCCTGGACCAGATTGCCTTGATTACCGGAGAGGAAACATCAGTTATCCACAGGCATTTTTGGCCTTTGATCCAACAAAGATCCTTATTGCCATTGAATACGGATTATCATTTTTTGCCTGATTATTATCAAATGATACAAAAGGAGGTCAGGTTCAAATTTGCCCACCCGAGGATTCAGCAAGCCATCTATCAATTATTGGAGGAAAAAGAAAAAAACCGCTTTCATTTCGATATTGGTTTGATCCTGCTTCAAAAATACCGGGGGAAAGAAAAGGATTATCCATGGATCGATATTGCCAGACATTTTTCCATTGGTTTTGACCAGGTTTTGCTTTCCAAGGAAAAAGAAGAAATCGGAAAGGTCCTCAAAGAAGCAGGCCATATTACCTCACAATCCGCCTCATTTGATGTGGCTATGAATTTTACAGAAAAGGCCTTGAACTGCTTGGAAAATGAGCTTTCAACATTTGAGAAATTCCAACTGCATCTTGATATGTTGGAGTACTCTTTTTTAACTAAAAGAGGGGAAGATCAGGAAAAGTTCATGAAAATGGCCATGGATTTGGCCCAAAAACCTGCGGATAGATTGGCAGTCTATGAACTGTTGATCCGGGGTTTGGATTTCGGCAACCATCCCAAGGAGGCAATTGAAATTACGAGAAAGGCACTGGCAGAGGTAGGGATTGACATTCCTGAGAAAGCCAAAAAAATCCAGGTTATCTGGAAGGCAATCAAGCTCAATATTTCTCTTCCCCCCAAAAAATTTGACCAAATTCCCAAACTTCCTCTGGCAACGGATGAGGAGACAAAAGCCATTTTTAAGGTTTTATTGGCAGCTTTACCCCCTTATTTTTTCTCAAATATTGAAACTTACCCCATCCTGATCTTTCAAATAATTGAACTGACCCTTAAAAAAGGAGTAACGCCTGAGTCACTTCCGGGATTGGCCTCCTATGGCTTGATTCTTTCAGGTGCAATGAAAAAGCCCGACCAAGGGTATCAAGTTGTCAGGGAATCTTTCAAACTGTTGAAAAGTATTCCCGGGGCGGAAAAATATGCCGCTACCAATATTATGATCTATATAGCCTTCATTGCCCACATTAAGGACAATGTTAGGGAGCAACTGCATATGGCTTTGGAAGGAGTCCAAAAGGGATTGGCTGCAGGTAATATGGAATATGCTTCCTGGAACATGCTTTTTGATGTATTGATCAAGTATCAACTCGGGGTGGATTATCAGGAACTGCTGGAACATGGAAAAGAAGTCTCAAACTTTCAGAGACAGTACAATTTTCACAATCAGGAAGCTCATTTGGCCATTTGCCTGAAGGCGGTGCAATTGATGATGACTGACCCCAATCATTGGACAGAGGACCTGCAGGGATTCAATATGGAAGAGGAAGCTTACTACCTCAATGCCTTAGCGGAAAAGAATGCCGTTTATTTGGTAGGTTATTATGGGATTAAGGGGTCTTTAAATTTATGGTATGGAAAATACCATGATGCTTTTGACTTTTTCAGGAAAATGGAGGAACAGTTGCCGAATCAAGTGCCTTCTTACCTGAACCATTGTTATCTTTTTCAATATGCTTTGACCTGTACTTTTCTGGCTGCAACAACAGGGGAAAGGAAATTATTGGACACAGATCTGATCAAGGCAATCAAAGCTGAAATCAAAAGACTGAAGGTCTGCGCCAAATTAAATCCACAATCAGATACTCCCCTGTATTTGTTTTTGGAAGCTCAACTGGAATGGATCCAACATCATCAGGTCAATCAGGAAAAGTTTGAAAGAAGCATCAAGTTGCTGGAAGAACTTGGTTTTCCCATGATGTATGTGCTGTTTTGTGAATGGTATTCGGACATCCTATTGGGAAAGGACAAGGCCAAACATGATTACTACCGCAATTGTGCCATCCTGCAATCCAAGGAGATGAAGACAGATTCCAAAACCCAACATCTTCTCAATACCATCCTTCCTGAGCAAACGCCAAAGTCCAAAGAGTTTTCTTCCTACAAAAGCTCTGCTTCCCTTCATGATATAGCTTTGGATACCAAAACTTTAGTGAAAACCATGCAGGCATTGGTGACAGAAATAAAAGTAGAAAGTCTTCTGCAAAAACTGTTGACTTATGCGATGGAAAATACAGGAGCACAGGAGGGTCATTTTGTGATCAATAGAAATAATTCATGGATGGTGGAAGTTTCCATTTCGGCCAACCATACCCTGCATACTGAATTCCCAAGAAGTATTTTAGAGGATTCTGACAATGTAAGCCGGGCAATTATCCAATATAGCAGCAAGACCCAAGAGCCATTGGTTATTTCAAATGCGCTTCTGACCCCACCGTTTGACCAGGATGCTGTGGTTTTGAATAAAAAGATAAAATCTGTACTCTGTATTCCCTTTATTAATCAGTCCAAAATTTCCGGAATCATTTACCTTACCCATAGTCAGACAGTAGACGCCTTTAATGTTGAGCATATATCCCTCATGCGCCTTATGGCAGGGCAAATCGGCACCATCATTGAAAATGCCCTGCTTTATGAAAGCATGGAGAATCAGGTCAGGGAAAGAACCAAACAATTGGAAGAGGAAAAGCAGAAAAGTGAAAACCTTTTACTGAATATCCTGCCCAGGGAAGTTGCTTCTGAACTGATTGCAAAAGGAAAGGCCTCAGCAAGACACTATGAAAGCGTTTCTGTTATGTTTGTTGATATTATGGGATTTACCCAGATAGCCGACAAAATGACTCCCGATGACTTGGTTAAAAATCTAGATTTGATGTTTTCACGTTTTGATGCGATTACTGCGGATTTTGGTTTGGAGAAAATCAAAACCATTGGTGATGCATATATGGTGGCCGGAGGTATTCCTGTTCCTAGTACTGATCATTTGCATAAAATGGTTCTTGCTGCATTTGACATTCTTGACTTTATGCAGATTTTCAATTCTGAAAAAAGGGAACAGGGATCATTCTGTTTTGAGGTGAGAATAGGCATTCACCATGGCCCTGTGGTTGCAGGCGTTGTTGGGGACAAGAAATTCGCTTATGATATTTGGGGGGATACAGTAAATATTGCCGCCCGAATGGAAGAAAATTCAATGGCAGGAAGGATCAATGTTTCAGCAAACACCTATGGGATGATTTCCGGAGTCTTTGAAGGGGAGGACAGAGGGGAAATCCCGGTTAAGAATAAGGGCAAAATGAAAATGTATTTTATAAATGGGAAAAAATTGAGCTGAACCTGTTTTTTGCTGTCCTGTCGATAAACTCCAGGTTTAAAACTACTTATCAATTAGATTTTTAACTTTACCAAAAAGTCTTAATTTGAGGACTTGTCTATCTTATCTTAAATATTTTTAGTGAAATGGTACAAAGGCTAATTTCTTGGATCAAAGCACCCATTCTTTTTTTAATGAGAAAACCGGTTATCTGGTTATCAAAAAAAGTTTCTTCTTCTCCGGATAAGGATTTTATTTTTCAGCGGCTTTCAGAACTCTATCATGATATTGTGGACAATCCTGAGCCTAAGCATGGGGCACTTTATGAATTGGATCTCAAAAACGGATCAAACATTATTTTCTCAGACCATCATAAAGGTAACCGTGGCAAAAGCGATGAATTCAGGTACGCCGAAAAGAACTACCTGGCAGCCCTTGATTATTATGATAAGCAAAAAGCCAACTACATCAACCTTGGTGATTCCGAAGAATTCTGGAAATTCAATATTTTTTCCATTATGAAGCACAATCAGGAAACATTTGAGGCGGAGAAAAAATTTGTGAAAGGAAATGCATTTTATAAGATTTATGGCAACCATGATATTTTTTGGAAAATTGATCCCTTTGCCAAAATGTATCTCTGGCAATTATATGATAAGGCCATCAATATTTATGGAGGTATTGTCATCAGGTTAAATTTTGATGAAGGCAAGCATATTGATGTTTTTTGTACCCATGGCCATCAGGGAGACAAAAATTCAGATGGCAATAAATTTTCTGTTTGGTTTGTGGCTTATATCTGGGCTCCTTTACAATCATTTTTGGATATCAATATCAACACCCCTGCAGTAGTCAATTCTGAAAAGACTTTGCATAACAGGTTGATGTATGAATGGAGTCAGGAGCAGGAAAATTTGGTCTTGATTACCGGGCATACCCATCAGCCTATTTTTCATTCCTATAGTCATATTCAAAGTTTAAGGGAAAGACTGGCGGAAGCGAAAAAGAATGGGGACAGTTCCCTAGTGGAAGAAATGGAAGAAAAAATCAAAAGACATCCAAGTCAATGTAATGGTAACCCCATATCCAATTCCAACTATAAACCTACTTATTTCAATGCCGGATGTTGTTGCTTCAGTGACAATAGTCTGACCGGAATAGAAATTTCGGAAGGTTTTGCCCGCTTGGTCAGCTGGCATGACGAAGAAGGAGAAACGAAAAGGGAAGTATTGGAGGAGTTGCCTTTAAGTGAATTGAGGCACATGTTTTTTGATTACTGATTCCATGAGAAACTGGATTAGTACTGTTATTTTTGACTTTCCTGAAATATAGTGTGAAGATTTATACTTAAATTAAAATCAAGATGCCGGAAGAAATTACTGCAATTATTCACTCCTTTTATGATTCCTTTTCTAAAGGAAATGTGGAGGATATGGTGTCACATTACCATCCTGAGGCAGAGTTTGAAGATCCGGCTTTTGGAAAGCTCAAAGGAGAGGAAGTCAGAAATATGTGGAGGATGCTCATAAAAAGGAGTAAAGGAGAGTTGTGGATAACTTTTTCCCATGTTACAGCAACAGGAAACACAGGATCTGCCAGATGGACAGCTATTTATCCCTTTGGTCCACAAAAAAGGAAGGTGACCAATCAGATTGAGTCATATTTTGAATTTAGAGATGGAAAAATAATCAGTCAAAAAGACCATTTTAACCTTGTAAAATGGGCAGGACAGGCCTTAGGGTGGAAAGGGTGGGTATTGGGTTGGACACCAATATTTAGAAAGCAAGTGCAGCAACAATCCAGGAAGATGCTTGAAAAGTTTCAGTCAGCTCAATGACTTGAAAAATCTTCAATCAATTTGTCCATTAAACTATTCAATCTTGACCGGTCCCTTTCTGTCCATGTTTTCAGTCTTCCCATGATGGTTTCGGGAATGGATCCGGCCTTGTTTTGCAGTGATTTTCCGGGATAAGTCAATTGTATAACCACTTTGCGTTCATCTTCTTCACTTCTTTCCCGCTTGACCAAATTGGAGGATTCCAATCGCTTGAGCAAGGGGGTTAAGGTGCCGGAATCCAATTGCAGTTTATCCCCAATTTGGGATACCATTTGTCCATCCTGCTCCCATAATACCAACATGACCAAATACTGTGGATATGTAAGACCCAAGGATTCCAAAGGCTCCCGATAGGCCTGTGAAATTAACCGGGAGGCAACATAAAAATTATAACCTGGATCCTGTTTTAATACTGACTCCTTTTCCATATCTAAATTAATTGATTACAATTGAATTTAGGGAAATATATCAAATCCTACAAAGTTTTATAAAAAGAATTGACTATTGGATTTTCATCTTGTCAAATAGGCTATAAATTACAGAATGATGTTTTTTAAACATCATTCTGTAATTGGCTGGTTATGGAACTGCTTGCCCAGGAGAATTTTGGGAGCGGCAAAAGCCCTTTTCGTTTATATGTAGTAAATCTTTGTGGCCCTTTGTGGCTTTGCGGGAAATAAACTTCATTCATTTTATGTGAACCGATTTACTTCAAAGCCTAATGGAACCACCAGAGATTCCTCCTTGCGTACCAATGACAGATTTGGAAATTTATACCTTTGAACTGTAAAATACATTCAAGACTATAAAGAACTTTGCCTTGTCACCTCGACGCCAGGAGAGGTCTGCAGCCCGACATGATGTCATTTCTCTTTCTGTAAATGCCAATTTTCTCCACTTGGAATGACGGTTCCTACATTCCCAAATCCGAAATCAGAATTCCCAAATCAGTAATACCTTCCGATCATTGGATGATCAACAATGGCTTTTCTTAAGGCCAGGGAATTGATTTCCCCTGGAACTTTATAGGCTACATTTCCTCCGGGTTCTATCAGTAAGGTAATGGGCAAGCTGCCATCCCAGTCATTTTTCACCACTTCGATAATGGCATATTTGTCATCTGTATCCAAAAGATAATTGGTTACTGCGGAATATTTGCTGCGAAGAAACTTCAGTACTTTGTCCTCTTGTTCTGGATTGTCCATACTCACTGAGACGAATTTAAAATCCCTTCCGCTATACATCCGGTGAATTTCTATGAACTCCGGGTATTCCACCACACACGGTCCGCACCAGGTTGCCCAAAAGTTTACCAACAATAAATCTTCACTGTTGTTTTTCAAAACTTCTGCCAGTTCAGATGTGGATATCTTTTTTACATCCACAGGTTTTTTCTTCCACTCTTCATTGGTTTTGATGGCAAACTCATTTTTCCAGGCCCATTTTGTCGAGCAGCCAAAAGCAGGGGTTATCGCTTTATCCGCATCCAATGCCTCACCTGCCAAGGTTTTGTCAATGGCATTCCTTAGGTCTTCAGCATTGGCCGTGCCCGGTTTTTCTGAGGCGTCCAAGCGACCTGAATAGGTCAGTTTCCTATCCTTGTCAAAAACAAATACATGAGGAGTTGCCGTTGGACCGTAAGCCAAAGAATATTCATGCTTATCCCCGTCATAGAGGTAAGGGAAATTATATTTCATATCCACATAGCGTATCTGCATACTGCGGTAGTCATCATTCAGGTCAGTATATCCCAATTCCTCCGGCAAGATTCCAATAGGGCTATTGGGTGATATGGCCACAAAAGCAACACCTTTACTGTTATAGTCATCCACCAGATTGTTAAAGCGCTCCTCATAGGCCTGGGCAGTAGGACAATGGTTGCATGTAAAATTAATGACCAGGACATCAGCTTCAGCAAAATCATCAATGGACACGAATTTTCCGTCCACGTTCGGCAACCTGAAATAGGGAGCCTTGTCACCAATTGCCAATTTTCCAACAGGCTGCTCTGACATCTCCTGTGGATTGGGAACGAAGCCATCTGCTGTGGATATAGTCCCATTTCCTTCTTTGTTAGCATTTTGTCCACATGCCCAAAACATGGTGACAGTAAGCAATAATAATGTGGATAACTTGAATCTTTTCATAATGTTTTTGATAAAGGGTGCATAATTAAGGTATTCAAAACGCTGTATGAGACTTTCCAATGGTTTGAAATTGTACTTTCCAATTCCAAGAAATCGTCGATCATAACCTTAACTTCAATGACCTCAAATTCCGCTGCAGGGTTATGAGGCCCAAGAAGTGATCTGGAAATGTATAAGAATTAGCTTTGCTTGTTCATGTTTTGGATCTATTTAAAGTGAAAAGCCGTTTTCATAATCAATTCAACCCCCCATCAAATACGCCGCTATCTGCCCAATCTCATTTTCCGAAATGTCCATCCAAACCGGGCTGGGCATTAAGCTGTGGGGAAGTTGTTTCCTGCCTTTGATCATATCAGACGGGATAAGGTGTTTTCTACCTGAACTTTCCATTACGGTAACCACTGGGCCACTGGATTGAAGCACACCATAAAGTATGGCTCCTGTGTTCAATTCAATCAAGAAAGTCTCCGAGCCAAATCCTACAGCGGCATCAGGCTCCAAAATTGCTTCTATCAAGCCCGTTTTGCTGAATTTTTGATTTACTTGTCGCAGATCCGGACCTATCTCGTTTTCCACCTTCCCGATGGAATGACAAACCGCACAATGTCTTATGGCCAGCATCTCCCCTTGTTCAGGGGAAGTCTTTGCCCTTTCCACCTCCTTTATGTCCAGTAACTTAGGAGCTTCCATGGGGAAATAATGTGCCAATAGACTCTTATTCGATAAATTGATCTCAGCATCCATCCATTTTGCAGCCATTTCTTTTTCATACTTGGAGAGCCTGTTCATGATGGCAAGCTGCGTGAGGTGTAGCCTTCCCTGGGTTTCGGAAGCCAAAGCTTTAATGGCCTTTTCCCTATCTGCCTTTTCTGCTATTGTGTCCATCAAAGTTATTTTAAAAGCCAATACCTCAGGTTCCACATGAGGTAAGTTATCCAGAGGAGATTCCCAGTCTGCCAAATAGGCTATCCATTCATTGGTTTTTCTAAATTGAAGCCACCATTGGGCTTGAGATTTTTCCTCACCCGAGGCATTGGCGTAATAATTACGAATAACAGCAGCAGCCTTTGGTGCATCGATAAATGCCAAAGCTGTCATAGCTTCTTCCCGTTCTTTCCCGGGTAGCTTAGTCATTCGAATGGCCAAGTCATCCACCGCTTCGTCAGGGTGAAGTTCCCAGACCAACTTGGCTAAAGGCAGTGGCCAGGCCTCGGGTTCTTTGGCATCAAAGTACCTGAGTAACTCAGGATAAATCTTTTGTCTGTGGGCGTCGAAACCTATTCCCAAGGCATGGAGCAACCAGGGATCATGCCCATCATAGGCCCCTACTATAGAGAATAGTAAACCCCGACTTTGGTCCAAAGGCAATGCCTGTAAGGCTATGGCCACTTCTGCCATTACCACAGGATGCTTTGCCTCTAAGGCCAAAGCAGCATTGTTCAATAAATGGTCCTTATCAAATTGGCGTAATGCCCTGAATGCGGTAAGTGCCACTTCTGCATCAAAATGATCTAAAAAACTGCGGACCTTATCCCTCTCCCCCAACTCGGCCAATAGCCAAATTGCCCTCGCCTGTATAAAGGTATTGCCCGACTCCAGCAGTGGCAAGAGGGCCGGTATGGAAGCTTGGCCCTTCTCCAATAAACATTCCCTTGCGTATCCCCTGACATGGATTGCAGGGTTTTGAAATGCCTGAACTAGACCCTCTACGCTTGAAAAATCCAATTTGGGTTTTTCAAGGGGTTTATTTGCGGGCTGTATTTTATATATTTTGCCATGCCCCTTTTTGTCCATCATACGATGGCCCCCCACTATAGGGTCAAACCAATCTGCTACATATAAAGCACCCTCAATGCCCACAGCAATATCGCTGGGCCTAAACCACTTGCTCTGATCGTCCTCCACCTCATGCCAAATGTAATTGGTATTATCTACCTTAACGGAAGAAATAAAGGCCATTCTCTTCTCAAGCGGATAACCTGCCCCCCGCAATGTTGGGTGATAGCCAAAAATAATATTTCTACCTGCATCAGCACTAAGGAGCATACCTTGGTAGGCTTTTCCCAATTCATCTCCTTCTAATCTCACTATGCCTGTAGGAGAGCCCGCACCATAGATATCCCCTGCCGGCAAAACCCCGGGATCATTTTGGTGCCAATGTGCCATAGGTACTGTCTGTCCTGGTCTACGGTCTGCCTGCCAGGTTCGTTCGCCCCTGGCACTAAAAAAACCTGCGTTACCGCCTTCCATCAGCCATGTGGTCCTGCATGAGGCTGTCTGATCATCATTATCGCTTTGCCACATATTGCCAAAAGAATCCACAGCTACTTCATAGGCATTTCTAAAGTTGTGGGACATCACCTGCATGCCTGTACCGTCTTGATTCACCCTAATGATCAAACCCCCGGTGTACACATTTCCATCATCACTTACCAGATTGGGTAGGTTCTCTTCGGCATAAGGGGTATACTCATTGTATACACTACCGGATCGAAGGGTCCAACCATCCCTATCTGTCACCTGATGAGGGCCTGCGTTGCCGACAATAAAATACCACTTTCCGTCGGGGCCTATAATCCCGGCATGAAGACCATGATCATGATCCCTACCTCCAAAGCCAGTAAGAAATATCTCTTTTTTGTCAGGCCTATCGTCCCCATTCTCATCGGTATAGATAATGATATGAGGGGAACAAGAAACTATTATACGATTACCTACCACTGCTAATCCCAAGGGGGACCGTAAATCTGCATCTTGCACAAACAATTTGGAACTGTTCGCTTTGCCATCCCCATTGCTGTCTTCCAAAATCATCACCCTGTCCCCCTCTTCATGCACCCTGTGACCCTCTGCATTTCTAAAATCCCTGTAATTTACTGCCTCGGTCACCCAAACCCTTCCTTTTGCATCTACATCTATGTTGGTGGGATTATAAAAATCCGGGGATTCTGACCAAAGTATCACCTCCAAACCATCAGGTACAAATAACAGTGGACCTTCTTCAACTGGCGCTGTACAATTGATGAATAGCATCACTGGTACTACTATATTAAATAGTTGTCTCATCCATTGAAAGTTTGATGCAAGAATTGCAAATTTTTTCTGTACGCCTTAGTCATTTCCATTCCATGAGGTCAAACAGATAACCATTTGGCAACTAAAAGGATTGGAGTACTTTTTTAATTAATGGAAGGACTGAAAAGGGAATTAACAAATCTTTTGGTAGCGCTTCAAGATTAAGTTCATTCCCTTTTCAGTAAGATTCTATATGGCTTATTTTACATAAGAGGCTTTATTGAGGTAATCAAAACTTTGTCTTACACTTTCCAATGGCTCGAAATTGTACCTTTCCACTTCCACAAAATAGTCTTTCATACCTTGTTTGTATGCGGCTTCAAAAATGGCTTTAAAGTCCAAGGTTCCACTGGCACCGATTTCTTCCTCATCCTTGATGTGCAAAACAGGGAAACGCCCAGCATATTTTTCAAGGTATTCCACCGGGTCCTGACCGCCTTTCTGTGCCCAATATACATCCAGCTCAAAACATACGAGTTTAGGATCGGTATAGGAAATCATATGGTCCATCATGATCTTGCCTTCAATAGATTCAAATTCCCTTGCGTGGTTATGGAAACCGAATATCATGCCGGATTTTTTGGCAATCTCTCCAATGGAATTATAATAGTCACACCAAGTGTCCAATTCTTTCAGTGTGGATGGAATGGGCATGGAAGGTTTGATAAGGTATTTTGCCCCCATCACTTTGTGGTCTGCAGCAGCTTTTTTCCACCAGTCCAATGCCTCATCCTTTTTGGCCGGATCATAAGTTCTGGGTCCCCCTACATGGGCACTTTTCAATTTCATTCCAAGATCCTGTATATAATTCCTGAAAAAAACCGGTTCCATTCCGTACACTTTGCCATCAGCATAAGAGGCTGATTCCAAACTTTTATATCCGATTGAAGCCACCATTCTAAGTGTACCCTGTGGATCTTCTTTCATGTCTTCCCGCACAGAATACAGTTGTAATCCTATGGGCTTTTTTTTGGCAAGGCTACCGGCAAATAGATCGGAAGGCCTGAATAGGGTAGTGAGTGCCAGGGCTCCAGAGGCTTTTAGGAAATCTCTTCTTTTATCCATAATTGTAGGTATTATAATGTGTAACCGTTTTCGTAATTGTAATGTAGTTTTGATTGGGCCTCCCAATCATTTGGGAATGTTTGCTTAATCGGATCCCAATCCAGTGGCCTCCCCAATACATTGGCAATATTGCCTATGGTACAAACCACACAGGTGCTGTGTCCAACTTCCACAGGAACTATAGGGTCCTTTCTTTTGATTACGGAATCTATAAAATCCCAATGGTGGGGAGGGTAACCCAAATTGGCTCTTTCCATTGTCGGCTTTAAGCTTTCATCCGAAGAATCGAAATTCCCCCGGGAAACCTTAATCCAGCCTTTGTCACCAATAAATTTAACACCTTGTCTGCCTTCATCAAAGGGGCCTACAATCATTTCCACGCCATTGGCATAATGATAAGTCAATGGATGGGATTCCGTTCCCGGAATTACTTTAACGGGCCCGCTTCTGTCCATGCCCAATCCCCATTGGGCAATGTCAAACATATGCGCGCCCCAATCTGTCATGTAGCCTCCTCCCGTTTCCTGAAAGGTTCTCCAGGCTGCCCAGAGCTTTTCATTCTCTTCAGGATCAAGAGAAATGGGAGGGTTAAGTTGTTCATTAAAACCCAATTCAGGTAAGGGACCCAACCAAGCTTTCCAATCCAATCCTTTTGGTATCTCCTGTGCTTCAAGATCGTAAGGTCTGGGATGTTCAGGTTGCCCGACATGTACCAAGACTTTCTCTACCTTACCAATTCTTCCTTTCAAGACCATCCTTGCGGCATGTTGAAAATTGAGATCAGACCGTTGTTGGCTTCCAACTGCCAGCACTGTTCCATTTTTCCTTACTGCTTTCACCAATTCCTGGCCTTCTTTTATGGTCAAGGTCAAGGGCTTTTCCAGGTATATATCTTTTCCGGCATTACAGGCATCAATGGCCATGAGGGCATGCCAATGATCCGGAGAGGCTATGACAACGGCATCAATATCCTTGCGGCCCAAGAGATCTTTGTAATTGGAATAAACATCTATTTTGGGATTAGGCTTTCCCAAATCGCTGCTAATTTTATTTACCCTCAATTTGAAGCGCTCTCTTTTTATTTCATAAACATCCGCGCAGGCCATAATTTCAACGCCCGGAATACGCATCATGCCATTGAGAATTCCCATTGCCTGACGACCTACGCCGATAAATCCCAGACGTACCTGGTGAACGTCCTCCGATGATAGCAAGGATTGTGATTGAGCAGAACTGAAGCCAGGAATGATGGAGAGACCGGCAGCTCCTAATAATGAGGTTCCCAAAAATTTTCTTCTGGAAAATGGGGCTTTACTGTAATTCATGTTACAATGGGTTTAAGGTTAGAACTATCCAAAAAAAACAGTCAATTTACCATTGATAATTTGTAAGTTTTGGATAAGATCAGTATAATATTACTTTAAATTGCTCTTTGTTAAAAATTTCAAATGCTAAAAATCAGGTTCAGTAGTTTTAACTTTGATAAAAGGCAGGATCAATATTTGTAAGGTATGCA
>Ga0114946_10001702_pt1 | contig 15161 bp, 12 predicted proteins | sample WalLakDeSediment_FD_88676 | JGI IMG/M metagenome (GOLD analysis project Ga0114946, IMG submission 88676) | Lake sediment microbial communities from Walker lake, Nevada to study Microbial Dark Matter (Phase II) - Walker Lake 11/02/13 Deep Sediment | ecosystem: Environmental > Aquatic >... | reverse complement strand
TGCCATTTTACTGCAGGAGGTTGCCGGGTACGACCCTGGAGACCCATGCTCAATAGATCTCCCTGTTGGGGATTACCTGGAGGCGCTGGAAGATGGGGTAAAAGGTTGGCGGATAGCCCTGGCTAGTGATGAGTTCTTCGAGCAAGCAGAACCCGAAGTCCTGGATGCGGTCCAGGCTGCTGCGGGAGTCTTCTCGGATCTAGGCGCTCAGATAGAAGCGGTCGACATCCCCGACGGATACCAGGCTGCGTTTGCAAATGGTTTAATGACCACCAGTGACGCGGCTGCATTTCACCAGAAAAGGCTGCAAACCCGTCCACAGGACTTCGGGGCAGATATCTTGCAGCGCTTGCAAATGGGGGCTGCCTATACGTCCACAGAATATATTCTGGCTCGGCGTACCCAGACGCGACTGCGGCGGCTGTTTGAGATCTTTTTTGGGGAGTTCGATTTGCTTTTGACGCCTACCACGCCTATTGCCGCCCCACCAATAGCTGGTCCAGATGCGGTGGAACAAGCTAAGGTTCTAACCCGTTTTACCGCTCCATTCAACCTGGTTGGGCTTCCAGCCCTATCATTGCCTTGTGGGTACACGAAAACAGGCTTGCCAGTTGGACTGCAGATTGTGGGGCCTTGTTGGGGAGAGGGCCGCGTCCTCCGGGCAGGTTTTGCTTATGAACAGGCTGCTGGTTGGGTTGGAAAACACCGCCGCGAACCCGATTTAAATTAAACACACCCAAATCCTAAAGCACTGAGACCTTATTGTTGAGATATTGAGATGAATGTATACAGGGATATTCAAGAATTTGGGGGACAATTACGTGCTTTTGACCGCTCAGCACGTTTGTTCTTGATTGCTACGGTATTGCACGGCATTGTCTCCAGCGCCTGGATGCTGTTCTTTAATTTCTACATCTTGGAGCGAGGCTTTGGACGTGATTTTTTGGGCATGGCAAATGCTATGCCCTCTGTCGCTGGCTTGATACTGGGTATTCCGCTGGGTGCCCTGTCAGACCGTATTGGTAGAAAACCTGCACTGCTTTTAGGTATGGCAGGTGTCATGGTCAGCTCAGCTTTGATAGTTACAGTGGTCGACCCTACCATGATCCTGGTGATGTCATTCCTGTCCGGGATCAGTTTTACCCTGTTCTATCTGAGCCAGGCACCTTTTATGATGAAGGTGTCCAATCGAGAAACCCGCACGCTGCTGTTCAGCCTGAACTTTGGCTTGATGACGTTATCAGGAGCAGTGGGCAGCCTGTTTGCAGGTCAATTGCCGGCTATATTTGGTTCGATACTGGACGTTCCAGCTCGCAGTGCTCAAGCTTACCAGGCGGTCTTGTTGGTGAGTGTGTTGTTGAGTGGGTTGACCCTGATTCCTTTGGCTATGATAAAAGAGCCACACACTGCCAGCAGAAAGGTTGGTCAAAGAACCAAAAGGACACCGATATGGCGAATTGTAATGCGACCGATCACGCTAAAGCTGGCTTTGCCTAATTTACTGGTTGGGGTGGGGGCTGCGATTCTGATCCCCTATATGAACGTCTTTTTCCTGGATCGATTTGCACTTCCGGACCGGCAGTTGGGGGTGCTTTTTAGCCTGTCAGCTTTGCTGACCGGTGTGGGTTCGGTGCTTGCGCCGCGCCTGGCTACTGGTTTGGGTAGCAAGATCCGGGCTGTAGTGCTCACCCAAAGCATCAGTCTGGTGTTCTTGCTCATGTTAGGGTTTTCGCCAGTCTTGTGGTTAGCCGGGATCAGCTTCTTGATCCGGGGAACACTGATGAACATGGCTTCCCCTTTGTACCACACCTTTGCCATGGAACAGATCGATGAGACTGAGCAGGGAACTTTTAACAGCGTTTTTGAACTGGCCTGGCAGGTTGGCTGGGCAGTCGGTCCCTACATTTCTGGAGTAGTCCAGGAAAGTTATGGTTTTACTCCCCTTTTCATTGCTACCTCGATACTTTATCTGGTCTCAACCCTCCTGATTTGGACGTTGTTTAAAAGAAAAGAGTTCGAGATGGAGACCGCAATTGAACTTAAGACGGTTGGCGATGTTCTGACTGCTGGAGATATTCTTGGGGATTGACTTGAATGTGGATAATCATGTATATGGTCGAGAACTTGGCGTTTTGAGGGTGCCAATGATTTGGATCAGTACTGATCGCTGATGGAACCGGCAATCCATGGTAATATTCAGCGCGATAAATGTCGATGATTGCCTTAATTGATAACTACGATTCGTTTACTTACAACTTGGTGCAGTATTTGGAAGAGCTCGGCGCGCAAGTGCGTGTTTTTCTTAACGATGCCATAGAAGTTGAAGACCTGAAAGTTTTAGCGCCCAGCCATATTGTCATTTCCCCAGGGCCAGGTAAACCTGCTGGTGCAGGCATATCCAAGGAGGTTATCCGGATTCTTGGGACCGAGATCCCACTCTTGGGGGTCTGCTTAGGACAGCAGTGCATTGGGGAGGTTTTCGGTGGGCAGGTTGTTCAGGCACCGCGCCTGATGCATGGAAAGACATCTACAATTTATCATGACGATGATCCGCTCTTCGCAGATGTCCCTAACCCTTTTGTGGCAACGCGTTACCACTCGCTGATCGTGGCTGAACCGCTGCCACCTGAGCTGGAGCTGACCGCCTGGACCAGCGATGGAGAAATAATGGGGCTGCGTCATCGACGCTTCCCAATCCATGGGGTTCAATTCCACCCTGAATCGATTTTGACAACTCATGGAAAGCAAATTTTGAGTAACTTCTTATCAATAGGGGTGCGTTAATATAATTTGGAAATTCAGTTCCTGGTTAAACATAATTCATAATGGATGATAAAATTACCGACAAAGGTTATCATATTTTATTGCTTGAGCTCAGCCGGCTCAGACAAGGAAAGAACTAGAAGGAAGAAATGGAAAGTGTGATCACGTGCGATTTAGAAGGCAGGATTACGTCTGCCAATACTGCAGTAGAATCAATTTTTGGCTACCAGCCGGAAGAGCTGGTTGGACAAAAACGAGTATCTCTATTTTCTCCGGGACTGGTGGCCCTTGGTCAAATGCCGGAGTGGCTCAAGACCGCTGCAGAACAAGGTGAGTTTCAAACGCAAAGTGTATTTCTGAAGCGAGATGGTACCCCCTTCACCGCCGACATCCGCATCTTGCCAATATTTCAGGATGGGCAGCAGATTGGTTTCTCTGCCATCACTCACCCGCGCCTGGATGTCCCGCCTGAAACGGTTATGCCGGAGACCCCCCTGGCAGCAAAGATTTTTCCCTGGTTTGTGATCACCCGGGCGCCGTTCCTCACTGCTACGGTTATTCCAATATTCACCGGAGCTGCCTGGGCGATTGCTCAGGGGTATGCCCAACCTTTCTCCTGGTTGCTGTTTGTGTTAACCCTGCTTGGTGGGATTGCCCTGCATATCGCCGCAAACACGTTCAATGATTATTTTGACTGGAAGAGCGGCACAGATCCAGCCAATAATGAGTATTTCATGCCTTTTTCGGGTGGTAGCCGTTCGATTGAACTCAGGTTGATCTCTGAGAAGAATTTGCTTAAAGTAGGCTGGACAGCTTTGGGTGTGGCATTCCTGGCTGGTTTACCGATCTTGCTGGCGCGCGGTCCGCTGCTACTCTTGTTCGGGTTGTTTGGGGCGCTTTCGGCTTATTTTTACACCGCTCCGCCTCTTCGTCTGGCTGCCCGTAAAGGGTTGGGAGAGTTGTTAGTCGGTCTAAATTTTGGTCCATTAATGGCGGCTGGGACTGTCTTTGCCCTGTCAGGTTTGATCACCTGGGATGCATTTTTCGTTGGCCTGCCGGCTGGCTTCTTGGTGACGGCCATCTTGTGGATTAACCAATTCCCGGATATGGAGTCTGACGCATTGACCGGCAAGCGTAATCTGGTGGTAATCCTGGGAAAAGAAGACGCCCGTTGGGGGTACGCGCTGTTGCTGGTTGGTGCGTTTGGGTTGCCGGTGATTGGTGTCGCCTTTGGCGTTTTACCATCGACAGCCCTGTTGGTACTGTTAGGCTTGCCACTGGCGATTAAAGCAATGGCGGTCCTCTTTCGACATTACAATGAACGCGCACTGGTAAAAGCAAACTCGACCACCATCAAGATGCACATGATTGCTGGCCTGTTGCTGGCAGGAGGCCTGTTGTTGGGTTCTTTTCTGAGATTCTAATCCTGGTAAGAAACCTGGGTAGAGCTAGAAAAACTGTTTCCATTAGAAATATCGCGTAGGAAAAACATTTAGCTGACCGATAAATAATGAACCGCCGGGGTAATACCGGCGGTTCGTTCGTGAATCAGGTTGCTTAATGGTTTGATCTCGAGTTGATATTCCCAAATCTGGAAACTGTTCTTTACTGAACCGGATTGAGCACCCTTCCCATAAACAGCACTGTACCGGTGGGAATATCACGAATGACAAAGATAAAGGGTTGGTCGATATCCAGCTCAACATCGGTAACGGGCATCGAAACCAGCCGCATGATTACGGCTGTAGCTGCGGCCGCTTCGGTACCTTCTTCATCTACGCCCACATATGCTTTGTGGATTACTTCATCGATGTACAGGTCTCGGCTACCATCCATACCGGAAAAATCAGCTGATCCAGGCTCAAACGCGACTGGCATACCCATTTCCCTCAGCACATCTTGCAGGAAGAACTCGGTTTCAAACTCGAATTTTGGCATACGTAGTTCGACATTCTTGTATTCAAGAGCATCCAGAATGTTTGCTAAAAATTCAGCGTCTAACGATGTTTCAAATTCGCCAAATTTTCCCTGATCTGGAACCAGGATAGTCATGGCGACCTCTCCCCCGGCGTAAGGCAGTTCAACTGCCTGGTAGCCATTTCCTCGGGTATAGAGAAGACTCTCGGGTTGGGAGAAAGACATCATGGCAACGCTAACCTGCTCACCATTTAAAAGGGTGAAGGTGCCTTCCTTGGTCAGGTCTTCAACAAAGGGGAACAGCCAATTTGCTTTGAAATAGATGGCGTTTGCCAGGACCAGTCGAGTGTAGAAGTCGAGCGCGCCTTCAGGGATGAGATCTTCGATCTTGCCTTCGGTCTTTTCGCTGACCCAGTCGTTAATTTCCTGACGGGCGGCTTCAGCATCCTGCGCGTAATCAACCAGATAGACACCGCTGCCGTAATTCAGAGCCAGGATGTCCAGGTATTCTTGCAGGAAAGGATAACCTTCTTGTGCCCAGGCCGAGTTGGCGATATTCAATTGAAACGGAGTCATTTCTCCTTCATCATCCACCTCAGCACCTCGCCTGGCCAGCTCTAGGTCAAGGGCGTTGAACGCCGGATGGAGTTGTCCTGCTGGAAGCAGGAAGTTTAAGGTTTCAGCGATTTGCTCGGCTGTCTCTCCACGCGCTCCAGCGTAAGTCATCGCCAGAGCCAGCGACAGGCTGAATGGCGAGAAGAACAGATTACCTTGCTGGTCTCTGACCGCTTGATAGAAATCAAAACCGAAGGCTGTATTGCCACCTACCAGTTGATCCAGCTGTGAAGGCTGGACTACTGGTTCGGTGTCACGGGATAAGTTCGAAAGAGCGATATTGGCCATAGACGGTTCGGATGGTTGGGTAGGGTTTGTGGGTATGGTGGGTGCCGGTGTAGGATCATCCACGATGGCAGGAGCGCATCCGGCTATCGAAAATGAAACTAACACCATAATGAGTGAAGCTTTTTGCAGGCCATTTACTATATTCACATTTACCTCCATTATATACCTTCAAAAACGAAAAATACACCCAATACCTTCAAGTTTTTAGCTTGGAAGTAACAGGGTTTTTGTGTGATTTATAGACGGTATGAGGGGAGATTTGGTTCCCGAGTCTTGATCTTAATTTCTTGCTTAACATGTATGTCTATCTTCACATCCCGAGTTTATATCTTATAATAATCTGGTTGAGGTTTGATACCTGGTCAGCAAAAATCCTTTCCTGATGGTGCCATAAAATTATGAATAAATTGCAATACTTAACGCCTGCTGAAATAGAAGCGGTCCACCAGACCAGCCTTCGTGTGCTTGCTGAGGCTGGAATTGTCATCAGTCATCCGGAAGGGATTGAAATCCTGACCGGTGCTGGAGCGAAAGTTGCAGGAGATCGCCTGCTCATCCCACCTGAGGTAGTTGAGCGGGCGGTATCAAAATGCCCGGCACAAGTGACGCTCCAAGGCAGGGGTGACAAATCTGTCACTCTTGGGGATGGTGAGCTGCATTGGCATAATTTGGGTGGTGCTCGCGATATCTACCACCACCCCAGTGGAACTAGCCGTCCAGCTACGGTAAAAGATATCTGCGAGAGTACCCGCCTGCTGGATGCGCTTACAGGGGTCGACACCATCGTGCCGCTCTTTACACCCCAGGATATCCCCGGCCACATAATGGAATTAGCCATGTATCGCCATGCTATCCCAAACACCATAAAACCTCTGCATGGCCCTTGCGTTCAGAACAGCAAAGAAGTGGTGTATGCTGTCCGTTTGGCTGAAGTTGTGGGAGATCCCACTAGTATACTGAACCTCAGCGCTTCGCCTATCAGCCCCTTGACATTCCCGGACGATATCGTGGCGGCATTTATCGAGGCAGCTCGCCGGAAGATTCCCATTATCCCGCTCCCCTGTCCAACTGCCGGTACAACGGCGCCAATGTCGATTGCTGGATGCGTGGTCCAACAGACCGCCGAGATCCTGGCCAGCATAGTCCTGATCCAGCTGGTTGAACCCGGCTTGCCAGTGACTTATGCTGGTCGAGCGGCGATGATGGAGCCCCGTACCGCCATATCAACCTGGTCTGGGGTAGAGGTGGGCATCATCTCAGCCGCCAGTGTCCAGCTTGCTCATCGTTACAATTTACCGGTTAATGTCTACGGTTTTTCCACCAATTCTCACGTTCCTGACCTGCAGGCGGGGTACCAGCGCGCCATGAACGCCCTCATTCCCGCTCTGGCTGGCGCTGATGAGTTATCTGGCGTCGGTGAATTGGAAGGTGGTGCGCTGGGTTCGCTGGCGCAACTTGTGATCGACAATGAGATGATTGCCAGCATCAACCGGGTTCTGCGCGGTTTTTCTGCGGATGCGGCTGCTCTGGCTGGCGATCTGATTGCTGAAGTAATGCAAGCTGACCGCAACTATGTGGCTGAACGGCACACTGTCAATTTCTTGCGTTCTGGAGAATTGCTCTTCTCCCCAATGATGGAATGCCGAACCTGGGAAGAGTGGGATAAGAGCGGCAGACAAGGGTTTTGCGAGCGCGCCCAAAACGAAGTGGAACGGCTTCTGGCAACCCACAGTGTCCCGCCCCTCTCCGATTCGGCAGAGGCTGAACTTGACCTGCTGGTAGAAAAAGCTATGGTAGACTTGTCTTGAACTGATAAAAAACTTGTTTACTATCCCTCATGTACGACCCATTCCACGGATAAGGATCTCATAACCAGCTATGACCAATTTGCTCACTTCCTCCCACTCGCTTAAGGACCAACTGATTGAATGGCGGCGTGACATTCACGTCCACCCCGAATTGGGTTTTCGAGAAGAGCGTACTGCTGTTCGCATTGTTGAGGTGCTTGAACCGCTTGGCTATCGCCTGCGCACTGGCGTTGGGCGAACTGGCGTGGTTGCTGAGTTGGGTTCAGGCTCCCCTGTGATTGGGATACGCGCCGATATGGACGCTCTGCCCATTCAAGAAAGCAACGATGTCCCTTACGCTTCGCAGGCGGCGGGGGTAATGCACGCTTGTGGTCATGACGCTCACATTGCGATGGCGCTGGGCGCAGCGACTTTGCTTTCAAAAGGTGAATTTCCAGGCACAGTCCGCTTCCTTTTCCAACCCGCAGAAGAAGTCGAAGACGAAGAAGGGATTAGCGGAGCACCGCGCATGATTGAAGATGGCGCTATGGAAGGCGTTGATGCGGTTATTGCTTTACACGTCGACTCGGCTGCATCCGCTGGAATAATCAAGCTGGACTCGGGAATGGCCTGCGCTGGTGTGGACACATTCTATGCCTCCATTATTGGTAAAGGCGGTCACGGCGCCATGCCGCATAAAACAGTTGACCCTGTGTACCTGGCTGGGCATGTAATTATGGCTCTAAATGGGATCGTATCCCGCCGATTGCGCCCCCATAATCCCGCTGTTGTCAGCATTGGTTCTATCCATGGAGGTCAGGCTGACAATGTCATTCCTGAAAAAGTGGATCTTTCTGGCACCATCCGTTATTCCGAAATTTCTGTTCAAGAGCAGATTCACGCCGAGATCGAGCGCGCCTTGAAACTTTCCCAGGTATTTGGTGGGGATTACTGTTTGAAGATTGTCAAGGGATATCCACCGATGCACAATGATGAGCGCATCGTGTCCTTGATCAAGGAGGTGGCCAGCGAGTTGATCGGTGAGGAGAAAGTGCAGCCACCCGATTTAGAAATGGGAGCCGAAGATTTTGCTTTCTTCACCCAAATGGTACCTGGAGCCATGTTTAGCCTTGGTTGTCGCATCGAGGATGACGAACGTCAGCACCACAGCCCTCGCTTTGATATTGATGAGGACTGCCTGCCGATTGGCACTGCCATCCTGGCAGCCTGTGCTTTGCGCTATCTGGAAACTGCTGGTTGATGTGGATATTGCCGGTCATAGGAAATCAGGCAAGAAATTAAATTCTTTATCCGATAAACTGAGACTGTCGGGCACGTTTGTCGTGGGAATATTGACATAATCACCCGAGGTTTTCATAGTGATCATCTGTTGCATAGGGATGCTGCAATTGTTCCAAATGGGTTATTGACGGCGAAGTGTAATTAGGATAGAATTGGCGCTACTTACTTAAAGATCTGAAAATTATTGCTTAAGATACCAATGAAACTGCCCGTCTACTCCATTTATTTCGTCGATTATTACTATTGCAACCGTATTCCGGAGGCTGTTGGCGGCGTTTAAGTAGTAGGCTTAATTGTACATAAACCAAGACGCGAGACCAACACTCTCGCGTTTTTTGTTTTATTTTGATGAGTTCAGGAGGCGATCATGTCGATTCGAGGTGTGCGCGGTGCTGCTATTGCAACCGAGGATTGTCCCCGGTCAATAAAGGGGGCAACCAAGAATCTGTTAATGTCTATCCAGGAAAAGAACCCATCCTTGAAAATTGAGGATATCGCCAGTATACTGTTTACACTCTCGGAGGATCTGAAGTCTGCATATCCGGCTGAAGCAGCCAGGGAATTGGGTTGGCGGCATGTCCCAATGATTTGCGCTCGTGAAATCCCTGTTCCCGGAAGCCTACCGCGTTGCATCCGTGTCCTCCTGCACTGGAACACGGACCTGCCGCAGCAGGAAATTCAGCATGTGTACCACGGTCAGGCAGAGGCGTTGCGACCAGACCTGAAGGATGTTTGATTATTGAAAGAGGAAGATAGCCATGTTGATCATAATGCGTACAGATGCAACCCAAGAACAAATTACGGCTGTGGTGGACAGGGTGGAATCCCAGGGGCTGAAGGCACACCTGTCGAGTGGGGTTGAACGAACGGTGATTGGGGTTGTTGGTGATCGGCTCAAGATAAGCCACAGCCAATATGTCCACATACACGGAGTAGAACGGGTTATACCTATTTCTCGTCCGTATAAATTGGCTTCACGAGAATTTCGCCCAGAGGACACCACATTTCCGCTGAATGGGGTTCGAATTGGAGGGGAACATGTGGTTATCATTGCTGGACCATGTGCAGTGGAGAGCCGCACTCAACTGCTGGAAGTTGCCCACGCTGTTCGCGAAGCCGGGGCGCATGCCTTGCGAGGTGGCGCTTTCAAACCAAGGACATCACCATATGCGTTCCAGGGGTTGGGTGAATTTGGCTTGGAACTTTTACTTGAAGCTCGACAGGCGACTGGAATGCCAATTGTCACCGAAGTCATATCTCCTGAGCAGGTAGCGATGGTTACCCGTTACGCTGACGTACTTCAGATTGGAGCGCGCAACATGCAGAACTATGCCCTGCTGCATGCTGCTGGAGAGAGCCAACACCCTATCCTGCTCAAGCGTGGAATGATGGCCACTGTAGAAGAGCTGTTGATGGCTGCTGAATATATCTTGTCTCACGGAAACCGCAGGGTGATCCTGTGCGAACGGGGAATCCGCACTTTCGAAACTTCCACCCGCAATACAACCGATATCAACGCAATTCCGGTTTTAAAGTCGCTGACTCATTTGCCGGTAATCCTGGACCCCAGTCACAGTACCGGACACTGGGAATATATTTGTCCCATTGCTCAAGCCGGCATTGCAGCTGGAGCTGATGGTTTGATCGTTGAAGTCCATCCCAATCCAGCGGAGGCATTGTCAGACGCAGAGCAGGCACTTAAACCAGAACGATTTGCTAATCTGGTGAAACAGGTGCAGGCGATCGCCCAGGTGATTGGGCGAAGCCTGGCTCCCTTCCCGATAATGAACGCAGTTCAACCTTTACCAAAACCCTAAACTGCTTTTGAAACACCTGATGATAATGGCTGAGCACACTTCTGGTAAATCAGATCTGCTTTCCGAAACCCGGGTTGCGATAATGGGTTTAGGTTTGATGGGGGGCTCTCTGGCTTTGGCGATAAAAGGGCGCTGTGCGCTTTTGATGGGGGTTGACCCTGACCGATCCACGCGCTCTCTTGCCCAAGAATTGGGAATTTTTGATCAGATAAGTGCTGATCCCGCTGACATTCTTCCCCAATCCAACCTGGTCATCCTGGCTGCCCCAGTGTGCACGATCATTCACCTCATCCAAGTGTTACCCAGGCTGCATCCTGGTTCAGCCGTTGTCTTAGATATTGGATCGACTAAGGGAGCGATCACAAGGGCTATGGATTTATTACCTACACGCTTTAGCCCAATCGGTGGCCATCCTATCTGTGGAAAAACAAGCCACTCGTTGGCTAACGCTGACCCATCCATGTACCTTGACTCTCCATTTGTCCTTACACCTCTCCCCCGAACCTCAAAATATACCCGCGCTCTGACCGAGCAGCTGGTTTCTGAAATCGGATCCCGGCCAATATGGCTGTCAGCCGAGGACCACGACCGGTGGGTTGCAGTCACCAGCCATCTTCCCTACCTGTTGGCTAATGCTCTCATCTCGATCTCGCCTGATGAGGCTGTTGGTCTGATAGGTCCTGGATTTCGGAGCGCAACCCGGTTGGCCAACTCTTCAACCATCATGATGCTGGACATTCTCAAGACAAATCGCGAGAATATCCTCCAGACTCTCTCCTTGTATCGAGATCGGCTCAATTCACTGGAAGAGATATTGGAAAGTGGTCAGGATGCTGCCCTGGAACAAGTCCTGGATAATGGTCTTGCGCGCCATACAGACTTGGTTCGAACCAATACGGAAGGAGAGACACCTTGAATTTGATCACCTCTCCAGGATATTCATTACAGGGAAGTGTAACGCTTGCAGGTGACAAATCCATCTCCCACCGTGCCGCCCTATTCTCCGTCCTGGCTGAGGGCGAAAGCCGCATCGAGAATTTCCCTGATAGTGGTGTTAGCCAGGTTATGCTGTCAGCGTTAAGCGCTTTAGGGGTTGAATGGGAGCTGAGTGGATCGAGTTTGCGGGTTGATGGGTGTGGATTGACCGGTTTAGTTCCCATCAATGCAGTGATTAATTGTGGAAACTCTGCCACCGCATTGCGTCTTTTAGCTGGTGTGTTGGCCGTGGCGGGTATTCCCGCTGTTTTGGATGGATCGAAGAGTTTACGGCGCAGACCGATGGGCCGCATTGTGAAGCCATTGCGGGCGATGGGAGTGCAGGTCGAGGCGCAGCAAGGATGGCTGGATCAAGACCGAATAACTGCGCCGTTGAGATTTGCCAGACGCGATCCTGGGACAAAGCTAGAAGCGATCAATCCTTGTCTGCATGTTGCCAGCGCGCAAGTAAAATCGTGCCTGCTCCTGGCTGCCTTGGCAGCTGATGCTCCCACAGTTATTCGTGAACCTGCTGTTTCTCGAGATCATACCGAACGGATGCTACGCTGTATGGGTGTGGAGGTTCGAAGCGAATTTTTAGACAGCGAAGGACTGCAGGCGGTAACACTGGTCCCATTCTCTTCGCTGTCGTTAAAGCCGCTTCGATTTTCCATTCCAGGAGACATCTCCTCCGCTGCTTTTCTTATGGTCGCTGCCCTGATAACGCCTGGTTCAGAAATTTCCGTGAAGGGAGTCCTCTTAAATCCCACCCGCACTGGATTGCTTGATGCTCTGATTTCAATGGGTGCAGATATTGGCATTGTGCCTGGTGGAGAAATAAATGGTGAGCCATTTGGTGATGTGACTATCAGACACAGCTCTCTGCAGAGTGTTCAGATATTTGGTGATCAGGTGGTGAGCATGATTGACGAGTTCCCAGCATTTTCTATTGCCGCCGCATTCGCCGAAGGGGACAGCATAGTAAAAGATGCAAAGGAGCTACGGTACAAAGAGTCTGATCGTATTTCAGGGTTGTGTATCCAATTGCGTGCACTAGGTGTTGAGGTGGATGAAGTCCATGACGGTTTCATCATTCACGGTGGCAAGGGTGTCCAGGGGGGAGTGGTCGACCCTCAAGGAGATCATCGACTGGCAATGGCATTTTCTATCGCCGGGTGTGCGGCTGCTGGGCCGGTGATAGTAAGAAATGCGGAGATAATTGCCGAATCTTATCCCGGTTTTGTTTCCACGCTGCAATCTTTAGGGGGTGTGCTCACAGTGAAGGGACCGGGTGATGAAGAGTGAGGAATTCCACTTAGGTTTGATAGGATGGCCATTGGATCACAGCATATCTCCCGCAATCCAAAAAGCTGCCCTTTCCAATTGTGGCTTCTTTGGCGACTATCGTCTTTATCCGATTCCACGGCTGCCGGAGGGGAATGAGCAGCTGTGTGCATTATTGGCACAGGTTAGATCAGGTGATCTCCATGGCTTAAACGTCACAATTCCTCATAAACAAGCGATCATACCTTATTTGGATGAAGTGACAGATACTGCTGGTATTGTTGGCGCAGTCAACATGATCTTCCGACAGGAAGACCGTTTGATAGGGGACAATAGCGATGCTCCTGCATTCCGGGTGGACTTGCTCCGTTTCTTGGATATTGCGGGCAGGCACCAGAGTGTGGTTTTTCCTAACCGATATAAACACTCTCCGGAGAAATCAGGTGGGATACCAGCAACTGCTTTGGTGCTTGGGGCTGGTGGGGCTGCTAGAGCCGTTGTCTATACCTTGCTCCAGGAAGGCTGGCAAATCATTGTGGCTTCGCGTAGGCTGACCACAGCGATGAAGCTTGTCACAGAATTTGAGGGGCAATTTACCAGGCGATTCCGACAACTACGATCTATACCCATGGACAGAGATAATTTACGCCGAATAACAGATTGCCACCTGATCGTAAATGCGACCCCGGTGGGAACAATCTCGGGGGAGGAAGCCAGTCCCTGGCCATTTGATCTACCCTTATCGGCTGGGTCAGTGATTTATGATCTGGTATATAATCCGCCTGAGACTCTCCTGGTTCGGACTGCCAGAAATGCCGGACTAGCAGCAACAACCGGGTTGGGCATGTTGGTTGAACAGGCGGCTACAGCATTTGAGCGATGGACGCGGGTGTCCGCCCCCAGAACGGCTATGCATTTTGCTGCTTGTAAATCTCTTGGCCTTTTCAAGGATTTTTCAGGGTCATACCAAGGGTATTAGAAAACATGGCTTTTACTTCAAGGCGTATGGATAACCTAACCCCACTATTCTTTGCTGCGTTGGATGAGCGCATCGCAGCCATGAAGACTGCAGGAGTAGACATTATCCGGCTAGATGTGGGGTCTCCTGATTTGGCACCTGATCCGGCCATTGTTACAGCTTTATCACAATCGGCGTTGGTGCTTGACCGCCATGGTTACACTTCTCATAATGGTCCGCTGGTTTTGCGTGAAGCATGGTCGCAGCTTTATTGGCGGGAGTTTGGGGTGAAACTGAACCCAGAAAATGAGGTTCTGCCCTTATTAGGGTCGAAGGAGGGAATTTTTCACATCCTGCTGGCATTAATCGATCCAGGGGATGTCGTCTTAATTCCAGATCCGGGATATCCCACATATACTCAGGGGACCACTATCTCCGGTGGGATTCCTTATTTCATGCCGCTTCGACCCGAGCGAGGTTTTCTCCCAGATCTTTCCGTAATCCCTGCTGGGATCGCGCAAAAGGCCAAAGTGTTATGGTTGAATTATCCCAATAATCCAACCGCTGCTACCGCGTCGCTCGAATTTTTCGCGGAGGCAGTGGAATTTGCCCAACAATATGATATTTTGGTGTGTCACGATGCAGCCTACTCCCTGATTACTTATGACGGATTCCAATCACCAAGCGCCCTTCAGATTCCCAGTGCAAAGGAAAGGATGGTGGAGTTCAACAGCCTTTCTAAATCTCATAATATGGCTGGCTGGCGGGTGGGCGTGGCGGTTGGCAATAACAAGGCTCTGCGCGACCTGCTGACCTTAAAAACCCATGCTGACAGTGGACATTTCATGCCGGTGCTGGATGGAGCGGTTGTGGCTCTAACTGGAGATCAAAGATGGTTGCACGAACGTAATCTTGTTTACCAACAAAGACGCGATATCATTGTTAGTGAACTGATCCAAATGGGTCTAATGGCAACCAAACCGAAAGCATCTCTTTATGTATGGTGTCCTTTACCTCAGGGATATACCTCGCTAGAATTTGCTGAAGCTGTTCTTGATAACGCCTATGTCAGCCTGACGCCGGGGATTGTCTTTGGTAAGATGGGTGATAGGTACGTACGTTTTTCATTGACTAGCTCATTGGAGCGCACCAGAGAAGCAATGCAGCGATTGAAAAAATGGATGAAACCATGACCTTACGTTTCCTGACATCTGGAGAATCCCACGGTCCTGCACTGGTGGCAATCCTGGAGGGACTGCCAGCCGGTTTGCCGGTCTCGGCTGAAGCCATCAACTCCGAACTGGCCCGCCGTCAACGCGGCTTTGGTGCCGGACCGCGCATGAAGATTGAGAGCGATACAGCCAGGATCCTGGGAGGGGTAATGGGGGGACTGACCACCGCTGCTCCCCTGGCGATCTTGATCGAAAACCGCGATCACGATAACTGGCGTGGGCG
>Ga0114946_10001701_pt1 | contig 15162 bp, 12 predicted proteins | sample WalLakDeSediment_FD_88676 | JGI IMG/M metagenome (GOLD analysis project Ga0114946, IMG submission 88676) | Lake sediment microbial communities from Walker lake, Nevada to study Microbial Dark Matter (Phase II) - Walker Lake 11/02/13 Deep Sediment | ecosystem: Environmental > Aquatic >... | reverse complement strand
GATAGGGGATTCGAACCCCTGACCTTCTGGCTGCCAGCCAGACGCTCTCCCAATTGAGCTAATCCCCCATGGAATGATTGAGGTTTGTGGCGGGTGGGCAGGCCCTGCGTGCGACGATCCTTCGGACAAAAACCGCGGCGGAACTCCCTGAAAACTATCCGGCGCTGCCGCGGGTGTCAACGCGATTGCAGCCCACACCGGGGGAAACAGGCGGGATTTCCAGGCGGGAAACCGCACTGGCAACCTGCGCCGCCCCGAAGCAGACTTTCGTGTCGCCATGCCTACGTCCCGTTCGCCATCATCCCCGCCGCCAGCCAGAGCGCCCTCCGATACGGTGCGCGGGGTGGTGACCTGCGGTCTGGTGCTCTACCTCGCCGGCCTGCTTCTCGCCCTCGCGGGGAACACCTCGAGCGGCACGTCGGCGCTCGTGCGCACGATCAAGAGCCGGATCTACGCCCCGCTGCTCGTGCCCGTCTGGCTCGACCTCGGCTTCGACACGCACCTCACCTGGGGCACGCCGGCTGACGCCGATCATGCCCTGGTCATCGGCCGAGAGGATGAGGCGGCGACGGGGACCGTGCTGCGGTTCCCGGCCGCGGCGGGCGGGGGCGAGCGGGCCGCCCGGTGGCGCCGGCTGGCGCGGACGATTGCGGCCGGCGACGTGGCGGGCGAGGCCCCGGCGCTCCTGGCGACGGCAGCGGCCGCCGGCACCTTTGCGGCGCTTGGCGGCGCCGACGTGAATCTCATGGTCGAACGGACTGCGCCCGGGGCCCGCGACGCCGTGGCGCCGCCTCGCCCCGAGGCGGCCTACCGGGCCCGCGTGCGGCGGGTGGGCGACGATGCCCAGGGTGGAGACATCCAGCTCGTCAAGGTGGAGGATCGGAGCGAGGTCGCGCCGCTCGCCAGGCGGCGCGCCGTGAACACGGAGCCGGCGGGTACCGAGCCCGCAGATCCCGAGCCTCCCGCAGCGAGCGAGGCCCGCCCGTGACTGCCACCAATCAGATCTCCGCTGACCAAACCGTGACGGACCAGATCGCCGACACCTGGAACCGGTTCTGGTTCACGCCTGCCGATCCGCGGCCGCTCGTGGCCGTGCGCATTCTCACGGCGGTCCTCGGCCTCATGCTCCTGTGGAGTTACGCGGCCGATCTCCAGACCTGGTTCGGACCCGATGGGATGCTCCCCGTCGAGACGGTCGCGGTCCTGCGGCCGCCGGCCGGCTGGTCGCTCTACGATGTCGCCACGACGACGACCGCGGTGTGGGCGATTTTCGCGGCGACCGTAGTGGCGCTCGTCATGACCGGCGCGGGAGTGGTGCCGCGTCCGAGCGCCGTCGTCGCGGCGCTGCTCTGGGCGTCGCTCCTGAACCGTGGACCGATGCTCGCCGGCCCGGCCGACGACTGCCTGGCGGTACTGCTCTGGTGCCTCGTCGCGGCGGCGTTCTCCGCGGCGGTCGGCCGCGGCCTGCTTCAGGTGCACGCCGCGGCGATCGCGGCAGCCGCCGCGGTGGCCCAGCTCAAGGGCGACGTGTGGTGGGATGGCACGGCGGCCTGGTGGCTGGCGGCCCGCGCGGAGTCGCGGCTCGTCGATCTGACCGGTCTCTTCCGGGCCTCGGAATACCTGATGAATCTCACGACCCACGCGGTGCCGGCGTTCGAGATCCTGTTCGCGATCGGCCTGTGGTTCGCCGCCACGCAGCCGCTCGTGGCCCGGGCGGGGCTCGTGGCCTGGCCGCTCATCGGGCTCTTCGCCGGGCAGCCGGCGTGGGGCTTCGCGCTCGCGATCTTCTGCGTGCCGTTCGCCTGGCCGCGCGTCAGCGACCGAGCAACGCCCTGAACGCCGCCTCGTCGAGCACCGCGACGCCGAGCTTCGTCGCCTTGTCGAGCTTGCTGCCCGCCTCGGCGCCGGCCACCAGGTAGTCGGTCTTCTTCGACACGCTGCCTGCCGCCCTGCCGCCCGCGCGGCGGATCGCCTCCTCGGCCTCCTGCCGCGAGAAGCCGGTGAGCGTGCCGGTGACCACGAGCGTCTTGCCCGTGAGGGGGCCGTCGGCCACCCGCTCCGCCGCCGGCACCTCGAGCACCACGCCCGCCGCGGCGAGCCCGTCGATCACCCGCTGCCCATAGTCCGAGTGGAGCCATTCGTGCACGCTCGCGGCGATCACGTCGCCGATCTCATGCACTGCGGCCAGCTCCTCCGCAGTGGCGGCCCGCAGGGCCTCGATCGTCGGAAACCGCTGACAGAGGAGCGTGGCCACCCGCGGCCCGACGTGGCGGATGCCCAGCGCGTTGAGCACGCGGGCGAGGCCGCGCGTCTTTGAGCCCGCGATCTGCTCGACGAGGCTCTGCGCCGACTTCTTCCCCATCCGCTCGAGGCCCTCGAGCTGCTCGGCCGTCAGCCGGTAGAGATCGGCGTAGTCGGTGACGAGATCGGCCGCCACGAGCTGCTCGACGAGCTTGTCGCCGAGGCCCTCGATGTCCAGCGCCCCCCGCGAGGCGAAAAACCGCAGCCGCTCCCGGCGGCGGGCCGGGCAGTCGACGTTCGGGCAGCGGATGTAGACCCCGTCGGGATCCTTCAAGACCGCGGTGCCACATTCCGGACACTCCGCCGGCGGCTTCCACACGGGCAGCCGCCCCTGCCGCAGATGCTTCTCCACCCGGACGACGTGCGGGATCACCTTGCCCGCCTTCTCCACGACGAGCACGTCGCCGACGCGGACGTCCTTGCGGGCCACCTCGTCGGCGTTGTGGAGGCTCGCGCGGCGGACGATCGTGCCGGCGAGTTCGACCGGCTCGAGATCGGCGACGGGCGTGATCGTGCCGCCGCGGCCCACCTGCACGCGGATGGCCGCGAGCCTGGTCGTGGCCTCGAACTTCTCGAACTTCCAGGCGATCGCCCAGCGTGGGCTCTTGGCCGTGGTGCCGAGCCGCCGCTGCTGATCGAAGCGATTCACCTTCACGACGAAGCCGTCGACCTCGAAGTCGAGCGCGTGGAGCTCGTCGATCCAGGCCGACCCGCGGTCCACGACCGCGTCGAGCGAATCGCAGACCTGCGTGCCGGGGGCCACCGGCAGGCCGGCCGCCACCGCCCAGGCGAAGAGCTCCGCGAGCGAGCCGATCCCCAGCCCCGTCGTGTCGCCGACCCCGTGGCAGAAGAACCGCAGCGGCCGCGCCGCGCACTCGCGGGGGTCGAGGAGGCGGATACTGCCGGCGGTGACGTTCCGCGTGTTGGCGAACGGCGGCAGGCCCTTCGCGGCCTGCGCCTCGTTGAGCGTGACGAGGTCGGAGTTGGCCATGTAGACCTCGCCGCGGACCTCGACGAGGGGGGGCGGGTCGGCGAGATCGAGCACGAGCGGCACGCCGGGAATCGTCCGCACGTTGTGGGTGATGTCGTCGCCGACGACGCCGTTGCCGCGGGTGGCCGCCTGCGCGAGGTGACCCCGTTCGTAGGTGAGCGACACGGCCACGCCGTCGATCTTGAGCTCGAGCACCCACTCGATCGGCTCGAGCGTCGCCCCCGGCTCGTCCTGCAAAAGCTTCTCGACGCGGCGGCCCCAGGTGGCGAGGTCGTCGGCACCGTAGGTGTTGTCGATGGAGAGCATCGGCACGCGATGCGTGACCGGCTGTAGCGTCGCCACCGGCTCGTCGCCGATCCGCTGCGTGGGGCTGTCGGGCGTGACGAGCTCGGGATGCCGCGTCTCGAGCGCGCGAAGTTCATCGACGAGCCGGTCGTAGTCACGGTCGGAGATCTCCGGCGCGGCCTCGACGTAATAGAGCCGGTCGTGACGGCGGATCTCGTCCTGGAGCTTCGCGATCTGGCGGGCGACCGTCGCGGCAGCCGGGGAGGTCACGGGGCACCGGCCTCGGGATCAACGCCGTCCGGGCCACCCGCTGCATCCGCACCAGCCCTGCGTCCGGCCGCCAGCCGCGCCGCGCGGAGTTTCTCCCCTTCGACGTGGTCCATCCAGACGGCACCGACGGTGGCGATGGCGAGCACGACGAGTTCGGCCGCGAGGATGCCGGCGCCATGCCGGTCCATGAGCGCCTGGAGCGGGTGCGACATCGCGGCGGCCGTCGCTCCCGTCGGCGCCATGGGCCGCACGACCCGCAGCACGGCGAGGCAGTAGCTCACCGCGGTGATCGTGAACAGGAAGCCCACGATCCCGAGAACGGCGTAAAACGGATTGCGACGCGGCCGAGCCATATGTGTGCAGTATAGCCGGGCGGATTCCCGGTGTCGGAGACACGGGGCTACATGTGAGACACTGGGCCACCGGATTTCACGCCGCCTGGCTGCGGGCGAGGAGTGCCTCGGCCGCCGCGACGACGCGCTCGACTTCGATGCCCGCCATCGACAGCGTGTCGGTCTTGCGGTCGTCCCAGTGGGGGCGAAGCGCAGGGGGCGGCTCGACGCAGGCATGCTGCGGGCCGTAGGGTCCGTTTCGCTCCGCAGGCACCGGCCCGAAGAGGCCGACCGACGGCGTTCCCACCGCCGCGGCCAGATGCAGCGGCCCGGTGTCGCCCGAGATCACGAGCCGTGCGAGACGGCAGAGTTCGCCGAGATCCTGGAGCGTGGTCGACGGGGCCACCACGGCCGCGCCGAACGAGTCGGCGGCGATCCGCTCGGCCATCTCGTGCTCGGCGGCACCTGCCCAGACGACGACCGTGGTCTGGTTGCGGCGGCGGTGCAGCGCCCGGGCCGTGGCGGCGAACCGCTCTATCGGCCAGCGTTTCGATGCCCAGCCCGCGCCCGGATTGAGGAGCACCGGCGGCTGAGGCAGCCGCAGCGACGCCACGTACTGCTGCATCCGCAGCCGGCTGACCGGCCAGTGCGGCATCGCACATTCGGGGGCGGCCACCCGGATGCCGAGCGGCGCGAGCAATTCACAATTCCGCTCCACGACGTGCGTGGCGCCGGGCTTCACCCGATGCGTGTAGGCCAGCCAGGCCTGCTCGCGGGAGACGGGCCGGGCAAAACCGACGCGCATCGGAGCCCCCGAGAGCCAGGTGGCGACGCCGCTCTTCAAGAGCCCCTGCAGGTCGATCGCCACGTCGGCGGCGAACCACCGGAGCTGCCGCCGCAGGTCGAGCACGGCGCGGGGTGACTCGAGCCAGCGGCGGGGGAGGCGGAAGAGGTGGTCGATCGCAGGGTGGCCCGCGAGCACGTCGGCCGAGATGCCCTCCACGACCCAGCCGATCCGCGCCTCGGGAAACGCCTGCTTGAGGGCGACGGCCACGGGCACTCCGTGCAGCACGTCACCGATGGACGTGAGCTTCACGACGACGATCGAGTGGGGCGTGGGCATGGCGGAAGCGGGCCGGATGGGTTGGGGGGAGAGAATCCCCGAAACCCCCGGCCGCCGACAAGGCCAAAAAACTCACAGGCTCGCGATCGTTTCGTTAAAAACCCGTTCAAATTCGGCGCGGGTGCGGGCTGTCAGGGCCTGCACGTCGGCCACGAGCCGATCGGGGTGTTCGAGGCCGAGGAGGTGGGCCAGCCGGCGTTGTTCGTCGGGGACGGCCGGGAAATCATGGCGGGCGGCGGCATCGAGGAGGCGGAGGCGGCCCTCGATGGTGCGGAGCGTGAGGTAGGCGCGATCGAGGAACGCGAACCGCTCGGCGGGCAGATGGCCGGCCGCCTGCAGCGCGACCAGGCCGGGACGGGTCTCCGTCGTGCGGAGGGCCGGGTCGGCCCCGCCGTGGACGAGCTGGAGCATCTGCACGATGAACTCGATGTCGACGACGCCGCCGGGGCCGCGTTTGAGATTCGTCGCCCGGGCGCCCTCCTCCATACGGTAGCGCATCTGCCGGATCGACTCGACGTCGGCGGCCGTCCAGCGGCGGTCGTAGGTGGCCGCGGCGATGATCCGCCGCGCCTCCGCGGCGGCCGCGGGAGACCCAACGACGACCCGGGCCTTCACGAGCGCCTGCCGTTCCCAGATCGCGGCGGGACCGTCCGCCGCGAAATAGCGGGCGAACTCCTCGAGCGACACCGCGGGGGGCCCGCTGCGGCCGGACGGCCGCAGCCGCGAGTCGAGCTCGTAGAGACGGCCCTGCGGACCGAACGCGTTGAAGACCTTGCTCGTCCGCTGGGCCAATTCGCTGAAGAAGTGGGCGTTGGTCGTGCCCTCCGTGCTCTTGCTCGCGCGGCGGCGGAACGAGAGGCCGTCGTGGTCGTAGAGAAACACCACGTCCACGTCGCTCGCGTAGTTCATCTCGCGGCCGCCGCACTTCCCCATGGCGAGCACGACGGGGCCGGCGGGCGTGCCGACCGAGCCGCCTGTGCCGCAGGTCGGCTCGCCCAGCCGCTCGGTGAGCTTCCGCGTCTCGCGGGCCATCACGCCGCGGAGGAGCGTCTCCGCGATCGCGGAGAGCGCGGCGGTCGTCTCCAGGGCGTTCTGGCGGCCGAGGATGTCGCGCACGCCCACCCGCAGCTGCTGTGAGGCCTTGAAGGCGTGGAGGATCGGATCGACGTCGACCGCGCCGCGGCAGAGTTCGGCGAGTTGCGCCTCCAGTTCGTCCGGTGTCGGCAGCCGGTCGACGAGCAGGCTGTCGAGCAGTTCGTCGAGCATGCCGGGATTGCTCACGAGGAGCTTCGCGAGAAACGGGCTCGACGAGCAGAGCCGCACCGTGAGATCGAGCGACGGCGGATTGAAGCTGAAGAGCTCCCAGAGCACGCCCTTGCCGCCAAGGGAGTCGCTCACCGCCACGAGGTTCACGAGCGTGGCGTCGGGATCGGGCGTGCGGCCGATGGCGGCGAGGAGCCGCGGGGCGATGGCGGCGAGGAAGTGCCGGCAGCGGCGGGTCGAGAGAAACCGCACCTTCTCCTCGCCGAGTGCCACGAGGGCCCGATGGGCCGCCGGGATGTCGCGAAAGCCGTGAGGGGCGAGCACGGCGCGGACGGCGTCGGCCGCCGGCGCGGGGTCGAGCACGAGATCGACCTCCGGCTCCGGCACGGTGTCGCCGGGAAAGGCGTCGTGCAGCAGATGGTCGAGGATGCGGCGGTTCAGATCGGTCGCCTCGGCGAGGTCGCGGCGGAGCGCCGCGCGGGCGTCGGGGGCGGTGCCGTAGCCGAGCCGGGCCGCGAGCCGGGCCATCTCCTCGTCGAGCACGGGCAGCACGTGGGTCTGGCGGTCGTAGAGGATCTGGAGCCGGTGCTCGACCGTCCGCAGGAGCGTGTAGGTGCGTTCGAGGATTTCCCGTTCCTGGTCGGTGAGGCCGCCCGTCTCGGCCAGCCGCCGGATCGCCTCGAGCGTCGCCCCCGTGCGGACCTGCGGCGCGTCGCCGCCGCTCAACAGCTGGAGGAACTGGATCGTAAACTCGACGTCGCGGATGCCGCCGCGGCCATGCTTGACGTCGGAGGTGTCGGTGCCCGCCTGGACCGACCGCTGCTCGATCCGCCGCTTGAGGGCCTTGATGCCGCTGATGTCGGCCCGCGTGAGCCAGCGGCGATAGACCCAGGGCTCGAGTTCCGCGAGCAGCCGCCGCCCCAGCTCCTCGTCGCCGGCGATGCAGCGGGCCTTGATCCAGGCCTGCCGCTCCCACGTCCGTCCCATCTGGTCGAAATACTGGAGCATCGGCTCGAGCGCGAGCGACGGCGAGCCGGCCGAGCCGTGCGGCCGGAGCCGGAGATCGACGCGGTAGGTCGCCCCCGCCGCGGTTGGCTCGGTGATGAGCCGCACGGTCTCCTGCACGACGCGGTCGAAGAACTCCTGGTTCGTGCAGGGCTTGGGCCCTTCCACGCGGCCGTCGGCGGAGTGCACGAAGACGAGGTCGACGTCGCTCGAATAGTTGAGCTCGCCGCCGCCGAGCTTGCCCAGCGCGATGACGGCGAGCGTCGCCCGGCTGCCGTCGGCCGCCCGCGGGATGCCCCGCTGCCGCTCGATCCGCGCGACCGCGGCCCGCACGGCCTCCTGCACGATGCAGTCGGCGACGTGCGAGAGCTGGGCCACGACCGTCTCCAGCCGCTGCCCGCCGACGATGTCGCCGTAGGCGATGCGGAGCGTCTCACGCCGCTTGAACCGCCGCAGGGCCTGCATGATCGCCTCGGGGTCGGTGAGCAGCCGCGTCTCGGACGCGAGCTGCGCGGCGAGGGCCTCGCGCTTCTCGGGCCGCCCTTCGCCGACGCGCACCTGCTCCCAGGCCTCGGGATCGGCGATCACGAGGTCGGCAAGAAAGGGGCTGGCCGCGAAGATCCTGAGGAGAATCTCGAGCGACCTGGGATCACGCTCGAAGAGCGTGCCGGTGGAGAGGGGGCTGCGGACCGCGCCGAAGAACCGCTCGAGCGCCGCGAGCACGCGATCGGGATCGGGTAGCTCCGGCAAGAGCGTCCGCAGGCGGCCGCAGAGCGACTCGATCAGATCGGCGGTGAGCCCGTGAGCGGAGAGCGCCGCGACCGTCCGGTCGCCGACCGCGGGATCGTCGAGGAGCGCGCGTGCCATGAGAAATCTCCCTGACCGCAGCCGCCTCGCCGCGACGGCGAATTGTAGCAGGCCCGGCGGGAATCACCGCCGCGGGAGCGTGATCGAGTGCACCTCGGGCTCGGTCTCGCCCGTGAAGCCGAGGCTGGTGAGGGGCACGGCGTCGGCGAGGCCGTCGGCGACGACGCCGGAGAGCGACCAGGCGGCCGCGTCGAGAATGTCGACATCCACGAGCCGGCCCACGAGCCGCCGCGGCGCGTCGAATACCACGATCCGGTCGCACATCGTTCGTCCGGAGAGCTGCACGACATCGTCGGGCGTGGCGTCTGCGGGCGCGGCTCCCGCAGCCGCCGCGGCCGCCTCCCGCTTCTCCTCCCGCGTGGACAGCCCCTCGACGAGCACCTGCTGTCGCGTGCCGATGAACCGCCGGTTGCCGGCGAGGCTCACATCGGCCTGGGCCTCGAGGAGCGCCTGGTTGCGTTGCCGCTTCACCTCCTCCGGCACATCGTCGGGCAGCCGCTCGAACGCCTTCGTGCCGGGCCGCGGGCTGTACTTGAAAATGAACGAGTTCTTGAAGCCGGCGGACCGCACGAGATCAAGCGTGGTCTCGAACTCCGCGTCGGTCTCGCCGCAGAAGCCGACGATGAAGTCGCTGGTCACGGCCGCGTGGGGCAGTTCCTCACGGACGAGGGCGAGCATCTCCATGTATTGCCCGATCGTGTAGCCGCGCTTCATACGGGCGAGCACCGCGTCGGAGCCGTGCTGGGCCGGCACGTGGAGGTAGTGGCAGACCTTCGGCAGGTCGCGGACGGCCGCGATCAGGTCGGGCGTCATGTCCCGCGGATAGTTCGTGACGAACTTGATGCGGTCGAGGCCGTCGATGCCATCGAGCCGGAGCAGCAGGTCGGAGAGCCGGTGCGTCTTGCCGCCATCGCTCCACCGATAGCTGTTGACCGTCTGGCCGATGAGCGTGATCTCGCGGCAGCCCTCGGCGACGAGCTTCGTCGCCTCGGCGACGATCGTGTCGGGCGCCCGCGCCTGCTCCGGTCCGCGGACGTGCGGCACCACGCAGAACGCGCAGAACTTGTCGCAGCCGGTCTGCGTGCGGATGAAGGCCTGAAACGGCGTGGGCCGCATGGCGGGATCACGGTCTGGGTCGTAGCTCTCGAAGCTCCGCGCGATCACGTCGCGGGCGGCGCCCTTGCGTTCGAGACTGACTTCGATCCGTGGGCCGCCCCCGGCGAGCACGTCGGCCACGAGCGCGGGCACCTGGTGCAGCTGGCCCGGGCCGACGACGAGATCGACCCACGGCGCCCGCGTGCGGATGAGCTCCTGGTCTTTCTGGGCCATGCAGCCGAGCACGCCCACGACGAGCCCGGGCCGCTTCGCCTTCTCGAACCGCACGCGGCCGAGGGCCGAGTAGATCTTGTCCTCGGCGTGCTGGCGGACGGAGCAGGTGTTGTAGAAGACGGCGTCGGCCTCGGCGGCTCCGCGTGCCATCTCCCAGCCCTGCCGGCGGAGTGCGGCCACGACAAGCTCGCTGTCGAGCACGTTCATCTGGCAGCCGACGGTTTCGATCCAAAGCCGCTTCGTCATGCCCGACAGTGTACCGAGCGGATCACCCCAGCCGAGAGCCCGCGTACAGCGGGCTGCCGCGAAGAAACTCGGCGGCCGACATGCTGCGGCGGCCTTCGGGCACGAGCCGCTTGATCTCCAGCGCCGTGCCGCCGCCACACGCGACGACGAGCCGGTCGCCCGCAGCTTCGATCACCGTCCCGGGCGCGAGGTCGGTCGCACCGGGCGCAGCAGTATGGTTCTCGGCACACGCCTCGATCACGAGCCGCGATCGCTGCCCGTCGCCCCGCGTGAAGAACGTCGCCAGCCGCGGCCAGGGCTCGAGCGCCCGCCGCCGCCGCTCGATCACGGCGGCCGGCTGCGTCCAATCGACGACGCCGTCGGCCTTGGCGAGCCGCGGCGCGCGGGTGACGCCCGCGGCATCCTGCGGTGTGCCCACGGATGCGAGCGTGCCGGCGCGGGCCCCCGTCGCCAGAATCACCGTCGCCAGGATCTCGATCGCCTCGACGACGGCCTCCACGCCGAGCCGCGCGAGCCGTGGTTCGAGCTCCGCCGCCGTCTCCCGCGGCGCCACGGGCGTGGACCGCATGGCGAGCACGCGGCCGGCGTCGAGCGCGGGCGTCATGTGAAACACGCTCACGCCCGCGACGGCGTCGCCCTCCAGGATCGTCCACTGCACCGGCGCCGCGCCGCGATGTCGCGGCAAGAGCGAGCCGTGCAGGTTGATGCCGCCGAGCGGCGCGACGGCGAGCAGCCCGGCGGAGAGCAGCTGGCCGTAGTCGCAGACGACGAGCAGATCGGGCCGGAGCGCCGCGATCGCCGCCACCGCCGCAGGCTCGTTCACCCGCTCGGGGTCGAGCACCGGAAGCCCGGCCGCACCCGCCGCCGCCCGCATCGGATTCGGTGGTGGACGCCGGCCCGCCGGCGCCCGGTCGGGCCGCGTCACGACCGCCACGATTTCGTGCGGCCCGCCGCGGAGCGCCTCGAACGTCGGCACCGCGAACGGCCCGGTGCCCATCATGATCAGTCGGAGGCCGCTCACGCCTGACATCGCGCCGCTTCGAGCCGGTCGAGGTTCGCCGCGAGTGCGTCGGCCGCGGGCACCTCGCCCCGCGATTGCTTGCCGCGGAAGACGTCACGAAACGTCTCGAGCGCCCGCCGCACCTCGAGCGCCGCCGCCTCGGGCAGCCGGTCGGTGAACAGCCGGCCTTCGAGGTGGTCGAACTCATGCTGGACGACGCGGGCCGGCAGGCCGTCGAGATCGAGATGGATCGGGCTGCCATCCAGGGCCCAGGCGTCGACGACGATTTTTTCCGGCCGCCGCACGTCCATCCGCACGCCGGGAATGCTGAGGCAGCCCTCCTCCTGCACGGCCGTGCCGCGGGGCCGACTGAGCGTCGGGTTCACGAACACCATCTCCTCTCCCTCGCCCCGCCGGCCGGAGCAGTTGACGACGAAGAGCCGATAGGGAAGCGCCACCTGCGGAGCGGCGAGGCCGATGCCCCCCGCCTCATACATGATGTCGAACATCCGGCCGACGGCCGTCACGAGCTCGTCATCGAGGCGCACGACCGACTTGGCCCGCCGGAGGAGCGCGGGATGCGGATATTCGACCAGTTCGAGCGGCCCGATGGAGGCGGGCGGGGATGTGGATGTCATAGTTCCGCATGATACCGACCGTTACACTCCCCCGCATGATTTCGGCCGACCGCCTCAACCCCTGGGTTTTGCTCGCCACCTGCGGGGGCATCGGGTTCGTGGGCTTCGCACCGGGCACGTTCGGAGCGGCCCTGGGAGCGGCGGTTTCGCTCGGCCTGGGGGGGCTGCCACCGGCGGCCGAGATCGCGGCGGTCATCGGCCTCGTCCTCGCAGGCATCCCGATCTGCACCCGGGCCGCGGCGGTGCTCGGCCGGGGCAAGGATCCCGGGGCGATCGTGTGGGACGAGATGGCGGCCATGCCGCTCGTGCTGCTGGCGGTGCCGGGGCCCGACCGCGCGCCCCTCGCCGTGGCGGTCGGGTTCATTCTGTTCCGCATCTTCGACATCGCGAAGCCGTTTCCCTGTCGGCGGCTCGAGCGGCTGCCGGGGGGTCTCGGCATCATGGCGGACGACGTGGCAGCGGCCGCCTGGGCGGCAGCGATCCTGGCAGTTGCCCGCGGGGTTGGATGGGTGTAGACCTTCCGACGGACTGCCGGGACGCCGGGGCGGACGATGTGACTTGAGCTGTGCGACTCGAGCTGTGCGAAGCAAGCTGTGCGAATCCTGCTGATCGACCATGGGCGCTGCGATCCTCCCCATGCGCAGGTGCATGCGCTGCGACACGCGCTCGAACTGGCTGGCATCGAAGCGGCAGTCTGCGGGCCCTCGTCGGTGCCCGGCCTCGACCAGCAGGCGCCGGGCATGTTCGGCATGCATCTCGACGACGTGGCGGCCGCGTCGCGGCGGCTCTTGACGGCGGTCCGCTCGGGTGACGCAGCGACGCTGCTCACGACGGTGGCGACCGTGCCGGCCCGGCTCCTGGGTCTCGTCCGGGAGACGGCCCGGCAGACGATCGCCGAGGCCACCGATGCCGTCGATCCCGACGTGATCTTCGTCCTGCACGCCGGCATCCTCACCGACCTTGCCGTGGAGACCGGGGCGCCGGTGGTCGTACACGTGTCGGGCGACGATCTCACCGCGGCCGAGGGACGGCCCTCGCTCAGGCGGCTCGTGGCCGGCGCGGTCGGCTCGTGCGGCGTGGTCGTGGCCGCCACCGACGAGACGGCGGCCGTGCTGCGGCGCGACTGGCTCGGCGGCGATCCCGATGGTCGGTGTGAGGTCTGGCCGATCGCCGACGTCGCCGCGGCGACCGCCCCCCTCGCCGCCGCCTGCCGCCGGGCGGTCGCCTTCCGCCAGGGCGTGCTCTGACGAGCCACGCCGTGCCCGGTTGGCGTACACTCGCGACGACCAGAGACCCCGTCCCCATGGAGTTGCCCATGGCCCGCCCGCCGGCTCCCCGCCGTTCCGCCGCCCCCGCGCCCCGCGATGTCCTCATGGACCTGCTCGCCATCCCCGGCGTGTCCGGCCAGGAAAAGGCCATCGGCGAACGCATCGTGAAGCTGCTGCGGGACGCGGGCTGCCCCGCCTCGGCGATCATGTTCGACTCCGCCCACACGAAGACGCCGCTCGCGGGCAACGTGGGCAACCTGATCGTGAAACTGCCGGGCACGCACCCCGGCCCGCGGCGGCTCTTGATGGCCCACATGGACACCGTGCCGGTCTGCCTCGGCGCGAAGCCGGTGATCGCCGGCGGTTTCGTGAAGAGCGCCGACCCGAAGACGGGCCTCGGCGGTGACGACCGCTCGGGGGTGGCCGTCGTGCTCGCCACGGCGCTCGCGGTCCTGCGCGGCGACCTTCCCCATCCTCCGCTCACGTTTTTCTTCGCGATCCAGGAGGAGGTCGGGCTCTACGGCGCGCGGTTCGTGAAGGCCGCCGACCTGGGGCGTCCGAAGCTCGCCTTCAACTTCGACGGCGGCGCGGTCGAGAAGCTCACCATCGGCGCGACCGGCGGCTACCGCATGGACATCACCGTCGAGGGGATTCCGAGCCACTCCGGCGTCGCGCCGGAAAAGGGCGTGTCGGCGATCGCGATCGCGGCGCTCGCCATCGCGTCACTCGTCGAGGACGGCTGGCACGGCCTGGTGACGAAGGGGGGCAAGCGGGGCACGAGCAACATCGGCGTGATGCATGCCGGCTCCGCGACGAACGTCGTGGCCGACCGCGCGGTGCTGCATGCCGAGGCCCGTGGGCACGACGCGGCGTTCCGCGGACGGATCGTGGCGGCGATCGAGAAGGCGTTCACGGCGGCGACGAAGAAGGTGAAGTCGGCTGCGGGCAAGACGGGCAAGGTCTCGTTCGTGGGGCGGCTCGACTACGAGGCCTTTCGTCTGGCCGACGACGAGCCCTGCGTGGTGGCCGCGCAGGGGGCGCTCCGCGGCCTCGGCCTCCAGCCGCGCACGGAGATCAGCAACGGCGGCCTCGACGCCAACTGGATGGCGGCCCACGGGATTCCCACGGTGACGCTCGGCTGCGGCCAGATGGACATCCACACGACGCAGGAGCGGCTCGATCTCGCGGCGTTCGACGCCGCCTGCCGCGCGGCCCTCGCCCTGGCGACGAGCCACACGTAGGTCGGTGTCTCCGACACCGACAATGCGGGCCGCCCGACAGGAACACTCGGCCGATCGGTCGGGGCCGAACCGGATTCCCAGTGTCGGAGACACTGGGCTACACATATACTCCTCGCCATGTCACGGCAGGGAAGCCCACAGCCGCCGAAGCTCGACACCGTCCACGAGGGCGACTGTCTCGACATCCTCGACCGGCTGCCGGCCGCGAGCGTGCACCTCGCCTTCGCCGACCCGCCGTTCAACATCGGCTACGACTACGACACCTACGACGATCGCCGCACGGCCGACGACTACCTCGCCTGGTCGCGCCGCTGGATGGCCGGCGTGACCCGCGTGCTCCGCGCCGACGGCACGTTCTGGCTGGCGATCGGCGACGAGTATGCGGCCGAACTCAAGGTGCTGGCGACGCGGGAGCTCGGCCTCACCTGCCGCAGCTGGGTCGTCTGGTACTACACGTTCGGCGTCAACTGCCGGCAGAAGTTCAGCCGCTCCCACGCCCACCTCTTTCATTTCGTGAAGGACCCCGCGGCGTTCACGTTCAACACCGACGCGATCCGCGTGCCGAGCGCTCGCGAGCTCGTGTATGGCGACAAGCGGGCCAATCCTGAGGGCCGGCTCCCCGACGACACCTGGATTCTCCGTCCGCAGGATCTTCCCGAGGGCTTCGCCGCCGACGCCGATACCTGGTATTTCCCGCGGGTCTGCGGCACGTTCAAGGAACGCTCCGGCTGGCACGGCTGCCAAATGCCCGAGCAGCTCCTGGGGCGGATCATCCGGGCCTCGAGCAACCCGGGCGACACCGTGCTCGATCCGTTCGGCGGCAGCGGCACCACGCTCGCGGTGGCCAAGAAACTCGGCCGCCGGTTCTTCGGCAGCGAGCTGTCGCCCGACTATGCCGCGCGGATTCGCGAGCGGCTCGCCAGCATCGGCGTCGGCGATCCGCTCGACGGCGCGGCCGAGCCGCTCAAGAGCGTGCCGGCGACGAAGGATGGCCGGCGGCTCG
>Ga0114946_10001700_pt1 | contig 15179 bp, 12 predicted proteins | sample WalLakDeSediment_FD_88676 | JGI IMG/M metagenome (GOLD analysis project Ga0114946, IMG submission 88676) | Lake sediment microbial communities from Walker lake, Nevada to study Microbial Dark Matter (Phase II) - Walker Lake 11/02/13 Deep Sediment | ecosystem: Environmental > Aquatic >... | reverse complement strand
GCCGCGATCGCCCTCGCCGAGGCCGTCGACCTGCCGCGCGAGGCCATCGGCGAGGCCCTGCGGACCTTCGGCGGCCTGCCACACCGCACCGAGCTGGTCGCCGAGCGCCACGGGGTGCGCTGGTACGACGACTCCAAGGGGACCAACCCAGGCGCGACCATCGCCGCGCTCCTAGGGCTGATCGACCCCCAGGGCGCGGCGCGCGCCGTGCTCATCGCCGGCGGCGACGGCAAGGGGGCGGACTTCGCCCCCCTAGCCCCGGTGGTCGAGGCCCTGGCTCGGGCCGTGGTCCTGATCGGGCGCGACGCGCCCATGATCGAGCGGGTCCTGCACGGCCGGGTCCCGCTCCTGCACGCCAGGGACATGGAGGCCGCCGTGCGGCTCGCCGCCGGCGCCGCCCGCGAGGGGGACTGCGTACTCCTCTCCCCGGCCTGCGCCAGCTTCGACATGTTCGACGATTACGCCCATCGCGGGCGCGTCTTCGCCGCCGCCGTGGGGAGGCTCGCACCATGAGCGCCGAGGTCCTCTCCCAGGGCCGCCGGCGCCGCGTCCGCCTCCCGGAGCTCGACTGGCCGCTCCTGGTCTGCGTGCTGCTGCTCCTCGGGTTCGGGCTGGTGATGGTGACCTCGGCCTCGCTCTCGACGGCGGATCGCACCTACGGCGCACCCTTCTACTTCGCCTTCCGCCACCTGATCGCCCTCGGCATCGGTCTCACCGCCGCCGTGCTGGTCTTCGCCGCCCCGCTCGCCTGGTGGGAGCGCTGGGGCACGGCACTCTTTTTCTTCGGGCTCTTGCTCCTCGTCCTGGTGCTCGTCCCTGGGGTCGGGCGTACCGCCAACGGCGCGACCCGCTGGATCTCCGTCGGTGGGTTCAACCTGCAGAGCTCGGAGCTGATGAAGTTCTTCGCGGTGATCTACGTCTCCGGCTACCTGGTGCGCCGCCACACCGAGGTCGCCACGCGCCTGTCCGGGTTCCTCAAGCCGATGATCCTGGTGGTGACGGCCAGTGCCCTGATCATGGCCCAGCCGGACTTCGGCACCACCGCCGTGCTGCTCGCGACGGTGCTTGGGCTCTTCTTTCTCGGCGGGGTGCAAGTGCTGCACTTCTCGGTGCTCTTCGGGATGGTCGGGCTGGCGCTGGCGGCGCTGATCGCGATCGAGCCCTACCGGCTGCAGCGGGTGACCTCCTTCCTGCGCCCCTTCGACGACCCCTTCAACGCCGGCTTTCAGCTCTCCCAGGCCCTGATCGCCTTCGGTCGCGGCGAGTGGCTGGGGGTCGGGCTCGGCAACGGGATCCAGAAGCAGTTCTATCTGCCGGAGGCCCATACCGACTTCCTGCTCGCCGTGGTCGGGGAGGAGTTCGGGCTGGTGGGGACGCTCACGGTCATCGCCGCCTTCGCCTTCATCGTCTGGCGCGCGCTGCGCATCGGTGCGCGCGCCGAGCGCCTGGGCTGGTGCTTCGCGGCCTATGCCGCCCACGGCTTCGCCCTCGGCATTGGCCTCCAGGCCATGATCAACATCGGGGTCAACGTCGGTCTGCTGCCGACCAAGGGGCTCACCCTGCCCTTCCTGAGCTACGGCAGCAACAGCATCATCGTCGCCTGCATGGCGGTCGCCCTGCTCCTGCGCATCGACTACGAGCTGCGCAAGGTCGAGGCGGTCGCGGGGCCGCGGGAGGGGCTCAAATGGGCCCAAGCGTAGCGGTCATGGCGGGCGGTACCGGCGGGCACGTCTTCCCCGCGCTCGCGGTGGCGGATCGGCTGCGCGACCAAGGGATGGAGGTCTTCTGGATCGGGACCCGCCAGGGCCTGGAGGCGCGCCTGGTCCCGGCCCGCGGCTTCGCCGTGGAGTGGCTCGCGGTGGCGGGGCTGCGGGGCAAGGGCGTCAAGACGCTGTTGTCCGCGCCTTGGCGGCTGGCCCGGGCGCTCGTCCAAGCAGGGGCGATCCTCCGGCGGCGACGGCCCGCGGTGGTGCTCGGCATGGGCGGCTTTGCCTCCGGCCCCGGGGGTCTGATGGCGCGACTGCTCGGTATCCCGCTGGTGATCCACGAGCAGAACCGGGTCCCCGGGCTCACCAACCAGTGGCTCTCGCGCCTCGCGACACGGGTCTTCGAGGCCTTCCCCGGCAGCTTCCCCGGCGAGCGCAGGGCCGTCGCCTGCGGCAACCCGGTGCGCGCGGAGATCGCCGCCCTGCCGCCGCCGGCCGAGCGCTTCGCCGGGCGCGGCGCGCCGCCTCGGCTGTTGGTCCTCGGCGGCTCGCTGGGAGCGCAGGTGCTCAACGAGACGGTTGCACCGGCGGTGGCCGCGCTGCCCGCGGGGCTGCGGCCGCAGATCCGCCACCAGGCCGGCGAGCGAACCCTAGCGGTCGCCGAGACCGCCTATGCCCAGGCGCGGGTCGCCGCCGAGGTGGTGCCCTTCATCGAGGACATGGCCGCGGCCTATGCGTGCGCGGACCTGGTGGTCTGCCGGGCCGGGGCGCTCACCGTCTCGGAGCTGGCGGCGGCCGGGGTGGGGTCGGTCCTGGTCCCCTACCCCCATGCGGTCGACGATCACCAGACCGGCAACGCCCGCTTCCTCGCCGAGAACGGCGCCGCCCGGCTCCTGCCCCAGCCCGAGCTGAGTCCGGAGTCCTTGGCGGCCATCCTCCGCGAGCTGCTGGGCGACCGCCACCGGCTGCTCGGCATGGCCGAGGCGGCCCGTGCTCGGGCGGCGCCGGATGCCGCGGCGCGCATCGCCGCGACCTGCTGGGAGGTGCGCAAGCCGTGAGTCTGACAACCGGGCATGAGGCCAGCCGGATGGGCCGCATCCGCCGCCTGCACTTCATCGGCGTGGGCGGATCGGGCATGAGCGGGATCGCCGAGATCATGGCCAACCTGGGCTACGCGGTTTCTGGCTCGGACCAGCGCGCGAGCGAGGTCACGCGGCGCCTGGCGGGTCTGGGGGTCAGGGTCTTCATCGGTCACCGCGCCGAGCAGGCGGAGGGGGCCGACGCCGTGGTGGTCTCGACCGCCATCGACGAGGCCAACCCCGAGATTCGCACCGCCCGCGCGCGGCGCATCCCGGTGGTGCGGCGTGCGGAGATGCTCGCCGAGCTGATGCGCTTCTACTACGGGGTCGCGGTCGCCGGGACCCACGGCAAGACCACCACCACCAGCCTGGTCGCCAGCGTGCTCGCGGAGGGGGGGCTGGACCCCACCTTCGTCATCGGCGGGCGGCTCAACAGCGCGGGGGCCCATGCCCGGCTCGGGACCAGCCGCTACCTGGTCGCGGAGGCCGACGAGAGCGACGCCTCTTTCCTCTATCTCCAGCCCATGTTGTCGGTGCTGACCAATATCGACGCCGACCACATGCGCACCTACGGCAACGACTTCAATCGGCTGCGCGCGACCTTCGCCGAGTTCCTCCACCACCTGCCCTTCTACGGGCTGGCGGTGGTCTGCATCGACGACGACGAGGTGCGCGCCCTGGCCCCGCTGATCCCGCGGCCGATGCGCACCTACGGCACCCGGCCCGAGGCCGACGTGCGGGCGCTCGACATCCGCCAGACCGGGCTGCGCAATCACTTCCAGGTGACAGTGGCGGGCGGGCCGTCGTTCGCGGTCGAGCTCAATCTGCCCGGCCGGCACAACGTCTTGAACGCACTCGCCGCGATCAGCGTGGGGCTGGAGCTCGGCGTCGAGGTCCCGGCGATCCAGCGGGCGCTGAGCGGCTTCCAGGGCATCGGCCGGCGCTTCGTGGTGAGCGAGCTGACCGACGCCGCCGGCCGCCGGCTGACCCTGGTCGACGACTACGGCCATCACCCCCGCGAGCTCGCCGCGACCCTGGAGGCCGCCCGCAGCGGCTGGCCGGGTCGGCGCCTGGTGCTGGTCTTTCAGCCCCACCGCTACACCCGCACCCAGGAGCAGTTCGAGGACTTCGTCGCCGTGCTCTCCAGCGCCGACGTCCTGGTGCTCTGCGAGGTCTACGCGGCCGGCGAGGCCCCCATCCCCGGCGCCGACGGCCGGACCCTGAGCCGCGCCGTGCGCGCCCGCGGCGAGGTCGATCCGGTCTTTGCCGCGGACCTCGACGAGGTCCCGCGGGTGCTCGGGAACCTGCTCGAAGACGGCGACCTGGTCCTGACCCTCGGGGCCGGCGACATCGGTGCCCTGGCGGCGCGCCTGCCGGGGCTGCTGCAAGACGGAGGAACGGACGATGTGTCAACCCCTTAGCGCTCGACTGCACATGGGCTGTGGCGAGCCTTTGAGCCGCGCCACCGCGAAGGGACGGCGCACGGCGCCTCAGCCCTCGCCGCGGCGCGCGGCCGCCGCACCCCAGCCCAAGGCGCGCGCCGGCCGATCGGGGCCATGACCCCAGGCCAGCACCCGAGCCCCCGCGGTGAGCTGCTGCTCGACGAGCCGCTCGCCCGCCATACGAGCTGGCGGGTCGGCGGTCCGGCGCGCCGGTTGTATCGCCCGGCGGACGCCGAGGACCTGGCCGCCTTCCTGCGGGGGCTCGACCCGGAGGAGCCGCTCCTCTGGCTCGGCCTCGGGAGCAACCTCCTGGTGAGCGACGCGGGCTTCGCCGGGACCGTGATCGAGACCCAGGGTGCCCTCGACGCCCTCGAGCGCGACGGGGCGCAGGGCATCCGTGCCGAGGCGGGGGTGTCCTGCGCCAAGGCGGCGCGCTTCGCGGCCAAGCTCGGGCTCGGGGGGATCGAGTTCCTGGCCGGTATCCCAGGCACCATCGGCGGGGCGCTCGCCATGAACGCCGGGGCCTGGGGCGGGGAGACCTGGGGGCGCGTGGTCCGGGTCAAGACCATCGACCGCCGAGGGGAGATCCGCGAGCGCGGCCCGCAGGACTTCGAGATCGGCTACCGCCAGGTGCGCGGGGTGCCGGGCGAGTGGTTCCTGGAGGCCCAGTTCGCGCTCGAGCCGAGCGACGCCGACGAGGCCATGGAGCGCATCCGCACGCTCCTCGGCGAGCGCGGCGAACGCCAGCCAATCGGGTTGCCGAGCTGCGGGTCGGTGTTCCGTAACCCGCCGGGGGACCACGCGGCGCGGCTCATCGAGGCGGCCGGACTCAAGGGCACCCGCGAGGGCGGTGCTCAGGTCTCGGAGAAGCACGCGAACTTCATCATCAACACCGGCGAGGCCAGCGCCCGCGACATCGCCCGGCTGATCGTGCGGGTGCGGCGCGAGGTCGAGGGGAAGAGCGGTATCCGGTTGATCCCCGAAGTGCATCGGGTGGGGGAGGCGGGCGATGACGAATGACGGCACGCGTTTCGGCAAGGTCGCCCTGCTGCTCGGCGGGCGCTCGGCGGAGCGGCCGATCTCGTTGAAGAGCGGCCAGGCCGTGCTCGCCGCCCTGCTGCGCCAGGGCGTCGACGTGACCCCCCTCGACCCGGCCGAGGAAGGGGTGCTGGAGCGCCTGCGCACCGGGGGTTTTGACCGGGTCTTCATCATGCTCCACGGGCGCGGCGGCGAGGACGGTGAGATCCAGGGCGCGCTGCAGACCATCGGCCTGCCTTACACCGGCTCGGGTGTGTTGGGCTCGGCGCTCGGCATGGACAAGTACCGCTGCAAGCTCGCCTGGCGCGGCTGCGGTCTGCCGACCGCGGAGTTTGCGCTGCTGCGCGGCGAGGCCGACCTCGCGGCCGCGGGGGCGATCGGCTTTCCGCTCATGATCAAGCCCGCCCACGAGGGGTCGAGCATTGGCATGGGCCGGGCCGATGACCCGGCGGCGCTCGAGCGGCTGTGGCGCGCGGCGGCCGAGTACGACCCGCTGGTGATCGCGGAGCGCTGGATCACCGGCCCCGAGTACACCTGCGCCATCCTCGCCGGCGAGGCCCTGCCCATGATCCGCCTGGAGACGCCCCGCGCCTTCTACGACTACGAGGCCAAATACAGCGCCGACACCACCCGCTACCTCTGCCCTTGCGGCCTGCCCGCCGAGGAGGAGGCAAGGCTGCGGGCGCTCGCGCTCGCCGCCTTCGACGCCGTCGGTGCGAGCGGCTGGGGGCGGGTGGACCTGATGGTCGACGCGGCGGCCGGGCCTCAGCTCCTGGAGGTCAACACGGTGCCGGGCATGACCGACCACAGCCTGGTGCCCATGGCGGCGCGCGCCGGCGGCATCGACTTCGACACCCTGGTCCTGCGCATCCTGGAGACCAGCCTTGGCTGAGTCCGAGACCCGTGCCTCGATCGATGTCGAACCGCCGGCGCCGGGCCTGCTCGGTCGCCTGCTGCGCTGGCTCGGCGCCGGGCTGCTCGTCGCCGGCCTCATCGCCGGCGGCCAGTACCTGCTGCGCCTGGAGCCAAGGGTCCTGCCGGTCGAGGTGGTGAGCGTGGCCGGGGAGGTCCGCCGGATGCCGCGCGAGAAGCTCCAGCGCACCGTCGTCGAGCACCTCCACGGCGGGATCCTGACCCAGGACCTGCGGCGGCTCAAGGTGGCCGTCGAGGCCCTGCCCTGGATCCAGTCGGCGAGCCTCAAGCGGACCTGGCCGAATCGCCTGGAGCTCACGGTGCGCGAGCACGAGCCCCTGGCCGAGTGGGGTGAGGACGCCCTGGTGAGCACGGCCGGCGTGATCTTCCGCCCCGACCCCGAAGAGCGCCCGCGGGGCCTCCCGCGGCTTGCCGGGGCCGATGCCCAGGCACCGGCGGTGGTCGTGCGCTACCTCGCCTGGCGTGCCCGCTGCGAGCCCGCGGGGGTGCGCATCGCCGGGATGGAGCTCAACGCCCGCGGGGCCTGGACCCTGCTGACCGGGACGGGCTTCGTCCTGGAGCTCGGCAAGAACGACGTCGAAGAGCGCATGGCGCGCTTCCTGCGCGCCTGGCCCTCCCTGGCCCTGGCGGGTCAGCCCGCGCGGGTCGACATGCGCTACAGCAATGGCCTCGCGGTGGTCTGGGCGGCACCGCCCGCGGCCGCGGAATCACGCACCGCCGGCGCCTCAGGGCCGGCGCCTCGCACTCGGAGTTGATTGGAATGTCGCGACGCGGAGAGAAAAACCTGTTGATCGGCCTGGACATCGGTACGTCCAAGGTCGCCTGCCTGGTGGGCGAGCTCAGGGCCGACGACACCATCGAGATCGTCGGCATCGGCACCCACCCCTCGCGCGGGATCAAGAAGGGCGTGGTGGTGGACATCGAGTCCACCGTCCAGTCGATCCAGCGGGCGGTGGAGGAGGCCGAGCTGATGGCCGGCTGCGAGATCCACTCCGTGCACGCCGGCATCGCCGGGAGCCACATTCGCAGCCTCAACTCCCACGGTATCACCGCGATCAAGGAGCGCGAGGTCACCCAGGCCGACGTCGACCGGGTGATCGACGCCGCCCGCGCCGTGGCCATCCCGGCGGACCAGAAGATCCTCCACATCCTGCCCCAGGAATTCATCATCGACGACCAGGAGGGCATCCGCGAGCCGATCGGCATGTGCGGGGTGCGCCTGGAGGCGCGGGTGCACATGGTCACCGGGGCGGTGAGCGCGGCCCAGAACATCGTCAAATGCATCCGCCGCTGCGGGCTCGAGGTCGACGACCTGGTCCTGGAGCAGCTCTCCTCCAGCTACGCCGTGCTCGGCGAGGACGAGAAGGAGCTCGGCGTCTGCCTGGTCGACATCGGCGGCGGGACCACGGACCTCGCGGTCTTCACCGACGGGGCGATCCGCCACACCGCGGTCATCCCGATCGCCGGCGACCAGGTCACCAACGACATCGCGGTGGCCCTGCGCACCCCCACCCAATACGCCGAGCAGATCAAGATCAAGCACGCCTGTGCCCTCTCCCGGCTCGCCGGTAGCGGCGAGACCATCGAGGTGCCGAGCATCGGCGAGCGCCCGGCGCGGCGCCTCGCCCGCCAGACGCTCGCGGAGGTGGTCGAGCCGCGTTACGAGGAGCTGCTCGACCTGCTGAAGGCGGAGCTGCGCCGCAGCGGCTTCGAGGACCTGGTCGCCGGGGGCGTGGTGCTCACCGGCGGCAGCTCCAAGATGGACGGCCTGCTCGACCTCGCCGAGGAGGTCTTCCACATGCCGGTGCGTCTCGGCATCCCGCAGTACCTCACGGGCATGGAGGAGGTGATCCGCAATCCGATCCACTCGACCGGGGTCGGGCTGCTGATCTACGCCCGGCAGCACCGCTTCGCCCGCCGCCCGCCAATGAGCGAGGCGCGCGGGATCAAGGCGATCTGGGAGCGGATGCGCAGTTGGTTCCAAGGCAGTTTCTGAGTGCTGGGCCCCGTCCGGGGGGGCGCAGCGCAATGCAGGCGAGACGCCGCGCCATGGGCCGGGGCGTCGCGCCCGTGACCGGGCCCTAACCACCGCGGGGTTGGACTGCCTCGCACCCAGCAAGCGCTTTTTCGTTCAAGGCACGCAGCAGAGGAGACAGACTATGTTCGAGCTCGTTGATACCCACAGCCAGACCGCTGTGATCAAAGTCGTCGGCGTCGGCGGCGGGGGCGGCAACGCCGTCAACCACATGGTGGAGTCCTCCATCGACGGGGTGGACTTCATCTGCGCCAACACCGACGCTCAGGCCCTCAAGCACTCCCGCGTCCGCACCAGCCTGCAGCTCGGCGCGGGGATCACCAAGGGCCTGGGGGCCGGCGCCGACCCCCAGGTCGGCCGGCAGGCCGCCGAGGCGGACCGCGACCGCATCCGCGACGCCATCGAGGGCGCCGACATGGTCTTCATCACCGCCGGGATGGGCGGCGGGACCGGGACCGGGGCCGCGCCGGTGGTCGCTTCAGTGGCGCGGGAGCTGGGCATCCTCACCGTGGCCGTGGTGACCAAGCCCTTCCCCTTCGAGGGGAACAAGCGGATGCGGATCGCGGAGACCGGCATCAATGAGCTGGGGGAGTACGTCGACTCCCTGATCACCATCCCCAACGAGAAGCTGCTCGCGGTGCTCGGTAAGGAGATGAGCCTCCTCAATGCCTTCAAGGCGGCCAACGACGTGCTGCTCAACGCCACCCAAGGCATCGCCGAGCTGATCACCCGGCCGGGGCTGATCAATGTGGATTTCGCCGACGTCAAGACCGTGATGTCGGAGATGGGTCAGGCGATGATGGGTACGGGCGCCGCCACCGGCGAGAACCGGGCGCGCGAGGCGGCCGAGGCGGCCATCAACAGCCCGCTGCTGGAAGACATCGACCTCGCCGGGGCCAAGGGCATCCTGGTCAATATCACCGCCGGGATGAGCCTGACCATCGGGGAGTTCGACGAGGTCGGCAACACGGTGCGCGACTTCGCCGACGACGACGCCACTGTGGTCGTGGGGACGGTGATCGACCCCGATCTGACCGACGAGCTGCGCGTCACCGTGGTCGCCACTGGCCTGGGCGAGGGAAAGCGGGCGAAGGGCCGCAAGCCGGGCGCCGAGGAGCTCACCATGCGCCTGGTGAGCAGCGACCGCGAGGGCGTCCTGCCCGATTACCGCGACATGGACCGCCCGGCCGTCTATCGCAACAAGGGACGCGCCATGGCCGCCGCGGCCCAGCCCCAGCTCGATCCCGCGGGCGAGCCGGACTTGGATTACCTCGACATCCCGGCCTTCCTGCGCCGGCAAGCCGATTGATTCTACTCGGGTAATCCCGACGGGGGGATCGCAAACGAAATCAAACGACTTTCTTGCAAAGAGAGCAGGTTCCTGATAATAATGCGGGAAAACCCTAAGCGCGCGGCCCAGGGGTTTTCCGGCACCGCTGTCTGAAGACCGCCGCAACGCGCCACGGTATCACGGGCAACCGGTCGCTGCGCGGCGGCCGGCGCCCCCCAGCCGTCAGCCGTTCGACGTGCCGGGTTTTGGGATCTCCGGATCCGGGACGCGACGGGAGACAGACAGCGATGATCAGGCAACGCACGCTCAAGAACGTCATCCGTGCCACGGGGGTCGGCCTGCACACCGGGGAGAAGGTCTACCTGACCCTCCGCCCGGCTGCGCCCGATACCGGGATCATCTTCCGGCGGGTCGACCTGCCCGAGCCGGTCGACATCAGGGCATGCGCGGAGAATGTGGGCGATACCCGGCTGTCGACCACCCTGGTCAGCGGCGGGGCGCGCGTCTCGACCGTCGAGCACCTGTTGTCGGCCTTCGCCGGCCTGGGCGTCGACAACGCCTACGTGGACCTCAGCGCCGCCGAGGTCCCGATCATGGATGGGAGCGCCGGGCCCTACGTCTTCCTGATCCAATCCGCCGGCATCGAGGAGCAGAATCGGCCCAAGCGGTTCATTCGCGTCAAGCGCCCGGTGCGGGTGCAGGATGGTGACAAGCACGCCGCCTTCCAGCCCTATGACGGCTTCAAGGTCGAGTTCTCCATCGATTTCGATCACCCCGCCTTTCACGCCCGCGCCAAGACCGCCAGCGTGGACTTCTCGACCAGCTCCTTCGTCAAGGAGGTCAGCCGGGCGCGGACCTTCGGCTTCCTGCGCGACATCGAGGCCCTGCGCCAGCAGAACCTTGCCCTCGGCGGGAGCATGGACAACGCGGTGGTGGTCGATGACTTCCGCGTCCTCAACGAGGAGGGTCTGCGCTACGAGGATGAGTTCGTGCGGCACAAGATCCTCGATGCGATCGGCGATCTCTACCTCTTGGGCCGCTCGCTGATCGGCGCCTTCCGTGGCCACAAGTCCGGCCATGCCCTTAACAACCGGCTCCTGCGCGCCCTCATGGCCGACGCCGAGGCCTGGGAAGAGGTGACCTTCGAGCACGGCGAGCCCTCGCCGATCGCTTACGCCCGGCCGGTCGCGCTGGCTTAATCTCCTGCCCCCGCCTGCGCCAACCGGCGCAAGGCGGCGGCGATGCGCGGATCATCCATGTCCTCGGCCGCCCGTCGCAGGTGGCCAATCGTCTCCGGCGATAGTCGCGGGCGGACATCGGCACGCGCACGGGGCTCGCCCTGGGGTTGAACCCGGACGCGGCAGCTCGTGATCTCCCCATAGGCACCGCGAAGCCCGTCCTGCACCTGGGGCGCCATGAATCTCAGCCGTGCCGCCCAGGTCGGCGAGTCGCAGGTCAGGGTCAGCACGCCCTGGTGAAGCCCCGCGTGCAGGCAGTGGATGTCGCACGGCGGCGGCAGCGCTCGGCGCACCGCCCGGAGCAGGGACGCACTGCGCTCGATCTGCGCGAGGAGGGCCGCGATCTGCTCATTGCCCTGGAGGAAGCGGCTGGCGTGGGGGATGGCCATGGGGTTTTTGGGGATTGGTCGGGGCATCGCGCGCTGCTAGCATAGCCAACCTTTTCGACTTGGGGGTAAGGCATGTCGAATCTGAACGATTCACGCCACAAGCCGCATCAGGGCGTCTGGGCGCGCGCGCTGATTGGGTCCTGCACCCTCGCCATCGTCGCCGGCGCGGCAGGCTGGGGCGGCTACCAGTACGGCCTGCTGCACTCCCCCGCGGCTGAGGCGCGCTCACCCGCGCTGGCGCAGATGCTGGCCGAGGAACGTGCCGCCCTGCTGGCCCTTCAGGAGGAGTCGAGCGCCGCCCTGGATGCCTTTGGCGGCCGGTTGGGCCGAATGCAGGCGGAGATCCTCCGCCTCAACGCCTTGGGCGAGCGCCTCGTGGAGGTCGCGGGCCTGAACGCCGAGGAGCTCGATTTCGAGAATCCGCCGCCACTGGGCGGGCCAGAACCGGCAGACGCCGTCCGCGCGACGCCTGCGGAGCTCACCGAAGAGATGAACCGTCTGTTCAGCGAGCTCCGCGACCGGGACCAGAAGCTCAGCCTGATCGAGCGGCTCCTCATGGAGCAGGGCGTGCGCGAGCAGCTCCTGCCGTCGGGGAGCCCGGTGCGCTCCGGCTATATCAGCTCGCGCTTCGGCCCCCGCAAGGACCCGATCACCGGGCGGACGAGCCTGCACCGCGGGGTGGACTTCGCGGGCAAGCGCGGCTCCCCGATTCACGCCGTCGCCGACGGCCTGGTCGTCGCCAGCGAGACCCGCAGCGGCTATGGAAAGGTCGTGGAGATCCGCCACGGCGACGGGCTCCTCACCCGCTACGCGCACAACGAGAAGAACCTCGTCGAGGCCGGCGAGCTGGTCAGGCAGGGTCAGGTCATCGCCACCCTGGGGGCGAGCGGGCGGGCGACTGGGCCCCACCTGCATTTCGAGGTCCTCAAAGACGGCACCCAGGTCGATCCCCTGACCTACGTCAGCTTCAGGGCCAAGAAGGACCGCGGCTGATCACTTCGCGGGCGCCCGCCCGCTCCTCGCTGGCCGACCGCTCCGGCGGCGGTCTGGCCCTGCCCCGCGCGGCAGGTTCGGTTATCATTCCGGCATTTTTCGCCTTGGGCGCCCCCCACTCATGATCAATCAATTGCTCAAGAAGGTCTTCGGCAGCCGCAACGAGCGCCTCATCAAGCGCTTGGGCAAGCGGGTTGCCGAGATCAGTCTGCTCGAGCCCGAGATCCAGAAGCTCAGCGACACGGAGCTCCGGGCCAAGACCAACGCCTTCCGTGAGCGTCTCGCCGCCGGCGCGACCCTCGAGGCGCTCCTCCCCGAGGCCTTCGCCGTGGCGCGCGAGGCGGGCCGCCGGGTCCTCGATATGCGCCACTTCGACGTCCAGATGATCGGCGGCATGGTGCTGCATGACGGCAAGATCGCCGAGATGCGCACCGGCGAAGGCAAGACCCTGGTGGCGACGCTCGCCGTCTACCTCAACGCCCTGCCGGCCAAGGGCGTGCACGTGGTCACCGTCAATGATTACCTGGCCCGGCGCGACGCCGAGTGGATGGGGCGGATCTACGACTTCCTCGGGCTCAGCGTCGGCGTGATCAACTCCTCCGGCGGCATGGGCCCCGACGCCGCCTCCTATCAGTACGACCCGAGCTACGAGCCCCCCGCGGGCCAGGGCTACCGGCACCTGCGTCCCGTCACCCGCAAAGAGGCCTATGCGGCCGACATCACCTACGGGACCAACAACGAATTCGGCTTCGACTACCTGCGCGACAACATGGCCTTCGTCGCCGAGCAGCGGGTGCAGCGCGACCCCTTCTACGCCGTCGTCGACGAGGTCGACTCGATCCTGATCGACGAGGCGCGCACCCCGCTGATCATCTCCGGCCCCTCGGAGGGCAGCACCGAGCTCTACAAGCAGATCGACCAGATCATCCCGCGCCTCAAGCGCCAGGCCCCGATCACCAACGAGGAGGGCCAGCCCGACTTCGGCCCCGGCGATTTCTCGGTCGACGAGAAGGCGCGCCAGGTCTTCCTGAGCGAAGAAGGCCACCAGCACGTCGAGGAGATGCTCACCGAGCTCGGGCTGCTGGAGGAGGGCGCGAGCCTCTACGACCCCGGCCACATCGTGCTCATGCACCACGTGTACGCGGCACTGCGTGCCCACGCCCTGTTCCACAAGAACGTGGAATACATCGTCCGCGACGGCCAGATCATCATCGTCGACGAGTTCACCGGCCGCACCATGCCGGGCCGGCGCTGGTCCGAGGGGCTGCACCAGGCGGTCGAGGCCAAGGAGGGGGTCGCGATCCAGCCCGAGAACCAGACGCTCGCCTCGATCACCTTCCAGAACCTGTTCCGCCTCTACCCCAAGCTCGCCGGCATGACCGGCACGGCCGACACCGAGGCCTACGAGTTCCAGCAGATCTACGGCCTGGAGGTGGTGGTCATCCCCACCAACCAGCCGATGATCCGCGACGACCGCGGCGACCTGGTCTATCTCACCCAGGAGGAGAAGTACCAGGCGATCATCGACGACATCAGGGACTGCGTGACGCGCGGCCAGCCGGTCCTGGTCGGCACCGCCTCGATCGAGACCTCGGAGCTGATCTCCGGCCTGCTCGATGAGGGGAAGGTCCGCCACGAGGTCCTCAACGCCAAGCAGCACGAGCGCGAGGCCGGCATCGTCGCCCAGGCCGGTAGCCCCGGCGCGGTGACCATCGCCACCAACATGGCCGGCCGCGGCACCGACATCGTGCTGGGCGGCAACCTGGACGCCGAGCTCAGCGAGAACACCGATCCCAACGCCGTGGCGACGATCCGCGCCGACTGGCAGAAGCGCCACCAGCAGGTGGTCGGCGCCGGGGGGCTACACGTGGTCGGCACCGAGCGCCACGAGTCCCGGCGCATCGACAACCAGCTCCGCGGGCGCTCCGGGCGTCAGGGCGACCCCGGCTCCAGTCGCTTCTATCTGTCGCTCGAAGACAACCTGATGCGCATCTTCGCCTCCGAGCGCGTCGGCACTTTGATGCAGAAGCTCGGCATGGAGAAGGGCGAGGCGATCGAGCACCCCTGGGTGACCAAGGCGATCGAGAATGCGCAGCGCAAGGTCGAAGGGCGCAACTTCGACATCCGCAAACAGCTCCTGGAGTACGACGACGTCGCCAACGACCAGCGCAAGGTGATCTACCGTCAGCGCCGCGACCTGATGGACGCGACCGACGTCTCCGACACCGTGGTGGCGATGCGCGCGGACGTGCTCAACCGCGTCATCTCCGCCCACCTCCCGGCCGGCAGCCTGGAGGAGCAGTGGGACCTGCCGGGGCTGGAGGAGGCCCTCGCGGCCGGCTTCGGCGGCGACTGGCCGGTGCGTCAGTGGCTCGACGAGGACCACTCCCTGCACGAGGAGACCCTGCGCGGGCGCATCGTCGACCTGGTTGCCGAGCGCTACGCGGACAAGGAGAAGGTGGTCGGCTCCCAGGTCATGCGCCAGCTCGAGAAGGCGGTGATGCTGCAAGTCCTCGACACCCAGTGGAAGGACCACCTGGCCGCCATGGACTACCTGCGCCAGGGCATCCACCTGCGCGGCTACGCCCAGAAGAACCCCAAGCAGGAGTACAAGCGCGAGGCCTTCGAGATGTTCTCGGCGATGCTGGAGAGCATCAAGCACGATGTGGTGACCACCCTCTCGCGGCTCCAGCTCCAGACCGCCGAGCCCGCCCCCATCCCGTCGCTCGCCCCGCGTGAGCAGGCGTTCGAGTTCCGCCACGAGGAGTTCCGCGGGTTCGACGCCCCCGAGGAGGAAGAGGTCCCCGCCGGCCAGCGCACCACCGAGGCGACCCAGCCCTTCGTGCGCGAGCAGCGCAAGGTCGGCCGCAACGAGCCCTGCCCCTGCGGCTCCGGCAAGAAGTACAAGCACTGCTGCGGCCGGGCGAGCTGAGCGTCTAGGGGGTAGCGTCTAGGGGGTAGCGGATAGCGGGTAGCGGGTAGCGGGTAGCGGATAGCGGATAGCGGATAGCGGGTAGCGGGTAGCGGGTAGCGGG
>Ga0114946_10001699_pt1 | contig 15181 bp, 1 predicted proteins | sample WalLakDeSediment_FD_88676 | JGI IMG/M metagenome (GOLD analysis project Ga0114946, IMG submission 88676) | Lake sediment microbial communities from Walker lake, Nevada to study Microbial Dark Matter (Phase II) - Walker Lake 11/02/13 Deep Sediment | ecosystem: Environmental > Aquatic > Freshwater... | reverse complement strand
CGCTCACTTCCGGCTGCGCGTCTTTAGACGTAAAGTAGGCCACAAGCTGGCGATTGCCGGGCGTCTCTTCGTAAACCGTAACCAGCGCGTCCTGCACGGCCGGATGTTGTTTGAAGAGCGTTTCAACTTCACCCATCTCAACCCGAAAGCCGCGGATTTTGACCTGGAAGTCAATGCGCCCCAGAAATTCGACGCTGCCGTCCGGCAGCAGGCGCACCAGGTCCCCGGTGCGGTACATGCGGGCACCCGGCGCGAGGCTGAAGGGATCGGGAATGAACTTTTCGGCCGTGATGCGCGGTCGATTCCAGTACTGCTGCGCCAGGCCGTCGCCGCCGATGCACAGCTCGCCCGGCGCGCCGATGGGGACTTGCTGGAAATGCTTATCAACCACGTACAGGGTGGTGTTGGCCAACGGTTTGCCGATCGGCACCGTCGCGACCTGTTTGCGCACGGATTCAACCAGCAGCCACGAGGCGTAGGTGGTGCTTTCCGTGGGGCCATAGACGTGCAGCAGGCGGCGGGGCGGGTTATTGTCCAACACGGACTGTACCCAGCGCGGGTCTGAAGCCTCGCCGCCGAACATCAGGTGGTCGATGGTCGCGAAGGCGCCGGGCTCTTCCTTGGCCAGATGGTTGAATAAGGCCGTCGTCAGGAAGATAGCCGTGATGCCCTGCTCACGCAGCTCGTTGGCGAAGTCGCGGGACGACAGCACAATGTCTTTGGTGATGCCGATCAGCTCGCCGCCGTTGAGCCAGGCGCCCCAAATCTCGAAGGTGGCGGCGTCGAAGGAGGCGTTGGAGGCCTGCGCAATGCGGTCTTCCGGCGTCAGGTCGATGTAGTTGGTGTTGCGCACCAGCCGCACAATGGCCTGCTGGGGAATAGCCACGCCTTTGGGCCTGCCCGTGGAGCCGGAGGTGTAAATAATATAGGCCAGGTCATCCGGCGCGGAAACGATGTCGGGATCGGCGGTGCTGAAGGGCGCAATGACGGCGTCCCATTCGGTGTCCAGGCAGAGCAGTTCCGCCTGGGAGATGGGGACGTTGTCGCGCAGGTGGGTTTGCGTGAGCAAGAGCGGCGCCTGCGTGTCGTCGAGCATGAAGGCCAGGCGCTCGGTGGGGTAGGCGGTGTCGAGCGGTACGTAGGCGCCGCCCGCCTTGATGATGCCCAGGAAGGCGACCATCATTTCCGGGGAGCGCTCCATGTAGACGCCGACGAGCGAGCCGCGCCGGACGCCGCGCGATTGCAGGTAGTGGGCGAGTTGGTTGGCCCTGGCATTGAGTTCGGCGTAGGTGAGGACGGCGTCGCCGTAGCGCACGGCCGTTGCTTGCGGTCGCCGGGCTACCTGTTCGGCAAAGAGCGCTTGCAGCGTTTTATCGCGTGGGTAGTCGGTGGCAGTGGCGTTCCACTCCACCAGCAGTTGCTGGCGTTCCGCCGGCGTGAGGAGAGGCAGATGCGAGACCGGGGTGTCGGGGGCGTCGACAACGGCCGTTAGCAGGTTCTGGAAGTGACCCACCATGCGCGCAATCGTGGCGGCCTCGAACAGGTCGGTGTTGTACTCGATGGAGCCGCTCAGCTCGGCGCCGGTTTCTACCATAAAGAGGGTCAGGTCGACCTTGGAGGTACCGCTGTGGGTTTCGATAGGCGCCAGTTGCAGGTCAGCCAGCGCCAGCGCTTCCGGTGAGCGGCTTTCCAGGTCAAACATGACCTGGAAGAGGGGCGTGCGGCTAAGGTCGCGCTGCGGTTTGAGTTCATCCACCAGCATTTCAAAGGGGAGGTCCTGGTGGGCTTGCGCGCCCAGCGTCGTCTCGCGCACCTGCGCCAGCAGCTCGCGGAAGGTGAGCCCGTCGCGAAAGGCAGCGCGCATCACGACGCTGTTCACGAAGAAGCCGATGAGCTTTTCGATTTCAGGGTGGTTGCGGTTGGCGACGGCCGTGCCCACACAGATGTCATCTTGATAGGTGTAGCGGTGCAGCAGCGTCTGGAAAGCGGCCAGCAGGGTCATGAAGAGGGTGGCGTTGGCTTCACGGCTCAATGCTTTCAGCCCGTCGCTCACCGCGGGCGGCAGCGTGAACCGTTCGATGGCGCCCCTTACGGTTTGCACCACGGGGCGCGGATGGTCTGTGAGCAGTTCCAGCACTTCCGGAGCGCCGCGCAGCTGCTCCTTCCAATAGGCCAGTTGTTTTTCCAGCGGCGCCTGGGTCGCCAGGTCGCCCCGCAGCCACTGCTGCTGCCAGGCGGCAAAATCGGCGTATTGAATGGCCAACTCCGGCAACGCCGCTTCCCGACCGGCGGCGTAGGCCCCGTAGAGCAGCGCCACTTCTTCAATTAAGATGCGTGTAGACCAGCCGTCAATAATGATGTGGTGGAAAGCAAGCAGAAAGAGATGCTCTGCCGGACGCAGGCGCAGCAGACGCGCGCGCAGCAGGGGGCCGCTTTGCAGGTCAAACGGCCGTGCCGCCTCCTCGTTGGCCATTTGCAGCGCCAGCGCCTCCGGTGCGGTGGAACGGCCGTTGGCTTGGGTCGCCGCCGCGATATCTTCCACCTCAAGGATGAGCCGCACTTCCGGCGCGATGATCTGCACCGGGCTGCCGTATACCGTGGCGAAGCGCGCGCGCAGCGCTTCGTGGCGCGCGATGACGGCGTTGAGGCTTTGGACGAGCGCGGCTACGTCAAGCCGCCCGTTCAGCCGCAGCGCGACGGCGATATTGTAGAAGGGGCTGTCCGGCTCTAGCTGCTGCAGCGTCCAGAGCCGCTCCTGCGCGTAGGAGAGCGGGTAGCTGTTCTGGTCGGCGCGGCGCGGGATGGCTGCTTTTTGCGCGGCCTGGGCGCGCTTTTTCTGTAATTGGCGAAGGAGCAGCGCCCGCTTTTCGGGTGATAGCTGGTCTAGTTGCTGGGTTAAATCGCTCATACCGGTTCCTAAAATCGTCGTTTTAACTGGCGTGTGGCCTTGTCTGCTACCGGGCCTGCCCGACAGAGAAACAATCTGGCGAGACGTGCAGCCAGGTTACTGATTGGTATGTTTGTGGTGTGGACTGCAACGTCAGGCTTCGCTGTTTAGCAGTTGCGCAACTTCTTCCGGCGAAAGTCCATCCAATTCGGCCATTAGCTGCGCGAGTTCGTCGGCGTCGGTCTCTTCCAGCAGGCTGGCGGTGATCAATTCAGCCAATCCGGCGATGGTGGGCGTTTCGAACAGGCGACGCAGCGGCAGATCTACCTGGAACTCAGCGCGCACGCGCGCAATAAGCTGGGTGGCAATCAAGGAGTGGCCGCCCAGGTCAAAGAAATTATCGTGGATGCCGACGCGCTCGACTTTGAGCACGTTAGCCCACATAGCGACCAGATCTTCTTCAAGAGGGGTGCGCGGCGCAACGTACGTCTCGGCCAGCGCCGCCGTCAGGTCGGGCGCCGGCAGCGCGCGGCGGTCGATCTTGCCGCTGGGCGTGAGCGGGAAGGCGTCCTGGATGACGAAGGCAGCCGGCGTCATGTAATCGGGCAGTTTGGCTTGCAGGTACGTCCGCAGCGCTTCCGTAGTGGGCGCCGGCTCTGCGGACACGACGTAGGCGATGATGCGCTTGTCGTCGGGTGTATCTTCGCGCACGACCACGGCCGTTTCCCGCACCCCCACGTACTGGCTCAACACCGCCTCAATCTCGCCCAGCTCAATGCGGAAACCGCGCACCTTGACCTGGTTGTCCACGCGTCCGAGGAACTTCACGTTACCGTCCGGTAGGAAGCGCGCCAGATCGCCAGTACGATACAATTTACGATTGTTGATTGACGATTGACGATTTAAATCGTCAATCGAAAATCGCAAATCGTCAATCGAGACGAATTTTTCGGCCGTTAGGTCGGGGCGGTTGAGGTAGCCGAGCGCCAGACCGGCGCCGCCGATGTGCAGCTCGCCGGGGACGGCGGGCGGCAGCAGGTTGCCGTGCTGGTCGAGGATGAAAATGGCGCGCTGGGGCAACGGCCGTCCAATCGGAATCCGATCTTCGGCAAAGTCGTTCGGCACGGCGTAGGTCATGGCCGTAATCGTCGTCTCGGTGGGGCCGTAGGCGTTGAGCAGCCGCGCGGCGCGCAGCGGCGTCTCCTGCGCGATGGCCTCGCGCCACAGGCGCAGGCTCTCGCCCAGCATCACGTCGCCGCCGATGATCACCAGCTTAAGCTGCCCGGCGGGAATCACGCGCATGCGCTCAGCGCCGGCTTGCAGCCATTGGTTCCAGTAGATTGGCGGCAGGTTGATGATCGTCAGCCCGGCGTCGGCGATGACCTGCGAGAAGTCGGCCGGCGGCCAGATGTCGGGGCCGCGCATGACGAGCGTCGCGCCGCTGGCCAGGGTCGCCAAAATTTGCTCCACCGATTGGTCGAAACTGAGCGCGGCAAATTGCAGCACGCGGTCCTGCGGCGTGATGTCAAAGTGGGCGGCCACGTCAGGGATATGCTGCCCCAGCGCGCCGTGGCCGATCAGCACGCCCTTCGGCGCGCCGGTCGAGCCGGAGGTGTAGATCACGTAAGCCGGATCCGCCTCCGCCAGACTCACCGCCGGCGTCGCCGCCGCCTCTTGCGCGATAGCCTCACGTTCCCCATCCACGCAAATCACCACTGGCCCACTCGCCAATCGTAAATCGCCACTCGCCAATCGTAAATCGTCAATCGTCAATCGTAAATCGTCAATCGTCAATAGGATCTTGACCTGCGCATCCGCCAGCATGTAGGCTAGCCGCTCGGCGGGCAGGCCGGTTTCCAACGGCAGGTAGACGCCGCCGGTCTTGAGAATGGCCAGCATGCCGACGATGGCGTCCAGCGAGCGCTCCAGGTACAGCCCCACGACGTCGCCGGGCTGGAGCCCCCGCCGCAGCAGGGCGCGGGCAAGCTGATTGGCCTGCCGCTCCAGGGCGGCGTAGGTGAGCTGCTGGTGGTCGAGCTGCACGGCCGTGGCCTCCGGCCGCGCCGCCGCCTGCTGTGCGATTTGGGCCACGATGCTCTGATACGGCCGTGGCGCCGGCGACGATTCGTGCGACCAGGCCAGCAACTGCGCGGTTTCAGACGCCGTCAGCAGCGGCAGGGCCGCAATCGACTGCGCCGGGTCGGCCACGATGGCGCGCAGCAGCGTCTCGAAATGGGCCAGCATGGCGGTGATGGTCTCGTGCGCGAACAGGTCCGTGTTGTAGTTCAGGTAGCCGTACAGCCGCTCGGCGTCTTCTTCCATCGAAAGCGCCAGATCGAACTTGGCGGTGCCGATGTCGACCTGAAGCTGTTCAAACGCCAGGCCCGCCAGCTCCAGCCGCCCTAGCTGCGCCTTTTGCAGATCGAACATCACCTGGAAGAAAGGCGCGCGGCTCATATCGCGCGTGGGCTGCAGCGTTTCCACCAGCAGCTCGAACGGCGTGTCCTGGTGGTCGTAGGCCGCCAGCGCCGTGGCGCGCACGCGCGCCAGCAGCTCGCGAAAGCTGGGCGCGCCGGACAAATCCGTGCGCAGCACCAGCGTGTTGAGCAGGAAGCCGATGAGCTGCTCCGTTTCGGAGCGCGTGCGGTTGGCAATTGGCGTGCCTAGGCTGACGTCTTCCTGGCCGCTGTAACGGTAGAGCAGCGTTTGCAGCGCCGCGGTCAAAATCATAAACAGCGTCGCGTTTTCGGCCTGGCCGAGCGCCAGCAGGGCCTGGACCAGGTCGCGCGGCAGCTCAAACCAGACGTTGGCGCCGTGAGACGTTTGCACCGCCGGGCGCGGGTAGTCGGTGGGCAGCTCCAGCGCCGGTGCGTCCGCAAGCTGCGCGCGCCAGTAGTCCATCTGCTGCGCCAGCGCCTCACTCTGCAGCCACTGGCGCTGCCAGGCGGCGTAATCGGCGTACTGGATGGTGAGTCCAGCCAATGGCGATTCGGCGCCCGCGGCAAAGGCGGCGTAGAGCGCCACGACCTCCTGAATCAGCACCATCACCGACCAGCCGTCGGAGACGATGTGGTGCATGGTCATGAAGGCCACGTGTTCATCGGCGGACAGCTTGAGCAGCTTGATGCGCAGCAGCGGCCCCTGCGTCAGGTCAAAGGATTGGCTGCCCTCGGCGCGCGCCAGCCGCTCGATTTCGGCCGTTTGTGCGTTCGCCTCCAGGCTTTGCAAATCGACGACGGGAATTTCCAGCGTCAATTCCGGATGAATGACCTGAATCGGATTGCCGTCTTCTTCGCCAAAGGTGGTGCGGAGCGCCTCGTGGCGGTGCGCGATTTCGTTGATGCAGTGGGTCAGTACATCCACGTCCAGCGCGCCGCTAAGGTGGACGGCGGCAAAGTTGTTGTAGAGCGGGCTGCCCGGCTCAAGCTGATCCAGGAACCAGAGCCGCTGCTGGCCGGATGAAAGCGGCAGGGCGCCGTCGCGGGTGACGGGGGTGATGGCGGGCCCGGCGGCCGCGCTGTCGGCGGCGCGCCCGGCTTCGATCAGCGCGGCCAACCCGGCGACGGTGGGCTGTTCAAACAGCTTGCTAAGGGGCAAATCCACGCTGTACAGGTCGCGCAGGCGCGAGATAAGCTGCGTAGCCAGCAGGGAGTGTCCGCCCAGCTCAAAGAAGTCGTCGTGGACGCCAATCCGGTCGAGACCGAGCACTTTTTGCCACATGGCGATGATGGACGCCTCTAGATCGGTGCGCGGGGCGGTGTAGTCGGTTTGCAGCGCGGGGCGTTCGTGGAGTTCGGCCGTTGCCACCACGTCCGGTTCTTCGATTGCTGACGGCGCGACGTAACGCTCCAGCCGCGCCTGCAAATCGGCCGTGGAGACGATGATCTGTGGCTGGGGTTCCAGTGACAAGATGCGCGCCAGCGCGGCGACGCCTTCCTGCGGCGTAATGTTTAGATCCGCAATGCCGGTGCGCGCGTTGGCTTCCTCGGCGAATGCCCAGCCGTCCCAGTTGACGCTGATCCAGGGGGTGGCACTTTCGGTATTACTGACCCGCTGGGCGCAGGCATCCATGAAGGCGTTGGCTCCGGCGTAGGCGATGAAGCCCAGGCCGCCAAGCTGGGAAGAAATTGAAGATTGCAGCAGACAAAAGTCGAGGTCGCGACCGGCGAGCAGCTCCTCGATTACCAGCAGGCCCTCCATTTTGGGAGCAAACTGTGCGTCACAGGCGGCGCGCTCCAGCCCCTGGATGGGGGTGATGGCGCCGGCGCCGACCAGGCCGGCGGCGTGGATGACGCCGTTGAGCGTACCGAACTTCGCGTAGATGTCATCGAGGACGGTTTGCATGGCGGCGCGATCGGTGACGTCGGCCACGGCCGTTAGCACCTGCGCGCCCTGCGCCTCGAGCGCCCGCACGGCCAGGATGCGCTTGCTCGCGCCCTCGTCGGGGCCGTGGTTAGCCAGCCAGGCGTCCCACGCGCTGCGTTCCGGCAGCCTTGCGCGGTCCAGCAGCGCCAGCCGCGCCTGCGCCGTGCGCGCCAGGTAGTCGGCGAAGACCAGCCCAATGCGCCCCAGGCCGCCGGTGATGAGGTAGACGCCCTTTTCGCGTAGGAGTGCCGGCGGGCCGGGGTTGTCGTCCAGAGGCAGCGGCATGAAGGTTTGCGCCCAGCGGTGGCGGCCCCGGTAGGCCACGCTGTTTTGGGCGGCGGGCCCGAGCAGTTCGGCGACCAGGCGGGGCGCCAGGTTAGTGAGCGGGGCCGGCACGTCAATCGTGCGGCAGGTGATGTGGGGCAACTCCTGCGGAATGACGCGGCAGGCGCCCAGGACCGCGGCGCCGAATGGCTGCACACTTTCCGTGCCAATAACTTCGTGTAGACTGGCGGTAACCACGTCGATGCGCAGTTTGGCGGCGTGGCTATGTTCATCGAGCGCCTGCACCAGCGCCAGCAGGCTGTAGAAGCCGTGGTCTTGCGCCGCGGCGAGCGATTCTGCCGGCATGGCGCTCCAGAAATGCACCACGCGCTCTGGCAGCCGGTCACCCTCGGCCAGCGCAGCAATGAGCGCGCTGTAGTCGGCTTTGTGGCCGGGCCGCAGGCTGAAACGGCCGTCGGCGTGCTGCTGGAAGCGGTCGCCGGGCTGGACGGTAATGATTTCCTGGTCGAGTTGGCTCAGGCGCACGGCCGTTTCCGGTCCCAGCCCCTCGTCCACAAAGAGCAGCCAGCGCTGCCGCTCCGGCGCGGCGCCGTTGGTCGGCAAATCAACCCGCTGCCAGGAGGGCAGGTAGAACCAGTCGGCCACGTTTTTGCGCTTTTGTAGCTTGCGCGTCTCCGGCCGAGCCTGCCCTTTGGGCTCAATCCAGTAGCGTTTACGCTCAAACGGGTAAGCGGGCAGCGGGACCCGGCGGCGCCGTTCGTCGGCGTAAAAGCCGTCCCAGTCCACCTCCACGCCGGCCAGCCACAGCTTGCCTAGCGTCATAAGGATGAAGCCTACGTCCGACTGGAGATCTTTGGGGTGGCGCAGCGAAGCCAGCACAATTTGCTCACGGCCGACGGCGGGATGGCGGCGGGCCAGCGAGGCGAGCGTGGCGCCGGGCCCGACCTCGAGCAGAACCTGGTTGGGGTCCTCTTCCATCAGCGCGGCTACGCCATCGGCAAAGCGCACGCCCTGGCGCAGATGGGCGGCCCAGTAGGCCGGATCGGTGGCTTCGTCGGCCGTGATCCAGGTTCCGCTGACGTTGGAGACGAAGGGAATTTGCGGCTCGGCCAGCGGCATGTCGGCCACGCGGCGCGTGAAGGGCGCTACGATGGGGTCCATCATGGGCGAGTGGAAGGCGTGGGAGGTATGCAGCCGCCGGTAGGCGACGTCGTCCGCGGCCAGGCGCGCTTCTAGGGCGGCGATGGCGTCAAAGTCGCCGGAGACGGCGCACAGGGCGGGGGCGTTGACGGCGGCCAGGGCGAGATCGGGGGTGAGATACGGCCGTAGCACCTCCTCGGTCAAGGGTACGCTCAACATTGCTCCGCCGGGCAGCGCCTGCATCAGGCGCCCGCGCGCCGCCACCAGCTCCAGCGCATCTTCCAGCGTAAAGACGCCGGCCAGGCAGGCCGCCACGTATTCGCCGATGCTGTGGCCGATCATCGCTGCCGGCAGGACGCCCCAGGCCATCCATAGCTGCGCCAGCGCGTACTCAACGGTAAAGAGCGCCGGCTGGGTGAGGGCGGTTTGCTGAAGCTGCGCGGCCGCTTCTTCGATCTGGTCTGCGGGCGGGTAGAGCAGGTCGCGCAGGTCGAGGCCCAGGTGGGATTCGAGCAGGTCACAGCAGAGGTCGACCTGCTCGCGGAAGATTGGCTCTGTTTCGTACAGCTCACGCCCCATGTCGGGGTACTGCGCACCCTGGCCGGTGAACATGAAAACCACCGGCCGCTGTTCATGTTCCTGGTGGGCGGTGGCGCCGCGCTGCGCTTCGGGATCGCCGAGCAGGGTGACGGCTTCCTGGGCGTCACGCGCGACGAGGGCGCGCCGGTAGCTGAAGCCGCGCCGCCCGACCTGGAGCGTGTAGGCCACGTCCGCCAGGTTGGCGTCGGGATTTTGCAGCAGATGGTCGGCCAGGTTCCAGGTAGCCTGGTCAAGCGCGGACTGGGTTTTGGCGGAGAGGAGCAGGAGTTGCAACGGCCGTGACGGGTCCGGCGGCTCCATTTGCGGCGCTTCTTCCAGCACGACGTGGGCGTTGGTGCCGCCAATCCCGAAGGAACTCACCCCGGCGCGGCGCGGCAGCCCGTCCGGCTCCCAATCCAGCAGCCGGTCCGCCACGAAGAAGGGGCTGTTGGCAAAATCAATGCGCGGGTTGGGGGCCTGGAAATTGGCGACGGGCGGAATTTGTTTGTGCTGCAGCGCCAGCGCCGCTTTAATCAGGCCTGTGACGCCGGCGGCCGCGTCCAGGTGGCCTACGTTGCTTTTTACGGCGCTCAAGGCGCAAAATTGACCGGGGTCGGCGCCGTTTGCAGCCGCCGAGCGGAACACCTCGTTCAGCGCCATGACTTCAATGGGATCGCCGAGGGACGTGCCGGTGCCGTGCGTCTCAATGTAGGTGATCGTTTCCGGATCGACGCCGGCCAGCGCCTGCGCCGCGGCAATGACCTCTACCTGGCCATCCACGCTGGGCGCGGTGTAGCCGACCTTGAGCGAGCCGTCATTGTTGATGGCCGAGCCTTTGATGACGGCGTAAATCTGGTCGCCGTCCGCCAGCGCATCTTCCAGCCGCTTGAGCACGACGATGCCCACGCCGCTGCCGCCGATGGTGCCGTTGGCGTTGACGTCGAAGGGGCGACATTGGCCGTCGGGCGAGGCGATGCCTCCTTCCTGGTACAGGTAGCCGCGCTTTTGGGGCAGGGTGATGGAAACGCCGCCGGCCAAAGCAATGTCACATTGGTAATTGATCAGCGCCTGGCAAGCCAGGTGGGTCGCCACCAGCGATGAGGAGCAGGCGCTCTGGACGTTGACGCTGGGCCCCTTCAGGTTGAGCTTGTAGGAGACGCGCGTCGTCAGGAAATCTTTGTCGTTGCCAATGGCGATGGGGTAGATGTCGGCCGATCCCTTGACGTTGAGTTCGTCGGTCAGGTTGAAGAGCAGGTAGGTGTTCATGCTCATGCTGGCATAAACGCCAATCAGCCCCCTGGCGCGGTCGGGATCGTAGCCGGCAATCTCCAGCGCTTCATAGGCGCATTCCAGGAAGAGGCGGTGTTGGGGGTCCATCAGCGCCGCTTCGCGCGGGTAGAAGCCGAAGAAGGCAGCGTCAAAGAGGTCGACGTTATTAAGAATGCCGCCGGCTTTCACGTAATGGGGATTTTGCAGCAGTTCGTCGGGCACGCCGGCAGCCGCGACCTCCGCATCGGTGAAGGTAGCGATTGAAGAAACGCCGTTTTGTAGATTGCGCCAGAATTCTTTTACGTTGCCGGCCCCGGGAAAACGGCCGTTTACCCCAATAATCGCGATGTCAAAGCCGCTGACATCGTCGCGAATTTCGCGCTGCATCTCCGTCACTGTCATACAATAACCTTCTAGTGTCGTCTGCGTGCGGCGCGTGCGCGCTGCATCACTTCTTGTCGCTGTTGCTTGAGGGCCTGGCGCTGGCGCTGGGCGCGCTCGCGCACGTCGCGGAGCGTGGCCGGCTCATCATCCTCGTTGGCCAGGAATTCGGCCAGCGCGCGCACCGATGGGTAACGGAACAACTCCACCATGGTTAGCTGCCGGTTGAAGCGTTCCTGCAGCCGGCTGTGTACCTTGGCCGCGAGCAGCGAGTGGCCGCCCAGGTCAAAGAAGTTGTCGTTCACGCCGACCCGGTCGATACCCAGAACTTCCTGCCAGACGGCGGCCAGCGCGCGCTCGGCTTCTGTCCTGGGATGGACGTACTGCGTTTCCAGCTCAGGCCGCTCGCTGGTGGGCGCGGGCAAACCGCGCCGGTCCACCTTGCCGTTGGGCGTCTTGGGCAGTTCCGGCAGTACCACAAAGTTGGAGGGCAGCATGAATTCCGGCAGACGATTCTGCAAGAAGGACCGTAGCTGGCTGGTGTTGGGGGCGGACAGATGGCCCGGGGCCGCCTGGTTGGCGACGATGTAGCTTACCAGGCGCTGGTCGCTGGGCTTGTCTTCACGCACGATGGTGATGCAGTCGGTAACGGCCGGGTGCTCAAGCAGCGCCGACTCAATTTCGCCCAGCTCAATCCGGAAGCCGCGTAGCTTGACCTGATGGTCAATGCGTCCCAGAAACTCGATGTTGCCGTCGGGACGGTAGCGCGCCAGGTCGCCGGTTTTGTATAGCCGCGCGCCTGGTTCTGAGCTGAACGGATTCGGGATGAATTTTTGCGCCGTCAAATCCGGCTGGTTCAGGTAACCGCGCGCCAGCCCGACGCCGCCGATGTGCAGCTCGCCGGGGACGCCAATCGGCGCCGGCTGCAACTGTTCGTTCAGCAGATAGATCTGCATGTTGGCAATCGGCTGGCCGATGGGTACGCGCGTGTGGCCATTCAGCGGGGGCTTGACGCGATAATAGGTAGGGCCAATGGTGGCTTCGGTGGGGCCATAGGCGTTGAACAGGCGCCGTCCGCTGCGCCAATCCTGATTGGCGATCCAGCGCGCGGCGATTTCGGAGGGCAGCGCCTCACCGGCCGAGATGATGGTTTGCAGCTTCTCCAGCCCTTCGGTCGGCATGGCGGCGAGCATGGAGGGGGGCAGGGTAACGGCCGTAATCCCCTCGTCCCGCAGCAAGTCGTGCAGCGTCTGCGTGGCGGTGAGCTGTTTTTGCCGCGCCAGGTGGAGCGTCCCGCCCCGCAGCAGCGCCATGAAGACCTCGGAGACAGAGGCGTCAAAGCTGAAGGAGGCGAATTGCAGGACGTGGCTGCGGCTGCTGATGCCGAACCCCTCGGTTTGGGCCTGCACCAGGTTGCAAAGCCCACCGTGGGTGAGCAGTACGCCCTTGGGCCGGCCGGTCGAGCCGGAAGTGTAGATGACGTACGCCAGATTGGCGCTATCCACGCCGCTTTGCGGTACCGTGGCCGGCTCCTGGGCGATCCGATGCCATTCGCTGTCCAGGAAAACCGTCTGGCCGCCGTAGGCGGCGCGAAATTCGCGGGGCAAAACGTCCGCTACTTTTTGCTGCGCCAGGAGCACCGCCACGCGCGCGTCGGTGGCCATGTAGGTCAGCCGTTCGGGCGGATAGTTGGGGTCCATGGGCAGATAGGCGCCGCCGGCTTTCAAAATGCCCAGCAGGCCGACTACCATTTCAAGCGAGCGCTCCACGCAGATGCCGACCATCGTTTCAGGGCCGACGCCCAGCTTTTGCAGGTAGTGGGCGAGCTGGTTGGCGCGCTGGTTGAGCTCGGCGTAGGTCAGGCTCTGGCCGTCAAAGATGACGGCCGTTGCCTCCGGTCGCGCCTGCGCCTGCTCGGTAAACAGATCATGGACGCAGCAGGTCAACGTTCTGGATTCACGCCGCGTGGTGTTGAACGCTACCAGCAAATGCTCCAGCTCTTCCGGCGGCAGGAGTGACAGCGCGGCAATAGCGCTTTCGGGGGTTTGCACAATGTTGGTCAGCAGCGTCTGGTACTGCGCCAGCATGCGCTCAATGGTCGCCGTGTCGAACAGGTCGGTGTTGTAGGTCATCGCCGCCGCGATGCCCTCTGCGGCCGGCGCCACCATCAGCGTCAGATCAAATGGCGCCAGCCGCTCAGGCACGCTCACCGACTCCAGCGTCAGGTCGCCCAGCGTCATTTGCATCCCGCCGGCGCCGACGGATAGCCTGGAGAGGCCCTCTTCGTAAAGCAGGTGGGCGCGCTGCATGATGAACATAACCTGGAAGAGCGGCAGGTAGTTGGCGTGCCGTTCGGGCTGCAGCTTTTCGACCAGCAGCGCAATGGGGTAATCTTGATGGTTGATGGCTTCGACGACCGTTTGCTGCACCTGCTTGAGCAGGTCGGTAAAGTGCAAATCGGCCGTGACCTGGCTGCGCAGCGGAACCGGGTTGACCAGATAGCCCACCAGGTCCGTGAGCTCCGACAGGCTGCGCCCGGTGGTAGGCGTGCCCACGATGATGTCTTCTTGCTGCGCGTAGCGGTGCAGCAGCACGTTGAAGGCCGCCAGCAGCGTCACGTAGAGCGTCACGCCGTAGCGCTCGCTGAGGGCTTCCAGTTGTTTGGTAAGGGCAACGTCAAGCTGCAGCATATGCGCCGCGCCGTTGTGCGTCTGGACGGCGGGCCGTGGGTGATCGGTGGGCAGTTCCAGCACCGGCAGGCGGCCTTGCAGCTTCTTGCGCCAGTAGCTCCATAACTGCTCGCCCTCTGCTGCGGTGAGCATACCGTTGTGCCACTCCACGTAGTCCGTGTAGGCCACGGAGATCTTCGCCAGGTCGTCGACCGTCGCGCCGGGGGTAAGCAGCACGCTTAATTCATTGATGAGCACCGCCAGCGACCACATGTCTACCACGATGTGGTGGGCGGCCAGGAGCAGCACGTGGCCGTCGGCGCCGGAGAGCGAAAAGAGGTGGATGCGGAAAAGGGGCCCGCTGACCAGGTCAAACGGCTCGTAGGCGGCTTCCTCGATCTGTTTTTCCAACAGCGCCTCGCTCCAGCCAGCGGCGTCCACGTGCGTGAAGCTGACGGGGGCGGCGGCGTGCACAATCTGCACCGGTTCGCCTTGATGGGCGACGAAGGTGGTGCGCAAAGCCGCGTGCCGGTCGACCAGCGCCTGGAAGGCCTGGCGCATCTGCGCCGCGTCCACGTCGCCGTGAATGCGCACGGCGTAGCGCGGGTTGAAGACGCTGCCGGGATCGATCTGGTGCTGGATCCAGAGCGCGCGCTGCCCGTAGGAGAGCGGGTACTCGCCCGGCCCGGTTTGCGCGGCGATGATCTTGGGTTGGGCGTTGGCGCCGTCAAGCTGGGACGCCAATTCGGCCGTAAGCTGCGTCAGGGTAGGCCCTTGCAGCAGGATGGCAACGGGTAGATTGACGTTGAGTTCTTTTTCAACGCGGTTCTTCAGCTCGATGGCCATGATGGAGTCCAGACCAAAGAAGTTGATGGGCCGCTCCAGGTCGATGCGGGCCGCGTCCAGGCCGAGTACGTGGGCGAGGCCAGCGCGCAGGTAGCTTTCGAGCTGCTGGAAGCGGGCCGCGGGTGCGAGCGCGCGCAGGGATTCGGCCGTGAGCGCTTGGGCTAATGCGACGGCCGTTTTTTGCGCGACAGCTTCTGGCGCGACAGCTTCTGGCGCGACAGCCTGATCCGCCGCGGTCGAGGTGGGCGTGACGGCTACCTGGCTGCGCAGCGCCTGTCGCGCGGCGGCGTCCGCCGGTTTTAGCGCCAGACCCTGGACGGTAAGCAGCGGTTGGCCGCTTTCGTCCAGCAGGGCGACGCTGCCGGTAACGCCATGACCATTCGTGGCGGCGGCGTCCACGATAACGTGGGCCCAGCGCGCCTGGTTAAGCGCTCCGTAACTCTGAAGCGCGTCCAGCTTGACCGGCAGGTGCAGATCGGCGCCGCCAGCGTGGTTATTAGCGACGGAGTAGGTGAGCCCCAGCGCCTGGAAGCCGATTTCGAGCAGCGGCGTCAAATGGTGGAAGCGCGGGGCGTCCACGGGCGTCAGCGCCAGCAGCGCTTCGCCGCCCTGGCTCTTTTCGGCTCTGCGAGCCGCCGCCGTAGGGGAGGTGAGCCATAGGGCTGTGACGCTGTCGGCCGGGAGCCCCAGGCGGGTTAAGCTCTCCCGGAAGGCAGCCGAAGGCGTTGTTTGCACGCCGCGCGCCCGCAAACGGTCCAGG
>Ga0114946_10001698_pt1 | contig 15184 bp, 15 predicted proteins | sample WalLakDeSediment_FD_88676 | JGI IMG/M metagenome (GOLD analysis project Ga0114946, IMG submission 88676) | Lake sediment microbial communities from Walker lake, Nevada to study Microbial Dark Matter (Phase II) - Walker Lake 11/02/13 Deep Sediment | ecosystem: Environmental > Aquatic >... | reverse complement strand
TGGAGCAGGCGCAAGAGCCGCATGCTGTCCATTATCAGGCCAAAGTGACCCGTCAATATATGCTCCAATTTGGCCAGAAAGCGGCCGTGACGCGCCTCAATCAGATGCTGCAGGCGAATATGCCGATTTACAAGCCGTTTGCCGTGCTGACGCGCTGCAGCTGGCCGCAGCTGGAGCCAGAAGAACGGCTGCCTACCACTTTTGCTGACGGTCTCTGGTTATACGAGACGACCAAACTGTATGCGGAGGCTGATTTGGAGACTGCTCTTTGGCAGCCCCACGCCGCCGATTGGAACGAAGCGACCGATCAGTTAACCGCCATTTTCGAGAATGTCTGTTTAACTAAATTTCTGGGCCGGCTGCGCGGCCGTCCACTGCAGCGCGAAATCATCATCTACCCCAATCTGCTCTATCCCGCTTTGCAGCCGGCAGTCATTCAGACCCGGCACTATTACGGCCTGGTGCTGCCGCCGCCTAAAGCGGTGGGCGAATCGCCACCCTGGTCTTATGCCGAGGCGACCGATTGGGTTTTGACGACGAGCTGCCAGCAACTGCTGCGCCACGTGATGGCCGATGGCTTAAAGGGGAAGACGCCAGCCGAGCAGGCTTTACTGCTCCATGCGGCCAGCACCTGCTTCCTGGAGGAAACGCTGGGCAGTGAAGCAGCAAGCGGCTACATGAGGCAGCTTAAACGGCAGTGCAACCTTTCCGATCTGGCTGAAGCTGTGGAAAAGCTAAAGCACCGGGATGAACCACAGGTAATTTCATGAGCGGTGGCACACCACCACGAATGAAAATCGTAGCGCGGTTTTTTGAATCGCGTATCGAACTGGGAGTTCGATGTACACAGGAGGTAAGATGAGCAAATCAACTTACGAATTCATTTTGACTCGCCTAGACGGCCGTGTCGGCATCGTCCAGTTTAACCGGCCACAGGCGCTGAATGCCCTCAACCGGGAGATGATGGCCGAGGCGATTGACGCCCTGGAGCGGTTTGATGCCGATCCCGAGATTGGTTGTCTGCTGCTGACGGGCAGCGAACGGGCCTTTGCCGCCGGCGCGGACATCAAGCAGATGGCCGAGGCGACGCCGGTAACCATGCTGGATAACCCGTTCATCGATTATTGGGACCGCTTGCGCCGCATTAGCAAGCCGGTAGTGGCGGCCGTTTCCGGCTTTGCCCTGGGGGGCGGCTGTGAACTGGCGATGGCCTGTGACATGATTGTCGCTAGCGAATCGGCGCGGCTGGGGCAACCGGAAATCAACCTGGGCGTGATTCCCGGCGCGGGGGGCACACAGCGGATGGCGCGGGCCGTAGGTAAGGTGCTGGCCATGGAGATTGTGCTCAACGGCCGTCTGCTTACCGCTGAAGAAGCCCGCCATTATGGGTTGGTCAACCGGGTTGTGCCCACCGAACTGTACCTGGAGGAAGCGATCAAATTTGCCGCCGAAATTGCCGCTCGCGCCCCGGTCGCTCTGCGGCTGGGCAAAGAGGCGGTCAATGCCGCCTTTGAGACAACTCTCCAGGCCGGACTGGCCTACGAGCGCCGCCTCTTTTACATGCTCTTTGCCACCGAGGACCAGAAAGAGGGGATGGACGCTTTTGTCAACAAACGCCCGGCGGTGTGGAAGGGTAGATAGAAGGATAAGGAGAAGGGGAGACAAGGAGAGGGGGAGACTCCCTGTCTCCTTGTCTTGCTGCAAAGAGCCATGCATTACCTGATCGACGGCCATAACCTGATTGCCTTCCTGCCCGACATCCAGCTGGATGATCCGGAGGATGAGGCGCGGCTGGTAGGGCGGTTAAAGAATTGGGCCGGGGGCAGCCGCAAGCGGCGGATCACCGTCTATTTTGACAAGGGCCTGATCGGCGGCAAGGATCGCCGTCTGTCAGGTTGGGGGGTGGAGGTCGTTTTTGCTTCTACCAAAAGTTCGGCCGACGCGCTGCTGATGCGTCATCTCAAACAGCTGCCCAATCCGGCGGAGTACACCCTGGTCAGCAGCGACCGCGAGATCATCGCCGTGGCTAAAGAGCGGCGCGTTGCCCATCTGACCAGTGCGGCTTTTGCTGCTTTGCTCGAGGAAAAACCGGCCGCGCCCCCGCCACCGCCGGACCAAGACATGGTTGATCCCAGCCTCAGCCCGGGCGAAGTGCAGGAGTGGCTGGAGCTGTTTGGGCCGGTGCAGTTAAAGAAGAAAACCAAAGCCCGATCGCTGCCTGTCGAGGCCCCGGTCGCAAGCGAGCCGGCCAAGTCGCAACCCACGGCCAAACCCTCGCCACCGGCCGATCCCGCCAGCCTCAAATCCAGTGATCGCCAGCTCACCAGCGACGAGCTGGATGAGTGGCTTTCCCTCTTCTCTGACTCTGAATAACCGGCAGCCACGCCGGTTACAACCAAGGATTATTCATGAATTCCCTATTGCTACAACTCCAACAATTTCTCCAACCCCGGCTGTCTGATTATCTGGAACTGCTGCGGCAGATGGTGGCTATTAACAGCTACACCCGCAACCCGGAAGGGGTCAATGCCCTGGGCGACTTGACGGCCGCGGTCTTCGCTGATCTTGGCTTTACGGCCGAGACAATCCAGTCGGATCAACCTGGTTTTGGCCAGCACCTGATCCTTACCCGGCACGGCCGTACGCCGCAGACGATTGGCCTGGTCAGTCATCTAGACACCGTTTTTCCCCCAGAGGAGGAGTGGCGCAACAATTTCAGCTGGCGCCCGGAGGGCGACCGCATCTACGGCCCCGGTACGGTGGACATCAAAGGGGGCACGATGATGATCAAGATGGTGTTGGACAGCCTGCAGGCAGTGGCCCCCGATCTGTTTGAAGCGGTGACCTGGGTTATTCTGCTCGACGCGGCCGAAGAGGATGAGGCCCACGATTTTGGGGCGATTTGCCGCCAGCGGTTAAGCGAAAACGGCCTGGCCTGCCTCATCTTTGAAGGCGGCGAACGGGATGAAAGCGACAATCATCTGCTGGTCGTAGCCCGCAAAGGCATGGCCATCTATGAGGTGGAAACGACGGGCCGGGCGGCCCATGCCGGCACCTCTCACCAGGAAGGAGCCAACGCTCTGGTGCAAATGGCGAGCGTGATTCAGCAGATCGCTGGATTTACCGACTACGAGCGGCATTTGACCTTCAACGTCGGCGTGATCAGCGGTGGCACCGTGACCAACCGCGTTCCCCATTACGCCAGAGTCGGCCTGGAAATGCGGACCTTTACGACCGACGTGTTCGATGACGGTGTGGCCAAAATGATGGCTTTGAACGGCTACAGCAGTGTCAGCAGTCCTCAGGACGGTTATCCGTGCCAGACAAAGGTAGAATTGACCCGGCAGACTGCGCCCTGGCCGCGCAACCTGGAAACAGACCGGTTGTATGATATCTGGCGGGAAGCGGCCGTGGACTTGGACATTTCTGTGGCCATGCAGGAGCGAGGCGGCCTCAGCGACGGCAACCACACCTGGTTTGCCGTGCCCACGTTGGACGGCCTTGGCCCCTCGGGCGGCAACGCCCACTGCTCCGAACGAAGCGAAGATGGTCGGAAAGACCAGGAATACGTCCTCGTATCCTCCTTCATTCCCAAAACAATCTGGAACGTGATGAGCGTTTTGCGTCTGTTTGAGCAGAGTTGATCCACAGATTGACGCAGATTTTCGCAGATTCTGACTTAAGCTCGGCGTGAATCTGTGGATCATATCCGTAGAGATGTCATTGCTGTGAGCGAGGAAGAGAACGGCGTGGCCCTGCAGGGGCTTTACCGGCAGTGGCGGAAGGCCGCGGCCGTGGCTGCGGCCTTCTGGCTGCTCCTTTATTTTGTGCTGGCCGGGTTCTGGCCGGAAGGGGTAGGGCGCTGGGCAGTTCTGACGGCCGTTTTTCTAGGCTACAATCTGTACCTACTGCGTCGCGCCCTACCTGATAACCAGCGCGAAGGGGAGGCTGTCCTGCTGCCAGGCCTGGGCTGGGGTAATTGGCTTACCCTCCTGCGGGGACTGGCGGTCAGTCTATTGGCCGGTTTCCTCTTTTCACCCTGGCCGCTGGGCGCATTGGCCTGGCTGCCGGTCTTACTCTATCTGGCGGCGGCCGTGGCCGACTTTTTCGACGGCTATCTCGCTCGCATCCATAACCAGGCTACCCGGCTTGGCGCCTGGCTGGACATGCATTTTGACGGGCAAGGGACGCTGATAGTCATTGCTTTGGCCATCTGGTATGGGCAGCTGCCCAGCTGGTATTTGAGCGTGGGCGTGGCCCGGTACCTGTTCATCCTGGGCCTCTGGCAGCGGGAGCAGCGTGGCCTGGTCACCCGGCCGCTGCCGCCCAGCACGCACCGGCGAATTGTGGCCGGTTTTCAGATGGGCTTTTTGGCCGTTGTGCTCTGGCCTATTTTGCCGGCGGAGGCGGTTACCCTGGCCGGGACGATTTTTGCCCTGGCGACTCTGGCCAGTTTTAGCCGCGATTGGCTGGTGGTGGGCGGCCGGATTGACCCCCACAGCGCGGTCTATCGCCGCTGGCAGCGGCGGCTGGCGGGCTGGATTGGCGGTTGGCTGCCCCTGGCGGCCCGGTTGATTCTGGCGGCGGCGCTGTGGCAAATCGTGATCCGGCTGCCGGCGTTGTGGCCACCGCCGGTGGCGTGGACGGCTGTCTGGCAGAGCTGGCGCATGCCGGGCGCGGTTGTTTTGACCGCTGTCTTTGCCCTATTTGTGCCCCTGCTGGGGCTGGCAGCCGTGAGCGGCACCCTAACCCGGCTGGCCGCCTTTGGCCTCCTTTTTCCCGTTGGCAGCGATATCGTGGCTTATGGCCTGAACTGGCCCAATGGTCTGGCACTGGCGGCGCTGACGCTGCTGATGCTTTTCGGTGGCGGCCGGCTGGCCCTGTGGCGGCCGGAGGAGCAGTTCATGACGCATCGCGCTGGCGAGACGAAGCGGCAAGAAGCGGGGGAGAAGTGAAGATGAACAGGAAGTGGCTGTGGCGGCTGCTGCCCTGGGCTGTGGCCGGTGGGTTGCTGTTGTGGGTGGCCCAGATCATTCCTCTGGATGAGACCTGGGCTGCTTTTCAGCGGTTGGAATGGGCGCAAGTGGGCTTGTTAGTGGTGGTTAACGGGCTCATTCTGGTTTTGCTTAACGGCCGCTGGTGGTTCATTCTGCGCGGACAGGGTTATCAGGTGCCCTTCTTTCGCCTCCTTGGTTACCGGTTGGCGGGATTTGGGGTAAGCTACTTTACGCCAGGGCCTCATTTCGGTGGTGAACCGCTGCAGATTTACCTGTTGGAGAAGCGACATCAGCTGCCGCGGTCAACGGCCGTGGCCTCTATTGCTCTGGACAAATCATTGGAGCTGTGGGTCAACTTCGCTTTCTTGACCGGCGGGCTAACGGCCGCTCTCTCCGGTCACATGCTGCCCAATCTGCTGGAGGAGCATTTTATCTTCCTGGCCCTTGGACTATTGGCTGTGCCCACCAGTTTTCTGGGCGCTGTCTGGGGCGGCTACTATCCTTTGTCCTGGCTGACAGCGCGGCTGGCCAGATGGACGGGCTGGCAGCGCTGGCAGCGCATGGTCAGCCTATGGATCTGGCTGCCAGAGGCAGCCCGGCGCACCGAGACCCAAATTGCGGCTTTTTGCCGCCATCAGCCCTGGATGTTGTTGGCGGCGTTTCTCGTCTCTTTGCTGAGTTGGCTGGCTGTCGTTGGCGAATACTGGCTGATGCTGCACGTCATGGGACTGTCACTGTCGCCGCTAAAGGTTATTACAGCCCTGGTGGTACTCCGCTTGACCCTGCTGCTGCCTTTGCCCGGCGGATTGGGGGGGATGGAGGCCGGGCAGGTCTTCGTGTTAGGGCTGTTTGGCCAAAGTCAGGCCGCGGCCTTGAGTGTTGGCCTGCTCATCCGGCTGCGGGATGTGCTGCTGGGGTTGTTGGGGCTGTGGTGGGGCTGGCTGGTGACGCCCATCAAAAAAACGCTGGAGCGTTAGGGCCCGGCCTGGGGCCAGCGATCCGGGTCAGGTATAGTCGTAATGCAATATGCCCGGCGTCAGGCCCGAAGGCCTACAAAATCAAGCTGATGGGCGATGTATACCAGTTCGCCCCGTTCGATTTGGGCCTGTCGTTGGCTCAGCCATTGGGCGAATTGGGCCGGATCCAGTTCGGGAGCCGGGCTCAGCGTTTGGGCCAGCATCTGTAGGATGCAGTGGAGAAAGTAGGCTTCATCGGCCGGATAACGGCCGTCCTGCCCATAGACGACCCAGTCGGAGCTGCCCGCTGCCAAAATGTGCCCGCCAGCGGCCGTCAACTGCTGGAACAGATGTCGCCCGGTGCGGCTGTCGCCCGACCGCTCGCCGTCAATCAGCCGGTTGTCCATACTGGCGTGGTAGAGTCGCATAATTCCCGCGTCCAAAATGGGGTCGAGAAGCGGTTCGAAGATGGTCTCGCCGTCGAAGTTGATCGTGAAGTAAAAGAGACTACCCGGTTTGAGCAGCCCGAGCAGCGGGGCAAGCAGTCTTTCCAGCGGCAGCAAATCCAGAACGGCGTGGGCGATGAGCAGATCCCACTGTCCGGCCTGCGCGGGGTCGGCAGCAATCTGGCGGATGTCGGCCGTGTGGGGGTAGACGGTCAGGGAGCGGCCGTCGCTCGACCAGCGAAGCCTATTTTCGTGAGGGATGAAGCCGCTCTGCGTCAGTCGTTGGCATAAGTGAGCGATATTATCTGCTTCGCTGTCCACAGCCGTGTAGACAGCGGTGGATAGAAGTTCCCATTCGGCCACTCGCTCGATCATCGTGCCAATGCCGGCGCCCAGTTCCAGAACGCGCAGCGGTCTCTCCGGCAGCCTCGCTTTCAGCGCCTGCCACACATGCCGGTTCAAAGCGCGGTCGTCCACGCTCTTCTTAGCGGCCAGATAACGAGTAAATGAGAAGCTGTTGGACATAAGTTTTATGATCCGCAGATTTCGCAGATTAGGGCAGATTTTTAATTCTCAATCTGCGAAATATGCGGACTTCATCCTCTGCAAAAAGGCGCGGATGGTCGCGCCGGTCTGGTCCCAGGTGGGGTGGGTCAGGTAGCGCTGGCGGGCGGTGCGGCCGAGGGCTGCTAGATGGGCGCGGTTGTGGACCAGGTTGGCGAGGATGGCGGCCAGCTGTGCCGCGTTGTCGGGGTCTGCTAGGTAGCCGTTTTCGCCTGAATGGATGATCTCGTGGGCCGCGCCGCCGGTGGAGCCGATGGCGGGCAGGCCAAAGCCCATACCCTCCAGATAAACAATGCCGAAGCCTTCGTAGCTGGAGGGGACGACCAGCAGCTGGCTGTGCCGGTAACGGGCTGCCAGGGCCTCATTGTCCAGCGCACCCCAAAACTTAACGCGTGCGGTCAGGCCGGCGGCGGCAATCTGCCGCTGGATAGTCTGGTAGTAAGCGGGGTCAACGGCCGTCTCCCCGACCACGTCTAGCTGCCAGCTTTGCGGCGGTAGTTTGGCCACGGCTGTTAACAACGTATGCAGCCCTTTGCGCGGGATCAAGTTGCCCACGAACAGCAGGCGCAGCGGTCCGCCGACCTGGGCGCGGCGCGCTATCTCGGCGTCGCTGATCTGGGGCTGCAGCCGGTCGCCCGCCGGGTAAGCGATTTGTGCCGGCCGGCGCTGCGACAAAAGTTGGTTGACCACGGCCGCCGTAGTCTGGCTGTTGAAGATGAAACCGTCCACCGTTTGCAAATATCCCTTTTCCACCAGCCGGTAAAAAGGCAGCAGCCAGCCAGGATGCCGTTCGCTGCTGCGCAAATGGTGGACGATGCTGATGATGGGCCGGTTGACGGCCGTTTTGACCCGGCGGTTGATCCAGGCCAGGGAAGGGTGGTTCAGTTCGTCCTGCAGCAGGATATCTAGCCCGGGTTGGGTCAGTTGGCGGAACAGGTTGCCGGAGAAGTTATCGCCCAGGTGACGGCCGTAGCTGCGCCAGGGTAGGGAGATGATGGTCACCTCGTCGCCGCCCTGCTGCAGATGCTCTACCAATTTCCGGTCGTACAGGTAACCGCCGGAAACGGTGTCGAGACGGCCGTAAATCACCAATCCAATACGCATAGAAGAAGGAATCGCAGATTTCGCAGATCAACTACAAACAAGAAATCTGCGCTAATCTGTGCAATCTGCGGATCAAACTTTGCTGCTATAGGAAGCCCAGGCGATTTCGTTTTCCCAGATGACGACGGTCAACTGTTTGATGTTGACGGCCGTGAGCCGCGCCCGGAACATCTCGCAGAAAATACGGCTGAAATGCTCAATGCTGGGGTTTAGCCCGGCGAATTCTGGCAGATCATTCAACGTCTTGTCGCGGAAGTAGCTGACCAGCGTATCCAGGTTGGCTTCGATGTCCACAATATCCACCAGATAGCCGTGCTGGTCCAGCTCCGCCCCGCCTAGCTGTATTTCCACCCAATAATGGTGAGAATGCCACTCATTCTCCGCTCCCCAATCGCCGCCGATTAAAAAGTGTTGGGCGACAAAATCTCGTTTAACAGCAACAGTGTACATGAAACCTCCAGCAAATTGCGACGAACGACGGATGACCAACGACCAGCCCTGTTCATTTGCCGTTCGTCATTGGTCGTTTCCCAAAGTTAGGCTATCATCTCCGGCGATTATAGGCGTTTTGATCGCGTTGTTCAAACAGGAGGAGTCTCATGGGCCCTTATCGTTACGGGGTTGTATTGCTGCTGCTCGGCTGGCTGATGATCGTGACCCCATCCCCGCTTATGGCCGACAATTCGCCGGGCTTGCTCATTACCGAAATCTACTACAACAGTCCCGGCCAAGATCATGAGGAAGAATGGTTTGAGCTGACCAACTTTGCCTCACTGCCCATTGACCTATCCAGCTACAAAATAGGCGACGAGGAGACGCGGGGCGGCGGCGAGGGGATGCTGCTATTTCCAGAGGGAGCCCAAATCGGGCCAGGGCAGACAATCGTGGTGGCCCAGGCGGCCGCCGCCTTCCAGCTGCGCTGGGGTTTTCTGCCCGATTATGAGATCAACGACTCTGATCCGGCCGTGCCAGTAATGCGTGGCTACAGCCCATGGTCCAGCGGCCGCGTTGCATTGGCCAATGACGGTGATGAACTGCTCCTACTGGATGGGCAAGATCAGCTGGTGGACGCTTTGAGCTACGGCGGTGGCGCGACCCATTTTGCCGGACTGGTGTACGATCCCACGATTCCAACCGCGCCACAGGGGTGGAGTCTGGCCCGCGATCCCGCGCACTGTCAAAGCTGGACGGCGGCTGACTGGCTGTCGCAGGCCGCGCCCACACCGGGACAGGTTAACCGGGAAGGGGTGTGCCGGGGTCAACCAGCTGCACCGGCGTCTGCTGACCAGCTGCCACCCATTGGCCAGATTCAAGGTCAAGGCCCTGTCTCGCCTTATGTCAATCAAATTGTCTCTTTCCGCGGCGTCGTAACCGGCGTCCAGACTTACCGCAATGTGCGTGGCGTCACCTATTACACCCTTTTTGTTTAGGACGCGCCGGGCAGCGAAGATGGTGATCCGGCGACCGCCGATGGCATTGCGGTCTTTGTCGGCCGTAACCGGCCCGTAGCTGGCATCGGCGACCTGGTACAGGTGAACGGGCAGGTGATTGAGTTTTTCGGTCTTACTGAGATCAGTGATGATGGTGTGGAAGTTGTGATTGAAGCCCGCAACCAGGCTCTGCCCGAACCCGTAGTTCTTGATCCCCCGCCCGATTGGGCAGCAGCGCAGCGTTATTATGAGGCGTTGGAAGGGATGCGGGTGAGTGTGCCGGGCACGGCCGTTGTCGTTGGTCCAACTTACACCAGCTGCGGTCTGGCCGTTGTCCGCGCCGACAGCGGTATTGAGCGAATCATGCGTCACCGGCTGGAGGATCCCCCGGGACCGGTCATTCTAGTGCTGCATCACACCAACGTCCGCTGCGACGGCTTTCCCCTGGCAGCCACGGGCGACCGGTTGGCCGGGTTGGTTGGTCCCTTGACCTACCAGTTTGATGAGTTCCGTCTGGTGCAGCAAAATGATCGGCCCCTGGAGTGGCAGCCCGCCGCTCGTCCTGCTTTGTCGCCACCGCCGACGGCCGCTGCCGGCCAGATAAGTGTTGCCAGCTACAATCTCGAAAACTACTTCGACACCATCCATGATACCGGTCTGGATTCCGAGCCGGTGCGCACGGCCGCCGAAATGGCCGTGCAGCGGGTCAAACTGGCTTATGGCCTGGGGCCAGTTCTGGGCTGCCCCACGTTGGTCGGCGTTCAGGAGGTGGAAAAGTCAGTCTTGCTGGAGGAGTTGGCCGATGAGGCAGCGGCCTATTGTGGCTTTACCTACGCCGTCGCCCACCTGGAAAGCGCCGATGCGCGGGGCATCGATGTAGCCCTACTGTACGACCCACGCCGGGCCGAACTGCTTGAAATGCAACTCCATCAGCGGTGCGTCCGGTTGGAGACGGGTATCCGTGACCCGCAGATAAGATGTCCCCCTGGCGAATGGCCCCTGTCTTCACGGCCGCCGTTGCAGGTGGATTTGCTGGTAGACGGCCGTCCTTTAACCCTTTTCGTCAACCATTTCAAATCCAAGCTGGGGGGCGAGCTGGCGACCATGCCCCAGCGACTGGCTCAGGCGGAGCTGCTGGCCGGGCTGGCGCTGGAGATGTTGGCGGCCGATCCGGAAGCGGCCGTGATTGTCCTGGGCGACTTCAATGACTACTTTCTTTCGCCGCCCATGCTAGCCATGGCCGGATCGAATGGCCCCTTGATCAACGTGCTGGCTGAGGTGCCGGAGCAATTCCGCTACAGCTTCATCTACAATGGGGCGTCCCAGCTAATTGATGGGCTGCTCTTTTCACCGTCGGTGGCCAGCCGGGTCGCCGCGGTCACCATTCTGCACGTTAACGCCGACTTTCCCTTTAGCTACAAAGAGGATATTATCCCGGCGGGGATGCCCTTCCGCTCGGCTGATCATGATTTGCCGCTGGCAATTTTGAACTGGAGTGGGGAGGGGGTAGCGGGGCCGGCCGCCCTGGACGCCGGGGGACGGAGCTGGCTAGTCTGGTTGATTGGTGGATTGGTTGTGGTGAGTTTGGCCGCGGCCGTTTGGCGAAGAAGAAGAAGCTGATCTGCGCTGATGTAGATCTAGCTGTGTGTTAATCCGGATCGTATTTGACGCTTTGCTCCCCCTCACGGATGAGCCGCACTTCAAGCTGGCAGCCAACAGCCCGGGCATATTTTGTCAACGTAGACAGTGAGGGTGAATGGCTTTTGCTCCCACCACCCGCTTCAAGACGAGCGACTGCTGATGGCTTGGTACCCATTCTCTCTGCTACTTGAGCTTGTGTCAGACCGGCAGCCTGACGTGCTTTCAATAGTTCGTCAAATAAGGCAAATTCCGCTTCCAGCGCGTCATACTCCCGCCTGAATTCTGGCTCTTTCATCCACTCCTGGACCATTTCATCATGTGTTTTCATCTCCTTATTTGCCTCGTGCTCGGACTTCAAACAGGCCGTTGCTCATTGCCTTGGTGAATGGCATGCCCAAATTAGGGCCGAAGAGCATAATGCGCTCTGTGATCCAGGCATAGTAAGCGCGAATGCCAGCGGGCCAACGGTCAATTGATTGTTGCACTTCGTCACTGTAATAGTCAATTTTCCAGACCATATTCATATATTAACAAATTTGCTAAATTTGTCTATGGACTAAGGGTGCGCTGTAGCCGGTGCTTAGAACAGCCGCCAGATCATCCCCCTGCTGCAGCAGATGACAGCTGAAGCCGTTGGCCTGGAGCAGCGTGGCCAATGGTTTGGCCGACTGCCGGCCGCCAAATGATTCGGGATCGACCAGAATGGTAACCACACGCAATCCTCGCCGCGTCAGCTGCTGGACGGCCGCTACCCAGGTAGAGCTGGTTGTCGGCGTAATGGCCAAAATCGTCGTGCCCCGCGGAAACAGATGTGATTCGGCATGCACTATATCGGCCAGGGGCAGGCTGCCCACAGCCCGTAGGACGGCCAATGTCTCCAGAATGCGCGTGCGCTGCCGTTCCCCCCGATCCGGCTGCACCAGCTCCTTTGACTGGCCGTAGGCTAACATGCCTACCGCCCGGTCACGCCGCAGAAAATGGTGGGCCAAAGATGCCGCTGCGGCCACCGTATACTCCTCGGTGGCTTCGGGTAGGCTAAACTCTTCTTTAGTCAACCGCATCCAGATCGGAATGCTGTTTCCTTCTCGCTGCTGGCGCCGGATTTCGGCGTGCATTTCGGCCGAGATGACGTGTCCCATGGCGGCCATATCGGGTAGTACCCAGATGTCGGCCAGGGGATCCAGCTCAAAATCCTTGACGATGAGCCGGCCACGCCGGGCCACACTGCGCCAATGAATGCGGCTAAAGCTATCTCCCGGCGCATATTCGCGGACGCCGGAAGCGTTGGTGGTAACGTAATGGGTGCGCCGCCGCAGGGCATCACCACCGGGCAGCACGCCGATGGGCAGGGTGAACTCGTGCAGCTCATAGGTCATGGGGTAAACCACCACATGGGTTGTGGCGGTTAGCTCACGCTCCATGGGAAAAAAGCCGAACGGATCACTGCTGGATAGCAAAATGGGGCCTAGCTGGTAGCGCCCTCGTTCGCGACAGAGCGTGTTCACCCGCCAGGAAAAGCTATCCAGACCGCTGAGGCTGTAAACGACCTTGCTGGCTAGATGGCCGGGCAAATTGGAGAAGTCACGGAGTTCTAGCCACAGTTTGGGAATACGGCTGGTATTGCGCACGGTAAACCGCTCCTCTAACGGCCGTCCCACCTGTGTCCGTCGGGTTTGCGTGACGCGGGCAATATAGACCCAGTTGATATTGCTCCAGGCCCACAGGAAAGAGAAAATGAGCAGCAGCCCCAGCAGGTAGGTTAAGTTAAACAGCAGTTCATTGCCCGTAGCCAACGCGCCGATCAGGCTCAGGAACATGATCACAATAACGGTATTACGCCGTTTGTTCATAGCTGCTTATACCATCAGGGCCGGGTGAACGCCTTCGGGTGAACGCCTTGGGGTGAACGCCTTCGGGTGAACGCCTTCGGGTGAACGCCTATGGTTTTTTCACCTGTGCGCCCGGTACAGCCACTTTGCCCAAGATGTCCTGCACCACGGCCGTGGCATCCACATCCTTAATCCGCGCCGCTGGGCCAACGATGATCCGGTGACCCAAAGCTGCCTCAGCCAGGGTTTTCACGTCATCCGGTAGGACATAATCCCGCCCCTCCAGGGCTGCCTTCGCTTGACAGAGTCGGTAAATGGCCAGCGCGCCGCGAGTACTGGCGCCCAGATAGACTTCGGCGTGAATGCGCGTCTGGCGCGTTACCTCTACAATGTACTCTTTGACTAAGGGATCGATATAAATGCTCTTGATGGCTTCCTGCGCCTGCAGCAGCTCCTGGACACTCACCACCTGTTCCAACGTGCTGATGGGGTGGGTATACTGCTGCCGGTCCAAGATATCTATTTCTTCCGCTTTGCCCGGATAGCCTAGCCGGATGCGCAGCATGAAGCGGTCTAACTGCGCCTCGGGCAGAGGAAAGGTACCTTCATACTCAATGGGATTCTGGGTAGCCAATACCATGAAAGGCGGCTGCAGAATGTAGGTGTTGCCGTCGACCGTGACCTGGCGCTCCTCCATGGCTTCCAGCAGCGCCGATTGCGTCTTGGGGGTGGCTCGGTTGATTTCATCGGCCAGGACAATTTGGGCGGGGATGGGACCGGGACGGAATTCGAACTCTCCCGTTTTCTGGTTAAACACCAATACCCCGGTTACATCGGTCGGCAGCATGTCGGGGGTGAACTGAAGGCGTTGGAAGTGGCAGCCAACCGATTTAGCCAACGATTTAGCCAACGCCGTTTTGCCCACTCCGGGAACGTCTTCAATCAACATATGTCCCTGGCAAAGTAAGCCCAGCACGGTTAACTGCACTGCCGACCGTTTGCCGACAATCACCTTTTCCACATTTTCTACCAAACGATTACCAATCGTTTGCACGTCGATACTCATACTTATTACCTCAAACTGTAGCTTGTGAGCATTTATTATGATAACATTCTTTTTATCTCAGCCATTGTTTCTAGCCACCGACACGGCTAATAGGTTATACCATAAAGTGCGCAACAACCACTGCTTATCTTTCGTATTCAGTCTATGTTAAGCTAAGCTCGGCAATTTGCCAAAATCAACAAGGAGATAAGCTAATGCCCAATCGTAAATGGCTCACCATTGTCTGCACCTTGTTCTTGTCTGCTTTGTTCTTTGCGTGGAGCAGTGAAGCTGTTTTAGCGGCCGATTATGTCCATACGCCCAAGATGGAAAACGCCGACGGCGACCTGCCCGATGAGGAAATCTATCACGTGAAAGGGGAGGGTTACTTTAAGTCGCCCCTTCGTTCTGACGGCGGCGCGGCGGTTCTGCAACCTGGTTCGGCGCTAGCCAGCCTAAGCGATCAACCCTTCAAATCAGAATCGGCGGCCTTAGTATCTATGTGGCCCTGGCTCATGCTACTGATTACGGTTGTATCGGTGCTGGGCTACGTCTGGAGCTTGCGCCAGAGCTTGTTGGCTCACTGGCGTTAAGCAAAGCTCTCAGTTTTCCGGCTGGCTGCAACGGCCGCTGTGGTGACACAGCGGCCGTTTTTGTTGTCACTGGAGCCGCACTCTCTTACCGCGCTGCCCAGAGGCGAGATAAGGATACCTCGGCTACAAAATTGGGTTCTCCAACAAACTGCTAAAGCCGGCGCTGCTTGACGGCCGTAAAAGGGCGTCGTACACTTGTGACCGACAGTCAGGGGATTGATCGTAACTGTAGAAAAGCTAGGAGAAAACAGGTATGTCCGCCGCCAGCGCTCACCTGAAGCGCGTATCAAGCCTCGAGCCACTGCTGCATTATTTCCTGCGTCCCGTCCGCCTCTTGCGCCATTACGATCGCGCTAATCTACGCCCCGATTTCATCGCTGGATTAACCGTAGCCGTTATTCTGCTGCCCCAGGCGATTGCTTTTGCCCTTATCGCCGAACTACCACCGGCCATGGGCCTCTATGCCGCCATCATCGGCGGCGTGGTCGGTGGTTTTTGGGGATCGTCGAACCAGGCTCACACTGGCCCCACAAACGCCATCTCGCTGTTAGTTTTGTCAGTGCTGTTGTCCACGGCCGT
>Ga0114946_10001697_pt1 | contig 15184 bp, 10 predicted proteins | sample WalLakDeSediment_FD_88676 | JGI IMG/M metagenome (GOLD analysis project Ga0114946, IMG submission 88676) | Lake sediment microbial communities from Walker lake, Nevada to study Microbial Dark Matter (Phase II) - Walker Lake 11/02/13 Deep Sediment | ecosystem: Environmental > Aquatic >... | reverse complement strand
TGCAGAACGATCCCCCTGAGCGGGCGCCCCGGGACGTCCACCCCCTCCCAGAACGAGGCAGTGCCCAGAAGGATCCCCCGGCCCGAGTCCACGAACCGGCGAAGTAGCTGGGATCTGGGGGCCTCCCCCTGGACGAGCAGGGAACCGGTGAGCTCCCCTTCCCTCTCCCGCAGGAGCTCCGCCACCCGGCGCAGCGCCCGGTGTGAGGTGAACAGCACCAGGAGCCCTCCGCCGGTGATGGCCGCCGTCTCCAGGACTACCCGGGCCGTCTCCTCCTGGAACCCGTCCCCGGGTTCCAGGGCTCCCGGAAAATCCATGGGGACGGCCAGGAGGCTCTGGGCGGCGAAGTCGAAGGGGGACGGGACCACCCCCTCCTCCACCTCCAGCTCACCCTCCTCCTCCAGCTCCTCCCGACCGAGGCCCAGCCGGGCCCTCAGGTACTGGAAGCCCGCTCGGGTGGTGAGGGTGGCGGAGGTGAGGATGACCGTGTCCAGACGCCCGAAGAGATCCTCCCGGAGCATGGGGCCCACGTCCACGGGAGCGGCGGCAAGGGCCAGGTTGCCGCTGCCGGCCTTGCCCCGCATCTCCAGCCACCGGACCAGGCTCACCGTCTCGTCGCCCGGATCCAGAACCCGCCGGACCCCCCCGGCGGCCGACACCAGGCGGTTGTGGATGCTCTGGAGGTCCAGGGCCCGACCCTCCAGGAGCTCACACCAGCTCTCGTCCTCCAGGATCCGGGTCCGGAGCTCCCCCACTTCCCGGGCCAGGTGCCGGGCGCCGGCCATGAAGGCCGCCATGGGTTCCCGCACCAGGTCCTCCCCTCCGGGCTCAATCCCGCCCTCGCCCCCCAGACGGACCGGCCCGTCCTCCCCCCGCCGAAGGACCGCACCCAGGGGAGCCAAAAAGGGATCCAGCCGCTCCCGGGCCTCCGCCACGGCAGGGAGAACCCGGTCCTGGATGCGGGCCAGGAGCTCCCGAGCCGATCCCCGATCGGGGTGGGCCGACAGTTGCTCCTGGAGATCGCCCAGGACTCCCTTCCCGCGGCGTTCCAGGCGGGAGAGGACACGGAAGAGCCCCCCACGGGTCACTTCCACGCCCAGGTGGTCCGTGGCCGCCGCCTCCGTGTTGTGGGCTTCGTCCAGGATAAGATGCCGGTACGGGGGGAGCACCGCAGCCTGGGTGAAGTTGCCCGTGGCCCTCCGTACCGCCAGGTCGGTGAAGAGGAGGTGGTGGTTCACCACCAGGATCTCTGCCGAGGCAGCGGCCCGCCGGGCCCGCTGGTAGAAGCAGGCCTGGAAGTGGGGACACCGGGCCCTGAGGCAGATGTCGGGGTCGCTCTGGACCTCCTCCCACACCTCCTCCGAGGGGGGCGCCGCCAGATCCGACCGGGATCCGTCCTCCGTGGCCTTCAGCCACTCCAGGATCCCCTCCAGCTCCTGGCTCCGGTCGTCCGGAAAGAGGGAGTGGGCGGTGGCGGCGGCGAGGCGGGCCCTCCGGATGGACACGTAGTTCCCTCGCCCCTTGGCCAGGGCCCATCGAAGGTCTTCCCCCAGAGCCCTGCGGAGCAGAGGAAGGTCTTTGCCCACCAGTTGCTCCTGGAGGTTGATGGTGTTGGTGGACACCACCGTGCGCTCACCGTTCCGCAGGGCCCATAGGGCCGCCGGCAGGAGGTACGCTACGGACTTGCCCGTCCCGGTGCCGGCCTCCACGAGGCCGACCCCTCCCTCGTTGTACCTCCGGGCCACAAGGCGGGCCATCTCCCGCTGCCCGGGACGGTCCTCGAAGCCCGCGTGGACGGCGGAGAGGGGCCCGCCGTGGTCCAGGAAGGCATCCACCTCGTCCTGTTCCAGGGGGACCACCACCCGGGGCGCCGGGGGTTCCACCAACACGTAGAGCTCCGTGGCCTCGTTGTTCACGATGGCGGATCCCACCCCCCCTTCCGCAAGGGCCGCCGCCACCGCCAGGTCCGCTCCGGAGGGCTCCAGGTCGCCGGAGGGATGATTATGGACCATGACACTCCCCTGGGGAGCGTCCCTGGACACGGCCAGGACGGCGTTCCGGTTCCCCCGGGCCACCGCTCGGGCGTTCAGGAGCGTCCGGTCCTCTGCCACGTCCATGAGGAAGGTCACCTCCCGGCCGCCGGCCCGGCGGATCTCCGCCCGGACGACGGCGACGGCCTCAGGGGACAGGCGCAGAGAGGCGGGCCTCAACCGTCTCCCTCCGTCCCATCCGGGTCGCCGTTCACCTCCGATAGATCCTGCACGACCTGGTAGGCCCGGTTCCTGGAAAGTTTCAGCCTACGGGCCACCTCCCTGGCCACCCGGCTGGGAGCCATCCCTTCGTCCAGGAGAGCTCCCGCCAGGGCTCGGGCCGCGGCCTCGTCGGCCTCGGCGGTGCCCTCTCCCGGAGGCGCGCCCTCCACCACCAGGGTGACCTCACCCCGGGGAGATGCTTCGGCGAAACGGTCCCTCAGGACCCCAAGGGTGCCCCGGACGATCTCCTCGTGAATCTTGGTGAGCTCCCGGGCCACGGCGGCTCGGCGGTGGGGCGCGCAACGCTCCGCCAGGGCCCCCAGGAGGGCACCGGTTCGCTCGGGGGACTCGAAGAGGACGGTGGTTTCGGGGGAAGAGGCGATCCGCTCCAGGAGATCGGCACGCTCGGAACCCTTGCGGGGCAGGAACCCCAGGAAGGAGAAGCGCTCAGAAGGGAGACCCGAGGCCACCAGGGCAGCCAGAACCGCCGACGGCCCGGGAATCGGCACCACCGTGTATCCCCCCTCCAGCACGGCCTCCACCACCCGGCCCCCCGGATCCGACACCAGCGGCGTGCCGGCGTCGGACACCAGGGCCAGGTCCTCACCCATGGACAACCACCCCAGCACCGCGGCCTGCCGGGACGCCTCGTTGTGGGCGTGGAGGGACACCAACGGCGTGGAGAGCCCGAGGTGGCTCAGGAGCTTTCGGGTACGGCGCGTGTCCTCGGCCAGGATCCGGGACACGGAGCCGAGGGTCTCGGCAGCCCTCCGGGTGAGGTCCCCCAGGTTGCCGATGGGTGTGCTGACCAGATAGAGCGTTCCCATCCCCGAAGGATGGGGCCCCGGACGATCCGGGTCCAGCCCGGGGGGTCCTTGGTCCAGGGACGAGGCCCGACGGCCTCAGATGTGTTCGTTGATCTTTGCCTCGAGGAAGGGCTTCGGAACGGCGCCGATGACCGTGTCCACGTGCTTGCCGTCCTTGAAGAAGAGGATGCTGGGGATGGAACGGATCCCGAACCTCCCGGCCGTCCTCTGGTTGGTGTCCACGTCCAGCTTCCCCACCCTCAAGCCCTTCTCGGCATAGCTTTCAGCCAGATCCGCGACGATGGGAGCCACCATCCGGCAGGGTCCGCACCAGGCCGCCCAGAAGTCCACGATGGCCAGCCCGGAGGAAGACTCGATCTCCTCCGTGAAGTTCAGGTCAGTCACTTCGAATACTCTATTACCACCTGCCATGAGTTCTGCTCCTTGATCATTGGGGCGGCTCTGGGTACCATGCCGCCGGGTTCTGGCGCCGCCGGGAGTCCCGCTCAACCTTACCCAGGTACCGGTACGAAGCCATGATGTCCTCAGCCAGTCTATCGTCCTACCCTCTGGACCACGTCGCCGTGGCCGTTCCTTCCCTGCAGGAGGCGTGCCGTCTCTTTCATCTCCTGAGCGGAGACGAGGCCTCGCCGGAGGAAGTGCTGGAAAGCCAGGGAGTCCGGGTGCAGTTCGTCGGTTCCGTCGAGCTCCTGGAGCCCCTGGACCCCCACACCACGGTGGGCCGCTTCCTCCAGCGACGGGGCCCTGCCCTCCACCACATCGCCTACCGTGTCCCCGACATATCCCATGTTCTCTCCCGCCTCCAGGAGGAGGGAGTCGACCTCATCGACCAGGAACCCCGTCCGGGGGCTCGGGGCCACAAGGTAGCCTTCCTTCACCCCCGGAGCACCGGGGGAATCCTGGTGGAGCTGGTTCAAGCCGAGAGGGCATTCAGCCCTACCGCGACGGACCCGTAACCTTGTCCAGGCCGATTTGCTCGATGAACCACCGGCCCTCCTTCGTCCTCACCACGGTGAAGGGCACGTCCCGGACCGGCCGGCCGCGAATCGAGAGGTCTACACCGATGCGGGTCGTGGGATTCACCCTCCCGGGAACCCTGGATTCCGACACCAGAGTGTAGTCGTCGTGGCGAAGGATCTGGGCGATGGCATCCATTCGGAGCTCCACCTCCTGGACCGTATCGCAGCGCCGGCCGATCCCGATCCAGGAGCCCAGCTTTTTGAACCCGCACCCCAAGGGACCACCCGTCTCGATGATGGGTCCCTTCTCCGTCCCGAAGATCCTGCCCATCCCGTGAAGGTCCCGGGCGTTGGTGGCCCGGAGGAACCGCTCCACGGAGAGGGCCGGAGCGATGCCCGCCATCTCTCCCGAGGTGACGTACTGGGTAGTGGTGCACCCCCACAGGAGGATCAGGGGGACAGCGGCAACGATGAAACGCTTCATGAGCAGGCCCGGTCTTGGGTTCCGTTTGAAACGCATGAGAGGAGACTGGCGCCCGGAGGGCCGGGCGTCAACGGGCCGGGGGCCGGCCCCCTTCCTTTCCAGGCATTACGGTACCGCCTCGGCACCCGCTCAAGCCTCGCCGACGCCCACCGTCTCGAACGCCAGGGTCCCGGGACTCTCCCCGGGAACGACCCGGATCACGGTGCCGTCCGGAACCTCCGTCTCCAGCAGGTGAAGGGCCAGGGGATCCTGGAGCAGACGCTGGATGGCCCGCTTCAGGGGCCGGGCCCCGAAGGCCGGGTCGTACCCCTCCCGGGCGATGACGTCCGCGGCCTCGGGGGTGACCTGAAGCTCCAGGCCCAGATCCCGGGCCAGCCCTTCCACCCGCCCCAGCTGGAGCTCCACGATGGCCCGGAGGTCCTCCTCGTCCAGGGGACGGAAGAGGATAATGTCGTCCACCCTGTTCAGGAATTCGGGGCGGAAATGCGTGTGTAGCTCTCGCCGCACGAAAGCCTCCACCTCCTCCCACGCCGCCGAGCCCGCCCGCTCCAGGATGAACTGGCTCCCGATGTTCGAGGTCATGATGATGACGGCGTTCCTGAAATCCACGGTCCGGCCCTGGGCATCGGTGAGCCGTCCGTCGTCCAGAATCTGGAGGAGGACGTTGAAGACCTCCGAGTGAGCCTTCTCGATCTCGTCGAAGAGAACCACCGCGTGAGGCCGGCGCCGGACCGCCTCGGTGAGCTGCCCCCCTTCGTCATAGCCTACGTATCCCGGGGGGGCCCCGATGAGTCTTGCCACTGCGTGCCTCTCCATGTACTCGGACATGTCGATGCGAACCATGGCCCTCTCGTCGTCGAAGAGGAACTCCGCCAGGGCCCGGGCGGTCTCGGTCTTCCCCACTCCCGTAGGGCCCAGGAAGATGAATGAGCCCACAGGACGATGTGGATCCTGGAGCCCCGCCCGGGCACGGCGGACGGCGTTCGACACGGCCCGGACGGCCTCTCCCTGCCCCACCACCCGCTTGCCCAGGAGCGCTTCCAGATGGGTGAGGCGCTGGCGCTCCGACTCCAGCAGACGACTGACGGGGATCCCCGTCCACTCCCCCACGACCTCGGCAATGTCGTCGGCGTCCACCTCCTCCTTCAGGAACTTCCCCTCCGTCTGGAGGTCCGCCAGACGGCCCTCGGCCACCTCCAGGGCTCGCTCGGTGCCGGGGATCTCGCCATATTGCAGCTCTGCCGCACGGTTCAGGTCGCCCGTGCGGGTGGCCCTCTCCTCCTCGAGCTTGAGCTCGTCGATCTTCTCCTTGAGGTTCTGGATGCGGGTGATGGCCTCCTTCTCGCTTTGCCATCGGGCCTTCATCCCTGCGCTCTCCTCCCGCAGATCCGCCAGTTCCTCCTCGATCCCCTGCAGACGCTCCCGGGCGCCGGCATCCTCCTCACCGGCCAGGGCCTGCTTCTCGATCTCCAACTGGGTGATCCTCCGCTCCACCTCGTCGATCTCCTGGGGGAGGGAGTCGATCTCGATCCTCAGCCGGCTGCCGGCCTCATCGATGAGATCGATGGCCTTATCCGGGAGGAAGCGTCCCCCGATGTACCGATCCGAGAGGCGGGCCGCCGCGATGAGAGCGTCGTCCTTGATGCGGACCCCGTGATGGACCTCGTAGCGCTCCTTCAGCCCCCGCAGAATCGCCACCGTGTCTTCCACGGAGGGAGGGGCCACGAACACCGGCTGAAAACGACGCTCCAGGGCGGGGTCCTTCTCGATGTGCTTGCGGTACTCGTTTAGGGTAGTGGCCCCCACCATACGGAGCTCTCCACGGGCCAGCATGGGCTTCAGCATGTTCCCGGCGTCCACCGCCCCTTCCGCAGCCCCGGCACCCACAACCGTGTGGAGTTCATCCAGGAAGACGATGAACCGGCCCTCCCCTTCCGCGATCTCCTTCAGGACCGCCTTCATCCTCTCCTCGAACTCCCCCCGATATTTCGCCCCGGCCAGCATGGCGGAGATGTCCAGTCCCACCAGCTTCTTATTGGCCAGGGTGGTGGGCACGTCCCCGGCCACGATTCGCTGGGCCAATCCTTCTACGATGGCGGTCTTGCCCACACCGGGCTCGCCGATGAGGACCGGGTTGTTCTTGGTGCGGCGGGCAAGGACCTTCACGACGCGCCGGATCTCCTCGTCCCGGCCGATGACGGGATCGAGCTTGCCTGAGCGGGCCGCCTCCGTGAGGTCCCGGCTGAACCGTGCCAGGGCCTGGTAGGTGCCTTCCGGCGTCTGGTCCATGACCCGATGGGAGCCCCTGACCCCCTGCAGGGCATTTCGAAGCGCCTCCCGCCCGGCCCCAACACCCCGGAGGATCTCTCCGGCGTCATTCTTCTCTTCCTCGAGCCCCAGGAGGAAGTGTTCGGTGGAGACGTACTCGTCCCCCAGTTCCCGGGCCTCGGATTCCGCCATGTCCAGGGCCCTGTTCAGGTCTCGGGACAGCGTCGGATCGGCTCCCCCGGTGACCCGGGCTCGCGCCTCCAGTGCTCCGCGGACCCGCTCCCGGATCAGGGTCACGGACGCGCCCAGCTTCTGCAGGACGGGCACGACGATGCCCTCCTCCTGGTCCAGGAGGACGTGGAGGAGGTGGATACCTTCGATCTGGGCGTGCTCCCTCCTGCGGGCCTCCCTGGCCGCACCCTGGATGGCATCGGCGGCCTTCACCGTAAGGCGTTCCGGACTCAACATGGCAGTTCAAGACCTCCCGGCCGGAACCGGCGACGACGCGCCGGCCCCAGATCCTGGTTGTGTTGATCCGGACCGGAAATGGGCGAGGACCAGGCCGGAGACAGGAAGCTGAGCGTCACAGTTCGTCGGGCAGCACCCCTCCCACGGGAATCTTGAGGATGGTCACCGCGGGAAGCGAAGGGTTCCCCTCCAGACGGTTCAACCGGCGGACTTCCTCGATACGATGTCCGGCCCCTTCCTGCTCCAGAGCCCAGGTCAGGCTCCCGGAGCGGGAGAGGGTGACGATCTTGAGGCGGGCCGGCTGCACCCTCAGGTAGCGCTGGTCGGTCAAAGGTCGGAAGCTTTCCAAGGACCCCCGGACCGCACTGCGCCGGGCAGCCCAGGCGGAGGCCGGAGCGTATCCAAGAAAGCGGAAGAGGGTGCCCCGGTGCTGGATGAACATCACCCTCCCGTCCAGCGTCCCGTCGCTGGATGTGAAGCGGAAATCGGCCGATGCGGCGGGAAGGCCATTCACGTTTGCCTCGGAAAGTGACGCTCCCTGCATCCCTTCCATGCCCAAGAAGCTTCTGAGAGCCCCGGAGGGCGTGGATCCCTCGCCCAGGGTGAGCACGAGCAGTGCGTCCTGCTCCTGGCTCAGGCTCTGCACCGCCTGTTTGGAATTGGCGGTCCTCCACCCCTGGGGAAAGTCCAGGGAAAAGGCCATCTCCGGGTGGTGGAAGACCTGCCCCCTGAAGAACCCCTCCCGGGGGTTCTCCCCAAAGGTCACCCCATCCAGCCGCCGGAGGTACCTCTCACGGCCCACGATGGCGGGATCCCGGGCCACCTGGGTCCGGGCGGCCATCTCCAGGATAGCCTCCTCCCGGTTCTCGGGGTTCGGGTGGGTTGAGAGCCACTCGGGCCCCCGAGGTCCCGCTTCCTCCGAGGTCACACTGCCCAGCATGGCCATGACCCCGCTTAGCTCGGCCGGATCATACCCGAGGCTGCTCATGTAGCGCACCCCCAGGGCATCGGACTGGCGCTCGTCGTCCCGGCCGAACTTCAAGAACAGGAGCCCCATGGACGCGCTGGCCAGGCCCTCGAATGCCTGTAGCTCGGGAACCAGGATCATGCTCACGCCCATGCCCAGCTGGGCCAACTGGGCGTTACTGATACGGCTCACGGAGTGCTTGGCCGTGACGTGGCCGATCTCGTGGCCCAGGATGCCCACCAGCTCGGCTTCCGATTCCAGGTAGACCATGATGCCCCGGGTCATGTAGATGAAGCCTCCCGGAAGGGCGAAAGCGTTGATGAGGGGATCGTCCAGCATCCGGAAGGTCCAGGGAAGGTTGGGCCGCTCCGACACGGCGGCCAACTGGGTTCCAAGATCCTGGAGATAGGCCTGGAGGGATTCGTCGGGGTAAAGACCCATGGCGGCCACGATGTCCGGGTCGGCGGCCCGACCCATCTCGACCTCCTGGGCCTCGCTGATGAGAGAGAACTGCCGCTTTCCCGTGACCGGGTTCACGGCGCAGCCCGTGGAGAGGAGGAGGGCCAGGAGTAGCCCTCCCATGCACGTCCTCGAGCCCGTGAGCATCCGTGGTCCTGCTCCAGCCTTGAACATTGCGCGCTCCTTTTTTTCGCCTCGGGCCCTGTTCCCGCCCTCCTCGCGCATGCTCTGGCACGCCCTGGAACGCCGCCTGCTTACCTGCTCACCCCCTCCTCAGCCTCACAGCAGGCTCCTCAGAACGCGGGCCCCAACAGAATGGCGTTGCTGTAGAGCTGGAACCCGCTGTACCAGAACATCCGGAAGAGGGGGTCTTCGGCAAAGAGGATCAAGCTTCCCCTTCCTAGCCCCACCTCGGACATCCACGTGCTCTGGGCCAGCCGCTCCAGGCTTGTCTCAGAGATTACCCCGGAAGCCCGCTCAGGTCCCTCGGGAAAGAAGACCACGGACTCGAACTCCACCTTCGGCTCGAAGGACCGGCCCCTGGTGAGCACGAACATCTCCGCGTCCAGCCCGTCGGCGCCGGCGCCGGCGGCCAGGGGATGCCCTGAGTCCAGCTTCACCTTGAGGATGGTACCCGGTATCGACCGCTCCCAGCGATCGCTCCGGCGCTCTTCACGAGTCCGGAGGGCCCTGGAAAGGCGCTCCTCCCGGTCCAGGTCCTCCTGGGGCTCGGAGCGCATCTCCACCTCGCCCAGGGCGCGGCCCAGAGACTGGGCGCTGCTCCCCACCGCCACCAGGGTACCGCCCGCCCTCACCCACTCCCGCAGGGCTTCAGCCTGCTGGTCCGAGGGTCGGCCCATCCCCTCCGGCACTACCAGGACATCGTAATCCGCCAGGTTGCCCGGGTTGATGAAGGAGAGGGGGAGGCGATTGAACGGGAGGCCCAGCTTCTGCTCCAGGAAGAACCAGTGGGCCCCGTAGGAGCCCGAGCTCAAACCCTCGCCCCCGAAGAGCCCTACCTTGGGGAGGGTGACGGACCCCGAGCTCCCGGTTCCCAGATCCCGCCCGGTCTGGGTGAGGGCCGTGGACACCGGAACGACGAGGGGCTCGAGCCCTGCATCTCTGACCTTCCGGTCCAGGTCGGGGTTCCTCTCCCGGGAGAGGAAGAAGGTCCCTGCGGGGTAGAGGGTTCCATTCATCCGGAAGGTATCGGGGAGGGCGTAGGCCCGCCCCTCGTCCTTCAGGAACCGCACCAGGGCCGGCATCCTGTCGAAGCCCGGGGTCAGGAGGTAGCCGTAGACCCGGTCCGGGCCGGCACTGGGGGCTGGCAGGGGAAGCTCGCCCACAGGCTGGAAAAAGGTTCCCGGACTCGCCGTCACCGAGTGGGCCTCCACACCGTAGGCATACGGCAGGGACCAGGCGGAGATGTCGTAAGACGACTCGGCGTCCAGCTCGTGCTCCGGCATGAGCAAGGCACCAGCCAGGCGGCCCCGGGTCTGCCGCGCCCGGATCAGGAAGGTCCCCTCCGGGAAGGACTGCCGGGAGGCGAAGCCAGGATGGGGCCGGGCCTGAACCCTGAAGCTCTGGGTGGCCCTCTCCACCTGGATCTCCTGGCCCTTCAGGTGCTCCACCAGGGCGTGGACCCGCTCCGGGTCGTCGCCCGGGACGAGAAGAATGTCCGGGATCCCGTCGTCGATGGTGCGGTGGAAGGCGGCGAACCCCGTCAGGAGATCGGTCCGTCCCGCGGCCGCTGTCCGGAGGGTGGCCTTGCCCGCCACCCATTGGCGGGTGGCCCGGTCATTAAGGGTCAGCATTGACCCATCGGACCGTTCCACCACCAACCCCGCCCCTCCTCCGCCTGCCTGCTCGTAGGTCATCCCGATCCCACCCACGAGGGAGGGCCAGGAATCGCCATAGCCGGGATAGAAGAGGTCGAAGCCCTCGGCCGTGTAGTACATCCAGCCCCGCTCGTCGAAGGCCTCGGCGTTCCCGCGCCCGATCCGGTCCGCCCATGACAGGATGTGTTCGGGAAAGATGGGGTTGATGGGCTTGGCGGGAGGGAAGAAGAAGTAGCTGGAGTTGTAGCCCATCTCGTGGAAGTCCACGTGCACCTGGGGGCTCCAACGGCTCCATGTGGCCAGCCGCAGACGGGTCTCGAGCTGGGTGTTCCATGCCCAGTCCCGATTCAGGTCGAAGAGGTAATGGTTGGGCCGGCCTCCGGGCCAGGGCTCGCTGTGCTCCAGGGTGCTCCGGTCGGGGTTCGGCTCCACGCCCACGGCCTGGCGGTAGAAGTTCACGTAGCGGTCCCGCCCGTCGGGGTTGAGGACCGGGTCGATGACCACCACCGCCGAATCCAGAACCCAGGCCACGTCGCCGGCGCCCCGGGCCAGGTCCCAGGCCGTCCAGAGGGCCGCCTCCGGAGACGAGCTCTCGCTTCCGTGGACGCCATAGGAGAGATAGAGCACCGCCGGGTTCGAGGCGATGATCTCCCGGGCTCGGGCTTCGGACGTCTCGGGGTTCGTCAACTCCCGGTTCCGGTCCAGGATCTCCTCCAGGCGGGCCCTGTGGGCCGGGGAGGCCACCAACACCTGGATCAAGGGACGCCCCTCGTGGGTTTCACCATAGGGATGGACCGAAACCAACTCGCTGGCGCCGGCCAGGCGATTGAAGTAATGGACCAATCCTGCCACCGGCGTGAAACGCTCGCCCATCTCGTATCCCAATACCTGGGCCGGGGAGGGAATCTCCTGCCCCACCCCGGGGGAAGTGAGGAGGAGCAGAGCCAACAGGATGGGGAAGGGCAGGGACTTGGTGAATCCGCGCATGGTCGTGTGTCTCTCCAGTCGAGGGGCTCCGCAAGATGCGGCTGGGAAGAATAGCAGCGTCTCCCCGGTCGAGGTGCTTCGCAGGGTCCGGAAACAACGCGCAAACTTAGAGGCGGTCCGGGAAACCGGGCAAGCCTTCGGGACCTCAGGGTGGACCGGATTCGTGGGCTCGCTCCACCTTGACACCCACCTCCGGGCCCCGTCACCTTCCCGGGAAGGAGGAGCGCCGGCCGTGACTGGGCGGAAGCCGCCTCCAGAATCAGCAGGACGACGCGGCGGATGCCGGCCCGGTCTCTCCCCCGGTGGGAGGGGCTCGGTTCCCTTCTCTCGACTCGCCAGGTCCCCAGTGCGAATGCCACGCTCCTTGATGCTCGCCGCAGCCATCCTCACGGTCCTGCCGACCCTGGCCTGCTCCTTCGGCAACTCAGGCCGGGGCTCGGACGAGACCATCTCCCGGGAGGCGTTCGTCGATGCCTACGTCCGTCTCCGGTCCGTCGCCCTCCGCCACCCGGATGAGGAGATCCCCCTGGCGACACGGGACAGCATCCTTCAATCCCTGGACCTCACCCCTGAGGATCTGCTGGAATTCGTGGAGGTTCACGGAGCCGATCCCACCCTCATGCACGAGGTGTGGGGGGAGGTGAACCAGAGGTTCCAGGAAGTTCGAACCATGCCTCCCCCCCAGCCGGGCTCTGCCCCTTCGCGTCCCCCCGATGGCAGTTCTGGAGGGTGAGCCCCGCCGACCCTTTGCACCAGCCGGGAAAGGAACCCCGCCCATGACCTTCCAAAGAATCTTCAGCGGTGCCCCCTGGGAAGATGAGGTGGCCTACTGCCGCGCCCTCCGGGCCGGGAACGTGGTCTATGTTACCGGGACGGCTCCGTTGGAGCCCGACGGGAGCGTTCACTCCCCCGGGGACGGGCTGGCCCAGACCCGGAGATGCCTGGAGATCATCGAGAAGGCCCTCGCCGAGCTCGGTGTGGGAATGGACAGGGTGGTGAGGACCCGGATGTTCGTCACTGATATCGACCGGTGGCAGGAGTACGCGAAGGGGCACCGGGAGGCGTTTCAGGATCATCCTCCCACTACGACCATGGTAGAGGTCACCCGCCTCATCCACCCCAACATGCTCATCGAGATCGAGGCGGAGGCGGTGATTACGGGATGACCTCCCCCCGCACCAGGTCGTCGTAGGTCTCCCGCTTCCTGACCAAGGCCACCTCGTCGAGGTCCACAAGAACCTCCGGCGGCCGGGGCCGGGAATTGTAGTTGGAGGCCATGACGAATCCGTAGGCCCCGGCGCTTTCCACTCCCAGAAGCTCACCCGGTTTCGGAAGGGGCAGCTCCCGGTCCAGGGCCAGGAAGTCACCCGTTTCGCAGACGGGCCCCACCACGTCCACCACCCGCACTTCCCTCCCCTCTTGCTCCACCACGGGTCGAATCCCGTGGTAGGCCCCGTAGTGGCTGGGCCTCAGGAGCTCCGTCATGCCGGCATCGGTGATGACGAAGGTCTTGGCGCCCGCCACCTTCAACCCCAGCACCCGGGTCACCAGGAGGCCAGCCGACCCCACCATGGAGCGGCCAGGCTCCAGGATCAGCTTGAGCCCCGAAGTCTTGAGCATGGGGACCAGCTCCCGTCCCATGGCCGGAATGTCCATCCCCTCCCCGTCGTAGGGAATGCCGTACCCACCGCCCAGGTCCAGGTACTTCAGTTGGATCCCTTCCTTCTTCAGGAGATGGACCACCTCCAGGACCGACCGGAGGGCCCGCTTGTAGGGCCCCGGCTCCACGATCTGGGACCCGATGTGCACGTCGATGCCCCGGATCTCGAGGTGGGGCCGGGTGGCCGCCCATCGGTACATCCCCACCGCCACCTGCACCGGGAGGCCGAACTTGGACTCGGCATGGCCGGTGCGGGTGTACTCGTGGGGAGTGGGTGAGAGGATATCGGGGTTGATGCGAATGCCAAAGGGGGCCCGCCCCCCCCGCGCTTTGGCCAGTTCCTCCAGACGGTGCAACTCCGACACGGTCTCAACGTTGAAGGAGTAGATCCGGGCATCCAGGCCGGCCTTCAGCTCCTCCTCGGTCTTCCCCACCCCGGCGAAGACGATCTTCCCGGGCTTGATCCCGGCCTTCAGGGCCCGGAACAGCTCGCCGCCGCTCACGATGTCGGCCCCGACCCCCAGGGTGCCCAGGCGATTCAGGAGACCCAGGTTCCCGTTGGCCTTCACGGAATACGCCAGGAGGAGATCCTGGCCCTCGAGGGCCTCCCGGAAGGTCTGGACACGGTGGCGGATGAAGTCGAAATCGTACAGGTAAAGGGGCGTGCCGAAGCGGTCAGCCAACTCCTTCACGCTGAAGGAACCGCAGCGGAGCATGCCCTCCACGGTGGGAAAGGGTCGGAACGGTGCCTGGGGCATCGGGGCCTCCTGAAGGCCGGGTTCGGGGGGAAAGGGTGAATGGCATCGGGCCGTCGGTATTCTCAAGGTCGCCAGCCGCTATCGAGCAGGAATCCATAGAGACCAGGGGCGCATTCGGCAATACCCGGGGGGGGTCGGGGCATCCCTGCGGCTGCGTCATTTGCGTCCATGGGGAACCTTCCGGACCGAAATCCCGCTATCATACCTACGGCATTGATTCGTTTGCGGCGGAGCCTTCAGCTTCCGCCAAAGGCATGAAGCCGGAGCCGGGCCTTCGCAATGCTGCGAGATGCCTCGGACTCCTGAAGACATTTGACTGGAGCGTCCGTTGAAATCCGCCATATCGCTACTATCACTCCTCCTCCTGCCCCTGGCCCTGGAAGGCCAGGAAGAGGTCCCTGCTCGGCTAGTGGAGGTGGAGACCGCCCGTTCCCGGTCCTGCGTGGAAAGCCTCACGCGGCTGTCGGAGCTGGACGCTGCCCTGGACCCCTACCTCCGGCGTCTGGACCGCCTCAACACCCTAGGGTTGGCCGTGTCCCTTGAAAACCCCCAGGAAGCGACTCCCTTCGACCGGGAGGACCCCCTGGAGGATGCCGTGGCCCGGTGGTTCGCCGTCGACAGCGCCCTGTCTGTCCGGTATGTGGAGGATCCCCAGGATGCCACCCGGGAGGAACGCAGGGAGGCCCGGAATGCCACACTGGAAAGGATTCGCTCCGCAATGGGGGAGGTGTCGGCGGAGGCCCAGGAGAAGGCAATGGCCGGGGCCGACATCGAGGCGGCCGCCCAGCCATGCCTGGGGGCCGTCCTGGTCCGCAGTGCCGTGCTGGAAGCTTGCGGTGATGCTTCGAGCCCAGTCTGCGAGGCGGCCCGCTCCAACGGGCCCCAGGAGCAGATTCGCTTCGTGGACAACGCCGCAGACATCTGGGACGTGGAGGAGTATGGGCCGTGGTCGCAGCCCGGGCCCATTCAACTCACCCCGGACGGAGGGTTGGCGGGAGCCAGGACGTCGGCACGGGCGAGGCTGGGGAACGTGTCGCTCCACATCTCCCTGGCGCCCCTCATCCTGGCCCGGGATGAACTGGACGAGGAACAGATCACCAACTATCTGGCCAATCTCGACTCCCTGGGGTTCACCTTCGATCACCCTCTCCTCGTCATGGCGCCGGCCATGGAGATCCAGGTGAACGTGCCGCCGCCCCTGGGTGGGGAGACCCACTATGTCCTCCACTTCGGCGATCTCTCCGGTGACGACGTCAT
>Ga0114946_10001696_pt1 | contig 15195 bp, 15 predicted proteins | sample WalLakDeSediment_FD_88676 | JGI IMG/M metagenome (GOLD analysis project Ga0114946, IMG submission 88676) | Lake sediment microbial communities from Walker lake, Nevada to study Microbial Dark Matter (Phase II) - Walker Lake 11/02/13 Deep Sediment | ecosystem: Environmental > Aquatic >... | reverse complement strand
GTAGAGCTCGCGGGCGTTGGCCATGCTGACGGGCTGGCCGCCGGCCATGTTGACGGTGCCGGCCAGGCTGACGTAGGCGACGTTGTCGGGACCCACGCGGTCGAACAGCGCCTTCAGCTTGTCTAGGTCGACGTTGCCCTTGAAGGGGTGCAGGCTCTGGGGGTCGTGGGCTTCGTCGATGATCACGTCGACGAAGGTGGCGCCGGCGAGCTCCTGGTGCAGCCGGGTGGTGGTGAAGTACATGTTGCCGGGCACGTACTGGCCGGGCGTGATCGTGGTGCGCGAGAGCAGGTGCTCGGCGCCGCGGCCCTGGTGCGTGGGGATGAGGTGGCGGTAGCCGTAGTGGTCGCGCACCGCGCGTTCGAGCTCGTAGAAGTTGCGGCTGCCGGCGTACGCCTCGTCGCCGAGCATCATGCCGGCCCACTGGCGGTCGCTCATGGCGCTGGTGCCGCTGTCGGTCAGCAGGTCGATGTAGACGTCCTGGGAGCGCAGCAGGAAGGTGTTGAAGCCGGCCTCGGCCAGCGCCGCGACGCGCTCCTCGTGGGTCGTGACGGTGAGCGGCTCGACCATCTTGATCTTCCACGGCTCGGCCCACGATCGCCGGCCGTGCTGCTGCCCTGCCGTGCGGGGGGGTTCGGACATGCGACGCCTCCTCGGGTGGTGCGGGCGCCGTCCCGCGGCGGGGGCCGCGCGCCCGGGGCGCCGGCGCCGCCCCCGGGGGCCGCCATGCACGCATTCGCACCATGGTACGGCGGACGCCCCGGGTCACGAGGCCCAGGGCGTCCGCCGCAGGATGGGACGGTGGTTCGGGCCCAGGGCGCGGCGGGCGTCGCCCAGGGCCGGGGCTCAGGCCCCGACGGGGGTCAGCGCCTCGGTGTCCTCCTCGCCGGTGCGGATGCGCACGACGCGCTCGAGCGGCTGGACGAAGATCTTGCCGTCGCCGACGTTGCCGGTGCGGGCGGCCTGCACGATGGCGTCGATGGTGGGCTGCACGAAGCCCTCCGAGACGGCGATCTTGAGCTCGATCTTCTCGCGGAACTCGACCACGAACTGGGCGCCGCGGTACTGCTCGGCGATGCCCGCCTGGCCGCCGTGGCCGCTGACGCGGCTGATGGTGATGCCGCGCACGCCGGCCTTGAAGAGGGCCTCCTTGACGGCGGGGAGCCGGTCTGGGCGGACGATGGCGGTGATGAGCTTCATCCCGGGTCTCCTGGGGTTCAGTCGCCCGCGCCCAGCAGGACGGGGTCGTTGAGGGAGTCGGCGTTGACGTAGGCGAGGGCGCCGTGCTCGGCCGCGTCGAGGCCCGTGACCTCTTCGTGGGGCGAGACGCGCAGGCCCATGATCGCTTTGAGGGCCGTGAAGAGCGCGAAGCTGGCGACGAACGCCGCGCCGGCGTAGGCGAGCGTGCCGACGAGCTGCGTGAGGAGGTTGGCGCCGCCGAAGACGCCGACGGCGAGGGTGCCCCACACGCCGGCGGTGCCGTGGGCCGAGACCGCGCCGACCGGATCGTCGATCTTCAGGCGGTCGAGCAGCAGGATCGAGTAGGTCACCAGGACGCCGCCGATGGCGCCGGCGACGACGGCCCAGATGCCGTGGATGGCATCGGGGCCGGCGGTGATCGACACCAGGCCGGCGATGACGCCGTTGAGGGTCATCGAGAAGTCGGGCTTCCCAAAGATCGCCCAGCTCAGGAACAGCGCCGCGAAGGCGCCGCCCGCGGCGCCGAGGTTGGTGTTGAGGAAGACGGTCGCAATCGCGTCGGCGTCCGCCCGGCTGCTGAACACGAGCTGCGAGCCGCCGTTGAAGCCGAACCAGCCGATCCACAGGAGGAACACGCCGACGCCGGCGAGCGGCAGGTTGTGCCCCGGCATCGCGACGATGCGCGGCCCCACGTAGCGACCGATGCGCGGGCCCACGGCCAGCACCCCGCCGAGCGCGGCGAAGCCGCCGACCGCGTGCACCACCGAGGAGCCGGCGAAGTCGTAGAAGTCCATCTGCGCGAGCCAGCCGCCGCCCCAATGCCAGCCGCCGAGGAGGGGGTAGATGAAGGCCGTCATCACCAGCGCGAACACCAGGTAGGCGGCGAACTTCATGCGGCCACCGATCGCGCCGGAGACGATGGTGGCGGCGGTGGCCGCGAACACCATCTGGAAGAAGAAGTCGGCGGCGCCCGGGTAGGCGTCCGCCTCGTAGCCGGCGATGAACAGCGGTGCGCCGTACATGATCGCGAAGCCGACCGCCCAGAAGGCCAAGCCCGCGATCGCGAAGGTGGCGAAGTTCTTCATGAAGATGTTGATCGCGTTCTTCGAGCCGTGCAGGCCTGCCTCGAGCAGCGCGAAGCCGGGCTTCATGTGGATGACCAGCACGGCGCACATCAGCAGCGCGAAGGTGTCGAGGGCGTACGCGAGGTCGGCGATCGACTCGCCCTGCGCGAACGCCTTGCCGAGGAGTGGGGCCGAGAGCAGGACCGCGGTCCGGACCCGAGGGACCAGCGAAGGGCGCATGGGGACCTCCTGTGGGGGCCCGCGCGCCGTACGGCGCGCGGGATGGCCGACAGGTTATGCGTCCGAATGCAAGATGTCAAGCTAACACCGGACAACCGTCCAGAAAACGCCGACGATCGCGACGTGCGTCATGGGAACCATGCGAACTGTACATCTGAACCGTGTCAGATGTTCGATTCAAAGGTGACATCAGCTGCACGATGAACGCCTGCCGGGCTCGTGCGGCCAGCGGGCGTGTCGATCCGTCGGGTGGTTCGATCGGGGTCAGTGGTCCGAGCGGCGCGCCGCCGTCGTTACTGCTGCAGTTCGATGCGGCTCTTGTCGCCGACCACCAGCCGGTGCGTGCTGGGGCGGGCAGACACGCCCGCGATGAACACGTCCTCGCCGATCAGGCTGGCCTGGATGCGGGCACCGACGTCGCGGATGGTGGTGCGCGCGCCGACGACCGAGTACTCGACCTCGGCCCGCTGCACGCGGACGTCCTCGCCGAGGGTCGTGAACGGGCCGACGTACGCGTCCAGGACCAGCGTTCCGGCGCCGATCAGCGTCGGGCCGAACACCTTCGAGCGGCGCACGACGGCCCCGGGCTCCACCACCACGTCACCGACCAGTTCGGATTCCTCGACCTCGCCCTGCACCGATCGGCGCCGCTCCAGCAGCAGCAGCCGATTGGCGTCGAGGATGTCGTCCGCCTTGCCGGTGTCCTTCCACCAACCTTCGACCTCCATCGGGACCACCCGCCGGCCGGCGGCGATCATGCCGGCGATGGCGTCGGTGATCTGGTACTCGCCCTTCGCGCCGGGCTCGAGCCGCGCGATCGCTTCGTGCACGGTGGCGTCGAAGACGTACACGCCGGCCACCGCCAGGTCGGACGGCGGGTCGGCGGGCTTCTCCACCAGCCGCGTGATGCGGCCGTCCTCCACCACCGCCACGCCGAACGCGCGCGGGTCCTCGACCCGGACGAGCGCCAGCACCGCGTTCACGCCCTCCTCCGGCCGGAAGGCGTCCACGAACGCCCGGATGCCGCGCTCGAACAGGTTGTCGCCCAGGTACATGACGAAGCTGTCGTCGCCCAGGAACGGCCGGGCGACGGCGACGGCGTGCGCGAGGCCCTGCGGCGGGTCCTGCAGCACGTAGCTGTAGGCGGCGCCGCGGTAGCCGTCGAGCGTCTGTCTCAGGTGGTCGATCGTGTCGTGCGAGACGACGATGCCGATCTCATGGATGCCGACGTCGATCAGGTCGTCGACGGCGTACTGGATCAGCGGCTTGCCGGCCACGGCGATCGTCGGCTTGGGCCGGAGGCTGGTGATCGGACGCAGCCGCGTGCCCAGCCCCGCGGCGAGGATGAGGCCTTTCATCGGGAACCTCCTGCCGCGAGCGTAACCCGCCGCGCGCGGGACCTACTTACGGCTCATCAGCATCATGACCGCGCCGACCAGCACGCCGCCGCCGGCAACCCACGGCAGCCACGGGAGCGAGCGCGAGGCCTGGACGCCGAGTTCGAGGCCGCCGACGTCGACCGAGGCGCGATCGACGAACACGCCGGCGAGCTGGAGCACGTACAGGGTGATGCCTGCCAAGACGAGCACGAGGCCGAGCGTCATGAGCGGTCGCATGTTGACCTCCAGCACCCACGGTACTCGGTGCAACGCCGATCCCTGGTTACGATGCCCAGTGTGAACCGCACCTCCGAGATCCGCCTCGCCGTGCACAGCGGCAGCGACGGCGTCACCGACATCCGCTGGGAGGCCGACGACGCCCCCGAGCCCGGTGACCAGGCGGCCGAGGCGATGATCCTCGCACTGTGGGACGCGGAGCGGCGCAACGCCATGCGCATCGACCTGTGGACCCCACGCCTGACCGTCGACGACATGAACGACTTCGTGTACCAGACGCTGTTGTCGCTGGCCGATACGTACCGACGCGCCACCGGCAACGACGACCTGATGGCGGAGATCAAGGGCTTCGCGCGCGCGTTCGCCGAACGCGCTGCGGCGCAGCAGCGGCGCGCGCAGGGGGGTTGAGGTGAGGCAGAGCGTGGCCTGGGCCGCAGCCGCGATCGCCTGGCCGGTCTACCCTCCGGCATGATCCAACCCGACGCGCCCTCCCGCCGTCCGCGGCGACGGCCTTCCCCCGTCGGCCGCCTAGGCGTGGCGCTGGCCACCGCGTTCGTCACGGCGCTGGCCGTCCCGCTCGCGGGCCCGCTCGCCGAGGCGAGCGGGCCGCTCTCGCCGGCGGGCCTGATCGCCTTCGTCGACCTCGACGGCCGCGCCGCGTTGGTCGACCCGACCGACGGCCGGCGGGTCGCCTCGTTCGGCGGTGGCCTCGAGCGCGCCCAGTTCCCCACCTGGTCCAGCGATGGCAACCGCCTGGCGGTGATCGTGAGCGACCTCGCGGGTGGGCGGGTCGACATCGTCGACGTGGCCGCCGGCGCCGACCCGGTGACGGTCTACCGGCGGCCGGACCGGGCGCCGATCTACCTGGCGTGGGCGCCCGGCGACCGCCTGCTGGCCGTGCTGGCGAACGCCGCCGGCGGCGGCCTGGCGCTCGACTTACTCGACGTCGCGCGGGCGGTGGCGGGCGACGCCGACGCCGTCCGGGCGTTCGCCCGCGGCGCGCCGTTCTACTGGTCGTGGTCACGGAGCGGGCGGGCGCTGTTGGTGCATCAGAACGTCATGGGCGCCACGCCGCTGGTCGGCTTCAGCGGCGTCGACGCGTTCGGCGTCCGCGCGCCGCTCCCCGACCCGGGCGCGTTCCAGTCGCCTGCGCTGTCGACCAGCGAGCGCTACGTCGCCTACGCCACGCTCGGCGCCGGCGGCGAGCGGCGGGTCCGGGTGGTGGCGAACCCCGAACGGCCCGACCCGGCGCTGACCCCCCGCTCGCTGCCGCACCAGGGCATGGCCGCGCTCGCCTGGCGGCCCGGCCGCGAGCAACTGGCCGTCCAGAGCGCCGCCGTCGCGAGCCCGCATGCCTTCGGTCCGGTCGACCTGTTGGACGCGGCGACGGGCGAGGTGACCCGCCTGTCGGACGGCCCGGTGGTGGCCTCGTGGTGGTCGCCCGACGGTCGCTGGCTCGCGACGCTGTCGCCGGTCGGCGGCGGCGGCGAGCGCGAGGTGCTGGCGTCGGCCGCGGGGGCGACGCTCCCCGTCCAGCGCCGCGCCGCGCCGCTGTTCTCGCTCAAGGTCATCGACGCCGACACGCTCGAGACGCGGCTGTTGGCGGCGTTCGCGCCGTCGCCGCTGTTCGTGGCGCAGTTCCTGCCATTCTTCGACCAGTACGCCCGCTCGCACCGGCTGTGGTCGCCGCGCTCCGACGCTCTGGCGTTCCCGGCGGTCGATGACGACGGTGTGCCGACCATCGTCGTGTTCGGGGTCGACGGCGGCGCGACGCCGCTGGTGCCGGGCGACATGCCGGCCTGGAACGTGCGCTGAACCCGCACGCCCGGCCGCTCGGCCGGGCCGCCGCGGCGCCGTCGTCGACCGCCGGTGCGCTAGCATCCGTCCATGCGCGAGCTGCTCCTTGCCTCCGCCGCGACGCAGGCACGGGCGCTGCTGCGGGGCGAGGTCGGCGCCGAGGAGCTGCTGGCCGCCCAGCTCGAGCGCCTCGTCGCCGTCGACGCAGTGGTGCACGGTGTCGTGCACCTCGACGCCGCCGGCGCGCGGGCCGCCGCCCGCGCGGCCGACGCGGCGCGGGCGACCGGTCGGCCACTGGGGCCGCTTCACGGCGTTCCCATCACCGTCAAGGACTGGATCGACGTCGCCGGCCTGCCGTGCAGCGGCGGCGAGGCGGCGCGACTCGGCCGCGTCGCCCGCGAGGACGCCACGGCCGTCGCGCGCCTGAGATCGGCGGGCGCGCTGATCCTCGGCAAGACCAACGTGGGCGAGCGCAGCGAGGCCTTCGGCGCGACCTTCAACCCGCACGCCCCCGACCGCACGCCCACCGGCAGCAGCTCGGGCGAGGCGGCGCTGGTGGCCGCGGGCGGCTCGGCGCTGGGGCTCGGTTCGGACTCGGGCGGCAGCCTGCGGCAACCGGCCCATGCCTGCGGCTGCGTCGCGCTGCGGCCCACCACCGGGCGCGTGCCCCTCACGGGCCACGTGCCGGTCATCACGCCGATGCTCGACCCGCGCACCGTGATCGGGCCGCTCGCGCGGCGCGTGGAGGACCTGGTGCTGGCGCTGGCGCTGCTGGAGGGTCCCGACCACGCCGACCCGAGCGCGGTGCCGATGCCCTGGCGCGACCCCGCGATGGTCGCCCTGCGGGGGCTGCGGGTCGCATGGTGGGACGAGCAGCCCGACTGCGACCCGACGCCGGCGACCCGGCGCACGGTGGCCGAAGCGGCGGGCTGGCTGGCCGCCGCGGGCGTGCGGATCGTGGCCGATCGCCCCGACGGCCTCGAGCGGGTCTACCCGCTGACCCGTGGCTACTGGGCCCTGCCGGAGTCGGACGACGCCGAGCGCTGGGTTCCGACCGGGTCCACCGACCTCGACGGCGAGGCGGTGCAGCGCTTCCGCTTCGAGTGGGACGGCTTCCGCGGGCGCATGGCACGCTTCATGGCGGGGTACGACGCCGTGCTGACGCCGGTGGCCGCGCTCCCGGCGGTGCGCCACGGCGAGGCGACCGGCTCGATCGCGCCGTCGCTGACGTTCAGTCTCACCGGCCAACCGGCCGTGGTGGTGCCCTGCGGGCGCGACCCCGACGGCCTCCCGATCGGCGTCCAGGTGGCCGCCCGGGTCGGCCACGACCACGTGGCGCTGGCGCTGGCAGCGGTGCTGGAGGAAGCCGGCGGCGGCTGGTGGCCGCCGGAGGGCGTCGGCGGGTAGCGGACGCCGGGGCGGGTCGTGGTTGGCGTGCGTGGACTCGCGCAGCGAGTCCTGGTCTCGGGGTGACGGCGTTAGCCGTCACCCCGAGACACCCCGTCCAGCGTCGACAACGCCCCGTACAGCTCGGGTCGCCGGTCGCGGAAGAACCCGAAGCCGGCACGGAAGCGCCGCGCCGCGTCCAGGTGCAGGTCGGCGAGAAGAAGCGTCTCGCCGGTGCGACCGGCCTCGGCGGCCATCGCGCCGGTGGGGTCGGCGATGAAGGAGGACCCGTAGAAGGTGGCGCTGCCCTCGCGGCCCACGCGGTTGGCGGCCGCCACGTACATGGCGTTGGCCACCGCGTGCCCCTGCATGGCCCGCTGCCACATGTCGCGGGTGTCGAGCCCACCGGAGGCCGCGGGCTCGCTGCCGATGGCGGTGGGGTACAGCAGCAGCTCCGCGCCCTGCAGGGCCATCGTCCGGGCGCACTCGGGGAACCACTGGTCCCAGCAGATGCCCACGCCCACCCGGCCGATCGCCGTCGCCCAGGATCGGAACCCGGTGTCGCCGGGGGCGAAGTAGTACTTCTCCTCGTACCCCGGGCCGTCGGGGATGTGGCTCTTGCGATACCGGCCGAGCGCGCGCCCGTCGGCGTCGATCATCATGAGGCTGTTGAAGTGGGCCTGGCCGGCGCGCTCGAAGAAGGAGACGGGCAACACCACGCCGAGCTCGGCGGCGAGCGCCTGGAAGCGGCCCAGGAAGGGGTGGCCCTCGACCTCGTGGGCGAGGGCGAACAGCTGCTCGGCCTCGACCTGCGGCCAGTAGAGGGACTCGAACAGCTCGGGCAGCAGCACCAGGCGGGCGCCCCGCGTGGCGGCGGCGCGCACGTGCCGCTCCGCCGCGTCGACGTTGCGTGCGAGGTCGTCGGTGCAGGCCATCTGCACGAGGGCGATGCGGACGACGCGCTCGTCGGGGGCGCCGGGCGGTGGCGGCGAGGCCCACGCGGGGCGGGCGCCCTGCCGTTCGGCGCGCGCTCCGGCCCCCGCGTCGGCCGGCGGGGTTGGCGCGGTCTTCGGCTCACGCATCCGCGACCTCCCCGGAAGGCTGCTGCTGCGTCACGCAGTGCCACGCGCCGCCGCCGGTGATCAGGGCTTGGGCGGGGAGCCCCACGACCGCGCGGCCGGGGAAGAGCGGTCGGACGATCTCGAGCGCCCGCTCGTCGTGCTCGTCCCCGTAGGTGGGGACCACCACGACGCCGTCGGCCACGTACCAGTTGACGTAGCTGGCCGCCAGGCGCCGATCGCCCAGCGAAATGCGCGCCTTGGGCAGCGGAAGCTCGACCACGCGGTACGGGGCGCCGTCGACCGTCGTGAGGCCGCGCAGCGTCGCGAGGTTGCGTTGCGTGGGCTCGTAGTTGGTGTCGGTGGCGTCGTCGGTCACGGCGCACACGATCGTGCGATCGCCGGCGAAGCGGGCGATCGTGTCGACGTGGCCGTCGGTGTGGTCGCCCTCGAGCCCGTCGTCGAGCCACACGACGTGGCGTATGCCGAGCCCCGCCCGCAGCAGGGCCTCGTGGTCGGCCTCGTCGAGCTGCGGGTTGCGCGTCGGCGTCAACAGGCAGGAGCGGGTGGTGAGCAGCACACCCTCGTCGTTGACCTCGATGGCGCCGCCCTCCAGCACGAAGTCGAAGGCGAAGCGGCGCATGCCCAGATGGTCCGCGACCGCGGCGGGGGCGCGGTCGTCGCGCTCGAACGCGTACTTGCCGCCCCAGGCGTTGAAACGCCAGTCGGTGAGCGCCACGCGGCCGTAGCCGTCGACCACGAAGGTGGGCCCGTTGTCACGGAACCAGGCGTCGTCGAGGGGCACCCGGTGGAAGCGCACGCGCGCCATCTCGGCGTCCGCCAGCTCGAGGCGGCGGCGGGCGTCGGCCTCGGCCTCCTCGCCGGTCACGTTGACGACCACCGGCTCGAAGCGCGACAGGGTCGTGACCAGGCCCGTGAACTCGCCGCGAACGGCGTCGAGGAAGCCCTCCCACAGGGCGTCATCGGCGGGCCAGCTGGTCCAGGTGGCGGCGTGCGGGCGCCACTCGGCGGGCATGCGGAAGCCGAGGTCGGCGGGGGTGGGGTGGTCGAGGTGCAGCATCGTGGGTCTCCGGAAGCCTGTGGGCGTCGCTCCCCGACGCTACCACTCGGGTGCGGCCGGCCCGGTCGAGCATGTGCCGGCCTCGGACCCGATACGCTCGAGATCGTGCGACACGAGGCTTCTCCCCCCACCCGCGGCGGGCGCGCCCTCCTCGGCCTCGACCTCGGCAGCTCCAGCCTCAAGGCGCTGCTTCTCAGCCTGGACGGCCGCGTCCTGGGCGAGCGCAGCGCGTCCTACCCCACCCGCGCGCCGGCGCCCGGCTGGGCCGAGCAGGAGCCTGACGACTGGTGGCTGGCGGCGGGGGAGGCGGCCCGCGCGGTCCTGGCGGCGGCGCCCGGGGTCGACGTCGTCGGCATCGGCCTCAGCGGCCAGATGCACACCTTCGTGCTCGCAGGCGCCGACGGCCGGCCCCTGCGCCCGGCGATCACCTGGATGGACACGCGCGCGGCCGGGCTGCTGCCCTCGGTGGCGATGACGATCGACGCGGCCGGCCTGCGCGGTGAGCTCGCCAACCCCGTCGTGGTCGGGCTGACGCTGCCACCGCTGCTGTGGCTGCGCGAGCATGAGCCAGACGCCGTTCGCGCCGCCCGCGCGCTGCTGTCCGCGAAGGACGAGCTCCGCCGGCGGCTGACCGGCGAGCTCGGCGGCGAGCCCACCGACGCCTCCGCCACCCTGCTGTTCGACGTAGCAGGCCGGCGCTGGTCGAGCGCGACACTGGCCGCCTTCGAACTGCCGGAGGTGCTCGTGCCGCCGCTGGGCGAGCCCGACGAGACCGCGGGCCGGCTGATGCCGGCGGCCGCGGCGCACCTCGGCCTGCGGACGGGCACCCCGGTCGCCTACGGTGCCGGGGACCAGCAGGCCGCCGCCGTGGGCACGGGCACCGTGCGGCCGGGACAGGCGCAGCTGATGGTGGGCACCGGCGCGCAGGCGCTGGTGGTGACCGACGCGCCGCCCGCCGACGCCGACCCGGCGCTGCACGCGCTCTGCCACGTGCGCGGTTGGCTGCTGCAGGCCAGCGTCAACAACGCCGGCGTCGCGCTCGACTGGGCGCGCGGCCTGCTGGGGCTGTCGTGGGCCGAGCTCTACGCCGCCCTGGGCGATGGGCCGCGCGCGGGCGATCCGCTCTTCCTGCCGTACCTCACCGGCGAGCGCGCGCCGCTCATGAAGGCCCACGCGCGCGGCGCCTGGCTCGGGCTCGAGCCCGGCCACGACCGCGTGGCCCTGGCGCGCTCGGCGGTGGCCGGGGTGGTCGTGGGGATCGCCGACGGCCTCGCCGTGCTGCCCAACGCCGGCGACGCGCCCGTGCGCGCGGCCGGCGGCGGCCTGCGCGACGCGGCGTTCGCCCAGGCGGTCGCCGACGCGTCGGGCCGCACGCTCGAGCTGCTCGATGCCGGGGCGGCCTCGGCGGTGGGCGCCGCCCTGCTCGGCGGGGTGGCCGCGGGCACGCTCGCCGACCTCGACGCCGCCGCGGCCGCGGCGCCGGCGGCCGTGGCCGCGCGGATGTCGCCGCGGGGGGAGCGAGCGGACGGGTGGGCGGCGCTGAGGCAGCGCCTTCACGCCCTCGACGCGCTTGGGCTGCACGAGGCGGTGGCCGGGCGCTGACGGCCTCGGCCCAGGTAGGGCGCGGACGGCCCCAGGGCATCGGGTAACCTCTGGGCAGGAGGGTGAGCGGTGGCGCAGCGAAGCGACGACTGGTTCGCGCAGGCGGAGCACGATCTGGCGCACGCCCGGGCCGCGGCGGGCGAGGGGCGCTTCGATTGGGCGTGCTTCGCCGCGCACCAGGCCGCCGAGAAGGCCGTGAAGGCGCTACACCTGCACCACCGGCAGGAGGCGTGGGGCCACGTGGTCGCCCGGCTTCTGGTTGAGTTGCCCGCGGTGGCGGCGGCGAGCCTCGATCTGATCGACGCCGCCAAGGTGCTCGACGCCTTCTACATCCCGACCCGCTACCCAGACAGTCACGCGGAGGGGCCGGCGTTCTCGCACTACGGCAGGTTCCAGGGAGAGGAGGCGATCCGGCATGCGACCGCGATCCTCGAGCACGTCCGTCGTTCGATGGCCGACGGCTGACGTCGTCCACGCTGCCGGGCGCGCATGGGCCGAAGCGCTCGCCGCCGTGGACCCCAGCGTGGTCGCCGTCGGTTGCTTCGGCTCGTTCGCCCGTGGCACCGACGGCTTCGGCAGCGACCTCGATCTCGTCGCCATCGTCGATGGACCGCGCCCGGGCGCCACGGCGCCGGCGTGGTCCACGACCGCCTTGCCGGTGCCGGCGGACCTGCTGGTGTACACGGTGAGCGAGTGGCACGCGCTGATGGCCTCCGACCGACGCCTGGCGCGCACGCTCGAGCAGGAGGCCAGATGGTGGATGGGCGCGCCGCCGCCCGCCCCTTGACCCGCTCGCCTCTTGAACCGGCCGCCCCCTCTGATAACCTGGTGGGCCGTCGCCGCGGATGGCGGCGGCGCGCCGCCGCGTAGCCTGGCGGCGATCCCCCAGGAGGCCCGGCCTTGTCCCACACCGTCCCCGAGGTCCCGTTCAAGATCGCCGACGCCGAGGAGCTCTACAGCGTGCCCGCGTGGGCGAGCGGCTACTTCGAGGTCGGTGGCGACGGCGACATGCAGGTGGTGCTGCGCGGCGTCCCCGGGTCCGGTGTGGCGCTCCCGGCCATCGTCGAGGGACTGAAGGAAGAGGGGCGGACGCTGCCGGTCATCCTGCGTTTCCCGCAGATCATCGAGGATCGGCTCGACCGCATCAACCAGTCGTTCCAGGCTTCCATCCGCGAGGCCGGCTACAAGGCCCGCTACCAGGGCGTGTACCCGATCAAGGTCAACCAGCGGCGCGTGGTGGTCGAGACCATCGCCGAGTACGGCGCCCGCTACGCCACTGGGTTGGAGGCGGGTAGCAAGGCCGAGTTGGTGCTGATCCTGGTGCAGGACACCCACCCCGACGCCCTGATCTGCTGCAACGGGTTCAAGGACGACGACTTCATCCGGCTGGCGCTTTGGGGCCGCAAGCTGGGCAAGAACGTCATGATCACGCTCGAGAAGCCGAACGAGCTCGAGCGCGTCCTACGCGTCAGCGCCGAGATGGGCGTGCACCCGGCCGTCGGCATCCGCTTCAAGCTGCACGCCAAGGGCGCCGGCCAGTGGGAAGCATCGGGCGGCGACGAGGCCAAGTTCGGCCTGACGGCCACGGAGGTGATCCATGCCGTCGGGCGTCTAGCTTCCCTAGGGAAGCTAGACGCCTTGCAGATGATCCACTGCCACGTGGGAAGCCAACTCACCGACGTGCGCAGGATCAAGGTGGCGGTGCGCGAGGCCGCGCAGGTCTACGTCGACGTCGTGAAGATGGGCGCCGACGTGCGTTACCTCAACGTGGGCGGCGGTCTCGGCGTCGACTACGACGGCTCCAAGACGAACTTCTACGCCAGCGCCAACTACGGCATCTCGGAGTACGCCGACACCGTCGTGTACACGATCAAGGAGACCTGCGACGACGGCGAGGCGCCGCACCCGATCATCGTGACCGAGTCGGGCCGGGCGCTGACCGCGCACCACGCGCTCATCGTGCTGCCGGTGATCGACGCCATCGGGCCGACCCGCGCCACCTACGAGCTGCCGGTGCTGGAGGGCGAGGTGCACGCGGTCGTGCGCGACATGCAGGAGCTGGTGCGCGACGTCAACCTCAAGAACTACCGCGAGGTGTTCAACGAGGCGGTGTCCAACAAGGACACCATGCACAGCCTGTTCGATCTCGGCTACATCACCCTGCTCGAACGCGCGCACGTCGAGCAGCTCTACCACCGCACGCTCCTGCGCATCGCCAAGGTCGTCGAGCAACTCGACTACGTGCCCGAGGAGCTCGAGGCGCTACCGAAGCGGCTGGCCGACCAGTACGTGGTCAACTTCAGCCTGTTCCAGGGCATGCCCGACCACTGGGCGATCCAGCAGCTCTTCCCGATCGTGCCGCTGCACCGGCTGCAGGAAGAGCCGAAGCGGCAGGCCACGCTCGTCGACATCAGCTGCGACAGCGACGGCAAGATCAGCAAGTTCATCGACTTGCGCGACGTGCGCTCCACGCTGCCGGTCCACGACCTCGTGCCGGGCCGACCCTACTACCTCGGCGCGTTCCTCACCGGCGCCTACCAGGACGTGCTGGCCACCAACCACAACCTCTTCGGGCGCATGAACGAGGCGCACGTCCGTCTCGACGGCCGCGGCGGCTGGCGGCTCGAGCGCTTCGTCAACGGCCAGAAGGCGCGCCGCGTCATCGAGAACATGGGCTACGAGACGTCCGAACTGCACGGCTGGCTGAAGGACGAGATCCGCGAGGCGGAGCGGTCCGGCACCAAACTCAGCGACGACGACAAGCGCGAGATGACCGAGCTGTACGACGCGGAGTTGGTCGGCTACACGTACCTCGAACAAGTGTGAGTGGGGGCGCATGGCGCCCCCACTCACCAAGCAGTTCGGGCGCACCGCGCCCGAACTGCAGTGTGACGACGCTGGGGCGCGCAACGCCCTCCATCGACGAGCGATGGCGGCACCGGGTGCCCGATGCCGCCATGCGATGGACCGCGCCGCGAGCGGCGCGCGTCAGCTCAGAACTTGAAGTCCTCGATGTAGTGCGCGCCGCCGGCGGTGCTGCGGGCGTGGGCGCGACCGGGATCCATCACGCTCGCGTACGCCACCATGAACATGTAGGGCTCGCCGGGGACGATGTCGACGTCGGTGTCCTGACCGGTCGCCAGCGGCCGCACGAACTCGACGGTCCAGACGTCGTTCTCGTGCGAGGCCGCGAACTCGGTGTACGAGTTGCTGCCGCCCTCGTCCGTGTCGAGGACGGGCTCGCCGCGCGCGGACTCCTGGAACATGTCGAGCAGGACCGGAGCGCCGTCCTGGATCGTCACGATGAGGATGTCGCCGCCGGCCTTGCGGTTGGTCTGCTCCTTCAGCCAGCCGATGCCCGCCCAGCCGCGCGCCGGGAAGGTGAAGGCCATGTGCAGGTTGTCGCCCTCGACCGTCCAGTACAGGACGGCGCCGGTCGGCTCGTCGACGTAGCGGTTGGCGTACTCGCCGTCGTTGATGACGCCATCGACCACGGGCTGGGCCAGCGCGACGGCGCCGAAGAGGGCGAGGGCGAGCAGGGTGGCGCAGAGCTTCTTGATCATGGGGTGCCTCCAAGGGGCGAGGTTAGCGTCAGTCCTTCACCCAGGCGGTGAGGCCGACGACGAGGCCCACCGCGCCCACGTGGGTGTGGGCCAGACCGGCGAGCACGGGGCGGTAGGGGACCTGCATCGAGTCGATGAAGCCGGAGATCGTGAACAGCGAGACGCCGAGGTCGTTCGCGTTCCACACGAGGTGCAGCAGCGCGCCGAGCATCCCGGTGAGGACCGAGATCGCCATGACGGCGATGAACGGGTAGGCCACCGCCTTGCGGGTGGTGAACAACATGGCGACCGCCACCGGCGCGCCGACGAGCGACACGTACAGCGGGATCAGCGCCGACCAGTGCGAGAGGGTCTGGTGGTCGATCACCCAGTGCTCGATGCCGTAGAACACGAAGCCGAACGCGGCGATCAACACGAAGAAGTTCTGCAGGAACGCGAGAGTGCGCTGCTCGTAGGTCTCGGCGCTCATCCAACGCTCGATCATGGTCGACTCCTCACCGGGCCCGGTAGATGCAGGCGAGGCCTGTCACGCCCATGTTGGTGTACGCCATCGCGGCCAGGACCGGCCGGAAGCCGTGGAACTGCGCC
>Ga0114946_10001695_pt1 | contig 15198 bp, 12 predicted proteins | sample WalLakDeSediment_FD_88676 | JGI IMG/M metagenome (GOLD analysis project Ga0114946, IMG submission 88676) | Lake sediment microbial communities from Walker lake, Nevada to study Microbial Dark Matter (Phase II) - Walker Lake 11/02/13 Deep Sediment | ecosystem: Environmental > Aquatic >... | reverse complement strand
CTCCAGCAGGTGGCGGCGCGGCGGCCCTTCCGCCGGATCATAGGAGCCGATCAGGCTAAAGCGCGCCGGGTAGTTCAGGCTGATCCCTTCCCGCTCCACGCGCACTTCCCCCTCCTCCAGCGCCGCCAGCAGCAAATTGGCGCTGGCGTCGGTAAGCAAATTCAGCCCGTCGACGTAGGCCAGGACGCCGGGCTGCATCACCACGCTGCCCCGGCGCAGCGTCGCTTCCAGGTTCAGCCCGCCCAGCAGATTTTCCACGTCGATGCCGGGGGGAATTTCCACGTAAGGGGTCGCCGCATCGTGCAGCAGGCGCATCCCGCGCGCCAGGCTGGATTTGCCCGTGCCGGCGGCGGCCACCAGCGCCACTCCCTGCAGGCGCGGCTCGACCGCCAGCAGCAGCAGCGCCTGCTGCGCCAGCTCCAATCCAACCAGGGCGGGAAATGGGAGGTGATTCACTTGAATATCACGTTTCCGGGCATGGTTCAGCCCTTCACAATTCGTAGCCGCGGCATCCTTGTCGCGTCATGATGCGCGGCCAGGATGCCGCGGCTACAGGCAGGAAATTTTACCAAAATTAACCAGGCCCGTCTCCGTTATGCTTTCTTGTTGCTGAACCAGGCATGGTTCATTTCAGGTAAAAACATCTTTACAAATTGAGAGGAGTGAGCATCCTCAGATGCGGCTCTATTCGGCGTAACCGGCATCTGAGGATGCCTACTCCTCATCAGAAAGTGTAAAGATGAAAATCATCTTTTTGAACCATGCCCAAATTTGCAACCAACCTTCGCGTCAACCGTCATGGGCATGTGGGGCCTGATTACCCTGAGTGGAACGTTCTTTGGCGCGCTTTTTGGCGGCCTGGTGGGCTTTATCATCAGCAAGGGTATACGGGAGGAAGATGCATATGAATATGACCGCAGCCTGCGACCGGGCAGCCGGCTGATGATGCTGAAGACGAGCGGCGCACGGACGGCCGAGGCGCTGCAAATTCTGAATCGTCCAGAGTGGCGTCAGGAAAAGTCTGGCATATCGCCAGAGGAAAGGCGCGAGGAGCCGGTCCTATCCTGACCGCAGCGGGGTTTGCCCCTGCCGGTTATTTGATTTGCTATTTTAGCTGAGTGGACGCCGCAGTCCCTTATAGAGGGGCTGTGGCGTTTTTGTTTGCAACGGGCCTTCTACTACCATTGATCCTCGACACTTTACAGCATTGCGGCTGACGTAAACTACCCATTTGGGTAGCTCACCCCACCCGGATTGATACCCGAAAACTACCCGTTTTCTGTATGGATTTGCCGGATATTGCTGTATACTGCGCTTGTGCGTTTTATCACAAATGGAGGCGAACGTGTCTGAACAACCGGATCGTAATCTAGGATTGGAACTGGTACGCGCAACGGAAGCAGCCGCGCTGGCGGCGGCGCGCTGGGTGGGGCGTGGCCAAAAAGAGGCCGGTGATCAGGCGGCCGTGGACGCGATGCGCCTCTTGCTCGGTACCGTGCGCATGGATGGCGTGATCGTCATCGGTGAAGGCGAAAAAGACAATGCCCCCATGCTCTACAACGGCGAACGGGTCGGCAACGGCCGTGGCCCCCAGGTGGACGTGGCAGTAGACCCCGTCGAGGGCACCAACCTGCTGGCAAAAGGAATTGACAATGCCATAGCCGTGCTGGCCATCGCCACGCGCGGCAGCATGTGGGATCCCGGCCCCGCTTATTACATGGACAAGCTGGTGGTAGGACCTGCGGCGGCAGGCAAGGTGGATCTCGACGCGCCGGTAGCCGAAACCCTGAGCATTGTCGCCCAGGCCAAAGGCATGCGCGCCGAGGAACTGACCGTCGTCATCCTGGATCGGCCGCGCAACGCCGAGAAGATCGCCGCCGTGCGCACGGTGGGCGCTCGCGTGCGGCTCATTAGCGATGGCGATGTGGCGCCGGCCCTGATGGCGGCCCTGCCGGAGACCGGCATTGACGTTGTGATGGGCATTGGCGGCACCCCCGAAGGCGTGCTGACGGCCTGCGCGCTGCGCGGGCTTGGCGGCGAAATCCAGGGACGCCTGGCGCCCCAATCCGCGGCGGAGCGCCAGCACATCGAAGCAGCCGGCATCCCCCTGCAGCGCAAATTGATGATGGATGATCTGGTGACCGGAGACGATCATTTTCTGGCCGTAACCGGGATCACCCAGGGCAACTTTCTGAAAGGCGTGCGCTATACGGCCGATGGCGCCGTCACACATTCGCTGGTTGCCCGTTCGCGTTCCGGCACCTGGCGGCTGATTGAGTCTCATCACCGCCTGGAGACGTTGATGAAAATTAGCGCCATCCCCTATCGTTAGTGGTTGTAAAAAGGAACCCTTTTTAGTTATCAACAAGGAGCATAAAATGAGCGAAATAGTTGCCCCAGAAAGATTGCAGCAGCCCCCGTCAGCAGAATTAAGCGATAAGTACATCGCCGGTGTGCGCACCTACGCCAGTGGGTATTACCATCCCGGCTATGAACCTAAAGACACCGATCTGTTGTGCGCCTTCCGCATCACACCTAAACCACCCACGGACATGATCGAAGCCGCGGCAGCGGTGGCGGCCGAATCCTCAACCGGCACGTGGACCGAGGTTTGGTCCAACCAGTTGACCGACCTGGATTTTTACAAGGCGCGCGTCTACAAGATCGAAGACGATATCGCCTACATCGCTTATCCGATGGACCTATTCGAAGAGAACAGCGTCGTCAATATCATGTCCTCGATCGTCGGCAACGTTTTTGGCATGAAGGCCATTACGGCGCTGCGCCTGGAGGACATGCGCATTCCGACCGCGTTAGTGAAAACGTTTCCCGGCCCGCACGTGGGTATCTATGACGAGCGCGTCTGGGCGGACAAATGGGGACGGCCGTTGCTGGGCGGCACCGTCAAACCCAAGCTGGGTCTCTCCCCCAAGGCCTACTCCACCATCATCTACGAATGCCTGGTTGGCGGGCTGGACACCACCAAAGACGATGAAAACATGAACAGCCAGCCCTTCAGCCGCTGGCGCGATCGCTTCCGCTACGCCCAGGAAGCTGTTGAGGAAGCCATGATAGAGACCGGTGAGTACAAAGGCCACTGGCACAACGTAACGGCCGGTTCCACCACGGAAAGCCTGCGCCGCATGGATTTCGTCAAAGAACAGGGCGCGGACATGTGCATGTTCGATTTCCTCACCGCCGGCTTTGCGGCCTCGGCCGACGTGTTTGCCCACGCGCGCGAGCTCGACATGATTGTCCACTGCCACCGCGCCATGCACGCCGTCTTTACGCGCCAGGTAAACCACGGCATCCACATGCGCGTCGTGGCCAAATGGCTGCGCCTGACGGGCGGGGACCACGTGCACACCGGCACCGTCGTCGGTAAACTGGAAGGCAACTGGGCGCAAACCCAAGGCATCCAGAACCTGCTGCGCGAGCGCTTCATACCGGCCGACCAGCGCACGGGCATCTACTTCGATCAGGATTTCGCCGGGCTGAAGGATGTGTGGCCGGTGGCGTCCGGTGGCATCCACGTTAACCACATCCCCGATCTCTACCGCCTGACCGGCAACGACGCCTTCTGGCTCTTTGGCGGCGGCACGCACGGCCACCCCAAGGGCAGCCGCGCCGGCGCCACCGCGAATCGCGTGGCCACCGAAGCCATCGCCTCCGGTTCAACCCTGGAAGAAGCGGCCCGGAATTGCCCCGAACTGCGGGACGCGATGGAATTGTGGTCGGACATCCAGTTTGATTAAGGCCCAGCAATAACGACGTGGGCGGCGAAACCGGGAACGAAGCGCCTGCCTTCATTCCCGGTTTCCCTGCCCTTTGCAGGAGGTAAGCATGCACCGTAAAGTTGTTATGATCGGCATTGCCGGCGACAGTGCAGCGGGCAAAACCACCCTCAGCCAGGGCATTGTAAACGCGCTGGGGGCAGACCAGGTCACGTCGATTTGCTGTGACCATTACCACAAATACAACCGCAAAACACGTAAAGAGTTAGGCATTAGCGCGCTTGCGCCCGAAGGCAATTACATCGACATCATGGAGCAACACTTCCGCGCCTTGCGGGAAGGCCAGTCCATTCTGATGCCCATTTACAATCACAGCACCGGCGACTTTGATGCCCCTATTTACGTCAAACCTACCAAGTATATGATCATTGAGGGCCTGCTGCCGTTTCACACCCAGCGTATGCGCCTGAATTTTGACGTTAAAGTCTATCTGGACCCGCCGGAAGAGCTGCGCCGCGCATGGAAAATCAAGCGTGATACCACCAAACGGGGGTACACGCTTGAACAGGTAGTGGAGTCACTTGATAAACGCCAGGACCTTTCACCGCGCTACATCCAGCCGCAGAAACGGCTGGCCGATATGATTGTGCGTTTTTATCCGCCGGAAGGCAATCTGGCCGAAACCGGTGGTCACCTGAACGCGCGCCTGGTGTTGAAACCAACGATACCCCACCCGGATTTGACAGACGTGTTGGAACATGGCAGCAATGGCTACAAACCCGCACTGCGGCTCAATTTGGGGCGTTACGAGGGTGTGCCGGCTGACTTTTTAGAAATCGAAGGCGACATTGATGCTGAAAAAGCCAATGACCTGCTTAAATTGATTCAGGGACACATGCCCCCTGACAATCGCCTCAGCGCCGATCGATTGGGGCGTTACCAAACGGGCCTGGAAGAAAATCGTAGCTATCCCCTCGCGCTGGCGCAGTACTTGATTGCGTATCACATGGTAACGTCCGGCCACGTGATCCAGCAAATGCGCGGGGAGATGATGTGATCTACTTTACCAAATGCTACAAATCAGTTAACTTATGAAGCAAGCAGCTTTTTGCTGTGAATTTGTGTTTCTGGCCCGGCTAAGCCGTGGCGAATTTCTTTAGGAACTCCCCATGCGCGGGGCGTACCGTTCGGCTGAGGCTCACGGCGAAGCCACAATAAATGAAAATGACCTGCACTGTAGCCCGATTTGCCAAATCGGCGGCGATTTTGGCAAATCGCGCCACATTTTCGAAGGAGGCCAATCAAATGGCGTACACGGCCGTTTCTCTTCCCACCCTTAAACCTGTAGCCGATTCGCTGCGCGTTCTGGCCATGGATGCCGTACAGCGCGCCAACTCCGGCCATCCCGGTATGCCCATGGGCATGGCCGACGTGGCCGCCGTGCTGTGGGCAACGCGGCTTAAATTTGACCCGCAGCAGCCTCAGTGGCCGGACCGCGACCGTTTTGTTCTTTCCGCCGGGCACGGCAGCATGCTGCTCTATGGCCTGCTGCACCTGAGCGGCTACGATCTGCCCATGGAGGAGCTGCAAAATTTCCGCCAATGGGGCAGCCACACGCCGGGCCACCCGGAGTACGGCGACACGGTAGGCGTGGAAACGACGACCGGACCGCTGGGCCAGGGCATCTCCAACGCCGTCGGTTTCGCGCTGGCCGAGCGCTGGCTGGCGGCCAAATTCAACCGGCCCGATTTCACCGTGGTTGATCACCACACCTTTGTGATTGCCAGCGATGGGGATCTCATGGAAGGCGTCTCCCATGAAGCCTGCGCGCTGGCCGGTCACCTGGGACTGGGTAAGCTGATCGTGCTGTACGACGACAACGAAATCACCATCGACGGCGACACGGCGCTGGCCTTCACCGAGGATGTGCTGGCGCGCTTCGCGGCCTATGGCTGGCACACTACGCGCGTAGACGGCCACGATATGGGCGCAGTTGCCGGGGCGCTCGACGCGGCGCGGGCGGATACGGAACGGCCGTCGCTAATTGCCTGCCGCACCGTCATCGGCTATGGCAGCCCCAGCCGGGCCGGCACGGCCAAGGCCCACGGGGAGCCGCTGGGCGAAAAAGAGCTGGCGCTCACGCGCGCCAATCTGGGCTTGCCCACCGCCGAATTTTGGGTCGATCCCCAGGCCTACGCCGTTTTAAGCCAGGCCGCGGCGGCCGGCGCCCAGCGACGCGGCGCGTGGCAGACGCTGCTGTCCGGCTACGCCGCGGCCTATCCGGAATTGGCGGCGGAGTTCGAGCGCACGCTGCGCGGAGAATTGCCGCCCGACTGGCAAAACGCCCCAATGCCAGCTTTCGAGAAACCCGTGGCGACGCGCGTCGCCTCCGGTCAAGTCCTGAACGCCTTCGCCGCGGCGGTACTGGAACTGCTGGGCGGCTCGGCCGACCTGACGGGCTCCAATAAGACCGACTTGAAAGGGGTTGCAGACATACAGAAGGGTGCATTTGACGGCCGTTACCTGCGCTTCGGCGTGCGTGAGCACGGCATGGGGGCCATAATGAACGGCATGGCGCTGCACGGCGGCGTCATCCCCTACGGCGGCACATTCCTCGTCTTTTCCGACTATATGCGGCCGTCGATCCGGCTGGCGGCGCTGATGCGCCAACGGGTGATCTACGTCTTCACCCATGATTCAATCGGCCTGGGCGAGGATGGCCCCACCCACCAGCCCGTAGAGCACCTGGCGGCGCTGCGCACCATTCCCAACCTGGTCGTTTTCCGTCCGGCCGACGCCTGGGAAACGGCCGTGGGCTGGCAGGTCGCGATCGCGCGGCGCGACGGCCCCACGGCGCTGGCCCTCACGCGCCAGAACCTGCCGGTACTGGAACGCGACGCCACGGCCGGGGCAGCCCAGGGCGGCTACGTGCTGGCCGACGCGGACAATCCGCAGGTAATATTGCTGGGTTCCGGTTCAGAGGTGCACATTGCTTTGGCAGCACAGCAACTGCTGGCGGCGCAAGGCATCGCCGCGCGCGTGGTCTCCATGCCCAGTTGGGAACTCTTCGAGCAGCAGTCACCGGCCTACAAAGCCGCCGTCTTGCCGCCTGATCTGACCGCGCGCGTCGCCATTGAAGCGGGCGTCAGCTTCGGGTGGGAGCGCTACGTCGGCGCCGCCGGCCTGACGCTGGCCATCGACCGCTTTGGCGCCTCCGCCCCCTATGAGCGCATCTATGCGGAGCTGGGGCTTACGCCGGAGGCGCTGGCCGCGGCCGCTCTGAAGCTGGTCAAGGGTGAGTGATCATGAAGCAGATAAGGATTGCTCCCTCCATCCTTTCGGCCGACTTCGCCCGTCTGGGTGAGCAGGTAACGGAGGCCGTCAAGGCGGGCGCGGAATACATCCACGTGGACGTGATGGACGGCCATTTTGTGCCCAACATCACTATCGGGCCGCTGATTGTGGAGGCATTACGGCCGTTGGCCGCCAACCTGGGCGTCGTGCTCGACGTACACCTCATGATTGCCAACCCGGCGGCTTACGTGGCCGACTTCGCCAAAGCGGGCGCGGACATCATCACCGTGCACGTTGAAGCCGACCCTCATCTGCACCGCACCGTGCAGGCCATTCACGAATTGGGCGTCAAGGCCGGCGTCACCCTCAATCCGGCCACCCCGCTGTCCACGCTGGAAGAAATTCTGCCTTACGTGGAGCTCGTCTTGATCATGTCCGTCAACCCCGGCTTTGGCGGCCAGAGCTACATTCCCACCAGCACCGCCAAAATCCGCCGCCTGCGCCAGATGTTGGACGCAATCGGCTCCCTGGCAGATCTGGAGGTGGATGGCGGCGTGAAAGTCCACAACGCAGCCGAGATCGCGGCCGCCGGCGCCAACGTGCTGGTTGCGGGCAGCGCCATCTTCAACGCCCAGCAGAGCATCACGGCCAACGTCGCCGCCTTTCGCCGGGCGCTTGGCCAATAAACAACCATAGGGCCACCCAATGAAATTAAAAGCGCTCATTTTTGACGTAGACGGCACCATTGCCAATACGGAACACCGCGGCCACCTGCCTGCCTGCAACGAGGCCTTTGCTGCCTTGGGATATCCTATCCACTGGACGTGGGAAGAATTCAAGGCCATGTACGCCATACCCGGCAATGCGCTGCGTATGCGCACAGCGTTGACCGCGTGGAATCCATCTTTGACAGCGGCGCAGCTCGACGAAAGGGTCGACCAACTCATTGCGCTCAAGAAAAAATTTTACATTGAGAAATATCTGCCGGATTTGCCGCTGCGGGAAGGGGTCGTGGAGATCATGGAAGAGGCGTTGACGCGCGGCGTGCGTTTAGCCGTCGTTTCCATGTCGTATGAAGTGCAGGTCAACGCGCTGCTGTCGCGCCACCTGCCCCACATTTACCCGCACCTCAGCCCCATTTTAGGCCGTGAAAGCGGGCCCAAAACGGCGCCTGATTCACCGCTATACCGGCGCTGCCTGGCCGAACTGGGCGCCTCGCTAGAGGAAACGCTGGTGATTGAGGATTCGGAAGAGGGATTTGAAGCGGCCAAACGGGCGGGCATTCCCTGCGCGGTAATGTACAACGACTTTACCTTCGGCAAGAATTTTGCCGGCGCCCAATTGGTGGCGCGCAGCCTGGCCTTTTTTACGCTTGAGCAGCTAGAAGCGCTATGCCTGCCCTAAAGTGGTGCGTGATGCATCGTGTCATTCCGAGGAGTCTTCGACGAGGAATCCCGCGTGATTGCGAGGGCCGGAGGGATTAGTTGAACGATTTTGGCAAATCGTTGAACGATTTTGGCAAATCGTTATGCAGGGTTTACGGCGGCAACAGCGCCAGCGAAGCGCCTACCCGGCGCTGCATCCTGGGCGGCGCGAGCCTGGCCAATCGCCAGAGCAGCGTCCATAAACGGGACCGCCGGTAGCCATAGAGGCTCCGGGCGACCAGGGTGCGCCGCTGAAGCAGCCGTCCCAGCCGGTGGTTGAGGAGCCGTTGGCGATAGTCATCAAAGGAAAAGTCGCCGCCGGCGAAAGCGTCCCGCACGCAGCCCGCCACAATCGCCCCATACTCCATCGCGTAGGAAATTCCTTCGGCAAATAAGGGGTCTACGCCGGCGGCGGCGCCTGTGAGCAGGACGTGGGGGCGCGCAAATACGCCCTCCGGGTTAAACCAGCGCACGGGATGCCCCTGCAGGGGAACGTCCGCCAGGTCCACGGCGCGCGCGTGCAGGCCGTCGGCGAAGGTTTGCTTGAGGTTGGCGCGCTGCGCGGCGGGCTGTGGGAAAATGCGGCTGTCGAGGATGCCGCGGTTCATGAAGGCACGGCCGTTTACGTAGCAAGGAAAGTCCCACATGCACCCCTGAATGCCCCGCATGACACATGAGAAGTCGAAAACGGCCGTTTGCTGCTGCCAGGCCGGCGTGGCGTGCGGGTCCAGCGGCGTGAGAACGCGTAGCAGGCGCGCCACCCCCACCGTCGAATGCAGGTGCAGCTTGCGCCGCACCGTGCTGTTAGACCCGTCCGCTCCAATCAGGACCGTCGGCCGTTTTTCAGATAATGATCTGCGCCGCATCAAAAAAGGGTTTGAAACCGGGGCGCTGGCGTGGTCTGCAATCAACAGCCGTTAACAGCGTGTTAACATATTATGAACCACTCCTGTCCGCTGCCCATATATACGGGTTTTTACTCCTAGACGGCCCCTATACCTGGGTATGGGGGTCATTTGTCAAGGCGCTTGTGTTAAAATTTCGAACTCTTTAAGGTCGACGCATTCTAAAAAAACGCCAGCTTTTAAGGCAAACTGGGCTATTTCCCGTTGCGATCCAGGCGGGCATCTGTTAGAATGAAAGTCCCGTTGCACAGGATTTTAAAAGCAAATGGGGTACAAGCCACGCAAAAGTTGCTGTGATAGGAAAGCGGTTCGTTATCGCGATGCCTGGTCGCATCAAAGGGAGGCGATTGAGAGAAGAGGCTCAATCATCACCCAAACCCTGCTAAGCAACGGCTACGCTAATCTGCAAAACAATTCGTTTTTCAAGTTGCGGTTTTTACACCGTAGATTAAATGCGCCTACCTGCCGCCGGGGAGGAGGCCAAAGGTATTGATTAGGAAGGAAAATGTCGCCTGAAACCGCATGGAAAGCAACACTTGGGGAACTTGAACTGCAAATGACGAAAGCGACCTTTAACACCTGGTTGAAGGGCGCGCGTCTGTTGACCTGTAATGACGGCGAGTACGTCATTGGCGTACGCAACGATTACGCCAAAGATTGGCTTGAGAATCGCTTGCACGACACGATTTTACGCACGCTGGCGGCAATCGCGCGCGCGCGGGTAAAAATCCGGTTTGTCGTCTGGTCCGACGAGTTGATCGAGCCGGCGCCCCAGCTGTTGGGGAATGGCGCGCTGAAGGGAGAAGGGCGCACGGCCGTTTTGTCAACTTCCGGCCACACCCCTTCCACCGGTACCGCGCTCAACAGCAATTCCAACTTTGCCAGCTTCGTCGTTGGCCCCAGCAATCGTCTGGCCCACGCCGCAGCCCTTTCCGTGGCCGAAAACCCCGGCCAGACCTATAACCCACTCTTCATCTACGGCGGCGTGGGACTGGGAAAGACCCATCTGCTGCACGCCATCGGCCATAAGTGCCTGGAGGACGGCTACAGCGTCTGTTATATCTCCTCCGAAACCTTCACCAACGACCTGGTGCACTCTATTCGCAATAAAAAGATGGACGAGTTCCGGGAGCGTTACCGCACGCCCGACGTGCTGCTGATTGACGATATTCAGTTCATTGCCGGCAAAGAGAGCACGCAGGAAGAATTGTTCCACACCTTCAACGCCTTGCATAGCCAGGGCAGGCAGGTTGTTATTTCCAGCGACCGTGCGCCTAAAGCCATGGTTACGCTGGAGGAACGCCTGCAATCGCGCTTTGAATGGGGTCTGATGGCCGACATCCAGCTTCCCGACACCGAAACGCGCAGGGCCATACTGGAAACCAAGGCCGACAATCTAGGACTGCACGCGCCGGGTTATGTGTTCGAGTTGATTGCGCAGCACGTGCGCAATAACATCCGCGAGCTGGAGGGGGCGCTGAATAGAGTACTGGCTTACGCGCACCTTTCCGGCGGCTTGATTGACGCCGACCTGGTCAATTTGGCGCTAGCCGACCTGGTGCGCCGGCCTGACAAATTGAACGTAGATGAGGTAATTGAGGCGGTGTGCAGCTACTACAGCGTCACGTATGCAGAGCTGTCCAGCGCTAACCGCAGCCGCTCGATTACCTACCCCCGCCAGATTGCCATGTACCTGGCGCGCACCGAAACGGACGTCTCCCTGCCCCAAATCGGCGCAGCGCTGGGAGGGCGAGACCATACAACCGTGATGCACGGCCACAACAAGATTGAGAGACTGCTGGAACGCGACAATGACGTGCGCCGCGACGTGCTGGAGATCAAGGCGACGCTGTACGAAACGGCTTAATCTGTTCTGATGTTGCGCATTGGAGCGGCGCCGGCCTTTATTCAGGCGGCGCCGTTAGCACGTTATGCGCCCTGTGGAATTGCCAGGGCTTCAAACGCCGTTTCGCGTTCGCGGCGGAACTGGCGCGTGTAGAGGTTGTAGTAGTGGCCACGCGCGCGAATCAGCTCGGCGTGGCTACCCATTGCGGTAATACGGCCGTTTTCAATCACCACAATGCGGTCCGCGCGCTTGATCGTGCTCAGCCGGTGGGCAATCACAAAGCTGGTGCGCCCCTGCATCACCGCCTCCATGCCGCGCTGGATCAGCGCCTCGGTCAGCGTGTCCACCGAACTGGTGGCCTCGTCCATGATGAAGATGTCCGGATCGGCCAGGATGGCGCGCGCCAGGCTGATAAGCTGCTTTTGCCCCACCGAGAGCAAGCTACCCCCCTCCCCCACCTGCTCATCATACCCTTTCTTCAGGTTGACAATGAACTCGTGCGCGCCGGCCAGTTTAGCGGCCGCCTCAATTTCCGCGTCGCCGGCGCCCAAACGGCCGTAGCGCAAATTCTCGCGCACGGTACCGGAGAAGAGGTGCGGCGTTTGCAGCACCATGCCCACGCGCGACTGGAGGGCGTGCTGGGTGTAGGCGGTGTAGTCACGGCCGTTGATGAGGATTCGGCCGTGCTTCGGCTCGTAAAAGCGGCACAGCAGGTTCACAATCGTCGACTTGCCCCCGCCCGTCGGCCCTACCAGGGCGATCGTCTCTCCCGGCGCCACCGTCAGGCTGAAATCCTGCAGCACCGGCTTTTTGGGCTCGTAGTAAAATTCGACCTGCTCAAACTGGATCAGGCCGCGCATCGACTCCGCTTCCAGCGCGTCCGGCTTATCGCGAATATCCGGCACGGCGTCGATCAGCGAGAAAACCCGCTCGGCCGAGGCAATCGACTGCTGCATCTGCGCATAAACGCGCGCCATCTCCTGCACCGGCCAGAGCATGAAGGTAACGTAGCCCACAAAGGCCTGGATGTCGCCGATGGTCATGCCGCCCACCTGCGTTTGCAGCCCGCCATACCAGACGATTGCCCCCACCCCCAGCGAAATCAACACCTGCACCACCGGCAGAAAGAGGGCCGAGAGCCACGCCGCACGGAACGAGGAGCGGTACATGTCGCCGCTCAGCACCTGAAACTCGCGTAAATCCTCTTCCTCGCGCGCCAGCGCCTTCGTCACGCGCACGCCGGTGATGTTCTCGTTGTAGGCGCCCGTGATCTTGGAGTTGATCTTGCGCACCAGGCGAAACTCCGTCAAAATGCGCCGCTTGAACTCAAAGGCCAAGACGATCAGCACCGGGATGATCAGCAGCACAATCAGCGCCATGCGCCAGTTGATGGCAAACATGAAGCCCATAGAGATGCTGATGCTCAGAATACCCCAGCTTGTGTCCAGCAGGCCCCAGGTCACCAACTCGGCGATGCGCTCCGTGTCGGAGGTCACGCGCGACATGATCCAGCCCACCGGCGTGCGGTCAAAATAGGAAAAGGAGAGCGTTTGCAGGTGGTTAAAGGCCCGCCGGCGCAAATCGTAGCGGACGCGTTCGCCCAGCACGCCGGTCAGGTAGATAAAGGCGAAGACGCCGGTGGCCTGCGCAACAATCAGCGCGCCGTAGATTTGCAGCAGCTGCACCAGCAGCGCGCCATTTTGCGCCAGGATGGCATCGTCGATGATGCGCTTGGTGAGGTAGGTAAAAATGGCGTCGATGAGCGCGACCAGCGCCAGCCCGATCAGGAAGCCTACCAGCATGGGCCAGTGGGGTCTGGCCTGGCTTAAAATGCGCAGCACCGTTTGCCCATTGAACTGGGTGGCGAAATCTTCTTCCTCAAAGTAATGCTCTGTCATGCTAAACGCTCCCGCACCTGGCCATCCTGACCGTCAGGCCGGGTTACGGCCGTTGCCAGGTCGGTTTCTAATTCGCTCTCAATCTGCGACTGCAAATCGAAGATGCGCCGGTAAGGGCCTTCTGCGTCCAGCAGGTCGGCGTGCGCGCCGCACTGCACCACCCGCCCCTGGTCAAGCACCAGGATCATATCGGCGTTCATCACCGTCTGAATGCGGTGTGCTATGATGAAGGTCGTGCGGCCAGGCATCAGCTGCTCGAGCGCGTCGCGGATGGCGGCTTCGGTTTCGGTGTCCACGCTGGAGGTGGCGTCGTCGAGAATGAGCAGGCGCGGGTCTTTGAGGAGCGTGCGCGCCAGCGTCACGCGCTGCTTCTGGCCGCCGGAAAGCGTCACGCCCTTTTCACCGACCAGGGTACCATAACCATCGGGGAAGCTCAGGATCACGTCGTGGATAGCGGCGGCGCGCGCGGCGGCCTCTACCTCCGCATCGGATACCTGCCGTCCGACGCCATAGACGATGTTGTCGCGAATGGAGCGCGAGAAGAGAAAGGGCTCCTGCTGCACAATGCCGATTTGCTGGCGCAGGTAGCGCCGCGGGTAGTCGCGCAGCTCAACGCCGTCCAGGCGGATGCTGCCGGCAGTGTAATCGTAGAAACGGGGCAGCAGGTTGACGAGCGACGTCTTGCCCGAACCGGTGGAGCCCACCAGCGCAAGCGACTGGCCCGGCCGCACGTGGATGCTGACGTCGTGCAGCACGGGCGCGCTGCCGGCGTAGGCAAAGGAAACGTGGTCGAAAAGGACGTCGCCGCGCAGGGGGCCGACGGGAAGATAAGCACCCGCGTCCAGCGGTTCACGCGTTTCCTGGATGATGGCCAGCACACGGCCGAAAGAGACCATGCCCATCGACATTTGCACAATCAGCCGCCCCAGGTTGCGCATCGGCCAGATGATCCAGCCCAGCAGGCCGATGTAGGCCAGGAAGGTGCCGACGGTGATGGTTCCCTCAATGGCCAGGCGCGCGCCCAAATAGTAGCCGAAGAGCAGTTGCGCGCCCACCAGGAGGTCGGTTGAGGGCCAATAGATGGCGTGCATGATCAGCAGCAGCCGTCCGCGCCGGTAGCGCTCCCAGTTGTCGGCCTCGAACTTCTCCTTTTCGTAAGCCTGGCGGGCAAAGGCGCGCACCACGCGCACGCCGGTCAGGTTTTCCTGCAGCGTGGTCGACATCTTGGCCTCCTGCTCCTGGAAGGCCTCATAGCGCTCGTTGAGCTTGCGGAAGAAAAGGACGGAAACGATCAACACCAGCGGAATGACGATCACGGAGTAGAAGGCGAGCTGCTGGTTGAGATTGACCAGGGCCAGGAAGTTGACGATAAAGAGCAGCAAAATACGGCCGAAACCAATCGCCTGTTCCGCATAAAAACGGCGCAGCGCGTCCACGTCTGAGGTGGCGCGCTGGATCAGCTCGCCGGTGGGCGTCTTGTCGTGGTAGCTGAAGGGCAGGCGCTGGATCTGGTCGTAGAGGTAGTCGCGCAGCCGCCGCGTAACCCCTTCCGAGGCGCCGGCGGCCCAGCGCCCGCTGGCGAAGGTGAAGGTCCCTTGCAGCAGGGCGATACCGACGAAGGCCAGCGCCATCCAGGGCAGCTGGCGACGCAGGTCGGGCGCGCCCAGCACGTTATCAGTAAAGTGGCGCAGCAGGTAATAGAAGGCAGTGTTGGCGATGGCCGCCAGGCCGACGCTGACCGTCGCGCCGACAAAGAGCAGCCGGTAGCCGGTGAGCATGCGCCAGAGACCCCGCAGCCGGTTGCCGGTAACGGTGGCTTGCAAGTCGAATGTGTCCTGCGCAGAGGAAGAAGTGGTTACGTTTATCACTCGCGTAGGATAGTGGCAAGTTGGCAAGTTGGCAAGTTTGCATGTATGCAAGTTTGCAAGTTTGCAAGTTTGCAAGTTGGCAGGTTTGCAAGTATGCAAGTTGGCAAGTGGGTAGGGTTGCAGGTGGGCGGGTTGGTGGGTTTGGTGACATTTGTCAGCGACTAACAGGATAAGGGTCACTACGATACGTGACGTGAAATGAGTATGCTGGATTTCTCAAAAAACTTTG
>Ga0114946_10001694_pt1 | contig 15200 bp, 13 predicted proteins | sample WalLakDeSediment_FD_88676 | JGI IMG/M metagenome (GOLD analysis project Ga0114946, IMG submission 88676) | Lake sediment microbial communities from Walker lake, Nevada to study Microbial Dark Matter (Phase II) - Walker Lake 11/02/13 Deep Sediment | ecosystem: Environmental > Aquatic >... | reverse complement strand
TTAGTAATCGAAAGGTTTAACATAAGGAATATTAAAAGAGAGCACCTTCCCCTGATTCCCGATCTCGCAGTTATAGATGTATCATTTATATCTCTTAAACTTGTATTCCCGGTTATATATCAATTGGGGATACCCGAGATAGTTGCTTTGGTTAAGCCACAGTTTGAAGTAGGAAAAAAAGCTGCATCAAAAGGAAAGGGGGTTATCAGGGATAATCAGTTGCATAAAGCAGTATTAAATGATTTGCTATTATATTCCATGGAAATAGGTTATTACCTTAAGGATGTTACATATTCGTCAATAACCGGACCAAAAGGTAATATCGAATATTTTATTCATTTAGCTACAACTGGCGAAGATGAGCAAAAAAACGATTGGGATTTTATGACTGACCAATTAAGTCAAAAAATTGAACACACGGTCACCGAAGCTTTTAAAAAACATTACGATATTAATCAATAGATACAGGAGGAGTTTTGTTTTATCGCGAATACTAAATTGTAAACTCATTTAGGGGGATAACAATGAAGGCTGTAGGTATCATACCAAACTGGCACAAAAACAATTCAGCGCTTGTTGTTGATAAAGTAGAAAGCTTTTTTTCAGAACATAAAGTTGATTTGTTGATTGCCGAAGATAAAAAAGTTGATTTTTACAGCGACTGTTCTTTATCTGAACAGTTAAATAGTTGGTATGATAAGTTGCGGCTCATAATAGTAGTCGGTGGGGACGGCACTATATTACGTGTGGCGAGAGATCTTGCTTTTTGGAACATACCTGTATTGGGAATTAATCTTGGTCAGAAGGGTTTCCTCGCTGAAATCGAAGTTGAACAGATGGAACGCTTTCTTCACTATATAGTTTCTGAACAGTATGACTATCAGGAAAGAATGATGCTTGAAGCCATTTTGATGAGAAACGGAAAAGAACTGGGAAAATACATGGCTCTAAATGATATAGTTGTTGCAAGGGGGCCATTTTCGCGCATAGTAAAAGTTGATGTTTATATCAACAAAGACTACATGGAGAGTTATTCTGGTGATGGCGTGATCATAGCAACACCTACCGGCTCTACCGGTTATTCTCTTTCGGCGGGTGGACCGATAATTAATCCCACGATGAAACTTTCAGTGATAACCCCTATTTGCCCTCATAGTCTTTATAATCGCTCAGTAATAGTTGATAAAACTGATAAAGTGAAACTAAAAGTAGACTCAAGTCAGGTACAAGTAGCCCTGACTGTTGATGGACAAGTTCGTTTTTCATTGGAAGATAAGGATCAGGTTTTTATCCAATGCGCCGAACAGACTGTGCGTCTAGTCTGTTTTCATGATCACTCTTTTTACCACTTGCTGCATCAAAAGTTGAAAGCTTAAATCTGAGGAGAACTGCTCATGCTTATTGAACTAAGGATTGAAAACTATGCATTAATCGAAAAGCTAAATATTTCATTCTGTGCAGGACTCAATGTTTTAAGTGGTGAGACCGGTGCTGGTAAATCTATAGTAATAGGCGCGATAAACCTGTTGCTTGGGGAAAGGGCAGCAGTAGAGCAGGTTAGGCAGGGGCAAGATTTAGCTATAGTCGAAGGGATTATTGACTGTAGAAAAATAGATGGCGATGAACTTAAAAAAATATTATTTGATGCCGGTATCGAAGATACAGAAGAGCTGATTATAGCTCGCGAAGTACACAGAAGTGGACGAAGCATAGCGCGGGTAAATGGACGAAGCGTTCCAGTCGCTTTCCTAAAAGAACTGGGCCAAAACCTGGTGGATTTACATGGACAGCATCAACATCAATCACTATTGCGCCCTGAACAACATCGTATATTGTTGGATTTATACGGCGGTGAACAGTTAATTACCTTACGTAAAACAATTTCTGCTTTATATCTGCGCAGGCAGAAACTGGTTAAGGAACTTTCACAATATGGCGTTGACCCTTCGGAACGCGAAAGAATGTTAGATTTATACAGATTTCAGCTTAAAGAGATAAATGATGCCCGGCTACAGAAAGATGAAGAGAGAGAACTTAATGCCAAAGAAAAAATATTAGCCAATGCGGAAAAGTTATGTGCATTAATCGAAGATACTTTCTCTGCTTTATATGGTGGTGATGATTACTCTTTACCAGAGCCTATAGTAGATCGGACTAACCATTGTTACCGGAAACTAAATGAGGCAGTTCAGATTGATGAAAGCCTTGAACCTTTGCTGGAAATGCTTGACAACATAAAAACTCAGCTGGAAGAACTGACTATCTCTTTGCGAGATTACCGATCGAAAATGGAATATGACCCCTCGTCTTTGGAAACTATTCAAAACCGCATTGCCCTGATCAACAATTTAAAGAGAAAATATGGCCATTCCAGTGAAGAAATATTAGCTTTTGCCTGCCAGGTGGAAAATGAAATTAATAAGTTGGAAGATAGTGAAAAAACAATAGCTGAATTAGAAAAAAATATTATTGATATTGAAGAAATAATGAGCCGGGAGAACAAGCGCCTGAGCATTATGCGCCAGGAAGCTGGAGATAAATTATCTGTTGAGCTTCAGAACAGCTTCATAAAGCTAGCTTTGCAAACCGCCCGCATCGAAGTTAACATAACTGAGAAGAAAGAATTTACACCTTCCGGTGTTGATAATATAGAATTTCTTTTCAGCGCCAATAGAGGTGAAGCGGTTAAACCTCTCAGTAAAATTATTTCCGGCGGTGAAGTCTCTCGGGTGATGTTGGCGCTGAAAACTGTACTGGCAGCACAGGATAGAGTGCCTACTCTTATTTTTGATGAAGTTGACTCCGGTATAGGAGGGGTTACGATTCAGGCTGTAGCAGAAAAATTGGCTCAGTTATCTTTCCATCACCAGGTGCTTTGTGTAACCCATAGCCCACAAATAGCAGCTATGGCTGACAATCACTATCAGCTATATAAAGATACAGTCCGTGAAAGGACAGTTACTTTCGCCGAGCTATTGGAACCGGAGATACGCAGACAGGAACTGGCTCGCATGCTTGATGGTTCATGCACTGATCAGGTTAGCCTTGATCATGTAGATAACCTTTTAGATCGGGCGAAGAATTATAAAGAAAAAATATCTTCCAAATTATAAACAGGTGAATCTATGCATCTTAAAGATATGATGACTGGTGAATTTGCTACGCTGAATCCGGATGACCCACTAAAAAAAGCGATTAGCTTTTTAAGAAACAGCCAGAGGGATGGGTTGCCAGTCTTACATAACAATAAAACCTTAGCTGGTATATTTACCAAGACTAATCTCTACGATGCCCTGCTTAAAGGATCTAATCTAAAAGAGCCGGTGAGTAAGTATTATACAAAAAAAGTAGTGAAATTAAACTGGCAATTATCATATGATGAAGTTATAGAAGCTGTTCGAAAAATACCGGTAGGAACCGGTGTTGTGGTTAATGATAATGATCAGGTTGTCGGCCTTTTTACAAAAGTAGAATTAATAACCTCCCTATTCAAGGAAGAGAGACTTTTAAATGCCAGATTAAGAGCCATGTACCAGGCAGTCCATAATGCCATTATATCTGTAGATTATCAAAACAGAATTAATTTTATTAACCGGGCCGCTGAAAATCTTTTTGCTCTAAGTTTTGCACAGATAGATGGGAATAATCTCTCAACGGTGATTCCCGGTTTAGATATTAACAGGGTGTTAAAAAAGGGCTGTGTAGAAGTTGGGATAAATTATAATTTTGGCGATACGCGAACGGTTGTAAATATCACCCCTCTCTTTGATGGCGAGAAGGTTATTGGGGCAATTGCTATTTTTCAGGACATAACAGAACTGGAATCAATAGCCGAAGAGATGAGCACAGTGAAGCGATTGAATCAAACTTTAGAAACGGTTTTAGATATCGGTTATGATGCCATGGTTGTTGTAAATGAAAGTGGGGATATAGTTCTCGTTAATAAAGTTTTTTTGAATTTTATCAACAAAAAAGAAATAAATGTTCTTAGTCAACCGATAAACGCGGTCCTGGAGAACAGTCGGCTGCATATTGTAGTTAAAACCGGGATACCGGAATTAAATGATATTCAATTTATTGACGGAAAGCCATATGTCGTTTCCAGACTTCCAATTGTCAAAGACGGTCAGATCATTGGCGCGGTAGGTAAAATTAGTTTTCGACGAGTCGATGAATTAAGAGAGTTGGCCAGCAAGTTAGAAACAATGGATAACAGGTTGGTTCATCTTCGAGAAGAGTTGAAAAAAGAGAGATACCGTGAAAGGCCTTATTGTTTTGAAGATATTGTATCTATTAATCCAGCCATGCATTCCTTGCTGAATGAAGCGCGTAAAGCAGCGCAAGGCCTTTCTACCGTTTTGATAACCGGAGAGAGTGGCGTTGGTAAAGAGTTAATGGCACAATCCATTCACCAGTATAGTCCAAGAAAAAATAAACCTTTTATTAAGGTTAATTGTGCCGCAGTACCTGAGAATTTGTTAGAATCGGAGTTTTTTGGTTATGCCGCCGGAGCTTTTACCGGAGCCAGACAGGGAGGAAAGAGGGGACGATTTGAACTAGCTCATGAAGGTACACTGTTTTTAGATGAAATTGGTGATATGCCGTTATCTCTTCAGGGCAAAATATTACGGGTGCTGCAGGATCATACTTTCGAAAAAGTGGGCGCTACTGCGACAGTGCATGTTGATATTCGAGTTATTGCTGCTACTAACCATAATTTAGAAAAAAAAGTGGGCGAAGGGAGTTTTCGCAAAGATTTATTTTACCGTTTAAATGTTATACCTATCCCTATACCTCCGTTAAGAGAGCGGTCTGAAGACATATTGCCTTTGATTCATACATTTCTACGTAAATACAACAGTATTTTTGGCATGGAGGTTACAGATATAGCTCATGATGCCCTTGAAATGCTTATGTCCTATTCTTGGCCCGGTAATATTCGCGAGTTGGAAAATATGATCGAAAGGGCAATGAATTTTACTACCGAAAATGTAATCAGGATTGAACATCTGCCGCCGGAATTGCGTGAAGGAGGTAAACAAAAAAATGAGTATAATAAAACCTTTAACAGAGAGGAAAGCAGGATTATCTACAAAAAAAAATGGGAACAGATTGAAACAGAGGCCATAAATAAAGCCTTGCATAATGCACAGGGAAATAAAAGCAAGGCAGCAAAGGCTTTGGGTATGAGCAGATCATGGTTTTATGAAAAGATGAACAGGCTGGGGATTAAAGAAAATAAATCAAAAGGAGAAAATAAATGAACTACGAGTTATCAGAAGAACAAATTGCAATGCAGAAAATGGCAAAAGACTATGTAGATAATGAAATAATACCGATTGCCGCAGAGTGCGATGAAAAAGAAGAAATGCCAGTTGAATTGATCAGGAAAATGACGGCAGAAGGGTTTTCGTCTATAAATATTCCTGAAGAATATGGCGGTGCTGGTATGGATGAAGCTACTCTATGCCTGGTTTTTGAAGAACTGGGCAGGGGATGTGCCGGTATTGCCACTAGTGTGGGGGCAAATTCCCTGGCATCATTGCCGATTCTAATTGCCGGCAGCGAAGAGCAAAAGAAAAAATATTTAACTGCAATCAGCGCGGGTAAGTTGGCTTCTTTTTGCCTTACTGAACCAAATGCCGGATCCGATGTCAGCGCTATTTCTACGACGGCCATCAAAGATGGGAATGGATACGTTTTAAATGGCTGTAAGTGTTTTATCACCAATGCAACCTATGCAGACTACTATGTTGTTTTTGCTGTTGTTGACCCCAAAAGAGGAGTAAGAACACTTACTCCATTTATTATCGAAAAAGGAACGCCAGGTTTACAGGCGGGTAAAAAAGAGAAGAAAATGGGGATCAGAGGCAGCAATACGGCAGAGGTAATAATGGATTCAGTGCGAATTCCGGAAGAAAACCGTTTAGGGAAAGAAGGCGGAGGGTTTCGTGTAGTTATGGAAACCTTTGATATGTCTCGCCCGATGATCGCTATTCTATCAGTCGGACTAGCCCGTGCAGCCTATGAAGCTGCGGCAGCTTATGCGCGAGAAAGAGTGCAATTTGGGAAAGCAATTATACAACAGCAAGCTATACAGTTCATGCTTGCCGATATGATTATGGAGATAGAAGCAGCCCGTGCATTGGTTTTCCGGGTTGCGGATATGGTTGGAAAAAAAGAACGTACTCTATCTGCTTATTCAGCTATGGCTAAAGCTTATGCCAGTGATGTTGCCATGCGGGTAACAGTTGATGCCCTACAGGTTTTGGGTGGTTACGGTTATACGAGGGAATACCCCATGGAAAAATATATGCGGGACGCTAAAATTATGCAGATTTATGAAGGGACAAACCAGATTCAAAGGCTTGTTATCGCTAACAGCATAATTTCTGGTAAAATATAAACGATATTGTCAGATTGAAGATGTTATCTTAAGCGGAGGAGGAGAAGAGATCACTAAAGATCTTATTGACAAAACATTGTCAAGGAGTTATCTATATCGCGGCCGTATTATTGATGTAAGGCAGGATAGGATTAAAGATAGCAGCGGGAAAGTAGCCTTCAGGGAAATAGTAGAACATCCTGGAGCAGTGGCAATATTGGCCATTGATGATCAGGGCAGAGTTATATTAGTCGAACAGTTCAGGCAGCCAGCAAATAGGGTGCTAATCGAAATACCAGCAGGGAAATTGGAACCCGGTGAAAGCCCTCTGGATTGCGCAAGGCGTGAATTGATTGAAGAAACCGGTTTTGCTGCCGGCGAGCTGCAGGAGATTAGCAGTTATTTCCCCTCTCCTGGATTTTGTAACGAAGTGATTTATTTCTTCAAAGCCAGTAACTTAACTCTTTCTACTGACGATTATTTTGACCCGGAAGAAAATATAAACTTGAAGATATTTTCACTTAACGATTGCTTTAAAATGATAAACGATGGCGTGATTGTCGACGGAAAAACTATTATTGCTATTCAGTGGGCGCTTATTAATAATTATTAATACCTGTTAAAATTTATTTACTTAGAAGGTATTTTTAAAGTTACCGTGGAAATATAGTTAGACCGATAGATCAATTATTCAAGCAGGGTTGTAAAAATATGCGAAAGAAATTAATCGAGTATACAAATTATCTCGCGGTAGAAAAGGGGCTAGCTAAAAACACCCTTGAATCATATCGTCGCGATTTAGAGAAATTTATCTCCTTTGCCGAAAAGAAAATGGTTAAGGAGGTTGGTGATGTTAACAGACAGTTAATTATAAAGTATCTTGGTGAATTAAAGAATAGTGGTCGGGCTACTTCTACAATATCACGCACCATCGCATCTATGAGATCTTTTTTTATTTATTTGCTCCATGAAGGTGAAATTGAAAGCAATCCTGCTATAAATCTTGAATCTCCCAAAATAGAAAAAAAACTTCCCCGGGTTTTGACTACTGATGAAGTGGATTTATTAATGAAGCAACCAGGTACGGGAAATCACAATGCTTCACGCGACCGGGCTATGCTTGAACTTCTTTACGCCTCCGGCATAAGGGTTTCCGAGCTAGTTTCCCTTGATATTAATGATTTTGAACCAAAAGTAGGATATCTACGCTGCAAGGGAAAAGGCATGAAAGAGAGAATTGTGCCTATCGGTTCTGTTGCTATTAACACTGTCAATGAGTACCTTAATAATTCACGGGCTAAGCTAAGCAGAAAAAACGGGGAAAAAGCACTTTTTGTAAATCATCATGGCTGTCGATTAACAAGACAGGGATTTTGGAAAATTTTAAAAAAGTATGCCCGCCAGTGCCATATTAATGGCGAAATAACACCGCACACCTTAAGACATTCTTTTGCCACCCATCTACTGGAAAATGGTGCTGATTTACGTTCTGTGCAGGAAATGCTTGGCCATTCCGATATATCCACTACACAGATTTATACCCAGGTTACCAGACGTAAAATAAGAGAAGTATATAATAAATCACATCCCAGGGCCTGATTTTACCTGTTTAGCAGAATATTTAAGCAGTGCCTTTTTTGGGGCACTGTTTTATATTTGCTTTCATATGATATGAGCAAATCCCTTATCTAATGTTCCATTATATAAACGTTCCACTATAGCTAAAATGTTGTATTCAAAGCAAATAACATTTATACTTGATTAGAGATAAAGTAATCGAGTTAACAGGGAAATGTGGGGTTATACCAGTGGTTCTGATTATTACTCACAGACATGGCGATTTTGATGCCCTGGCTGCCTCGGTAGCAGCTTCTAAATTGTACCCGGAAAGCAAGGTGGTAATGCCCGAACCGGTTCACAACAATGTTCGTTCCTTCATAAACCTGTACCGCGACTTACTTCCTCTCAGCGAAAAGGTTGATATAAACAAGGCAGTAGATAAAATTATAGTTGTCGATACGAATAATCGTGATCGTTTAGGGCGTTTTACCGTTATGTTAGAAAAAGCACAATACATTAAAGTTATTGATCATCATACGGGAGAACAGAATCTCGGGGCACATGATTCGGTTATAGAAGAAGTGGGGTCCACCACAACCCTTATAGTTGAGGAGTTAAGGAAGAATGATATTGCTATCAGTGATTTTGAAGCAACGCTTTTTTTACTGGGAATTTATGAAGATACTGGGTGCCTTACATACAGTATAACTAACAGGCGCGATGTGGAGGCTGCAGCTTACCTTTGGAAAAACAATATTCGCCATAAGATGTTTCAGGAATATTTACGGTCACCCCTGAGCGATGCTCAGAAAACATTACTGGAAAAATTAATCAGGAACAGTCAGTTATATGAGTTCAAACAGCGTCGGATTTTAATCAGCACCACTATTTTGGATGAATATGTTCAGGGAGCAGCCTCGATTATTAGGCTTTTAGATGAAATTGAAGAAGCGGGGCTAACCATAGTAATAGTGCAAATGACTGGTGATGTATACCTTGCAGCCCGGACTCAGGACACTGACTTAAATTTACTCGAACTATTTGCTCCTTTTAGTGTAAAAGGTCACCTTGGAGCAGTTTCAGGATATTTTAAGGGAGTCGAGGCATACCAGGTAAAAAATCGCATAGTTCGTTTTCTGGAATACTTTATACCCCCGGCTATAACTGCGGAGCAGGTTGCTTCAAAACCTGTTTTAACTGTCTCTGGCGACGCAACTGTTTTAGAAGCTGATGAATTACTTGCCGAACACAGTTTTAAGGGATGCCTGGTAAAAGAAGATGGGAAAATTGTTGGTATATTGTCACGGAAAGATTTGCAAAAAGGAATTCGCAATAATTTAGGACATGCACCGGTTAAGGGTTTCATGAAAAAAGATATTATTTCAGCCACCCCTGATGAGCCTTTACCCGCTATTCGTCGAATGATGGTAGAGCATAATATAGGACGGGTGCCATTAATAACAGATGATGACAATTTGGTCGGTATAGTAACCAGGTCAGATATATTAAGATATATGAACATGCTGGATCGTAGCGGACAGTTGTTAAAGAAGGAACACCAGCATTTAAACGCTTCCAGTCCAATATTTGATTTAAGTGCCACTGATGAGACAAAAAAAAGAAAAACCCTGTTAGCGCAGATTAATCGGAAAATGCCTCCGCATTTAAAAAAAATGGTATTGCAAGTTAGTCAACAGGCAAGGCAGGAAAATGAAAAGGTTTACTTAGTTGGTGGGACCATCAGGGATTTGCTCATTGATTACCCTCCGGCGAATGATCTCGATTTGGTCATTATGGGCGATGGTATTGAATTTGCAAAAAAACTGCATAAACTACTGGGCGGTGAAATACGTATTCACCATCATTTTGGCACTGCCTCATTGCAATTTGAAAATAGCATCAGGCTTGATATGGTAACGGCAAGGAAAGAATTTTACAACTCCCCGGCAGCAATACCCCAGGTAGAGAAATCAAGTTTAAAAAACGATCTTTTCCGTCGTGATTTTACTATAAATACCATGGCATGTTCATTAAATGTTGAAAATTTTGGTGAATTAATTGATTACTATAATGGCCAGCAAGATTTAGAAAATCGTATTATAAAAGTTCTTTACAAGTTAAGTTTTGTTGATGATCCATTACGTATTTTAAGAGCTGTGCGGTTTGAGCAGCGCTATGAATTTTCTATAGGATCGGAATCCTTAGACTTAATCGAAAAAGCTTTAGAAAAGAAGGTCTTTGATAAACTTAGCCGCCAACGTTTGAACCAGGAAATGAAATTGATTTATGAAGAACCAGATCCTCTTAAATCATTGCAGCGATTTTCTGAACTTGGTCTTTTTAAATATTTATACCCGTATGTGAATGCCGGTAAGGAACTTTGGGTAAGATTAGAACGATTAGGTGAAACATATAACTGGGCGGCTAACAAGGAGTGGCATAAAAAACCGGATAAGGAGTTAGTCTATCTTTGCGGAATGGTTTATGATTTGAATTCAACAGATCGCTCTGCTATAATTAGGAAGCTCAACCTTTCACGCGATAAATCTACTATTATAAACCAGGCTTGCGATGAGATGCCACTATCACTTAAAGTCATCTCAGAATCTGATTTAACACCCAGCACTATTGTGGGCGCTTTGGAAAAACTTCCCCTTGAAGCCATTTTATTAATGCATGTTATTGCTGAGCAGAAGGTTGTGCGTGAACATATCAAAATTTATATTGAAAATCTTCGCCATGTTAACCCCAAAATTAATGGCGGTGATTTGAAAAAGATGGGAGTTCAACCGGGACCAAAATATGCCGAATTAATAAATAGCTTAAAGAAAGCCATGCTCGACGGCGAAGTAAGAACACCGCAGGAAGAACTTGATTACGTTTACGCTTATCTGGAAGCAGAAAAAAACAGGGAGGATTCTTAATTTGATTTTTGCCGATCCGATTTTAATAGCTTTAAGAATCCCGGCGCTTTTAATCGCCGTTTCTTTTCATGAATTTGCTCATGCCCGCGTTGCTTACTATTTTGGCGACTCAACAGCAAAAAGACAGGGTAGAATGAACTTAAACCCGATTAACCATTTAGATCCAATTGGGACGATCATGATTCTACTGGTCGGTTTTGGTTGGGCTAAGCCGGTGCCGATAAACCCTTATAATTTTAATAACTACCGCCGTGGTATACGCTGGGTGTCATTTGCCGGTCCGCTATCAAATTTACTTTTGGCATTTCTTAGTTTATTTATCTATTATTCTTTAGCTAAATACGGTATCGGAGGCGGTCTGTTTGATCAGTTTATGGAGGTTTTAGTTAGACTAAATGTATTTTTAGCTATTTTTAATATGATTCCCATTCCTCCACTGGATGGATCAAAAATATTAATGTCTTTTTTGCCGGCAGCTTATCTACACATATACCGGCAGATTGAACAGTACGCACCGATAATCCTGATCATATTAATTGTCACTCGAGCCTTTGGTGTAATACTATACCCACTGGCTAATGCCATATTGCGGTTCTATAATTTTATAATTTTTGCTATCCTTGGTATATAGATCTGCTATTGTACTTATTACTATTCATATTTTAGATAAGATTACAGCTATTAAGGAGGTCAACACTAATGGAAAAGAAAATTATATTCTCCGGTATACAGGCATCGGGTAGTTTACACCTGGGTAATTACCTCGGGGCAATTAAAAATTGGGTAAGCATGCAAAAAGATTACTATAATTATTTTTGTGTAGTTGATCTGCATACAATTACTGTGCCGCAGGATCCGGAAGTGCTACGGCATAAAACCCGGGAAGTAGCAGGATTGCTTTTTGCTGCTGGAATTAATGCTGACGATGCAGTAGTTTTTATTCAATCACATGTATCAGCTCATGCTGAATTAGCCTGGATTTTAAATTGCATGACTCCTATGGGCTGGCTTCACCGAATGACACAGTTTAAAGAAAAATCAGAAGCGCAAAAAGAGGAAGTCAGTATTGGCCTTTTTGACTACCCGGTTTTACAGGCTGCTGATATTTTGCTTTATGATACCAACCTTGTTCCGGTTGGCGAAGATCAAAAACAACATGTTGAACTCTGCCGCGATATAGCACAACGTTTTAATTACCGTTTTGGTAATGTTTTTGTCTTACCGGATGTTTATATTCCACCTGTGGGTGGGCGTGTAATGGGTTTAAGCAATCCGGAGAAAAAGATGAGTAAGAGCGAAGAAAAAAAAGATGACTCCATACTTTTGCTGGATACACCGGATGAGATAAGAGCAAAAATCAAGAAAGCAACAACCGATTCACATAGAGAAATTGTTTTTGGAGAAAAGCGCCCGGGAGTTAACAACCTCCTGACTATCTATCACTTATTGACCGGCATGAAAAAAGAAGACATTGAAAGTCATTTTCAGGGGAAAAACTATAAAGATCTTAAAGAGCAGTTGGCAGATGTTATTATTACCAGCTTAAAGCCACTTCAGCTTGAGTATGCAAAACTGAATGCTGATAAAGGGTTTTTGGATGAAATGCTGAACAAAGGTGCAGAAAAAGCCAGAGATCATGCGGATCGTAAGATGAAACAGGTTATGGCAAAAATGGGTTTACAATAAAGGGTTAAGTGTGACGAAAAATGGAGATAGCCGAATATAAAATAAAACTACCTGTTTTTGAAGGCCCATTTGACTTGCTATTTCATTTGATCAAAAAAGCAGAGTTAGATATCTGGTCGGTTTCAATCGCTGAAATAACAGCTCAATATCTTGATTATTTACGGGCCATGGAAGAACTTAACCTTGATATAGCCAGTGAATTCCTGGTTATGGCGGCCACATTACTTCGTTTAAAATCAAAAATGCTTTTACCGCGAACCCCTTTATCTAATGCCGATGAAGAAGAGGAAGAGCTCTTTGAAATTAATACCGCGGAAGAACTTTTTTTAAGGTTGGAGGAGTACCGGCAGTTCAAAGAAATAGGACATTATCTAAAAGAGAGGGAGCAAGAACAGCAAAAAATATATCTTAGATCGACTGGCGGTCAAAAAGTAATGGTGCTAACCAGGCAGGAATCTGTGTATACGATTTGGGAAGGCGCACATCACCTGAGCGATATCATGAACAGATTTACTGAAATAGCCAGGAAAGAAGAGTATATGCCTGTTTTTCAGGCTGTAGAAGATTTTATGTTAACTGACAAAACGGCTTATATTTTGGATTCTTTAAATAGAAGCAAGCAAGTTATGCCTATGCGTTCTTTTGTTCGTAAAGAAGGTTTGTGGGAGGTAATTATTACTTTCGTTGCTCTATTGGAAATGGCCAGGCAAAGAATTGTTATGCTTCTACAGGATTCATCATTTAGTACGATATATGTAACTTTGCTGGAAGTTTCCCCCGATAAGGAGAAAGAAATTGCTGAAAAACAGACAAAAGCAAGTAATTGAAGCTTTGCTATTTTTAAGTGAAGAACCGGTTTCCACTGAGCGAATTGCTGAGGTCCTTGCAATCGCCAAAGAAGAAAGCGAACAATTGATGAAAGAACTCATAGCAGATTTTACCTCGGAAGAAAGGGGTATAATGATTTTCCCAGTAGCCGGAGGCTATCAAATGGGTACCTTGCCTGCGCTTGCTGAAGATCTGGAGAAAGCATTTACTGAGGAAGTATCCAGTAATCTTTCTACTGCTGCCCTCGAAGTGATGGCCATCGTTGCTTACAAGCAACCGGTCACACGTATAGAAATTGAGTCTATCAGGGGGGTGCGCAGTGAATATGTTATCGATAACCTCTTAAAACGCAAATTGATTAGGGTTAGCGGCCGTAAAGAAGGTCCGGGAAGGCCTTTACTCTATTGCACTACTGTAGATTTTTTACAATATTTTGGTTTAAAAGATCTTGAAGATTTGCCGGTTCTGGAAGAAACGAATGTGGACGAGTATTCTTCACAAGAAGTAGAGAAGAGTAAGGATATATCACATTAAACCTGGTGGGGATCGTTAGTGCGGTTGTCGAAGTACCTGGCAAACTCTGGAATAGCATCCAGACGTTATGCAGAAGAATTGATTAAAAGCGGCAGGGTAAAAATAAATGGCACGGTAATTAATCTTCCGCAACAGATAGTAACTGCTGATGATCGGGTAACTTTTGATGAAAAAGAGGTTACTTTACCGAATAGGCACTATTACCTTCTTTTAAATAAACCAGCAAATTACATTACAACGGCAAAAGATACGCATGGTAGACCGACTGTGATGGATCTAATAAAAGATGTTCCAGAAAGACTTTATCCTGTAGGGAGGCTTGATGCTGATACAACCGGATTACTGTTAATAACAAATGACGGTGAACTGGCTAACAGGCTTACCCATCCAAGATACGGCATTAAAAAAACTTATCACGTTCTGGTTAAAGGTATCCCCGATGAAAAAGATTTACAAAAATTAGCCCTTGGAGTATCAATCGACGGAAAAAAAACATCACCGGCGCTTGTTACATTGCTTGATATAAGAAAGGCAGAAAATAAATCTTTAATAGAAATCATTATATCTGAAGGAAGGAAAAGGCAGGTAAAAAAAATGATGCTGGTCATAAAGTGTCCGGTAGTAGAGCTGAGAAGGGTATCATTCGCCGGTTTAAAGCTTGATTCTTTACCGGAAGGCTCATACCGTCATCTGAAGAGAAAAGAGATAGATGAGATAATGCAGTTGGTTAAATTAAAGTGATCATATTCTTTTAGTAAAAAAGATATAATAGTGATAAAACTTGCATAATCACAGTTTTAATGAGAAAATAGCTATGGTTTATACATAAATTAAGATTGTTAATCAAAGATACCAGGTAGTAAGGAGTTAAGGATTGAAAAAAGTTATGAGCTATGTGCGTGGTATCAGGGGCGCTACTGCAGTGGAAAATGATGAAGAAAAAGAAATATATAGAGCAACAAGAGAATTGCTTGAAGAAATGGTAGAACAGAATGATGTCGATATTAAGAGTATAACCACAGTATTATTTTCTTCTACCCCGGACTTAAAAAGCGCGTTTCCAGCCAAAGCTGCCCGGAAGATGGGCTGGGATAATGTACCTCTGTTTTGTCATGCCGAAATAGCAGTAGACGGAGCTTTACCGCGCTGTATTCGCGTACTTATTCTATTTAACACTGCAATGGAACAGGACCAGGTTAAACATGTTTATCAAAAAGGAACAGCACGTTTAAAGAGTGACTGATATTATATAAGAATCCTGGTAAGATTGTGGCCGGGAAGAT
>Ga0114946_10001693_pt1 | contig 15211 bp, 10 predicted proteins | sample WalLakDeSediment_FD_88676 | JGI IMG/M metagenome (GOLD analysis project Ga0114946, IMG submission 88676) | Lake sediment microbial communities from Walker lake, Nevada to study Microbial Dark Matter (Phase II) - Walker Lake 11/02/13 Deep Sediment | ecosystem: Environmental > Aquatic >... | reverse complement strand
ATCTTGCCGACCACCGTCGCCACACAGCCCTCGGTCACCCGCCGCAGGCGGACAAGCGGCGTGCGGCCGATGCACTGGGTGATGTCTTCCCGGATGCCGGCCGGAAGCTTGGTCGCGTTCATAACCCCACCTCTTCGTGTTCCGCTCGGATTCCTGGCCGGTACGCCGCCGGCTCAATCGGTATTATCGGCATAAACAACCGCCAAGTTGAAGGGTCGTGTCGCGGGCGGCAGGCAGCCTCCCCTCGGCCGGGAATGTACGGCCCGGCCGCCGGCGGCCGGTTCCTTGCGGGCGGCTTCCGAGCCCACTACAACACGGTCTTCTGGATGGCGGACGGGTGTTTCCTGTGGGAAATATCTGGTGATCCGAATGGTCGCCACGGACGGCGGACGGCGATTTCTTCTGGACGCACGTGGTGCGGACAAAACCTTTTTGGAGCAACAGCATGAATATTGTGGATTTGATTTCCAGTCAGTTGTCGGGTGACGTGCTCGGTAAGCTCAGTGGCATCGTAGGCGCTTCGCAGCAGCAGACGCAGTCGGCGGCCGGAGCGGCTGTGCCCGCCCTGCTTCAGGTTTTCGGCAAGCTCGCCTCGTCGAAGGGGGGCGCTGAGAAGCTCAGCGGAGCAATGGGAGGCCTCGATCTCTCCACGCTCGGCAATCTGGCCGGCCTGCTTGGCGGCGGCAACGCCTCGAGCCTGGGCAATATCGGCGGCAACATCCTCGGCCAACTGCTCGGCGGCGGCGGGGGTAGTGGCAGCGGCCTCGCGAGCCTCGTGGGCACGCTCGCCTCGTTTGTCGGGTCGCAGCCCGAGATCATGAAGAAGCTCCTCACCTACCTCGCCCCGATCGTGCTCGGCATGGTGGCCAAGCAGTTCACTGGCCGTCCCGATGCGTCGGGCGTGCAGCGGCTCTTCTCCGAGCAGGCGGGCAACATCTCGGCCGCGATGCCGAAGGGGCTCTCGCTCGGTGATCTGGGCTCGCTCCTGCCAGCAAACTCGGGTTCGGCCTCCCGTGGCCCGAGCCACGAGCCGGCCCCGGCCGGTCTCCCGGGCTGGCTCTTGCCGCTGTTGGCCGTTGCAGCCCTCGGTGTGGCAGCCTATCTCTGGACACGGCCCAAGCCCGAAGGGGCCGTGATCGTGTCCGAGACGAAGGATGGCCCGATCACCGATCGGCGTACCGAGGTGATCGAGGTCGAGGGCAACAGGATCATCGACACGGCCCAAGAGGTGATCACGATCGATCCCAGGTTCCTCGAGGCCGTCAAGGTGGGCACCACAGCGACCGAGCTGTTCTCGGGCCTGACGAAAACGCTCACGGGCGTGACCAATGAGGCGACGGCAAAGGCGGCTCTGCCCGAGCTCGAGAAGTTTGCCCCGCTGCTCAAGACGCTCGAGAGCGAGGCCGGGGAACTGGCGGCCGAGGAGAAGCCCGCGCTGACCGCGTTTCTCGGGAAGAACCTGGGCCTGCTCCAGAAGGTGATCGACACCGTGATGGCGATCCCCGGTGTCAAGGATGTGCTTGGTGCCGTCGTGACCCCGATGGTCGAGACCCTCACCAAGCTGGCGAAGTAGTTCACTCGCCCTGGTGCAACGAGACGTCCGGGCCGGGGTGGCACGAGCCGCCCCGGCCCGGCTCATTGCCGATCAGAAGCCCCCCACAGCTGGGCTGGCGGTTCAGATGATCGCCAGCGGGTCGCGACGGCTCTCGAGAGTGCCCCGCGTCACACCCACACGATTGACCGCCGCGAGCTGCCGCCAGACCTCGAGACCGGTCGTGCGGCCGGCGAGCAGGTCGCGGTAGGCCCGCACCACCCGGCCGATCTCGGCGGCCGGCTCGGTGAGAAACTCGATCCGAAACTCTCGCACGCCCGCGGCCAGCAGAGCCGGCACCGTTTCCGCCCCGCTCTGGGGCACGGCATTGAAGAGGGTGTTGCGGCAGCCGACGTCGGCGGTGAGCGGGTGTTCCATGCCGATCCGGTCGCGGAGGGCGACGGCGTGGTCGTCGCAGGGGCGGCCGCAGTTGGTCTTGTCGGTGCCGGGGGAGAGCACGGCACAGAACACACAGTGCTCCATGTGGAACATCGGCATGTGCTGGTGAACGACCACTTCGAGCCACTCCGGCGGCACAGCCGCCACAAGGGCCAGCAGTTGCTCCCGGTTGAGGTCGTAGGAAGCCGTCACCCGCCGGCAGCCAGCCTCGAGGAAGAAGCCGGCTGTGACACGGTTGGCGACATTGAGCGAGAAGTCGCCCACCACCGGGATGCCCCGGTCTTGGAAATACACCAGACCCGACCAGGTGCGGGCGAGCACGCCGTCGGGCTGTTGCTTCTCGAGCAGCCCGAAGATCCCGATCTCGCCCGGCTTCTGGATCCGGGGCGTAGCCAGGTGGATCGCCGCCCCGACCTGTCGGCAGGCGGCGACCGCCTCACGATACTGACGGATGTCGGCAAAATCGGCGGCGATCGCTCGCTCGCCGAGCCCGAGCACAGCTTCGAGCTGGGCGAGCGAGCGGACGAGGACATGGAGCCGAGGCAGGCCGGAGAGGTCGTTGTGTGCCTGCCGAACCTGGGGCAGGGCGACAGCCTGCCGATCATGCGGCAGACCTCGAGTCTGCTGGGAGACACTGGCCGGCGTCTGTTCGACGAGCACCTCGAGGGCGGCAATGAGCTCCCGTCGGAGTAGCCCCAGCAGGCTCAAGGGGAGCATTGGCCGGCCGGTAACTATGGCCATGAGCCCGCGAAGTTCAAACGGCGTGGCTCCCAGGCGACCGAGCTGCTCCCGGAGCACGCCCTCGTCGAGCGGATGCCGCGTGGCCTCGCGAGCCGGCTCGACCGACACAACCTCGCACCGCCGGCCCGAGGCCAGCGTGGCTGTCACCCTCACCGGCTCGCCGGCCGTCGCGACCACCTCGAGATCGACCGGCTGGCGGCGGCGAATCGGGCCCGTGAACGACTTCCGCAGCCGGGAGGTGACCTCCGGGTCGTCGGTTTTCCAGACGGCATGCCCGGGCCTGATGGCCGAGAGGTCAAAGCCCTCGCGGGCAAAGGCGAGCTCCACACGGCCGCCTGTCACCGCGTCGGTCCGGGACTCCTCCGCCACGAACACCTCGTATACGCGTCCGCCCACCGCCTCGTCACTGGTTGTTCCGCAGTCGAAGGCCAGGCCGTCTCCCCGCTTCACGCCGCCGGCGAGACCGGCCGCCAGCTCGACGGCGACCCGGCCGCGAGCCAGACCCACGACCGTGCCCAGCCGCACGCCCCGTTTGGCGCTCGAGGTTGCCGGCACAAGCCGCTTGTGGTCACAGCCCTCGAGCCAGCCGGGGGAAAAGCCCCGGGAGAAGGTGAGCTCCATCTCCTCCACCTCCTTCGCCGCGAACGCGACCGGCTGGCCGGCAATGGCCGTGTCGATGGCACGCCGATAATGGCTCGTGATCGCGGCCACGTATTCGGGTGTCTTGAGCCGACCCTCGATCTTGAAGGCGTTCACGCCCGCCGCGATCAGTTCGGGAGACAGGGCATACGCGGCGAGGTCCTGCGGTGAGAGGAGATATCGCTGGCTTCCGAGGTCGACATCACGGCCGTCGCAGACCAGCTCGTAGGGGAGCCGGCAGGCCTGGGCGCACTGCCCCCGATTGGCACTGCGGCCGCCGAACGACTCGCTCGTCAGGCACTGCCCCGAGTAGGCGACGCACAGGGCCCCGTGGACAAACACCTCGAGCGGCATGGCCGTCTGGTCACGGATCGCCACGATCTCCGCGATCGACAGCTCGCGAGCCACCACCACCCGCTCCATCCCCAGCCGCTGGGCGAGCGTGATCGTCTCGCTGCTGGTGAGGGTCATCTGCGTCGAGGCATGGAGGGCCAGCCCCGGCGCCACCTCGCGGACTACCATCGCTCCCCCCACATCCTGCACGAGCACGGCGTCGACACCGGCCCCAGCCACGCCCCGCACGAGCTCCGCAAACGCTGGCAGCTCGTCGTCGAACACAAGCGTGTTGAGGGTGGCGTAGCCCTTGAGGCCGTGGCGGTGGAGGAGCCGCATCACCTCGGGGAGATCCGCCACGGCGAAGTTTGTGGCCCGGGCCCGGGCGTTGAAGCCGGTGTCGAGTCCGAAATAGACGGCGTCGGCCCCGTTGGCGATCGCGGCAGCGAGACACTCATGGTTCCCCGCCGGAGCGAGCAGTTCGGGGGCAGCGGCGGCCAGCGGGGCGGAATCGGGCATGGGTCTGAGTATAGGATCGATTCGGAGCCTCGGCGGCTCTCCCGCAAAGGCTGGCCGATTCCTAAGAGGTACAGGAGCGTGGCGTGGAGGTTGTGCACACTGACCGGGTTCTCCCCCACGTCGTAGCCGAGCTCGTCGGTGGCCCCGTAGGTGATCCCCGGCCGGATGCCGCCGCCGGCCAGCCAGATCGAGAAGGCCTTCATGTGGTGGTCGCGGCCGTTGCCCTGCGCCATCGGAGCGATGGCCAAGGATGATCCGGCGCTCCTCGAGCAGATCGTCAAAGGAATCGCCGACGCCTGCGTCGAGAGCGGCTGCTCGCTGGTCGGCGGCGAGACCGCGATCCTGCCCGACATGTACCAGCCCGGCGACTACGACCTGGCCGGCTTCTGCGTGGGCGTGGTCGAGCGGAGCCGGCTGATCGACGGCTCGGCCATCGAGCCGGGCGACACGGTGATCGGCATCGCCTCAAGCGGCGTCCACTCCAACGGCTACAGCCTCGTCCGCAAGGCGGTCTTCGAGATCGGCGGCCTGGCCGTCGGCGATCGGCCGGCCGACCTCGGCGGCCGCTCGGTCGGCGAGGTGCTGCTCGAGCCGACCCGGCTCTACGCCTGAGCCATCAAGCAGGTGCTCGCCGGGTCGCATGGCGTTGACTCGGACGGCAGCCGGCAGCCCGTCCATGGGATCGCCCACATCACCGGCGGCGGGCTGGCCGAGACCCTCGCCCGGATCGTGCCCGAGCGAGTGCAGGTGGTGATCGACCGCGGCTCCTGGGACGTGCCGGCAATGTTTCCCTGGATCCAGGGGCTCGGCGGGATCGACTCGGCTGAGATGGACCGGGTTTTCAACATGGGCATCGGCATGGTGCTCGTGGTCGCGCCGGCCGCCGCTGGCGGTGTCACGCTCGCGATGCTCCCGTTCGTACCCGCTAGCCGCTGGAGCTTGGGGGCGATGCTGTTCGTGATCGGCGCGATCATGTATATCCCCGACTCGCTGGTCATCGGCGCTGCGGCGATCGATTTCGGGACGCGCCGCGGCGCCGGTACGGCCGTCGGGGTGATCAACGGCGTCGGCTCGTTGGGGGCGATCATCGGCGGCACGCTCCCGGGCGTCGTCAAACAACTTGCTGGCGGCGACACGACGCCCTGGAACGCGATCTTCATGGCCCTCGCGGGTGGCTTGATCGTGGCGGCCGCCTGCGTGGCGCCCCAGTGGAACCGTCTGCCCGCCAGCAGCCGTCGGCCGTGATCGTCAGCCAACGTGCATGATCACAGGCATGCGCCGTACGTTCAGGATGGCCGTCAAACCCGCCGGCGCCGGGCGAGGCCGAGGACCGCGGCCGCTGCGGCCACGAGGGCCAATCCCCAGCGGTGAGCCTGAGAAAATCCGCATCCTCCTAGCCGTCATCAAAACGGACTTCGAGGAGGCGGCTGACCGGCACGTCTTGAACTGCTCGAGCGACGGCGGATGTGTTGCGGTTGATCCGTGGCCACGACGTGGTCATCAAGATCACGATGCCAAGGCGAATGCGGCGCAGGTCATGTTGGTGACGAAGACTCTGGTCAGTCGAGACCAAGACTTCGTAGCCATTGAGTATCGCGATTGCGAGCAACTCGCCGTTTTTGAGTTGGTCCCATCCTTTTTCAAAGACCGTGTCGACTTCATGCTCAGCGAGCGACCTGCGGAGCGGGGCTGGCGTGCCCTGGTCGAACAGGATCTTCATGCAGAGGCTTGAAGTTCGAGGCTCGCGGCTGCGAATTCAAGCACGGCTTCGACCTGTTCCCGGGTGACCCCTGGAAACCACTCGACGAACTGATCGACGGTTGCTCCGTCTTCAAGATTCTCAAACAAGGCACGCACCGGAACCCGCGTGTTGGCAAACACCCAGGCGCCGCTTACTTTCTCAGGATCGCGCTCGACCGCTTTACATTCCTCCCAGGAACTCATGGGTCTTTATCTCCAGGCGACTACAGGAATCTGGAAACTATACTCCTGTTCACTCTTTTGTGTCAACGGGGCGGGGCCTCGCCCGAATGGTAGCCCGGCCAATGGCACGTCCGCGGCTGGCTGCGGCTGGTCGAGATGCGGCCCGCTCGCTTTAGCCCCGCGTGACGCGGCGTTGCCGCCGGGCGGCTGCCGCCACTGCCAGCCCAGCGCCGGCCAGCAGCAGGGACGCCGGCTCGGGCACGGCGATCACGGCGAAGTCGAAGGATAGTCCGGTCAATGGCACTTGCGCAACCGTTTTCCGGTCGGTGAGTCGGGAGCGGGCCCGGGCTAGTCGCTGATGGGTGCGTGCCGGGCCGGCTGTCGTGGTGATTCCCAGGCCTGGCACCCCTCGGAAGCGTCAGTTTTTCACGCTCGGCGCGGACCTTCTCCTCATCCGGTCATCAGCCGGCTTGTCGCGTCGGCCTCACAGCGAGTGGATGTCGATCGCGGGCAGCTCGTCTATCCGTCGCTTGAAAGATTGCCCGGTCGTCATGGGCCTGCACGAGTTCGCACCAGTCGGTGGGCGGGCCACGAGCGGGAGAGACGGGAGGCGGCTCGAGCGGTTCGCCGAGGTGTGTGAGAATCTTCCGGATCGGGCCTGGCTCGCGGACAGGAAGTCCGCAGCAACCGGAGGTTGCCAAGAGTGCGAAGGCCAGGGATGGTTTCGCACTCTGAAAGCAGTCTGAAGGCAATCAGCCGGATGTCGCCGCCACAGTTCGGGCACTCAAGCGGAAACTCCTCCCCCACCCGGGCCATCAGCTTGGCCCAGGCTTGTGCGCGAGGTGTCGTGCGAGCGGGGCTTGTGATTCGGATTCGCGTCACAACAGCCTCCCGTGGCGCGACCGTCGTTCCCATCCCCACCGGTCGGGGCCTCGCGTTGCTTGCTGACGTTGCCTTTTCGCGAGTGCCGTGACGGCTTTTCGCAGCCAGAAAATGGCTCGGCACATTAAGGTCTATTGAGCGTGATCCGGACAAGTAGCGTCGACTGAAAACCCGCTGTTCTCCCAGGCGAGCATGTCGGCGGCGACCGCGTCAGGGACTGGCTCCGTTTGTGTCAGCAAACGGTGCCTGTCCCTTTTGCCTTGTGCCCAGAAGGGGTCAGGCACTTTTTCCTGATAGAAAACGAGCCAGACCCCGAACGTGGCCAGATCAGCCTGGGTGATTGGCCGGGCCGGCTGCGTGGAGATGCACGTGGTGGTTGAGCGCCGAGCCGAAGCGGTGGCGGGTGAGATACCACCAAGCCGCGGGCGGGCGGCTCTCGGCATGTCGGCATCAGCGGCGACGGCCGGGGGCCAGTCGGCGAGCATGCCCCGCAGCTGCTTGGGCACGGAGATCACCCACTGCCGCACGGGCACCGGTGGGATGACGTGATCGGCGAGGTGGGCGGCGGTCTGGGCCATGTGGCGGCCGCTAGAGGACGGGCAGACGCCGCGGCCCTTGCAGGAGAAGGCCACGACGAACGCCTGGCCGCAGCCCGTGCAGCGAGCACGGGCGAATCCGAAGCAGAGGATGCCGCACTCGAGATAGCCGCGGAGTTCGTCCTCGACGTAGCCCGGCACGGGGCGCTGGCGAAGACCGCCCTCAAAGACCCGCAATGGGTGCGAAGCATGGTGCGGTCGTCGATGCGACTCCGCGGGCGCTGAAACCGGTCCTCGGAACGCCTGACTTCCCCCTGGGCGGTCGGGGAAAAGTTTTTGCCCCTCTGGGCAGCCTCGCTCGCTTGAGAGAGTGGGCCCTTTGTGGGCCGCGGTTCCACTCCCTGCTCCGCGCGGCTCGACTCTCGTGACTCACCGCCTGTTGGCCAGCAGATGATTCGGTAAAGCATTCGTCCGGCTCGCATCTCCCTCCCCGGGGATCGAATCGAGCAGATCACCGTCCGTGGCTGGCCGCTCAAGGCCGGCCGTTAGGCGATCAGGTCCCGTACCACGTGGCCGTGCACGTCGGTGAGCCTAAAATCACGACCTTGGGTGCGGATCGTGAGCTTCGTGTGGTCGATTCCCAAGAGGTGCAGGAGCGTGGCGTGGAGGTCGTACACGCTGACCGGGTTCTCCGCCACGTCGTAGCCGAGCTCGTCGGTGGCCCCATAGGTGATCCCCGGCCGGATGCCGCCGCCGGCCAGCCAGATCGAGAAGGCCTTCATGTGGTGGTCGCGGCCGTTGCCCTGCGCCATCGGAGTACGGCCAAACTCGGTGGCGAACACCACCAGCGTGTCGTCGAGCATCCCCCGCTGGGCCAGATCCTCGACCAGCGCCGCCGCGCCCCGGTCCACCTCGGCCGCCGTCCCCTTCACATGGTCCTTGACGCTGCCGTGGTGGTCCCAGTCGCGGTGGTAGAGCTGGATGAACCGCACGCCCCGCTCGGCGAGCCGCCGGGCCAAGAGGCAGTTGGCCGCGAACGAGCCGTCGCCCCCCTTGGTGCCGTAGAGGTCGAAGGTGCTCGCGGGCTCGTCGGCCAAATCGACGAGCCCGGGCACGCTGGCCTGCATCCGGAAGGCGAGCTCGTACTGGGCAAGCCGCGCGGCCACCTCAGGATCGTCGACCATCTCCCCCCGCAGGCTGTCGAGCCGCGAGACCGCGTCGATCACATCCCGCTGGCCCGCGGCGGTGATCCCCGGCGGGTTCTTGACGTAGAGCACGGGATCGCCCTTCGAGCGGAACTCGACCCCCTGGAAGCGGCTCGGCAGGAAGCCCGAGTGCCACTGCCGCGCGGCGATCGGCTGGCTCTGGCCATACTTGCCCGTGCTCACCATCACGACGAAACCGGGCAGGTCTTCGGCATCGCTGCCCAGGCCATACCACAGCCAGCTGCCGGCAGCCGGCCGTCCCGAGATCATGCTTCCGGTGTTCATGAAGGTGTGGGCCGGGTCGTGGTTGATCGCCTCGGTGTGGAGGCTGCGAACAATCGCGATCCGGTCGGCGATCCGGGCTGAGATCTCGGGAAAGATCGTCGAGATGTTCTGGCCGCTCTGGCCCGCCCGGGCAAAGGGATGCTGCGGCGCGAAGCACTTGAGGGCCTGTCCTTGGAGCTGGGCGATCTGCTGCCCCTTCGTGAAGCTCTCCGGCATCGGCTGGCCGTCCATCGCCACGAGCTTGGGCTTGTGGTCAAAGGTGTCGAGGTGGGTCATGCCGCCGGCCATGTAGAGCCAAATCACCCGCTTCGCCTTGGGGGGCACGTGGAAGGGGCGGACGACGCCGGGCCAGCCTGCGACGGTGCCGCCGCTGGCGGAGATCCCGGCTGCCGCGGCCTCGGAGGCTAGGAGCGACCCAGCCGCGAGGCCGCCGAGGCCGCCGGCAGACCGCGAGAGAAAGGCTCGCCGGGCGAGCGCCAGGCCGACAGGATCGGTGGCAGGATCGGTGGGCCGCGGCATTGTCAATTCCTCGTGTAGGCTTCGCCGAGATTGAGCACCACGCGGGCGGCGGCAGTCCAGGCCGCACGCTCGGCCGGATCGATTCCCGCCGGCATTGGCACCGCCCCCACCCCCAGCAGCCCCGTGGCCGCCGCCGGGTCGCCCGCGAAGATTTCCCGCTGTCGCTCAGCCAGGTCGGCCACAACGCCCACCTCCTCGGCGAGTGGCACGCGTCCGATCGCCCGGCGGAGCATGAAGCCCGCTCGCTCGAGTGGGTCGTTTGCCGCCTCGGTGAGCGTTCTTGTTGCGAGGGCCTGGGCCGCCTCGACAAACTGCGGGTCATTGAGGAGCACAAGCGCCTGCAGCGGCGTGTTTGAACGGGGCCGCCGGGCCGTGCACTCCTCACGGCTCGGTGCGTCAAAGACCATGAGTGCCGGATGGAGATACTGCCGCTGCCAGTGAACATAGATCCCACGGCGATAGCGAGCGGTCCCCGTGTCGGCCTGGTAGGTTCGCTTGGGGAAGTTGAGGTAGTCCCAGTATCCAGCCGGCTGATAGGGCTTCACGCTCGGCCCGCCCACGTTGCCGTCGAGCAGACCCGCCGCGGCAAGCGCCACGTCGCGGACATTCTCGGCATCGACGCGGTGCCGATTCTGCCTCGCCAGCAGACGGTTGTCGGGGTCGGCCTCACGATGGCCTTCCCCCGGCGTGCTCACCCGGCGGTAGGCACGGCTCATCACGATCGCCCGCACCACACGGCGGATGTCCCAGCCGCCGTCGCGGAGTTCGCAGGCCAGCCAGTCGAGCAGTTCCGGGTGGCTGGGCGGCTCCCCCTGGGAGCCATGGTCGTCGAGCCGCCGCGAGAGCCCCTCGCCAAACGCGATCGCCCAGAGCCGGTTGGCGAGCACGCGGGGCACAAGCGGGTTGTCGGGAGCGGTCATCCAGGTGGCGAGATCGAGCCGAGTGCGGCCGCGGCCTCCATCGCCGCCGCCTGCATCGGTGAGACCTGGCCCGCCGGGCAGGAAGGCGGGCGTTGCGGGGGGCACGACCTCGCCTGAATCGTCCATCCAGTTACCGCGGGGGAGGATGCGGACGATCCGGGGCGGCTTCGAGACCGTGGCCGGCATGGCGGGCTGGGCCTTGAGCGCGGCGTCGAGGGCAGCCTGGAGCGGTGCCCGCGCCACAGCCGCCGCCTCGACAACGTCGCGGCCCGCCTCAGATGGCGGCGCGATCGCGGCTAGCCTCGCCACGAGTTCCCGCTCCGCGGCCTCCTGCTCGGGGCTCGGGAGCCGCATCATCTCTCCCCAAACACCGTTACCGTTGGCCCCGCGGTAGATGCCCCGCTCCGCCACGTCGGCAAAGAAGGCGGCAAAGGCGTAGAAGTCGCGGGCGGTGAAGGGGTCGTACTTGTGGTCGTGGCACTCAGCGCAGCCCAGCGTGGAACCGAGCCATGCCCCGGAGGTGGCCCGTACCCGGTCCGACGCATACTTGGCGTGATACTCCTTGTCCTGCCCGCCTCCCTCGGCGCTCATCATATTGAGCCGGTTGTAGGCAGCGGCCACCCGCTGCTCGCGGCTCGCCTCGGGCAGGAGGTCGCCGGCGAGTTGCTCGCGGGTGAACTGGTCAAAGGGCATGTTGGCCGCGAAGGCCTCGATCACCCAGTCGCGATAGGGCCACATCGTGACCTCCTGGTCGCCGTGGTAGCCGACGCTGTCGGCGTAGCGCACGAGATCGAGCCACCAGGCGGCCAGCCGCTCGGCGTGGTGTGGGCTCGCGAGCAGCCGGTCGACCAATGCCTCGTAGGCGTCCGGCCGGGTGTCGGCGAGGAAGGCGTCGATTTCTGCCGGCTCGGCCGGCAGGCCCGTGAGGTCGAAGGAGAGCCGGCGGGCGAGCGTCACACGATCAGCCTCCGGGGCGGCCGCGAGCCCCCGGGCGGCGAGCGCCGCATCGATGAAGGCATCGACCTGATTGCCGCCCGCCGGAATCGCCGTGGCCATCTCGGGCCGCTCGAGCGGCCGGTACGCCCAGTGTCCTTCGTATTCAGCGCCCTCGGTGATCCAGCGTTCGAGGATCGCCTTGTCTTTCTCACTGAGCCGCTTGTTTGTCTCCGGCGGCGGCATGATCACATCGGGGTCGGTCGAGTGGATCCGGGTCACAAGCTCGCTCGCCCCGACGTTGCCCGGCACCACTGCCCGCGTGCCGGCCAGGTCGGCCAACGCCCCCTCGCGAAGGTCGAGCCGCAGGTCTGCCTCGCGGGAGCCCGCGTCGGGGCCGTGGCAGGTAAAGCAATGCTCGGCCAGGATCGGTCGCACATCGCGGTCGAAGGAGATCTCCGCCGCCCCGGCAAGTCCCGCCGTGAGCAGCAGCACCGCTGGCCCCCAGCCGACCAAAAACCCGCGCATCGAGCAACTCATGGAACGACATCCTTTTGAGGTCGCCCGCATCGCCGATGGCCCTGCCCCGAAAGGGGCGGGTCGATCGCGGATCCCGGAGGATCGATCAGCGGATCAGCATTTGAACCACAACGGATTATACCCCCGGTTTAGACGACGCCACCAGCCTGGCTGTGTCCAACAGTTTCGCCACGTCGCAGTCCCCCAGCTCGCGCTGGGGGCTTGTATGCCGCAGATGCCAGCCACGTCGCAGTCCCCCAGCTCGCGCTGGGGGCTTGTATGCCGCAGATGCCAGCTGCGTCGGATCGCGGGCCCAGCCCCAGCCGTTACGGCGGGGGCATCTCCCAGGCGGTCTCGTACACCAGGCCGTCGTCGGTCATGCGGAGGACCGTTGCGCCGACGCCGAACATGCCCTCCATCTCGGCCGCTTGGGGAAGCAGGCTTTTCACCGTGGCGAGCCAGGCTTTGGAGTCGTCTCCCATGTCGTCCGGCTCGAGGGCTGCGGCCATTTCCCGCAGCATCCCCAGCGTGCCACCGGTACGGCTGGAGTCGCTCACGCCGAACAGCCGGGCGGGCTCCGGCGCGAGGAGCTCGCCAGCCTGCCGCGGCACCCCGCTCTCTCGCAGTGACGCCTCGCCGGTCGGCGGGGTACGGATCGCAGCGAGCACCTTCTCGAGCGTGCCCTCGCCGACGGCCAGCACGAGGTGACCGCGGCCGACATACGCCGCCGCGGCCCCCGGGATCCGAAGGCCGCGAAAGCCCTGCTCCTGCTCAAGCTCACCGCCGGCCAGCGGCGCCAGTTGTCCGAGGAGCTTGAGGAATGGCTCCTCGTCGGCGATCTGCCAGACAATCGCCAGCCGATCCGCCATCGCGGTCACAGCCTCACCGTTTTTTCCAGCAACTCGTGCCCGGGCGATCGCCTCGGCCATCTGCGGCGGAAACGAGAGGATCCAGTGGCGGCTGCCGAGCCCTGAGAGCATCGTGGCCACGTCGGTGCCAAGCCAGGCCTGCGCCTGGACGTCGGCCACCGACAACATGTTCGCCACCTGCTCGGCATCGGGCTCGGCCAGAATGATCCGCCGGAAGACCCCGAAGGCCGCTCCGAGATCGAGCGAAATCTGCGTGAAGTCGGCAATCTCGCGGGTCACGAACGACGGCACCTCGGCAGCATCGCACCGCTGGTCAAGGATCTCGAGCAGCCCGTGCCGTGGAGCCGGAAGCGTGGCGGCAACCACCGATCTCCAGCGGCCGTCATCGAAGGACTGCCGCCAGGCGATGCCGCCGGCGTTGTCGAGCCCGAGTTGGGCGAGCCGATCGCGGACGTCGGCGGCTTCGGCGCCACCCGCAGAGAGCAGCGTCCGCGGCACTAGAACAAACTCCACGAGCGGCACACCCTCAAGCGTGGCGGCCACGAGGGCAGGCTCACGGAGCACGGCCGCCAGGGGGGGCTCGTCGTCGCCGGCGTGGGCCTCGAGAAAGGTCGCAAACATCCGCCGCGCCTCCTCGCCATCGGCCAAGGCCTCGAGGTCGTCGGCATCCGGCTTGCCCGTGGCCGGTAGCGTAACCCCGAACAGCATCCGGCTACCGATCACGGTCACCAGTGAGTGCTGTGCGCCGGTCTGAACACGCTTCGCAGTCCGCAGTCGCTCGATTCTTGCCCGGAGCTCGGCCTCGTCGATCTCATCGTCTGGCTCCTCCGGTTCAATGCCGCTTAAGTCGATGCCCATGACGGGCTCGACAACCGCCAGCACCTCGTGCCCGGCGAGTTCCAGGTCGATCCGTCGCGGGGCCGGTCCTTCCCGGTCGGCTTCTTCCTCCAGCCGCTGCCGCACTGCGATCATGAGCTTCCCGGCCAGTTCCTCACCCGGCTCGAGCCACCCGAGCAGCATCTGCAAAGGCGGCAGGCCGTCACGCTGCCGGATCACCAGGCCGCCGCCGAGGTCACCGTCCATGACGGCCGCAAACTCCCCGGTCTCGAGGCCGTATCCCGCGAGCGTCTGCTCGAACTCCTCGAGCGACCACTCCCCCGCGGTGGCCTGCCGACCGGCCAGCAGTTGCCACAGGCCTTCGAGCCGCTTGGGCCCCAGGGCCACGCTGCCGAATTTTGTCCGCGTCTTGAGGGTCTCGACGAAGCGGGCCGGCTGCGGCAATCGCACCATGACTGCCGTGTCGGGGGGCAGGCACTCCCACGAGGGCCGCAGGTCGGCCGCGGTGGCCACCGTCCCCATCGCCAAGACCAGCACCAGCGGCATGAGTGCCGCTCCCCGCGGTCGTCCAATCATCGATCTCTCACTCCTTGGCAGACTCATCCTCCGGCGACCGCGGCCGAAAAGGCGGCGGCAGGTAGGTGACGCCGTTTTGCGGCTGCGACTCGTCGAACAGGTAGCTGTCGCGGTGCACGAGGAAGTCGATGAGTTCAGAGGACGGGATCCCGAAGGCAAGACCGTCGAACACGGCCGCCCCCGCACAGGCCACCGCCACCACCTCGCCCCGGGCGTTGAAGATCGGCCCGCCGCTGTTGCCCGGATTGATCGCGGCGTCGGTCTGGATGAGCCGCACCTGGTCGATCGTCCGTGTCGTGCTCGACACGATGCCCTGCGTCACGCTCCGCTCCATGCCCAGCGGGTTGCCGATCGCGAACACCATGTCGCCAACCCGGAGGTCGTTGCGGTCGTTGATGACCACCGGCTCCGGCAGGTCGCCCCCCTTTTCCTCGGCGTCGATCTGCAGGATGGCGAGATCCCGTAGCGGCTGCAGGGCGATGATCTTCACCCGGCGAAACTCGACCTTCTCAAAGCCGCCGGCCGCGGCGGCATCGGCCGACCCGCCCTCGCGCGGCTTGGCCCCGGCGGCCACCTTGCGAAACATCGTCACCTGGAGCTGGGTATGCTTCTCGACCACGTGGTAGTTGGTGACGAGATGGCCCTCACGGCTGACAAGAAAGCCCGTGCCCAGCCCGCCGGGATTGCGGACCATCACCACCGCCTCGCCGAACCGGCGTACAAGGGCGGGTACCTCGCGGGCCTCGAGCCGGCCGGTGCGGAAAATTCCCCGGTCGGCCGCGATGCGGGCCTGTTCGCCGGAGGCCTCGTCTTCCCGCCGTACGTCGAGCACCCGCTTGGCGGGAATCTGCAGCACATCATGGCCGAGGTCGAGCACGACCCCCTCGTCCGACTGCCGCAGGAGCGGCGCCGTCACCCGCCCTCCACCCACGAGCGTGACGGTCACGATCTCTGCCCCCCACGCCGAGACGGCGACCACGAGGCT
>Ga0114946_10001692_pt1 | contig 15215 bp, 9 predicted proteins | sample WalLakDeSediment_FD_88676 | JGI IMG/M metagenome (GOLD analysis project Ga0114946, IMG submission 88676) | Lake sediment microbial communities from Walker lake, Nevada to study Microbial Dark Matter (Phase II) - Walker Lake 11/02/13 Deep Sediment | ecosystem: Environmental > Aquatic > Freshwater... | reverse complement strand
TGCAGGATTGAAAAACAACTTTCCAAAATCAAAGGCATTGAATCCAGCCATTCCAAACAAGTTAAAGCTTGGAAAAAAAGCAGCTCTTGCGGCATTTATATCTGCATTGGAAGCCAATAACTCCCTTTCTGCAATTCTGATATCAGGCCTATAAATCAATAATTCAGAAGGCAATCCGACTCTTATCAATTCCGGAATTTGGAGGGCATTTTCAAGGGATATTCTTTCATGATCAAGTTGATAAACTCCCAATAGGCTGGTCAGATAAAGCTCTGATGTCCTCAATTCCCTTTGCTTTTCAACAAAGAGGGACTTGGAATTGAGCAAAAGTGCTTCAAACTGGTCCACTGCAAGTTGATTTTCTTTCCCTGAGTTTTTTAAATCTTTAGATAGATTAAAAGCGGACTCCTGGAGTTTAATATATTCTTCCAAAATCCGTATTTCTTCATCCAACCCTATCAATCTATAATACCCTACTGCTATTTCTGAAATCAACCAGGTTTTTACATGGTTGGCCATTTCCTCTGAAGCCATATATCTGGCTGAAGCAGCTCTTCTAAGGTTCTTGTATTTTCCCCAAACATCCAACTCCCAATTGAATCCAGCCCCAATGATAAAATCCTGATAAGGGTCCGGGATTTTCTTATCTTCTGGCACTGAAGGCGAAAGATTTGAATCAGCATTTCCCACACCATCCATAGTATATTCCCCGAATTTCCTTTGGGAAGCTCCTGCGACTCCATTGATATCAGGCAACCATCCCACTTTGGCTATCCTGTAATTCGCTTTGGCTATCCTTATCCTTTCGAGGGTCATCAAATTGTCCTGGTTGTTTTCAAGCGCAATTTTGATAAGATTTTTGAGGTTTTCATCCTCGAAAAACTCTTCCCAATGAAGCAATGCTACAGATTTAGAGGAGTCGACCTGGACAGATTCAAAATAAGCAGGTATTTGATGGTTTTCCGGTGATTTGGAAATATCGGAAGTCTTACAACTCTGAAGTACAATAAAAGCAAGTATAACAACTGCTTTTCTGATGAAAACCTTCTTCATGACCATTATGCAGTAACTCTTGGTTTATCGATTTCTTTTCTTTTGAATTTGGTAGCCAACGTTTCAAAAACAACGTATAGACCGGGAATTAGGAAGACACCGACAATGGTTCCTATCAACATTCCCCCTGCTGCAGCCGTACCAATTGTTCTGTTTCCAATAGCTCCTGCACCAGAGGCTATGGTCAGAGGAATCAAACCGGAAATAAAAGCAAAGGAAGTCATCAAAATCGGTCTCAATCTTTCTACTCCTCCATTTATAGCGCTCTGAAGAATGGTTAGACCTTTTTGCCGGTTTTGAATAGCAATCTCAATAATCAGAATGGCATTCTTACCCAAAAGACCAATCAACATGACCAAGGATACCTGGGCATAAATGTTATTTTCCAGACCTGTGAGTTTTAGAAAAAGAAATGAGCCAAAAATTCCTGCAGGTAAGGATAAAATAACCGGAAGGGGCAAGAAATAACTTTCATATTGGGCAGCCAATAAGAGATATACAAATACCAGACACAATAAGAATACATATACTGCCTGATTACCCGATGCTATTTGTTCCCTTGTAATACCTGACCATTCAAAATCGAAACCCCTAGGCAAATCTGCTGCCACTTCCTCTACTGCCTTAATGGCGTCCCCGCTTGAAAATCCTTCTGCGGCATCACCGGTGATCAAAGCAGAGGTGAACATGTTATAGCGGGTCAGCTGTTCGGGACCATACACCCTTTCAAGGGTCAGGAAATTTGAATAAGGCACCATTTGTCCTTCACTGTTCTTGGCATACATGGACAGTATGGATTCTGGCGAGGTCCTATATTCAGGTGATGCCTGTATCATTACTTTGTACATTTGTCCAAACCTGATGAAATTGGAAGAATAATAGCTTCCCACATAGCTTTGCAATGTTTCCATGGATTCATTTACATTAACCCCTAACTTGGCAGCCCTGTCATGGTCAACATTCAAAATGTACTGAGGAAAATTAGGTTCAAAGTTTGTCACTACTTCTTTCAGCTCAGCTCTGTTATTTAGTCCGGAAATTAAATTCTGTGTTACCTCAGCCATCTCATTCATAGTACCTCCCGTTTTATCCTGAAGTCTAAGTTCAAATCCGGAAGCATTACCAAAACCGGGAACCGGAGGCGGAGAGAAAAACTGAATTTCAGCACCTTTGATATGAGAAGTTCTTTCTTGGTAATCTGAAATTAATTGATTTACATTTTTACTCCTGTTTCCCCAATCCACCAAATTGATCATACCCATCCCATAGGATGCGCCAGCTGTCTCTGTCATGAGGGAATATCCTGCAAGTGTTGAAATTGTCTCAACTTCGTCCAGAGGCAAAAGACTGGATTGTACTGCATCCATTACCTCCCTGGTTCTTTCAACTGTTGCTCCGGGGGGAGTGGTGACATTGACATATATCATCCCCTGGTCCTCATTTGGGATAAATCCGGAAGGAACAATGGAAATGGCCCCATAGGTAAGCACAAAAAATAAAACCAATGCCCCATAAGTGATAACTTTCCTATCCGCTATTCTTTTTAAGATAAAGGCATACTTTGAGGACAGGGCTTCATATTTTTCATTGAAATGATAAAAGAATTTCTGCATAAATCCTTTAGTGGGATCATGTTCCACATCGGATGGTTTTAATAAGAGGGCGCATAAGGCCGGTGATAGGGTCAATGCATTGATCCCTGAAATGACAATTGCTATTGCCAAGGTCAGTGAAAACTGCCTGTAAAAGATCCCAACTGGGCCCGATAAGAAACTCACAGGAACAAACACTGCAGACATCACCAAGGTAATGGCCACTATCGCCCCGCCAATCTCCTTCATTGCTGCCAGGGTGGCGTCCATGGCATTCATTTTCAACACATGCATCTTAACGTGAACGGCCTCTACGACCACAATCGCATTATCCACAACAATCCCAATGGCCAAGACGAGGGCAAAAAGGGTCAAAAGATTAATGGAAAATCCAAATAACTGCATAAAGAAAAATGTTCCAATCAAGGATACCGGCACCGCAATCGCCGGGATCAAAGTAGACCTAAAATCCTGAAGGAAAATAAAAACCACTAGGGATACCAATAAAAATGCCTCAATAAGGGTTTTAACTACTTCAAAAATAGAAGCATCCAAAAACCTGGATACATCATAAGAAACGTTATAGGTCATCCCGGGAGGAAAGGAAGAATCTTCCAATTCAGCCATTTTGTCTTTGATGTTTTGAATTACATCTTTTGCATTGGAACCCGGCCTTTGTTTGATCATAATGGAAGCAGAAGGTCTGCCATCCGTCATGGATACCATGCTGTACTCCTGGGCGTCAAATTGAACATCCGCCACATCCTTTAATTTGAGTAAGGAACCATTGGGAAGTGCTTTGAGGGTAATGTTTTCATAATCCTCTACCTGGTTGAATTTGCCTGTATATTTCAATACATATTGCAGTGCTTGGGGATCCCTATCGGAAGAAATACCTGATTTACCGGGTGCTGCCTCCACATTCTGAGCCCGGATTGCCTCGGTAACATCCTGAGGGGATAAATTATAGGAAACCAATCGATCCGGTTTCAACCAAATCCTCATGGCATAATCTTTAAATCCCATGATCTGTGCAAACCCTACTCCATCAATTCTTTTCAGCTCGGGAAGTATATTGATATCAGCAAAATTGTAAACAAATTTTTCATCCTGAAGACTGTCCGTGGTGACCAGATTCAGGTAAAGAAGCATACTGTTCACTTCTTTCTCGGTTTGTACACCCGCCCTGATAACTTCTTCGGGAAGTTCATCCAACACGGTGGCTACCCTGTTTTGAACATTCACTGCCGCCTGATCCGGATCAGTTCCTACTTGAAAAACAATGTTGATCAAGGTAATACCATCATTGGTATTCACAGAGGTCATGTAAGTCATTCCCGGCACACCATTGATAGCTCTTTCCAGTGGGGTAGCCACGGCCTTTGCCAACACTTCCGCGTTGGCACCGGTATATTTGGCAGTCACAACAACCGAAGGAGGTACAATCTCAGGAAACTGGGTTACAGGCAAAGTAAACATGGCCAATAAACCCAATAGGGTGATAAATACCGAAATTACAGTGGATAATATCGGTCTTCTAATAAATATTTCTAACATTTTGATTGTCTTTAGCTATTGAAATATTTATAGGGAAGTTGATAAAGTATCATAAGCTTCTTTATCCGAAACCATGGCAGGGCTCACAAAAACCCCATCCTTGACCTGCTGAATACCTTCATAAATAATCCGGTCACCTTCTTCAAAACCTTCAGCTATATAATACACACCATATCTTTGGACAGGCTTGAAACTCCTGACTTTCACCTGATTATCTTTATCTAGAATATAGACATAGCTGTAATCCTGGATTTCAAAAGTTGATTTCTGAGGTACCAAAAAAACATTTTCCAATTGGTTGCTCAATTGTATTTTTCCACTCGCACCATGCTTTATCAATTGGTCTGGATTTGGAAACCTGACCCGAAAAGCAATTGAACCTGTACCTCTTTCAAAATCGGCCTCCAAAGTCTCCAGTTTTCCAGTGTATTCAAATGTTTCCCCATCAGAAAGTATGAGAGTGACATCAGGATTGGAAGCCAGAGATTCCCCATCAATTTTTGCTCTCATATATTTAAGGTATTCATTCTCGGTAACTCTGAAATAAGCAAATACCTCTGCTATATCTGTAATATTGGTGAGCAGATCACCTGCAGTCACCAATGCACCGGATTTTTTTGGAAACCTATCAATAATGCCGTCAAATGGCGCTTTGATAGTAGTGTAGGACAAACCTGTTTTGGCATTTTTCAACATCGCTTCTGCTTCTGCAATCCCTGATTCGGCAACTGCTTTTTTAGATTTAGCCAATTCGAGTTCAGAGGGAGAAATAATATCTTTTTCTACCAAAATCCTTAATCTTTGCATTTCAACAGTTGCCGCCTGTGCCTCTGCTTGTGCCTGTGCCAGTTTTGCATTTGCAGAATTTACCATTTCTGTGAATTCAAGGGAAGAAAGTTGAAATAGATTTTGTCCCTTTTTTACAAACTGTCCTTCATCTACATAGATTCGGTCTACAAACCCCTCCACTTTGGCGCGGATTTCAACAAACTGTACTGCCTGGATTTCACAGACATAAGTTTTGGGAAATTCTATCGTTTTTGGTGTTAATTCCAGCACGGGAATGTTTTCCAAAATTAATATTTCCTGCTCCTTTGACTTATTGGAATTACAGGAGGAGATACTTAAACCAAGGATAATCAGCATTACCGGTAATAATGAAAACACCATTGGTTTGGACAAGACCCCGAAAGAGCTGTCTGATTTAATTAATTTCATAAATTTTTAAATGATCAAAGCCTTAAATCCCTATGGGATTAGGTTCATAATTGTGATAAATAGTAGGATAAGCTTATTGATTTAAGCAATAAAGAAAAAACTCCCCTGCGGTTTATGGGGCATTGGTCTGAATTGTAAATTTAAAAATGATATCCTTAGCGCCTAATAGATGAAAAACTTCTTGGGGAGGTTTTGTCAACAGGGCATATTTGGCAATGAAAATTTTTAATACACGGTCAAAATACGTAACAGATTGAAACTTCCCTATGCTTGTTGATTTAACCCCCGTAGGTCTGGAAATAGAAGTAGGAAAATCAACAAAGTCATATTCTGCTTCAGCTACAAACTCACCACAATACTCAATATCCTCGACTTGCTCGAATCCATCAAAAACAGCCAAAACAATAAAAAATAAGGCCAAGGCAAAGGTAATATACCTCAACCCTAAACTAAAATTATTTGGCATTCTTGAAATCATTTTGCAAAAATAATGAATAATACAATCAATCCATTAAATTATTTTCAATTTGGAAAAGAAGTAATTTATTTTTTTCATATTAGCTAAAATAATGCCAAATTATTTTTAAATAAAATAATAATTTAAAAAACTAAATAGTTAATAAATGGATTATCAACGAATTATATATTTTAAAAAATAACTTTTTTAAAATATAATTCTGTTTTGTTAAATGTGTTGAAAAGAAATCAAATATGATAAACGGTCTGGAATACTTTCTTTGCCATAAAAATCTTGGCAAGATGCAAACATATAAAAAGGGAAATCCACAGGTTAAAAATTTGAAGATTAACAACTTATCTAAATTAACAATCAACACCTAAGCCTAATGCAGAAAGTTCTATGAAATTTTAACGATTATTAAAGGAGTCCTGTATTAAATTAGCGGATTGTTCAGAAAAGGCATAATTAATGAAAAGAGAGTTGCGCATCATATTTATGGGTACACCTGAGTTTGCTGTACCTTCATTGGAAATTCTCATAAAAAAGAAATGGAATGTTGTAGCAGTTATCACAGCACCGGATAAACCCAAAGGAAGAGGCCAAAAATTAATACCTTCTCCTGTTAAAGCATGTGCTATCCAACATGGGATTCCTGTTTTACAACCAACGAATCTGAAATCCTCTGATTTTTTGGAAGAATTAAAAAGTTATCGGGCGGATGTACAGGTAGTAGTAGCATTTAGAATGCTTCCTGAGTCGGTATGGGCTATGCCCAGCATGGGCACCTTTAACCTTCACGCTTCCCTATTACCGGATTATCGTGGAGCGGCACCCATCAATTGGGCCATAATCAATGGAGAAAAAGAAACAGGGGTGACAACTTTTTTTTTAAAGCATGAAATTGACACCGGAAGTGTCATTTTCCAGGAAAAGGAGCCAATTTATCCTGAAGACAATGTGGGGACGCTTTATGGGAGGCTAAAGGAAAAAGGGGCAAATCTGGTGTTGAAAACAATAGAAGGTTTGGCGAAAGGAAACTTATTAACTAAAGTACAAGATGAAAGTCTGGCCAAAAATCATGCTCCTAAAATATTTAAAGAAACATGCGGGATTGATTGGGGAAAGAGTGCAGAAGCCATCCATAATATGGTAAGAGGCCTATCTCCATATCCTGCTGCTTGGACTATTTTTGAAGGTAAAAACTGTAAAGTTTTTGCAACAGAAATAGATCAAAAAGATTACCCCGGATTGAAACCAGGTGATTTTTTTTCTGATGGAAAAACCCACTTGACCTTCCAGACAGGCAAGGGTTCTTTAAAAATTCTTGAACTTCAAATAGAGGGTAAAAAGAGGTTGGAAATCGGGGAGTTTTTGCGCGGGTACAAACTTTAAGCAAAACTGGTTCAATGAGACAGAAATTTAAAATTCCATAAACTAACATTATGTCTTTACCCTGATTTTAATTATTTTAGAAAAATAAAACATTCTTTATCATGAAAATTTCAATTGGTATACTTTCCATTATTTTTATTTTCCTACATGTTTCATCCGAGGCTCAGATCATGAGAAAATTAAAAGATGCTGCTGAAAGAGGGGTAAGCAGGGCCGTAGAAAAAAAAGTAGAAAGTGAGATGGAAAAACTTGCCCAAAGGCAGCTTGAAAAAGTTTTTAGTGATGTATATGGGCCAACTGGGATACCAGGTGTAGATATGAATAAAATCCTGAAAGGAATCAGTGTGGATGTGCCGGTTGCAGATTCCTATGAGTTCACAGGGTTTTCAGTTATCGAAATAACCGGCATTGACGACAAAGGAAAAAAAGTGGATCCTGCAACAATGCGGTCGTTTCTTTCTGAAAACGCACTTGTAATAGGAATGGAAATAGAGAATGAGGAAAGTAAAAAGGGAGAAAATAAGACCATCCTGATTTATGATCTGGAAAGAAATGCATCCATCATCCTTTTGGAAAGTAAGGGTGAAAAGTCAAGAATGGCCTATGGGCTTGATTTGAATACAATTGAAGAAGGAATTGAGGATATGGATTCAGAAGTAGACGAGAATTATGAGGTGAATTTCCGAAAAACCGGAAAGACCAGGACCATAATGGGTTATGCTTGTGAGGAATTTGAAACTGAAGATGAGGATGGTAAAGCCATTTACTGGGTAACCGAACAACCTATAAAAGGAAGGTCTACTTTTTGGGGGGAAAGTAACCCTTATTTATCCGCTAGGATGCAAAATCAGAAAAACGTCAACTTCAAAGACCTACCAAAAGGGAATATGATGGAGCTTTTTTATTCAAGTTACAAAGATAAAAGTGAGATGACCATGAAAGTAATTGAATTGAACGATGACTTTGATCAGAACTTTATCATGTCAGATTATCCTAATGTTTTTGCAGGTATGCAGGAAAATTGATTTTCAAAAAGAAAGAAACCTTGGTATCTTGGTGGAAAAAATCAATCACCTTGAAAATTTCAATAATTGTTGCAAAAGCCAAAAATGATGTCATAGGAAAAGATAACCAATTGATTTGGCGACTTTCCTCAGATTTAAAACTTTTTAAAAAAATCACTTCAGGACATCATATTATAATGGGGAGAAAAACCTATGAATCAGTAGGTAAACCCCTTCCCAACAGGGTATCAGTAGTGATCTCCCGAAACAAAAATTTTGCTTTGCCTGATGGCCATATAGTAGTACACTCTTTGGAAGAGGCCATTCAGGTCTGTATAGGAAAGCATTTAAATCAGGTGTTTATCATCGGAGGCGCTGAAATCTATAAACAAGCTATCAAGATAGCAGACGAATTATTGGTCACCCAGGTAGACGCAAGCCCCGAAGGAGATGCTTTTTTCCCATTCATAAATTCTGAAAAGTGGCAAGTCATTTCCACTGAGCACTATGAAAAAGATCAAAACAATGAGCATAATTTTGATTTTGTAATCTACAAACGTATTACTAAATGAAAGATCAGGTAATCTGGATTACTGGGGCCTCATCCGGCATTGGCGAAGCCCTTGTCAGGAAATTCGATGCCGAGGGCTATAAGCTGATCATTTCCTCTAGAAACAAGCCATTGCTCAGTCAAATAAAAGAGAAATCACTCCATCCCGAAAATCTGTATGTACTTCCTTTAGATTTGGTTAATTCCGATTCTTTTGAAGAAACTTGTAACGAAGCTGCTTCAGTTTTTGGTAAAATTGATGTTTTGATCAACAATGGAGGCATTAGCCAAAGGTCCTTAGTTTCTGAAACCGGTTTGGCCGTTGACCGGAAAATAATGGAAGTCAATTTTTTTGGAACAATTGCACTTTCAAAGGCACTCCTTCCCTACTTCCAGAAACAGAATAAGGGGCATTTTGTGGTGATCAGTAGCCTTGTCGGAAAATTCGGATCTCCTTACCGGTCTGCTTACGCCGCATCCAAACATGCCCTTCACGGTTTTTTTGATTCCCTGAGGGCCGAACATTATAAAGACAACATTCTTGTTACCATGATTTGCCCTGGATTTATAAGGACAAATGTATCCATTAATGCCCTTACGGGTGATGGATCCCCACTCAACAAAATGGATGATGCCCAGCAAAAGGGAATTTCTCCGGAGACCTGTGCCCTGGAAATTTTCAATGCAGTAAAAAAAAGGAAAGAAGAAGTTTTGATAGGAGGAAAAGAGAAATATGCCGTTTATCTAAAAAGATTTTTCCCAGCTCTATTTTCCAAAATATTGAGAAAGGCCAAGGTGAGGTAAAATCCATTTTCCAAAACAAATTAAATTTAACCTAGAAATGACCAACTATAGTGAGATAAAAGCAGAAATTCTAGCAATAGGAGATGAACTGCTTTATGGGCAAATAATTGATACCAATAGTCATTGGTTAAGCCAGGAAATGGATAAAATAGGTGTCAGAGTAGTAAGAAAGACAACCGTTGGTGACAATAGGGACTCTATATTAGCAGCATTCAAAAGTGCTGAACAAAGGGCAGATATAATTCTTATGACAGGAGGATTGGGGCCAACAAATGATGACCTTACAAAGCCCCTTTTGGCTGAATATTTTGGCTGTGAATTGGTTCTGTTTCCTGAAGCATTGGAGGCTGTCCGATCATTCTTTGAAAGAAGAGGAAGAGAACTGACTGAATTGAATAAACTTCAGGCTCATTTACCTTCAAAGTGTACTTATGTACCAAATGAACTGGGGACTGCCCCTGGTATGTGGTTTCAAGCAAATAGTAAAATATGGATGTCCATGCCTGGAGTACCCCACGAAATGAAAAAAATAACGTCAGATCATGTAATCCCTAAAATAAAAAACCAATTCAAATTACCTCAAATTTATCATAAGGTAATCAAAACAGTAGGAATTGGGGAAAGTTGGTTGGCAGATTTAATCAAAGATTGGGAAAAAGAATTACCAGAGCATATAAAATTGGCCTATCTGCCTTCTTTAGGTCAGGTCAGATTAAGGCTGACTGCTTTTGGGGAGGAACAGGAACAATTAATAAATGATGTTGAAAAAGAAATCCTAAAGGTTACACCCCGCATTGAAAAATATATCTATGGGTATAATCAGGAAAAACTAGAAGAGGCGATAGGTCGGCTATTAAAATTACACGGTAAAAAAGTAGCTTTGGCTGAAAGTTGTTCAGGAGGATACATTTCCCATTTGATTACCTCTATTCCAGGTAGCAGTGACTATTTTCAAGGAGCACTCATACCTTATCATAACCGATTCAAAAACCGCATCCTGAATGTTGATGCTGATATATTAAAAGAAAAAGGTGCTGTAAGCGAGGAAACAGTGATTCAAATGGCAGAACAAATACGTAACCTTTTTGAAGCAGAGTTTGGTCTGGCAAGCAGTGGGATTGCAGGCCCAAGTGGCGGATGGGCTGAAAAACCAGTCGGCACTGTTTGGATTGCCTGTGCTATGGATGGTAAAACTGTTACTAAAAAACTTCAATTGACTCAGGATAGGATGTTGAACATTCAACTTACCGGTGTGGCAGTACTCAATCTACTCAGATTATGCCTTGAAGGAAAAACAGAATAAAAATTTTCTATATCAATTTTGTATTGGAAAAAATAAAATTTAATTTTAAAACTCAGAAATAAACCCAATTAAATAATATTAGTATGGCAAATGTAGAAATGCTTATGCCCAAAATGGGTGAGAGTATCATAGAGGGTACCATTCTAACCTGGCTTAAAAAGGAAGGGGATTCCATTGAACAGGATGAGTCAGTATTGGAGGTGGCAACCGACAAAGTGGATACTGAAGTACCTGCTACCCATGGAGGTATTTTAAAGAAAATCCTGGCCAAGGAGGGAGAAGTAGTGGCAGTAGGAGCTCCAATTGCCATAATAGAAGCCGAAGAAGAAAGCAATGTGGATTCTGTGAAACCGCTTGCTGAGGATAAAGATATTAGTAAAGAGGAATTGATTGCAGCAGCACCAGTACAAACCCAATCCATTTTGGCTCCATCCACTTCACTTATTTCTGATCAAGGTGATGATAGATTCTATTCACCCCTAGTTCTCAGTATTTCCAGGGAAGAAAATATCAGCAAAGCTGAATTATCTACCGTTCCAGGCACAGGTAAGGATGGACGGGTTACCAAACAGGATATTCTTCAATACGTTAAAAACAGAGATCTTTCCAAGCCTACTTCCACTATTACATCCTCTGTTGCTTCATCAACTGCCCCTAGAATAGAAGCAAGTATTTCTGCCCAGGATGAAATTATTGAAATGGACAGAATGCGGAAAATGATCGCGCAAAGGATGGTGGATTCCAAAAGGATTTCGCCCCATGTTACATCATTTGTTGAAGCCGATGTTACCAACATTGTATTTTGGAGAAATAGAGTAAAGGATGAATTCAAGAAAAAAGAAGGAGAACCACTGACTTTTACCCCTTTCTTTATAGAGGCTGTGGCAAAAGCGATAAAGGATTTCCCAATGATCAACATCAGTGTCGATGGAGATAGGATCATTAAAAAGAAAGATATCAATATTGGTGTAGCGGTGGCCTTGCCGACTGGGAACCTGATAGTCCCGGTTATTAAAAATGCAGACCAGTATAATTTAAAAGGTTTAACCAAAAAAATCAATGACCTGGCCAACAGGGCACGGAACAATAAACTTTCTCCTGATGAATTAGGTGGAGGCACTTATACTGTTTCCAATGTCGGGTCATTCGGAAACGTAATGGGAACTCCGATAATACCCCAACCACAAGTTGCAATCCTTGCAGTAGGTGCCATTCAGAAAAAACCTGCAGTTGTTGAAACTCCAACGGGTGATGTTATCGCAGTCCGCCATAAAATGTTCCTTTCCCATTCGTATGATCACAGGGTGGTTGACGGGTCATTAGGTGGGATGTTTGTCAGAAAAGTAGCTGATTACCTGGAGGCATTCGACCTGGATACTGAAATATAAAAGAGGTCTTCAGACCTCTTTTTTACTTTCCAGTTCTTTAAACCTTTCGGAAAAGGTCTTCGCAATATCTTGTATGCTTACAGGCTTGGTTAAATAACCATTCATTCCTGAAGCAAGGGCATCATCAATGTCTTCCCTGAACGCATTCGCCGAAAGACCAATAATCTTAATATCCCTTTTAGGTGTCATCTGCCTAATCCTTCTTGTTGCGTCAAGCCCATTCATTTTAGGCATTTGAATATCCATTAAAATAATATCATAATCATTGGATTTAAGCTGTTCAACTGCCTCCAATCCATTTCTGGCAATTTTAACCTCATAACCCAATTGTTCCATTAACATAAGCATAAATGTCAGGTTTGTGCTGTTATCCTCTACCAAAAGAATATTTAAAGGGCATTTATCCGCCAATTGGACTATTTCAACCTCACTTTCCTCCTCATCATATTTTCCAATTTGACCTAATTCATCCTGATCTGAAATAGCTGTTCCAAAGACACTGAAAGTAAACTCTGAGCCCTCTCCAATTTCACTTTTTATTTGAAGTTCACCCCCCATAAGTTCAACAAGTTTTTTAGAAATGGCCAGGCCCAAACCAGTGCCTTCAAATTCTCTGGTATTGCTGCCATCCAATTGTACAAAGGGTTCCGTCAAACTATCAATTCGGTCTTTGGGAATACCTTCTCCATTATCCTTTATTGAAAAATATAATACAATATTTTCTTCAAGTACAGACTCCACATTTATTTCAACATGCACCTTGCCTCCAATCGGCGTAAACTTCATTGCATTTCCTACAATATTGAGTACAACCTGTCCCACTTTTTCCTTATCAAGTTGGACAAGATTGGGAATCGAAGGACCAAACTTATAGGTGAATTGGATCTTCTTCTTTTCTATTATTCCTGAAAAAATCTTAAAGATCCTTTCCATTTCCTTTTTAAAAGGAAAGACACTGAGATTAAGATTCATCATTCCTGATTCAATTTTGGAATAATCCAAAATATCATTAATGATGCTTGAAAGGGACTTTCCGGAATCCCTAATTACCCTAAGGTATTCAATTTGCTTTTCATCCAATTTTGTATTTCCCAATAATTCAACAATTCCAAGCAAGCCATTCATAGGTGTCCTGATTTCATGGCTCATATTGGCCAAAAACTCAGACTTAGCCCTGTTTGCTGATTCAGCCGCATTTTTTGCTCCCTGCAAGCCTTTTTCATATAACTTTTGTGTTGTGATATCCCTGGCCATGGAAACTATTTTTTCATCATCCAATTTAAACACCCTGGCCTCAAAAATTCTTCTGCCAATGGGAAGGTTAAATTCAAATTCAATTTGCTGAATTTTATGGGTAGAAATTGCCCTTTCAAAGGCAATAGTGAGATCTGTTCTCATGGGTTCCGGCATAATATCTTTGAAATTAAGGCCCATAATTGCATCCGGAGGAGCTAAAAGCAATGTTTCATCCTTCACATAATAATCCAAAAAGATACCCTCATTATTGTAAATAAAAATCAGGTCAGGCAAACTGTTCAAAACAGCCCGAAGACGGTTTTCACTTTTGATCAACTTTTGTTCCGATTCAAATTTTTCCTGGATATCCGTACAGATACCCACATTTCCATTGAACTCCCCCTTTTCGTCATACAACAATTTCTCAAAAATCTTTACCCTTACCCAGTTGCCATTATGATGCATCATGTCATATTCAATGGAAACATTCTGTTTCTTTTCAGCAATAGCTGAAGCAAAAACTGAATTAACATAATCATTATGATCTGGCTTATTATAACTTTTAAAATTCTGCATGAATTCTTCCTGAGTGTATCCCAAGACATTCATTACCTCCTCCCCAACTGCAGTCATCTTGCCGGAAGCATTTTGAAAATAAACAAAGCCTTTGGATTCCTGTAGCAATAAGGTTTGCCTTCTGAACAATTCCTGAATTTCATCTGCACTTTTTTCCAAGGCGGTATTTGATACCTGTATATTTCTGATCAAATTGAATAATACCAGCAAAACAGTAACCATTACTACCAAAAGACCAAAAAGCAAAAAGAAGTAGTTTTTATAAACATCAAATCCTAATGTAGAAATATCCTGTATAAATATTATCCCAAACTTTTTCTCAAGTGGCACCATATTAAATGGATAATAATGGATAGAGGCCAGGTAGTGATTTTCTGAATTTGAAATATAAAAATTTCCAATGTGACTGCCTTTTAAACCTATTTCGAGGTCACTGGACAAGTAATCCAGCACAGACCCGGCAAAATTTATTTCCTCATCAGTTTTATCAATGTTATACTGCTTAATTATTCTATCCTTCCAGACAAATTTTGCATTATCTGAACCCAAATAGTAATTACTCAACTGATCACTAAAAAAACCCTCCAAATTGGTTGTTGCAATTATACTTACCCCCTTACTTTCGTTTTTTAGTATCAGGTTTTCATCTTTTTTTCCAAATGGCACCTCTTCCGGATTGCTGAGAAATAACTTATTGAAGTTATTTCTCCCATCAAAATAAAAGGCAACAGTATGATTTGGAAAGACTACTATTATTGTATCCAACACATTTCTGTGGTTATTGAAAATCCTTCTCGCCCTCTTTTCAAATGCCAATTCTTCATTTGAGGTTCTTTCATAAGTCCAAGGTTCCAAGTTGTTCACGAAGAACAACATGTCTTCATACATCAGATCGAATGATTTTTGGACATCCTTGCCGGCAATTTCAACCTGTTTATTTAAGGATTGTTGTATTGAACTTAACTGACTGTCCTTTAAAGCCTGAAAAAAACTGATCGCTAAAAAAGAAATCAAAATGGCAACAGCTATACCAAAAAAAACAAACCATTGGTATAAGCCTTTGCTTTTTACGTATTCAAATT
>Ga0114946_10001691_pt1 | contig 15216 bp, 14 predicted proteins | sample WalLakDeSediment_FD_88676 | JGI IMG/M metagenome (GOLD analysis project Ga0114946, IMG submission 88676) | Lake sediment microbial communities from Walker lake, Nevada to study Microbial Dark Matter (Phase II) - Walker Lake 11/02/13 Deep Sediment | ecosystem: Environmental > Aquatic >... | reverse complement strand
GATGTCCTCGGGGTCCTCGAGGCCGACCGAGATCCGCACCAGGTCCTCGGACACCCCGGCGGCGGCGAGCCCCTCGGCCGACAGCTGGGCGTGGGTGGTGGAAGCCGGATGGATGACGAGCGTGCGCGCGTCGCCGATGTTGGCCAGGTGGCTGCACAGCTCCACCGCCTCGATGCAGCGGCGCCCGGCCTCGCGCCCGCCCCGGACCCCGAACGCGAACACCGCCCCGGGCCCGAGGGGGAGGTAGCGGCGGGCGAGCTCGTGGTCGGGGTGTGATGCCAGGCCGGCCCACCGCACCCAGGCCACTCGGGGGTCGTCGTCGAGCCACTCGGCGACGACACGGGCGTTGGCCACGTGGGCCCGCATCCGCAGGTCGAGCGTCTCCACCCCCTGGAGGAGCAGGAACGCGCTGTGGGGGGAGAGCGAGGTGCCGAGGTCGCGGAGCTGCTCGGCGCGGAGCCGGGTGAGGAAGCCGAACTCGCCGAAGTTGCCCCACCAGGTGATCCCGCCGTAGGAGGGCACGGGCGCGGTCATCTCCGGGAACCGCCCGTTGTCCCACGGGAACCGGCCCGACTCGACCACCACACCCCCGAGGGTCGTGCCGTGCCCGCCGAGGAACTTGGTGGCCGAGTGCACGACGATGTCGACACCGTGCTCGACGGGGCGGCACAGCGCGGGCGTGGCCACGGTGGCGTCGACGACGAGCGGCACGCCGGCGGCGTGGGCCACGTCGGCCAGACCGGCGAGGTCGGCCACCCGACCCGAGGGGTTGGCGACCACCTCGGCGTAGACCGCCCGGGTGGTGGGCCGGATCGCCCGGGCCACCTGCTCGGGCGTGGGGTCGCTCACGAACGTGGTGTCGAGCCCGAAGCGGCGGAGGGTCACGTCGAGCAGGGTCCGGGTGCCGCCGTAGAGGTGGGCCGAGGCCACGATGTGGTCGCCGGCGCCGGCCAGCGCGGCGAACGTCACGAGCTCGGCCGCCTGACCGCTGGAGGTGGCCACCGCGCCGAGGCCGCCCTCGAGGCTGGCGACCCGCTCCTCGAGGGCGGCCACCGTGGGGTTGGAGATGCGCGAGTAGATCGTCCCGTACTTCTGCAGGGCGAACAGGTCGGCCGCGTCGGCCGTGTCCTCGAACACGAAGCTGGTCGACTGGTAGATCGGCACGGCCCGGGCCCCCGTCGTGGGGTCGGGTCGGCCGCCCGCGTGGAGGGCCCGGGTGCGCGGGCCGGGCGGCTCGTCGGGCCCGCGGGGCGTCGGTCGGTCGGTGCTCACGACGCGGCCGGGCCGGCGCCGGGCGGGGCGAGGGCCGCGACGGACATGGGAGCGCCAGTGTCGCGCGGCGCGTCGGGCCCCAGGGTCCCGGGTACCCTCGGCACCATGGACGAGTCGTGGCGGGGGACCGCATCCTCGCCTCGGGCCCACGGCACGACCGACACCGCCGACCGGCCGATCCGGCTCGTCGCCACGGACCTCGACGGCACGTTGCTCGGCCCCGACGGCCGGGCGTCGCCCCGTACCGTGGCCGCGCTGCGCGCCGCGCACGCGGCGGGCATCCGGGTGGTCGCGGCCACCGGGCGCAGCCATCGCTCCGCCGGGCCCACGCTCGCGCCGATCGGCGTGGTCGATCGGGCCATCTGCTCCAACGGGGCGATGGTGGTGCGGCTCGATCCGTTCGAGGTCGAGGCGCACACCCCGATCCCCGCCGCGGTGGCGGCGAGCGTCATCGCCACCGTCCGCGCCGCGATCGCGGGCGCGGGCGTCGGCTGGGAGCACCTCGGTGGGTTCGGCTGGGACCCGACGTGGCTGGCCCAGCGGCCGCCGACCCTGGGCGAGGCCGCGACCGGCGACGTCGACGATCCCCCCGACGGCACCGACCTCACCAAGGTGCTGGTCACCCATCCCGAGCTGACCCACGACGACCTGCTCGAGGCCCTCGGGGGCGTGCTGCCGTCGACCGTGGTGCCGTCGACCTCGGGCGCGGCGTTCATCGAGGTCACCGTGGCCGGCGCCGACAAGGGCACGGCCCTCGCCGCCCTCTGCGCCCGCTGGGGCATCCGCGCCGACGAGGTGGTCGCGGTGGGCGACCACCGCAACGACCTCGGCATGCTCGCCTGGGCGGGCCGGGGGGTGGCCATGGGCAACGCCCATCCCGAGGTGCTCGCCCTGGCCGACGAGGTCACCGACGGACACGACGCCGACGGTCTCGCCGCCGTCGTCGAGGGCCTGCTCTGACCGATCGCGTCCCTGAGCATCGAACGGCAACCGACGCCGCGGCGACCGTCGTCGCGATGATCGGGGCGCGGCGGTCCCGCGGCGCACCTCGCCGCGGCGACCCCGCACCGGCTGCCCCACTCGGTGTCACGTGCCGTGATGGGTGTCGGGATCGGAGACGGCGGCGAACATGAGCAGCTGGTCGTTGCAGTCGGTGACCATGAACGTGCGCGCCCCCCACGGCGCCTCGGTCACCGGCATCACGATCTCGACCCCGCGGGCCGCGTAGTCGGCGTGGAGCGTGTCGATGTCGTCGCAGTACACGGTGACGTACGAGGTCGCGGGGTGGGTGGGCGCACCGGCCGAGAAGTGGAACGAGCTGGCCCCGCACCGCATGGAGGCGTGCTCCATGGGCCGGCCCCAGCCGTGCTCGAGGTCGAAGCCGAGCACGTCGGTGTACCAGGCGGCCGTGGCGCCCACGTCGGCCACGTTCATGATCGTGGCGCAGTTCCGGAACCGGTCGGCGTGGCGGCCGGGGGCGCCCGGGGTGTGGAGGTCGGGAGTCGTCATGAGGTGACCGTACGACGACACCGATGGGGCAGAGTGTCGAGATGCGGACAGATGGTCCCGGGGACCGGACAGCGCGCCCACCCCGGCCCGACGACGTGCCCCGGCCGGTCGTGGTGCGCTCCCACCCGTACCCCTCGGCCAACGATCAGGGCGCCCACGCGCACCGCAACGGCCAGCTGGTGTGGTCCCACGACGGGGTGGTCACCGTCGTCACCGACGTCGGGACCTGGGTGGTGCCGCCGCACTGGGCGGTGTGGGTGCCGTCGTGGGTCACCCATGACGTGCGGGCCGACGCCGCGCTCACCATGCACGGCGTCTACGTCGATCCCGACCACCCGTCCTACCCGTCGGACCGGTGCGCCGCGGTTGCGGTCGCGCCGCTGCTCCGCGAGCTCATCCTGGCGTCGCGCGACGTCCCCACCCTCTACGACGCCGACGGGCCCGACGGACGGCTCATGGCCGTGCTGCTCGACCGTCTCGCGGCGCTCGACGCCGTGCCCGTGGTCGTCCCCGAGCCGCGGGATCCCCTGCTGGTGCCGATCGCCGTGGCCCTCGCCGCCGACCCGGCGGATCCGCGCACGTTGGCGGACTGGGGGCGCGTGCTCGGTGCCAGCGACCGCACGCTGCGTCGACGCTTCCACGACGACGTCGGCACGTCGTTCCAGCGATGGCGCCAGCAGGTCCGCCTGCTCGCCGCGCTCCGGCTCCTCGCCGCCGAACGCCCGGTGCGAGCGGTGGCCTGGGCGGTGGGGTACGAGAGCGTCAGCGCGTTCGTGTCCGCCTTCCGGCGCACGTTCGGCGTGACGCCGGGTCGTTACTACGGCGGCGGGAGGGGCTGAGACCGCGTGGTGCCGGCCGTCTCCCGCTTGACCGCGGCGAGCTCGACCCGCTCGGGGCGGGCCTTGTAGAACGGGTCGAGCGGGTAGCAGCCCGACACGAGGCCGTGGCGCGGCGCCGTGGTGCAGTCGCTGAACGTGCGGCAGAGCCGGGGCCGCTCGAGCGGTCGCCCGGCCAGCACGTCGGCGGGCAGGTCCGGGTAGGACAGCGCCATGCGGCCCAGGCCCACGCTGTGGATCCAGCCCTCGGCCACCGCGGCCTGGGCCACGTGGGGGAGCCACTCCTGCAGGTACGACCAGCCCGACCCCACGAACGTGATGTCGGGCCGGGCCCGGGTGAGCTCGGCGGCCACGCCGATGAGCGCGGCCACGTCGACCAGCGGATCCCGGGGCGGTCCGTAGCCGTCCGAGGGCGGGAACCACGCCGGGCGCTGGAGGTGGGGGACGTAGTAGGGGCTGCCGGCGGTCACGCACACGAGCCCGACGCCGAGCCGGGCCAGCTCGTCGAGCAGGGCGAGCGGCTCGGTGAGGTCGAACCCGAGCCCGGTGCCGTCGCCGCCGAAGGCGTGGCGGTAGCCACCGGAGCTGGGCTCGGGCTCGCCCCGCCCGTCCGGGCCCGTCCGGTGCGGGACCAGGTCCACCGCGCTCAGCCGCACGCCGACCGCGAGCGTCGGGACCGCGTCGCGGATCCCGGTGATCACCCGGCGCAGGAACGCGCTGCGTCCGGCGAGGTCGCCGCCGTAGCGCCCCGGCCGATCCACCGCGCTGAGCAGCTCGTGGCCGAGGTAGCCGTGGCACGCCTTCACGTCGACGAAGTGGAAGCCGGCCCGGTGGGCCAGGCCGGCCGCGGCCACGAACTCCTCGGCCAGGCGGTCGAGGTCGTCGTCGGACAGCACCATCGCGTCGTCGACCCCGACGCGCCCGTCGAGGAGCGGATGGCGGTAGGCGACCTGCGGCGCCGGGGGGCCGTCGGGGCGGGACCACCGGCCCGAGTGGGTGAGCTGGAGCCCGATGACCAGGTCGTCGGTCCGACCGTGACGGCGCCCGTGCTCCTCGACCAGATCGGCCCGCAGCGCGGCCAGGTCCTCCCAGGTGTCCGCGCCGATGCGGAGCTGGCGGGGGTTGGCCCGGCCGTCGGGGCGGACGGCCACGGCCTCGCCCCCCCAGACCAGCTTGGCGCCGCTCCGGCCGAACCGGCGCCAGCGGCGCCGGACGAGCTCGGTGGGGCGACCCTCGGTGGTGCCGTCCCACCCCTCCATGGGCAGCACGCAGAAGCGGTTTCCCACCCACAGATCGCCGGCGCCGGCGTCGCGGGCGACGAGGGGCTGGGCCAGGGGACCGTCGGGGCGGACGACCTCGGCGAACGGGAGGTCGACGCCGAGCTCGGCCAGGTGGGCCCGGAACGCGGCGGCGTCGGCGAGCGTGCGGACCTGGGGGAACGCGCGGCGGCTCACGCCAGCACGCCCAGCCGGCGTCCGATCCCGCGGAGCACCGCACGGTCGGTTCCGGGGCGACGGGGCATGCCGGGTGGCGTGGCATCGGAGCCGATCCAGCCGCGCAGCCGGAGGAACATGGCTGCGTCGTGGCGGTACGCGGGCACCGGGTCGCGGAACGCGAAGGCACCGAGGTACTGGAGCGCGTCCTCGAGCTCGTGGGCCGCCGGGTCGGCGGCCACGAGGAGCGCGTCGCGTCGGGCGAACAGGTCGGGGGCGAACGTGGACAGCCCGAGCAGGTAGTCGGACCCGTAGCGCACCATGTCGATCGCCAGGTCGTTCCCGGTCAGCACGAGGAACTCGGGGCGCCGGGCGTCGCGGAGCGCGAGCCGGTCCCACTCCGGCGCCCGGGCCAGCGACGAGTGCTTGGCGCCGATGCACGGGCCCACCTCGAGCAGGGCCGCGTAGGTGTCGAGGTCGTGGATCCGGCCGTGGGGCACGAACTGCCGCCCGAGCTCGAAGGCGAGGTGGCGGCCGACCGCGGCGCCGACCCGTTGGTGGGCGCCCACCCAGTCCGGGCCGGCGAGCGCGCTCAGCCCCCACGACGGGAACACCACCGGCACGCCACCGTGGGCCACCACCACCTCGGCCGCGGCCACGTGGGCATCGACCGCGGCGGGGTCGCGCTCGGCGTCGGCCACGAGGGCGCCGGCCACGAAGTCGACGCCGATGCCGGCCGGATCGCGGCCGCGGGCGACGCCCCGGGCGATCCGGAGGACCCGTTCCCGGCTCACCCCGTCGAGCAGCGGCCCGTAGCCGGTGTCCATGTTCACCGCGGGCACGAGCCCGGCATCGACCGTCCGGGCGACGTGGGCCTCGAATCCGGCCCAGTCGACGGCCCCGTCGGCCCCGAACGGGAGCAGGACCGCCGACATGCCCGTCACCCGGTGCCGGGGGCGCCGCAGCGCCTCGGGATCGGCGCCCGCCAGCACCGGGGTCGCCTCGGGGTGTGGGGACGGGCCGGCCGCCACGCGCGCCGCGCTCAGTCGACGTCGGCGTCGGGGTGGACGATGACGACCGGGCACCGGGCGTGGAGCGCGCACTGCTGGCTCACCGAGCCGAGCAGCAGCCGGCGGAAGCCGCCGAGCCCCCGGGACCCGACGACGAGGAGGTCGGCGCCCTCGGCGGCGGCGAGGAGCACCGGCACCGGCAGGTCGTTGACCACCCGCACGGTCACCCGTGCGGGATCGATGCCGGCGCGGGCGAGCGCCTCCTCCACCCGGGCCCGGGCCTGCGGCTCGGCGTAGTCGGGGTCGAAGCGCTCCGACGGCTGGTCGAGGTACGACCAGCCCAGCACCACCTCGAGCTCGGCGTCCCAGCGCTCGGCTTCCCGCCACGCCCAGCGCAGGGCCCCGTCGGCGCCCGCCGAGCCGTCGATCCCGACCACGATGCGCTCCACGTCGGTCCTCCCGGTGCGATGCGGGGTCGGGGCCGACCCGATCCGCGGGCGGCCCCGCGATCGGCGCCGACCGGTGCGGACCCTAGCGCCTGCCTGCGCCGCCGGGCCCTGCCGGTGGGCGGGCGGGCGGCGGGCAGCAGTCGGCCGGGCACACGTCGGCGCGCGGGCCGAGCACCCCGAGTGTGCGCCGGGTGGCGACCGCCCCCGTGCGCTCGGCGACCAGCTCGCGGAGCCCGGCGACGAACTCCGGGTCGGTGCCCGGGGTGGCCGCCCGCACGAGGAGGATCCCCAGCTCGTCGGCGGTGTCGGCGGCCTGGGTGTCGAGGTCGAAGACCACCTCCTGGTGGTCCGATACGAATCCCACGGGGACGAGCACCACGGTGTCGACGCCATCGGCCGCGAGGGCCCGGAGGTGGTCGTTGACGTCGGGCTCGAGCCACGGGACCTGGGGCGGTCCGCTGCGCGACTGCCACACCAGGTCCCACGGGGCACCCGGCGCGATCTCGTCCGCCACCAGCGCCGCGGCATCGCGGAGCTGCACCTCGTAGTCGCTGGTGGCCGCCATGGCGCTCGGCAGCGAGTGGGCGGTGAACACGATCCGGGCCCGGTCCCGGCGTTCGACGGGCACCTGCGCCAGCGCGGCCGCGGTGGACCGCCGGAACGGGCCGATGAACCCGGGATGGTTCCAGTAGGCCCGGGCCTTGTCGATGAGCGGGGCCCGGTCGCCCACCGCGGCCCGGGCCCGCTCGATGTCCTCGCGGTACTGCCGGCACCCCGAGTACGAGCTGTAGGCCGAGGTGACCACGGCGATGGCGTGGCGGACACCGTCGTCGGCCATGCGGGCCACGCTGTCGGTGAGGAACGGGTGCCAGTTGCGGTTGCCCCAGTAGACGGGCAGCTGCGGACCGTGGGCGGCCAGCTCGGCCTCGAGGGCGGCGAGCAGGGCCCGGTTCTGGGCGTTGATGGGCGACACGCCCCCGAAGCGCCGGTACTGCTCGGCCACCTCCTCGAGCCGCTGTCGGGGCACGCCCCGGCCCCGGGTGACGTTCTCGAGGAACGGCATCACGTCGTCGGGCCCCTCGGGGCCGCCGAAGGACAGCAGCAGAACAGCGTCGTACGGCGGCACATCGGGGTCGCTCATGGCCACAGTCTCGCCGCCCCCCGCCGGAGTCCCACCCGCGGGGCGATGGTCACGCGGGTGCTAGACCAGGGCCCTCGCCCCGGTCGCGCTGGTCCCACGGAGGTCGCCGTGCACGTCGCCGTCATCCACGAGAGCCTCACCGGCAACACCGAGCGGGCCGCCGAGCTGATCGCGGCCGAGCTGCGCGCCGCGGGCCACACCGCGTCGGTGAGCCCGGCGGCGCGGGTCGACCTGGCCGGGCTCGCCGCCGCCGACCTGGTGGTGGTGGGCAGCTGGGTCGACGGCCTGTTCCTCGTCGGGCAGAAGCCGGCCCGGGCCGGCCGCCTGCGCAAGCTCCCCACCATGGTCGGCAAGCGGGCCGCGGTGTTCTGCACCTACGCGCTCGACCCGGGGCGCACGCTCGACTCGCTCTCGACGATCGTCGCAGACCGCGGCGGCGAGGTGGTCGGCGGGATGGCGCTGCACCGCAAGCGCCTCGAGACCGACGCCCGCGAGCTGGTCGACCGCCTCCTCGCCGTGGTCGAGACCGGGAGCGATGCCGCGTCGGCCTGACGCGCCCCGTACGCTCCCGCCCTCGTGGACACCAACGAGCTCGTCGCCACCGTCTGCCCGCCCATCAACGAGCTGGGCTGGGCCCACTACTTCCACCCCGAGACCATGGCCCGGGCCGAGCGGCTCGGGCTCGACGGCTTCCGCTTCTACTTCATCGGTCGCGGCGGGGTGCTGGGCGACGTCGAGCCGGCCGTGGTCACGAGCGCCTTCGGCTACTTCGCCCCCGGCGTGGTGGCGTCGATGTGGACCTCGGCCCGCGAGATCATCGCCCCGCGTGACGCGGCGCGCGAGTACCTGGCCGCAGGTGCCGATCTCGGACGGGCCCGCCTCGCCGACGTGGAGGGCCTGGCCGAGTTCTGCGCCGCGGCCGAGGCCGTGGTGCGCGGCGCCGACCCCGCCGCCATCGCCCTCTTCGCAGGCCTGGCCGCCGAGCCGCTCCCCGACGACCTCCCGGCGCGCGCCTACCAGCTGGTGAACCTGCTGCGCGAGCTCCGGGGCGGCCTCCACCTCGTGGCGGTCGTCGCCTCCGGGCTCTCGCCCCGGATCGCCCACCTCATCCGCCGTCCCGACATGGACGCCTCGTTCGGGTGGACCGACCAGCCCGAGGTCACCGACCAGCACCGGGCTCAGCTCGCCGCCGCCGACGAGACCACCGACCGGCTGTGCGCCGCGGCCTACGGCGTGCTCGACGAGACCGGGGCCGACGCCCTCGCCGCCGGCGTCGCGGCCATCGGCGCCGCCCTCGCGGGCTGACACCGGCGTCGGCGGGTCCTTCGACCCTGCCGACGTGGTGCCGGATGGGGCACGCTGTGCGTCGTGACCGACGCCACCGACACCACCGCCGTGCCGACCGCCGACGGCGAGCGGATGCGCGGGCCCGATGCGCTGCTGTGGGCCATCGAGCACGACCCCGTCCTGCGCTCGACGATCCTCGGCATCATGGTCCTCGAGGGCACGCCCGCGTGGGACGACCTGGTCGCCCGGATCGACCGCCTCACCCGGTTCGTGCCCCGGCTCCGCCAGCGCGTGGAGGAGCACCCGCTGCGGGCCGGGCCCCCGCGGTGGGTCGCCGACACCGCGTTCGACCTCGGCTACCACCTGCGACGGGTCCGGCTCCCCTCCGAGGGTGACCTCGCCACGGTGCTCGAGCTCGCCGGTCCCCTCGTGGCCGCCGGGTTCGACCGGTCCCGACCGGTGTGGGAGATCGTGCTGGTCGAGGGCATGGCCGAGGGTCGGTCGGCGCTGTTGCTGAAGCTCCACCACTCGCTCACCGACGGCGTGGGGGCGATCGAGCTCGCCCTCCACCTCCTCGATCCGCCCCCCGACGTCGCCCCCGCCGAGCTCCCACCGGCACCGACGGGTGACGTGCTCGCCACTGCGAGCCTGTGGCGGCGCGCGATCGACGACGCGGCGTCGTCGTCGCTGCGGCTCGTGGCCGACGTCCCGGGCGCGATCTCACGGATCGCCGCCGGGGCGGTGGAGGCGGTGCGCGATCCGGCGACCGCGGTCGCCGACGCGCGCCGCACCGCGGCGTCGGTGGCGCGCCTGCTCGCCCCGGCGGGCGAGCCGCTCTCGCCGCTCATGCGCGGTCGCGGCCTGTCGCGGCAGCTCTACGCCATCGAGGTCCCCCTCGCCGATCTGCGGGCCGCGGCCCGGGCCCACGGCGGCACGGTGAACGACGCGTTCCTCGCGGCCATCGGCGGCGGCATGGCCCGCTACCACCGCGACCGCGGCGTCCACGTGGAGCAGCTGCGGGTCACGATGCCGATCAACCTGCGGAGCTCGGGCGACGATCCGGGCGGCAACCGCTTCTCCCCGGCCCGTTTCCCCATGCCGGTCGACGCGGGCGACCCGGTCCGTCGCATGGCCCTGGCCGGCGAGATCGCCCGACGGTGGCGGGACGAGCCGGCCATGGGCTTCACCGACCTCCTCGCCACCGCGATCGACCGCCTGCCGGTCCCCATGGCCACCTCGCTGTTCGGGGCGATGCTCAAGGGCGTCGACCTCGTGGCCACGAACGTGCCCGGCGTGCCGTTCGCGGTGAGCCTCTGCGGTGTCCCGATCGAGAAGCAGTGGGCGTTCGCGCCGCCGAGCGGCTCGGCGCTGAGCATCGCCCTGCTGTCCCACGTGGGGACCGCGTGCATCGGGTTGAACGTCGACACGGTGGCCGTCACCGAGCCCGATCGGCTCGCCGCGGCCATCGCCGAGGGGTTCGCCGAGGTGGCCGCGCTGGGCCGTGCCGACCGGTAGAACGTGGGGGTGAGCGACGAGCACCTGGTGGCCATCGTCTTCGACGGGCCGCGCCGGGCCAACGAGGTGCTCGTCAACCTCACCAACCTCCACCTCGACGGGAAGCTGCGCATCGGCGACGCGGTCGTGATCACCAAGGACGAGCACGGCCGGGCCCACATCCAGCAGACCATCGACATCACCCCGGGCCGCGGCGCGCTCGTCGGCACGTGGTGGGGGCTCCTCGCCGGGCTGTTCGTCGGCCCCCTCGCCATCGCCGGTGGGGCGGCCGCCGGCGCCCTGTACGGCAAGCTCGTCGATCTCGGCCTCGACGACGGCTGGGTGAAGGACATGTCGCGCTGGCTCGAGCCCGGCTGTTCGGCCCTCCTGCTGCTGGTCACGCTCGAGGACCAACCGGCTGTGCTGCACGAGCTGCGCCGGTACGAGGGCCAGGTGGTGACCACCGACTTCCCCGATGCGGTTCGCGAACAGCTCGAGGACGCGTTGCGCGACCACCTCGACGACTGAACCACGCGGGCGGGATCAGCCGGGATGGACCTCGGCCCGCCACCGTCCCGTGCCCGGCGACGGGGCGAGCGCGGTGGCCGCGCCCAGGGCCCAGCGAATCGCCTGCTGCGGATCGGTGCCGGTGGGCAGCTCCACGACGAGTCCCCGCAGCGGGTTGTCCTGGGCCACCCGCCAGCCCGCCGGGACCGCGTGGCCCAGCTCGGCCAGGCGCCGGGCGGCGCGGGGCCCGGCACCGTGCTCGATGCCCAGCATGGCCGGTTCCTCGCCCCGACGCCGCGGGCGGGCCGGGGTCCAGGTGACCCTCGGCTCGACCGGGCCACGCCCGCCGATCCGCCCGAAGAGCATCCCCGGCACCGTGCGGACCTCGGTGACGGGCCGGTCGTCGTCGGTGTCGCGCACCAGGTTCACCCACCCCCGACCGGTGCCGACCAGGTCGCCGAGCCCGGGCGCGAGCGGGCCGAGGTCGTCGTCGGTGACCAGGTGGGGGTCGGGTGCGGCCACCGCGCCATCATGGCCGAGATCGACGGCGCCACCCGCGGGCCCCGCTGCGCCGACGGACCTCAGCCGGCCGGCTCCCAGCCCCCGCCGCGCAGCACGATCTCGGCCCGTGACCACATGCGGCGCATGAGGGACGGCTGGCGGCGCACCGAACGGGCCCACTCCAGCTCGGCGTGCAGGACCGACCAGGCGAGGGTGGCGCCGAGCTCGTCGGCCCCGTGCCCGGCGTCGAGCTCGCCGCGGTCCTGGCCGTAGGCCATGGCTCGGGCGAACGCCGCGTCGTGGGTGACGTGCCCCACTCCGAGCGCGTCGTGGCGCTCGACGGCCCCGAGCCACTCGGCGATGCTCCGCACGACGAGGTGCTTCGGCGTGCGCTGGGCGAGCCGCGCCGCGACCGCGAGGCCCCGGCGCACCACCTCGTCGACGGGCTCGTCGCGGGCCATCGCCGCGTCGATCGCCGCCGCGATCTCGTCGCCCCGCTCGAGGGTGAGCTCGACGAGGAGGTCCTCCTTGGTCGCGAAGTAGAAGTAGAAGAGCCCCTTCGAGAGGCCGGCCTCGAGGCAGATCTCCTCGACCTTCACGTCGTCGGCGCCCCGCTCGGACCACAGGCGGTGGGCCGCGTCGACGAGGGCCCGACGCGAGGCCCGGGACCGGTCCTGCTGGAGCGACGATCGCCGTCGGGCGCGGTCGTCGGGCACGGGCGGGGTGGACATCGATCGCTCGACGTCGGCCATGGTCGACTCCTGCGGGCCGGTGTCGGGTGGGGGCGGGACCTGGCTCGCACCCTACCGTCGGGGGCCCCCTCGTGCGGCGGCCTCAGTCGACGTCGTCGTCGGGGTCGAGGATGCCGTTGGCCTTGGCCAGGGCCGTGGCCATGTCGACCGCGTGGACGTACGCCAGGGCCAGGTGCTCGAGCGGGTTGTGCCCGCCCCCGGCGAGGGGCGGGTCGCCGAGCGACCGCAGCAGCGCCGAGGGGTCGGGTGTGGTCCGGATCCGTCCGATCGGGTCGGGCTCGGCGGCGGGATCGCCCCAGAAGATCTTCGGGTCCTGGGGCTTCGGCCGGCGGCGGCGGGTCCGGCTCATGCGGCCGGCTCCGCCAGCTCGACGGTGTCGCCGTCGATGTCGACCAGGGCGTCGGGCCGCAGCCCGAGGGCCCGGCGGAGCTCCTCGGCGCCGAGGTCGGCGAGCGAGCTGCTCGCCGGGAGGACGAGGTCGGCGATGTGGCGCTTGCCGGCCACGACCTCCTCCACCCGCTCGTCGATGGTGCCGGGGCACACGAGCCGGTGCGAGATCACCATGTTGCGCTGGCCGATCCGCCAGGCGCGGTCGCGGGCCTGGTCCTCGACCGCCGGGTTCCACCACCGGTCGTAGAGCACGACGTGGTTGGCCGCGGTGAGGTTCAGCCCCGAGCCGCCCGCCTTGATCGACAGCACGAGCACGCCGGGCCCCTCGCTCTCCTGGAACTCCGCGACGATGCGGTCGCGGGCGCCGCGGGCCAGGCCACCGTGGTAGCAGCGCACCGGGGTGCCGGTGCGCTCGGTGAGGTACGTGGCGAGCTTGTCGCCCCACGTGGCGAAGTGGGTGAACACGAGCATCCGCTCGCCCGCCGCGAACACCGCGTCGACGAGCTCCTCCAGGCGGGCCAGCTTGCCGGATCGGCCGTCGAGCGGCCCGGTGTCGTCGGACAGGTAGGCGGCCGGGTGGTTGCAGATCTGCTTGAGCGCGGTGATGGCGGCGAGCACGTTGCCCTGCTTCGCGGTGCGGTCGTCGGCGTCGGCGACGTCGAGCACGAGCCGGTCGAGGACCGCCTGGTACAGGCCGATCTGCTCGGGGGTCATGCCGCAGTGATCGAGCTCGTCGATCTTGTCGGGGAGCTCGGCGGCGATGGCCGGCTCGAGCTTGGTCCGACGGAACACGAGCAGGCCGTTGAGCGCGTGCAGCGCGGCCTCGGCCGCCCCCCGCTTGCCGGTGCCCGACGCCGACAGCTGCTCGATGAACGGGTTGCGCCCGCCGACCAGGCCGGGGTTGACGTAGTCGAGGATCGCCCACAGGTCGCCGAGGCCGTTCTCGACCGGGGTGCCCGTGAGCGCGAGCCGGGAGGCGGCGGGGATCCGGCGGAGCTGCTGGGCCACGTCGCTGGCCGGGTTCTTGATGGTCTGGGCCTCGTCGACGACCACGCGTGCCCAGTCGACCCGGGCCATCGCGTCGACGTCGCGCACCGCGGTGCCGTAGGTCGTGAGCAGCACGTCGGTGCCATCGACCTCGCGGTCGAGGTCGTCGGCGTCGGCCCGACCCGAGCCGTGGTGGACGCGGACCCGCAGCCCGGGCGCGAAGCGCGCCGCCTCCGCGGCCCAGTTGCCGAGCACGGCCGGGGGCGTGATCACGAGCACGGGGCCGCGGTCGCGGGTGTCGAGCAGGTGGGCGAGCACCGTGGGGGTCTTGCCCAGGCCCATGTCCATGGCGAGGATGCCGCCCAGGCCGGCCTCGTCGAGGAAGTGGAGCCAGCCCCGACCCTCGGCCTGGTAGTCGCGGAGGGTGCCCACGAAGCCCTCGGGCGCGCCGAGGGGCGCGGGCGGCTCCTCGGTGGCGCCCCGCACCAGGTCGACCGCCCAGCCGGTGCCCTTGACGGCCACCGCGCCGCCGAACGCACCGCCCTCGAGCCCGACCGCGTGGCGGAGGATGTCGGCGCCCGACATCTGGGTGACCCCGGCGTGCGCGGCGAGGGCGTCGCGGGCCGCGACCAGGTCGTGCTGGTCGAGCTCGACCCACCGGTCGCCCACCTTGAGCAGGGGGGTGGCCTCCTTGGCCAACCGGGCGATGTCGGCCGGGCCGAGCTCGACGTCGCCGAGCAGCACGGACCAGCGCACGTCGGCGAGCTGGCGGGCGCCGGTGCGGGTGTCGCCGGCCACCGCGTCGGCGTGCAGGGCGAGGCGGGCCTGGGGCCGGCGGGTGGACGCGAGCGGGACCCGGACGTGGAACCCGGCGGCGACCAGCGCGGGCCCGGTGCGGCTCATGAGGTCCCACGCCTCGTCGGCCGACAGGACCACCTGCCCGCGCCGGGTGGTGGGCCGGCGCAGCACCGGGAGGAGGCGCTCGAGCCGGACCAGCTGGGCCTCGGCCTCCTTGCCCGCGCCGCGGGGCGCGACGAGGGCCCGCTCCACCTGGACGGGCTGGCGCTCGATGCCGGTGGCGTCGACGGTGAGGAGCCAACCCCCGTCGGCCTCCGGCGGGTCGAGCCGGACGGTGAGGCCCACCGTGGTGGGCACGGCGACCGGTGCGGCCCAGCGGGCCAGGTCGTTGGTGACGTCGGACGCGACCCGGGGGACCGCCTCGAAGGGCCGGCCGGCGAGGCCGGCGAGCACGGCCTCGCGCACGTCGGGCCGGGTGCGGGCCACCGGGGGCGTGGCCGGCACCACCAGGCGCGACGCGGCGGTGGTGCAGATGACGTCGACCGCGGCGTCGAGCACCGTGCGGCACAGGCGCTCGCGGTCGGCGCCGGGCTCCAGGGCGAGCACGGCGCCGGGGACGGCCGCGGTGAGGCGGTCGATCTCGGTGCGATCGAGGGTGGCCGCGATCCAGCGGACCCGGTGCGGGAGGCTCGGGCGCTGCCCGCCCTTGCCCCGTCCCACGCGGGTGATGGTGGGGACCATCTGGCCCTGCGCCACGAGGCGGGCGGCCCGTGCCGCGATGGCGCCCATCCACCGGACGCTCGGGCCGGCCTCGTTGGCGAGCTGGCCGGCACCGACGCCCACGAGCCAG